>ENA-UOWO01001942-UOWO01001942.1-activated-sludge-metagenome-genome-assembly--contig:-NODE-1942-length-26486-cov-15.903068_pt1 | contig 26486 bp, 25 predicted proteins | sample MGYA00238148_ERZ761564 | MGnify/ENA primary metagenome ERZ761564 (study PRJEB28885, sample SAMN05720194) | activated sludge metagenome | isolation source: Anaerobic digester | place: USA...
CACCGAATTCCGGGTCGACCTCAACGTCGACGGCGATGATAATCCTTCTACCAACCTCGGAGACGTCTTCATCCTTACCGGGCCTGGCCAAATCTTCACCACACCTCCGGGAGTGCCGGGCGGTGCCAAAGATGCAGTCATCTATCTTCCCACCCATGACCCTGACAACAGTGCGCCTCCCATTCCCTATGACACCGATCTGCGCCCCTGGATCTGGCTGGTCGAGGGCGGCGGTCTGCAGATCAGCGGCCAGAGCGTTTCCGGCCCCTGGGGGGTGATCCAGTATCCCTCTGTCTACATTAAATGTGATGACGGCATCACTCCGACGATCCGGCATGCCTACTACTACGATGACGGCAGCGGCAGTTCGCCCGCAGTGACCGGAGCGCATGCGGGCAATCAGACCGCTTTTGACGGCTACATCGACCGCATCGACCTGGAGTGGAGCGAGCCGATGAGTCCCACCAACATCACCGTCAACGACCAGATTTTCGGCGGACTGGGTTCGACCATTCACAGTCTGGAGTCGATCGGAAGCTGGAACATGACCGGCCCCTCCTGGAAGCGTTTCACGCTCTGGGTGCGCTCCAATGCCCCGAACAGCGGCATCACCCCGATCATGACCTACACCAAGCCGCTGAGCCTGACCGACCGTTTCCGCGAGGCGCCGACCGGGCAGTTCCAGTCTTATGCCGAGGATCATCCGCGCGCTCTGACCGACAAGGCGGGTCCGGCGATCATCAGCGCCCATACCAAGCGCGCCATGCGGCGTCAGCCTTTGGCGGCGGCGCTGGCCGACCGGCGCATCGAGGTGACCTTCAGTGAGCCGCTCGATTTTGCCAGTGTGCAGGGCGTCGATTTCACGGTCAACACCACTACGGCCAGCCCCAATCCCATCACCGCCATCATCTCTCCGACGATCTCGTCGACCTCTCCGAGCGCGGTCTATGAGTTTCAGCTCACGACCCCTTATGCGAGCGGTGATGAGGTCGGTTCGATGCAGTTTGTCGCTGACCGCCAGGTCACCGACGTTGTCGCCAACTACAACGGCGAATCGTTGGCAGCGGCGCCGCCCACGGCTCCCTACAACGGCCCCGGGGCGATCATTCCCATCACCGATGGCATCTTTCCGATCATCACCCATGTGCTGACCCACGACGCCATTCTGCCCGGGGATCTGACCACCGGCGGCACCAACGGCTGGGGCTATCTCGACTATGTCGATGTCCTGTTTGACCATGCCATGAACACCGCCCGCGTCAGCACCTCCGGTCTGCAGGTGACCGGGGAGGGCCTCGTCACCATCGGCGGCACAGGCACCTGGGTGGCACCCAACACCCTGCGCGTGATCCTGACGGCGACAACGCCGAAGGTGGCCAACACCGGCCTTCTCCCGCGCGTGACCTATACCAATCCCGGCGATCCCAACGGACTCAACGAGCCGGTGAACCTGGGTCTGGCCGAAGCCCTTTACAGTTCGGACATTACCGTCTCCTCGACCAACGGTCTGGCTGTGCAGATCATCGACAACGCCGGGCCGGCCATCATCCGTGCCCTGACGGCGGGGACCAAGCGCATCCGCCTGGTCTTCAGCGAAAAGGTGAACACGGTGAGCTGGCCAACGACGCCGGCGCCGGGACTGCCGTCACCTCTGTTCAAGTGGTTTGTCGGGACTTCCAATTATGACGTCTCCGGCATTCAGGTCTACTTCACCGGCATGACTCCCTCCCGCAGGGACAGCATCGTCTACCTGAACCATACGGGAGTGGCCTGGACCAAGAACGACAGCGGCGCCATCAACTACCGGGCGCAAGGGGTGGTCTGGGATCTGGCTTCCTCGGCGAACGGCAACCTGCAGTATGACGATGATGTCAGCCTCAGCGGCACGACACGGCGTCTGCTCGGTTCGGATGTCAAGGTCGAGCGTGACAACATCCCGCCCATCCTGCTGCGCCTCGAGACGGTCGATATCGATGCGGACGGCAAGCTCGATCATTACCGCTTTTCATTTGATGATCTCTCGCCCATCTATCCCAAACGCTCATTTGTTCCGGCCAACTGGACCATTACCGGCTATGACGGACTCAAGAGCAATCTGGGCGTCAACCTGAATGTCTACAATCCCGGCTACGCCTATTATCAGCCGAGTGCCATCAACGCCTACGGCGATACGGTCGCGGCCTATGTCGCATTCAACGAGACCACGGCCGGCGGCCCGGCTCTGACCCCCTATGGCGGCGACACCGGCGATGTGCCGGATGTGGTCGTCCAGGCCACCAACGGGTTTGCCGACTGGGCGGATAATCCCATGGCGCCCCTGCCGGTGGGCATCACGATGGAGAGAGACGACGCGGGGCCGGCGATCATGAGCGCCAAGACCATCAGCCGCTTTGACGTCGAAGCCTTTATGAGCGAGGATCTCTCCGACTGGTCGGTTTTCAGCTCTGATTTCTATCTGAATATGGCTCCCAACGCCAACTATTTCGGCGCCTGGCCGATCAAAGAGGCCAAAGAGGTTATCCCCGGCAAGGTGCTGATCAATACTTTCTTCTATTCCAGCTCCCTCGGCTGGGATCCCAAGAGCGAAGGCATCCTGCGCTTCGACGGTCAGGGGGTCGTCGAGGATGTCGTCAATCCCGTTACCAACGGCAATTACCAGACCGACTGGGTGACGGTGTCGAGCAATGCCGCCTGCACCTTTGTGATTCAGCCGGTGGTTTTCGGCGCTCAGGTGCGGGGTGTGCCCTTCGACGTCCAGGTCATTGCCCGGGACAAGTACGGCAACGTCGACAGGAATTTCGCCGGCTATCTGACTTTTTCGACCAATCTGCAGCAGAACCAGATCGTTCTGCCCAGCGGTCCCAAGCAGTTGGTGGATGGCATCGGCACCTTCCGTTTCACCAGCTGGGTGAATACCTCCGATCTGGTCATCACCGCCTCGATCGCCACGGATGTCTATCCGCTCGATGCCGCCTCCAGCGGCCCGATCATGGTGATCGATCCGGTCATCGATCAGCCGGACTATCTGACCGTCATGGATGTGCCCGGCGACCAGGGTGGTTTCGTCACCCTCAAGTGGCCCTTCTCCGCCAACCATCAGGGCATGGGCGCCACGCCGGTGATCAATTACTACGAAATCTTTTACACCATCAATGGCGAGGATACCCTCCACTACTGGCCGCAGCAGATCGCTGCCTATAATCCTTCGGGCACGGGCAGCACGATGATGACGGTCGATTTCCCGGTTGTCACCAGCGACTCCATCGCCTTCTATGTCCGGGCGGTCTGGGTGCCTCCCACCACCTCCGTCAAGGGCGGCGCTACGCTCTCGCTGCTGGAGACCAGGGCGGGCGATGTCCCGCTGGTTATCCACAGCCTGGGTGCGGAACAGTCGGTCACCTCGGTGCTCGGCGCGGCCGGAGCCTCCGTGGTTTCGGGAACGGCGATGGCCAAGGGACGGGCGATCGACAATATCGCACCGCTGGCACCTGCTCGCATGACAGCCGCCAGGGACGGCGCAGCCGTCAAGTTGCACTGGGGCCCGGTTACCAAGGGCGTCAACGGCACCCTCGAACGTGCCGGCTCCATTGCCTACAAGGTCTTTATGCACGAGACCAATCCCTACTTCAACCCGGATGACGAGGGGAGCCTGCTGGCGACCACAGCCGATACCAGCCTGATGGTCAGCACCGAAGCGCTGCGTCAGTACTACGTCGTCCGCGCGATCGATGCCGATAACCAATCCGGTCTCTCCCGCCGCGTCGGCAAGTACGGCTTCAGCCTGGTCACGGCCGCCAAGGCGAGATACAACTATATCTCCCTGCCTCTCGAGACCGAAATCAGCGATGCCAGAGAGCTCGCTGAAGCGATCGGTGCGGGGGTCAAGACGGTGCTCAAGATCGACCCGGCCACCAACGGCTACAGCATTTACTATCTGCCTGAGCTCAACTACCCGGCCACCCCCTTTGCGATCCACAAGGGTATGCCGGTACTGATCCAGGCCGATGAGAGTGCTCCGGCCAGCTGGTTTTACTGTGGTGCGGTTCCGGAAGCTGGCGAACTTCAGTTTGCTCTCAGCCGGGAACACAAGTTCAGCTACAACGAAATCATCGTGCCGCTCGACCGGCCGGATATCACCAATGCCGCCGAGCTGGCCGCCGAGATCGGCGGGGTGGAAGTGATCCTCAGAATCGGCGCCGATGGCCGGGGTTTCAGCAACTACTGGCTGCCGTCGCTCAACTTCGGCAATCCGATGACGCCGTTCAGCGTAGCTCCGGGTGAACCGGTATTGATCCAGGTCAACAAGACCGCGCCGGCTCTCTGGCCCACTCACACTCGTTAATCAGGAGGGATGGTCATGAAACGCAAATTCACCTTTATCCTGTTTGGCCTGCTGGTGCTCGGCCTGTGCGGAACGGCCCTGCCACAGGAACCTCATATCATCGGCGGCAAGTTTCTCAACCCGGACGGTTCAGTGCCCACCGGGGGCGAAATCCAGTTCCAGGCCTTTTTGCAAAAATCGCCCGGGGACACCAGCGTTACCAGCTTCTGTTCCACCGGCGGCGGCTGGAGCGTCGAGGTCAAGCAGACCCCGATGATCTCTTACGCCAGCTGGGAAGCCGGTGATACCCTGGTGGTTGTCTTTGAAAATGTGCTGGAAACCAGCCCCTATTACGGTGCGAGCAAGATCGTCAAATATGCCACCACCGACGATTCTCCTGAATTCGTGGGCAGCATCTCGCTGCCGGTCGAATTGACCACCTTCACTGCGGCGGTGAAAAACACCTCCATCAGCGACGTGGTGATGCTGGAATGGCGGACCGTGGGCGAGAGCAACAACCTTGGCTTCGACATTGAACGCAGCCTGGACGGTAAAAACTTCAGCAAGCTGGGTTTTGTCGCCGGCGCCGGATCGACCAATCTTGCACAGGGCTACGGCTTCACCGATGACCGGGTCGAGGTGGGCACCTATTTCTACCGCCTCAAGCAGATCGACCGCAACGGCGCTTTCACCTACTCGGATGTCCGCGAGGTGGAGGTCTCGGCCCCGCAGCGTTACGAGCTGACGCAGAATTTCCCCAATCCCTTCAATCCGCAGACCGACATAGTCTTCCGGGTCAAGGAGGAGGGGGTGGTGACGCTCAAGGTTTTCGATCTGCTCGGGCGGGAGGTGAGAACCCTGGTTGATGAGAAAAAGGGCGCCGGTGTGCATCGCATCACCTTTGATGCCCATACTCTTCCCTCCGGGGTCTATCTCTACAGTATCTCCATGGGCAGTTTCCATGAAGTGAAGAAGATGCTGCTGGTCAAGTAGGCGTCATGGCTGCAGGCGTACTCTTTTCTCCAGGTAGGCGATCAGACGGTCCCTCCCCGTCTGAATGACCTACGCAGCCCGGCGTCATCGGAGCCTTTACCGTCCGCTGGCGCCTGAGAAAGCGGGACCCTTTGGGGTCCCGCTTTTTTATTTGCGGTCATCCCGCCCGGGCGGTGCGGGCAAAAAAGCCTTGCATATTTGCCGGCTTGTAGCTATATTTATTGGTTTTACTAGAAATATACCTATAATTTTATCAATAAAGGATTCCAGCTATGGCTTTGATGAAAAGCATGCGCAACAGCATGAAGACCATTCTGCTCATTCTGGTCTTTGCGTTCGTCCTGACGATCGTCGTGGATTGGGGTATGGGTGGTTTTAAGAGCAGCGCGCCGCAGGGAGTGATTGCCAAGGTCGACGGCCAGTCGATCCACTATGAAGAGTTTTCGAGCCGCCTGCAGAACGAACTGGCGGCCTATCGTGAGCAATCTGGCAGTGATCCGGAGGGCTATCAGCTCCAGCAGCTCGAGACGCGTGTTTTCGACAATCTGGTGCAGCAGCGTCTTCTCAACGAGGAGGTCAGGGCGGTCAAACTGAACGCCACGGACCAGGAGATCATCGACGAGATTTTCAATAATCCGCCGATGGAGCTGCGTCAGAATGAGGCCTTCCGGGACTCCACCGGGGCCTTTGACATGCAGCGCTACCAGGCCGCGCTCAACAATCCCGGCGCGGGTGAGTTCTGGGCTTCGGTCGAAGAGTATCTGCGCACGACTCTGCCGATGCGCAAGCTGGACAATCTTTTGCGCGCAACCGCAGTGGTCAGCGACCAGGAGGTCCGCGCCGAATTCATGAAGCGTCAGCTCAAGGCCGAGGCGGAGTACCTTCTGGTTCCGGCCAACGATTTCCTCGCCTCGGTCGCCAACCCGAGCGACGCCGAGATCAAGGCTTATCACAAGGCCCATGAAGAGGAGTTCAAGGAGCCGGAAAAGCGGATCATCGAGTACGTGCTGCTCAATTTTGCGGCGACCCGGGCGGACTCCCAGGCCGTCGAAGAGCAGGTTCGCGAGATTCTCGCCGAAGCCCGCGGCGGAGCCGATTTTGCTGAACTGGCCCGCCTGAACTCCCAGGATCCGGGTTCGGCCGTCCAGGGCGGGGATCTCGGTTTCTTTGCCCGCGGCGCCATGGTCAAACCCTTCGAAGATGCCGCTTTTGCCGGCAAGCCGGGTGATATCGTCGGCCCGGTCGCCTCGCAGTTCGGCCTCCATATCATCAAGGTCGGCGAGCGCAAGACGGAAGAGGGCGAAGAGAAGGTGCAAGCCAGCCACATCCTGTTCAAATATGAGATGTCCCCGCGCACCCGCGAGGCTCTGCAGGAAGAGGCCGCCTACATCGCCGAAGCGGCGAAGGAACAGGATCTCAAGAGCATCGCCACGTCTGAAAACATCAAGGTGGAACGCACCGAACCCTTCACCGCTGGCGGTTTCATCCCCGGCATCGGCATGGAGCCGAGGTTGAGCGGCTTTGTCTTCCGCAGCAGCGAGGGCACGGTGAGCGACGTCATCTATACCGAACGCGGCTACATCGTCGTCCGCGTCGCCGATATCATCCCCGAACATGTGAAATCCTGGAGCGATGCCCGGGAGACCATCACCGCCAAATTGAAGAACGACAAGGCGATGGCCCTGGCCAAGGAAAAGTGCCACTCTCTTTACGAGCAGGCCAGGTCGACCGGTTCCCTCGCGGGAGCGGCCGCCCAGATCGGCGCACAGGTCCAGCAGGCCGCTGAATTCACTTTCTCGAGCTACGTCGCCGGTGTCGGCCGCGAGCCCGGTTTCGTCGGCGCCGCTTTCGGCCTTCAACCCGGAGCTGTTTCTCAACCGGTCGAGGGGACGCGCGGCTATTATCTGATCAAGCTGCTGAACAAGAACTCCATCAATGAGCAGGAGTTCGAGACGCAGAAAGAGTCCCTGCGCGCCCAGCTGATGCAGCGCAAGCAGCAGAGCATTTTCGGGCAGTGGTACACCGGCCTCAAGGACAAGGCGGAGATCAAGGATTTTCGCAAGGATTATCTCTAGGCTCTGAAGCCGGCCTCCATTTCCGGCCGGCTCTCCACCCATCCAGCCTAGTGCCCCATTTATGCGGCCCCGATGCCCCCGGCATCGGGGCCGTCTCTTTTTACGGCGCGATGACGGGCCAACCGCTTGCGGCCGGAGCCGGCAACAGCCGCGAAGAGAAGGTGTGGCCATCCGGAGAGCGGCTGCACGACCGGCCTTCCGCTTCAAGGCGGATCCGGTGAGCGGAGATTTTTCACCCTGCGGGAACAAAAACAGTGCGGGTGATGTTATTGCTTCTAAATAAGATCAAATTAGTCCTATTTAAATGTTCAGACTGGGAAAAAAAACCGAATACAGTATTTTGGCGCTCCGCTATCTCGGACGGAACGAGTCAATGACCGCGACCGTGAGGGAGATCGCCGCGGCCTGCCGCGTTCCAGCGCCGCTGCTCGCCAAGCTGTTGCAGCAGCTGGCCCGGAGCGGTCTGGTCCACTCACTGCAGGGGGTCAATGGAGGTTACCGCCTCAGGGGAGCGATTGCGGCGATCACGCTCGCCGAGGTGATCGAGGCCATCGAAGGCCCCTTCAAGGTCACGGCCTGCGGCGGCGTGGAGGGCCGGTGCAGCCGTTCAGGCTTTTGCGACCTGCGCAGTGCGATGGCGCCTGTTCAGGATCAGATGCTCAACTATTTACAAACCGTCACCCTGGCCGACCTGCAAGGTCCCCGGGGCAAAGAGGATTGAATGAGTACAGAAATGAACCAGCTTGAATCGCTGGCCAATCAGGAATACAAATACGGTTTTATATCGGATATCGACGCAGAGGCTCTGCCCAAGGGGCTGAATGAGGGGGTTATTCGCAGTATCTCGGCCAGGAAGCATGAACCAGAGTTCATGCTCGAATGGCGGCTCAAGGCTTTCCGTCACTGGCAGACCATGCAGGAGCCGCTCTGGGCCAATGTCAAATTCCCGCCCATCGATTATCAGGATATCATCTATTACTCCGCGCCGAAGAGCCACAGCGGGCCTAAAAGTCCGGAGGAGGTCGATCCCGAAATTCTCGCCCTTTATCAAAAGCTGGGCATTCCGCTTGAAGAGCAGCAGGCACTGGCGGGGGTGGCGGTTGATGCGGTGCTCGACAGTGTTTCGGTGGCCACGACCTTCAAGGAAAAACTTTCCAAACTCGGGATCATCTTTTGTTCCTTTTCCGAAGCGGTGCAGAACCATCCCGAGCTGGTGCAAAAGTATCTCGGCATGGTGGTGCCGTCGACCGACAATTTCTATGCGGCGCTCAATTCGGCGGTCTTTAGCGACGGCTCCTTCATCTATGTGCCCAAAGGGGTGCGCAGCCCGATGGAGCTTTCGACCTATTTCCGCATCAACGCCGCCAACACCGGTCAATTCGAGCGCACCCTGATCATCGCCGAGGAGGGGAGTTATGTCAGTTATCTTGAGGGGTGCACCGCCCCGATCCGCAAGGAGAATCAGCTGCATGCAGCGGTGGTCGAGCTCATCGCCCTGGACAACGCCGAGATCAAGTACTCCACCGTGCAGAACTGGTACCCCGGCGACAAAGAGGGGCGCGGCGGCGTCTACAATTTCGTCACCAAGCGCGGGCTCTGCGCCGGAGTCAATTCGCACATCTCCTGGACCCAGGTGGAGACCGGTTCGGCGATCACCTGGAAATACCCGAGCTGTATCCTCAAGGGCGACAACGCCATCGGCGAATTCTATTCGGTCGCGATGACCAACCATCATCAGCAGGCGGACACCGGCACCAAGATGATTCATCTCGGCAAGAATACGCGCAGCACCATCGTCTCGAAGGGGATCTCCGCCGGCGTGAGCCAGAACAGCTATCGCGGTCAGGTCAAGGTGGCAAAGAGCGCCCTCAACGCCCGCAATTTTTCCCAGTGCGATTCGCTGCTGATCGGGGACAAGTGCGGGGCGCACACTTTTCCCTATATCGAAGTAAAGAACAGCACCGCCCAGGTTGAGCATGAAGCGACTACCTCCAAGATTGGCGATGATCAGATCTTTTACCTCAATCAGCGCGGCATTTCGCGCGAGGATGCGGTTTCGATGATCGTCAACGGTTTTTGCCGGGAGGTTCTGGCGGAGCTGCCGATGGAGTTCGCGGTCGAAGCGCAAAAGCTGTTGAGCGTCAGCCTGGAAGGAAGTGTGGGTTGAGCCGGCTGTGGAGTTGTCCGATACAACCAATCAGAGATGGAGAAATGGAATGCTTGAAATAAAAGAGCTGCGGGTGGGCGTTGAGGGGCGGGAGATCCTCAAGGGGATTAACCTGAGCGTCCATCCGGGCGAGGTACACGCGATCATGGGGCCCAACGGCTCCGGCAAGAGCACACTGGCGCAGGTGCTGGCCGGCCGGTCCGGTTATGAGATTCTCGGGGGCGAAGTGCGCTACTCGGGACACGATCTGCTCGACCTCGAGCCCGAGGTGCGGGCCCGCGAGGGGATTTTTCTCGCATTTCAGTATCCGGTTGAGATCCCCGGGGTCAACACGACCTATTTTCTGCGCACGGCCCTGAACGAGGTCCGTGCCCACCGCGGCGAGCCGCGGCTGAGCGCGGCTGATTTTCTCAAGCTGGTGCGCGCCAAGTTAAAGCTGGTGGAGATGGATCCGGTATTTCTCAATCGTTCGATCAACGAGGGGTTTTCCGGCGGTGAGAAAAAGCGCAATGAGATCCTGCAAATGGCCGTCCTGGAGCCCAAACTGGCCTTGCTGGATGAGACCGATTCCGGGCTGGATATCGATGCCTTGCGTATCGTTGCCGGCGGGGTGAACCAGCTGCGCAGCGCGGACAACGCCTTTGTCGTAGTGACCCACTATCAACGGCTGCTCGAATATATCGTCCCCGATTTTGTCCATGTGCTCTACGACGGCCGTATCGTCCGTTCCGGCGACAAGTCCCTGGCTCTGGAGCTCGAGGCCAACGGTTATGATGAGATCAAGGGGAGCGGCGGCCGGACGGCGGCGGTTAATGCGGGGGCGGCGCATGAATGAGAGTAAACAAGCGGCCTGGCTGGAGATGCATCAGGAGGCGCTGCGCACTGCTCCCCCGGCGGGGCCCGATTTCCTTGAGCAGCTGCGGGCGCAGGCCCAGGCGCGGTTCCGTGAGCGGGGTTTTCCCACCCTGCGGCAGGAGCGCTGGCGGTTCACGGATGTGTCTCCGGTCGCCGAGACGGCGTGGCGCAGGGCAGCCGACTGTGCGGAGAGGGCGGATCTGCCGCTGCCGGAGCTGAGTGTCGATCCCACGGCCTATCGTCTCGTCTTCATCAACGGCCGTTTCAGCCAGACCCACTCCCGTCTGCCGGGGCCGGAGGTTTCCTTTTCCGTGCAGCGACTCTCCATGCTGAGCAACGGGGTGAAGGAACTCGCCGCCAAGCGCATGACGGAGACGGCTGTGCGTACTGAGCAGCCTTTCGCTCTGCTCAACAGCGCCCTGGCCGATGAGGGGGTGATCATATTCATACCGGACCGCATGGCGGTGCTGGTGCCGCTGGAGATTCACCACTATATCGATGCCGCCGAGGCCGTCGTCCATCCGCGGGTGGTGATGATTCTGGGAGAGCAGGCGGAGGCGCTGCTCATCGAAAGTTATTCCGGCCGCGGCGGTGAGCGCTATTTTGCCAATCCCATGGCTGACGTTGTGGTCGGCAACGGGAGCAGGCTGGATCATTATATTGTCCAGCGTGAGAGCGCGGCCGCCTATCACCTCTCCTCTACCCGCACCACGCTCGGCCGTGAAGCCCGTTATCACCGCTTTGCCCTCGATTTTGGCGGGCGGCTTGTGCGCCACGACCTGGAAGTTGAGCTTGAGGGCGATGGGGCAGAGGCCTCGCTCTCCGGTCTCTACATGCCGGCCGGGCGCCAGCATATCGATCATCACACGACCCTGCGCCATCTCCAGCCGCACACCTTCAGCCGTCAACTCTACAAAGGGGTGCTGCAGGACAAGGCCCATTCGGTCTTTAACGGCAGGATCTTCGTGGCGCGCGAAGCCCAGCGCACCGATGCCATCCAGCATAACCGCAATCTGCTCCTCTCCGATGATGCCCAGGCTGACAGCCAACCCCAGCTTGAAATCTTTGCCGATGATGTCCGCTGTACCCATGGCGGCACGATCGGTCAACTCGATCTGGAGGGGCTTTTTTACCTGCGCTCGCGCGGCATCGGCGGCGATATGGCCAGGCAGATCATGGTTCACGCCTTCGCCGGACAAGTCACCGGCGGGATCGGCCTTGCCCCGGTGCGGGAGCTGGCCGAGGCCCTGGTGGCTGAGCGGCTGGGCCGGGAGGAGTAGACGATGGTGGAGATGAGAGATACCGATGAACTGATGGACAAGGTGGTGCTCGCCCTGCGCGAGGTCTACGATCCGGAGATACCGGTCAACATTTACGACCTTGGTCTGGTTTACGAGATCGCCGTCAACGAGCTGGGACGGGTCGATATCACCATGACCCTGACTTCGCCGATGTGTCCGGTGGCCGAGACGCTGCCGGGGGAGGTCCGGAAGCGGCTTGAGGAGATACCGGAGGTGCGCGAGGCCGCCGTTGCGGTCACCTGGGAGCCGCCCTGGGAGGAGTCGATGATGACCGAGGAAGCGCGGCTTGAACTTGGCTTGTTTTAAATGAGGTGGGCATGGCGGAATATGTGAGCCTTTTTGCTGTCGGGGAGCTGGAGGAGGGCGGTATGCGGCGTGTCATCGCCGGGGAGGAGGCTCTGGTCATCATCCGCCAGGGCGGGGAGTGGTTTGCCCTGGCCGACTGCTGTTCCCACGAGACCTCCAGGCTTTCTGAGGGATATCTGGAGGAGGGCAAGCTCTGTTGTGCCCTGCACGGTGCGGCCTTTGACCTGCGCAGCGGAGAAGCGGTGCGTCCTCCGGCTTTTGAGGGCATAGCAGCGTATCCGGTGCGAATCGAGGAAGGAATGGTGCAAGTGGCTATCGGGGAGCAAGATGATCGAGGTTAGCAAAATACGCGGTGATTTCCCGCTCTTTGAGCAGCCGGAAAACCGGGGTCTGGTCTATCTGGACAGCGCTGCCACATCGCAGCGGCCCCGTCAGGTTCTCGAGGCGATGGATCAGTTCTACCGGCATGACAATGCCAATCCTCACCGCGGGGCGTATCGCCTGGCGGAGCGGGCTACGGAGGCCTATGAGGCGGCGCGGAGCCGTGTGGCCGCCTTCATCGGTGCCGGACGCAGTGAAGAGATCGTCTTCACCCGCAATGCCACCGAGGCGGTCAATCTCGTCGCTAACGGCTGGGCGGAGCGCTTTGTCGGCGAGGGCGATGAGATCATCGTCACGGAGCTGGAACACCACAGCAATCTCGTGCCCTGGCAGATGGTGGCGCAGCGGCGCAAGGCCAAGCTGCGTTACCTCGAGTTTGACGCGGCGGGTAATCTGGACATCGGTCAGCTGGAGGGCATGCTGAGCGGCAGGAGCCGCCTGCTGGCGATCACCCAGGTTTCGAATGCTCTCGGCACCATCAATCCCCTGCGCGCCTTTATCGACAAGGCCCACGCTGCCGGCGCGCTCGTTTTGGTGGATGGCGCCCAGAGCGTCCCCCACATGGCCGTCGACGTCCGGGCTCTGAATGCCGACTTTGTTGTTTTTTCCGGCCACAAGATGCTCGGGCCCCTCGGCATCGGCGTCCTTTACGCCAGGATGGAGCATCTCGAGGCGATGGAGCCCTTCCTCTTCGGGGGCGACATGATCAGCAGCGTCGGCTATCTCTCCTCGGAGTGGAATGATGTGCCCTGGAAATTTGAGGCGGGTACCCAGAATGTAGCGGGAGCAGTCGGGCTCGCCGCGGCCATAGATTATCTGGACGGGATCGGCATGGCGGCGGTCGCGGAGCATGACCGCAAGCTGACCCGGCTGGCCCTTGAGAAGCTGGCGGGGATCGAACAGCTTGCCCTGTACGGGCCGCCTCCCGAGAGGGGGCCGGTGGTTTCATTCAATCTCTCCACCATCCACCCGCATGATCTGGCCACCTTTCTCGACCAGAAGGGGATCGCCATCCGCTCCGGTCATCACTGCGCCCAGGTGGTGATGCGCAAGCTTGCGCTGGCGGCGACGGCGCGGGCCAGTTTTTATCTCTATAATGATGAAGAAGATGTGGAACGGCTTGTAACCGGCCTGCTGCAGGCAAAGGACTATTTCAAGAAATGGCTTTAGACGAACTCTATCAGGAAGTGCTGCTCGACCATTACAAGCAGCCGCGCAACAAGGGGGTGCTCGCCGAGCCGGATATCCGGCTGGAGTTGAAGAATCCCTTCTGCGGGGACGAGATTCTGCTCACCCTCAAAATGGCGGAGGGGCGGGTTGCGGAAGCCGCATTCGAGGGGCACGGCTGTGTCATCAGTCAGGCCTCGGCCTCGATGATGACCGAAAAGATCAAGGGCTTGAGTGTGGAGGAGGTCGCAATCATCGCGGGGCAGTTCACCCGTCTGGTGCGGGAGGGCACCTACGAGCGTCCGGAGGGGGAGGAGTTCGACGAGATCGAGGCCTTCGCGGGCGTATGCGAGTTTCCGACACGGGTCAAGTGTGCCATGCTCGCCTGGCGCACCCTGCTGCAGGGGCTGCAGGCGCATGAGCATAAGGGGTCCGGACATGACGATGATGCGCCGGGTGCGGGGCCGGCGCTGCCGCACCGGGAGGAGCACACTCATAGCGGGGAGATTTAACAGTCCCGGTGGAGTAATAGCGTAAAGCAAAAAGCCCTCGCATGCGAGGGCTTTTTGCTTTCAAGGAGGAGGTGGTACAGGTGGTGCTAAAAAAACTGGGCAATGATTTCCTTACGTGGCGAGGGAATGACGACTTTTTCCACCAAGAGTCCGCGGCGCTTGACCACGGCCGCACCGGCGTCGACAGCGGACTGGACGGCGGCTACGTCGCCTGTCAGGGTGACATAGGCCTTGCCGCCGATGGCCATGGCGATATGGATTTCGAGGAGATCGACTGCGGCAGCCTTGACTGCCGCATCGGCGGCTTCTATGGTGGAGGCGACCGAAAAGGATTCGATGATGCCGAGAGCGCGCAGCTCGGGAACGTGAGCGATGCCGGTCAGGGCGGGGAAGACGGCCCTGTGAACATTGGGGATGATGAAATGGTCAACCACCTGATGACCGCCCAGCGCGACCCCGGTCTCGATACTGGCGTTGACGTCATCGACGTCACCGCTGACCAAGACCATATATTTACCCGGACAGATGGTGCGGTTGACCACCACCTCAACCAGAGCCCGTTTGACCATGGCATCCGCCACTTCAATGCCTTTGGCGATGCTTGAGAGTTCGACCAGACCTATTGCAGCACCCATGATACTATCCTGCCTCGTTATTTATCAACCCTTGATGACAATACTTTTATCGGAAATGGCGGTGATGGTGCCGGAGATGGAGGCGTGCACCGGGCAGCCCAGTTTCTCCTCGGCCACATCGGCGATGAGTTGCCCTCTGACGACCTTTTCGCCGTTCCTGACTACGGGAGCCGCGGGGGCTCCGATGTGCTGCTGCAGCGGTAGTTCGACCTCGGCCGGGTTGAAGGAGACGGCCTTGAAATGGGCCTTGCGGTCGTAGGGTTTGATGCCCAGACGCTGGTAGAGCATGGTGATGGGAATCTCGCGGCTGCTGCGCACGGGATGGACGTCGAGAAAGAGCTCTTTCAGCTCTTCAGGCGTACGCGTGATCTTTTTCTCGCGCAAAAGTTTCTTGGCGTCGACGCAGATATTTTTCGGGTCGAGCTTTTCCGGGCAGGAGAAGAGCGAGCAGATATTGCACTCGCAGCAGTAGGCGGCCCAGAGGGAGTAGCGCTCCTTCTCATCGCCGGTCATGAGCAGGGAGCGCATCACCTTGTGCGGCTGGATCGGATAGCCGAGAAGGTAGCGCGGGCAGAGTTCGGTGCAGAGTGTGCATTGGTCGCAGCAGCTGTGACCAATGCGCTGATACTGGGCTGGCGGGGTCAGCTTGCGCACGGCCACCGGATGGTCCTCGGGCAGAAAGATGAGGCCGCCGTTGGTCTTGACGATGGGCAGGGCGAGATCGTTCTCGACGCCGCCCATCATGATGCCGCCGGTGAAGACCACCGGGCGGTTAAGGGTGGTGCCGCCGGCGAGAGCGAGGAGCTCGCTGAAGCGGGTGCCGACCGGGATGCGCACGGTCATGGCTTCGGCGACGGCTCCGGTCACGGTGACATATTTGTCCGTCACCGGTTCGCCATGCACGGCGCGGGCGATATTGACGATAGTTTCGACGTTGTTGACGATGGCGCCGACCTGAAGGGGCAGCCCGCCGGGGGGGATCTGACGGCCGGTGATCTCATAGACCAGCACATATTCGTCGCCGGCGGGATAGACATCCTCCATGATGAAGAGCTCAAAACCCAGCTTTTCGGCATCAGGCCGGAGGAGGCCGGCGACGTCGCTGTTCTTGCGCTTGACGGCGATGGTCACCCTGCGGGCTCCGGTGAGCTGCTGCATGATCGAGAGCCCTTCCAGAAAGAGTTCTTTCTCCTGGAGCATGACCTCGCGGTCCTTGTACATCATCGGCTCGCACTCTGCGCCGTTGGCGATGATCTGATCGACACGGGCGTCGAGTTTTTTATAGGTGGGGAATCCCGCCCCTCCTGCGCCGACGACCCCGGCGGCGCGTATTTTGCGGAGGATGGTGCTGTTATCTTCCATCAGAAGGCTCAAAAGTTTGATTCATAGTGATGGCCAGGGGGGTCAAATAGAGGGGTTCCGAGGGCAGAATGACCTCCAGGCCAGGCAGTTCAGCGGCAAAGATTTCAGCTGCGCCCGGGAAGCAGCAGGTGCCGCCGCTGAGATAGAGTTGTTCGACCGGATGGCCGGCGAGATGGGTTCTGATGATATCCGCCATTTTTTCAAAGACCGGCTGGATGATGGGAAGAATGTGCGCGGCTTCGGGTCCGCGCTTGATCGCCTCCGCCTCTTCATAGGAGATGCGGCGGTTGCCGGCCAGGGTCAGGGTGACATGGCGGCCGCCGGTGGGTTCATCGGCGGAATAGACCACCCGGCCTCCATCGACGATGGAGATGCCGGTGGTACCGCCCCCGATGTCGACGACGGCGCCGCGGTCGATCTCGAGCAGGCAGGCCACCACCGAGGGTTCGTCGAGCATCCCGGTCACGTTGAGGCCGGCCGCCTTGAGCACGTTGACGCAGGCATAGGGGTCGGTGCCCGGGGGGAAGGAGGTGGAGGCGGAAGTGAAGTGCTGTCCGAGTTTCTCCTCCGCCCTGGCGATCAGGGACTTGACGATCTGGATGGCCCCGAAATAGTCCAGGACGACACCATCGCGGACGACATCGGCCCATTCAAGAAAAGCGGCGTGTGGCTGTCCGCTCTCATCGCAGGCGATGAGGACCACATCGGCTGTGCCGAGGTCGATGCCGAGATGGCAGGGGGGGGCCCCTGACACCCGTTTCCGGTTGTTGACCAGAGCGGCGACGCGCTGCAGACGCTCATTCACCTTATCCAGAGCGGGCATGGTCGTCCTCAAACGATGCGGAAATGATCGACGATGACGCAGCGGCGCAGACGGACGAAGGTGCGGCTGCAGGTGACCCCTTCACCGGTGGGGGTGGAGATGGTCATCGAGGTCCAGCCCTCCCCCCCGAAGCCGAGGCCGGCGATGCACGAGCCATTCTTGACGAAGATGCTGGTGTTGATTTCACGCGACATGCGGTGAAGATTGTCGATGTTGCGTGAATGCATCGCGGCGGTATGGTGCAGCCCGTGTTCGAGTTCGATAGCGAGATCGATGGCGGCATCCGCGTTGGCGGCGCGGATGACGGAGATGACCGGCATCATCAACTCGAGCTGAGCGAAGGGATGGGACTTGTCGGTTTCGGTGAAAAGCAGGCGCGTATCCGGTGGCACTGAAATGCCCGCCTCACGCGCGATCACGGCGGCATCGCGTCCGACCATCTTGCGGTTGATGACAGGGTTGGGGCCGGGATAATCCTTGAGGATGACCCGGGCTACGGCCTCGGCCTGGCGGGCGTCGATCTCGACCGCATGATGCTTCGCCATTTCCTTTTTGAGCTGATCGGTGACGCTGTCGACGACGATGATCTCTTTCTCGTCGGCGCAGATGATGTTATTGTCGAAGGAGGCGCCGGCGACGATGCAGGCGGCGGCGTGGGGGATATCCGCGGTCTCATCGACGACGACGGGAGGATTGCCGGCGCCGGCAGCGATCAAACGCTTGTCGGTCTGGCGCCTCGCCTCATGGACAACAGCTTCGCCTCCGGTGACAACCAGCAAGCCGATACCGGGGTATTTAAAGAGCTGCTGCGCGGCCTCGATGGTGGGCTGGGCCAGCGCGGTGAGCAGGTTGGGAGGTCCGCCGGCCGCGACGATGGCCTCATTGAGCAGGCTGATGGTGCGATGTGAGACCCGTTTGGCCGCGGGATGGGGTGCAAAGACCACCGCGTTGCCGGCGCTGACCATGCTGATCGCATTGTTGATCACCGTGGCCGCCGGATTAGTCGAAGGGGTCACTGAGGCGATGACGCCCCAGGGGGCGTTCTCGATCAGGGTGAGGCCGTGATCACCCGAGATCGCCTCGGCGTGGATCACCTCAGGGCCGGGGGTCCTGAGGGCCTGCGAGGTGTTCTTCGCCACCTTGTCCTCGACCCTGCCCATGCCGGTCTCCTCGACCGCCAGTTCGGCCAGTTCACGCGCGTGGCGTGCGCCGGCTTCACGCATGGCGAGAATAATCTTGTCCCTGAATTCCAGATTGCCGATTCTCTTCTGCGCGGCGGTTGCGGCGGCGACCGCTTCGTCGAGGGTCGCGAAGATACCGGCGGGCAGCGCGGATCTGCCGGTGGTATCACCCGACGTTGTGGTGCGCATGCGTTCTACCACCGCCTCGACGATGCGGGCGACCTCTTGTTGACTCAAATCCATTACGGGTTCTCCCTCTTATCAGGCCGATTCACTTTTCTGATAGAGCACCCCGGCCTCCGAACTTACGGTATCGATGATGCCGACGATGGTGAGATCGATCGGCGTAGCGTTGTTGATGGAAACGCGGGCGGAGCTGCCGCGCACCACCAGGACCCACTCCCCCTCGCCGGCTCCGATGGTGTCGAGGGCGACCTGGGTTTTACCCGCCGCCTTGCCGTGTTCATCGATAAACCGGACGAGCAGCAGTTTGCCAATGGCCAGTTGCTCCATTTTGACGGTGGAGACCACCTGGCCGACCACTTTTCCGAGTTCCATAGGTACCTCTGCAGGTGCCTGCGAGGCGCTTTACGTCCCCGGCCGGACGGCCAGGGACGGGCACGCCTGCAGATTACTTGATCTCGCCTTTCATCTTGATCGGGAAGATATCTTCCAGATCGCCATGGGGGCGCGGAATGACATGGACCGAAATCAGCTCGCCGATTTTCTGGGCGGCGGCTGCGCCGGCATCCGTGGCTGCTTTACAAGCCGCAACATCCCCGCGCACAAGGGCGGTTACATAACCGGATCCGATCTGATGGAATCCGACCAGCTTGACCCGCGCCGCTTTGACCATCGCATCCGAGGCCTCGATGAGCGCCACCAGACCACGGGTTTCAATCATACCCAATGCTTCCATACCACTTTCTCCTTTCCTTGGAAAAATTACCCTTCAATAGTGCCTTTCATCTTGATCGGGAAGATATCTTCCAGATCGCCATGAGGACGCGGGATGACATGTACGGAGATCAATTCGCCGATCTTTTGTGCCGCCGCAGCGCCGGCATCGGTTGCAGCCTTGCAGGCCGCGACGTCGCCGCGTACAAGGGCGGTCACATAACCGGAACCGATCTGGTGGAACCCCACCAGCTTCACTCTCGCCGCCTTGACCATTGCATCCGAGGCTTCGATCAGGGCGACAAGTCCTCTGGTTTCGATCATTCCCAGTGCTTCCATGAGTTACTCCTAGTTAGTTGTTGGTATGTTGTCAGATGTCAGCTTCTTGCCATATAAGCAGCTGTAACGGAGATTTCGACGATATCCTCCCAGCTGCAGCCGCGGGAGAGGTCATGCATGGGTTTGCCCAACCCCTGCAGGAAAGGGCCGAGAGCTTTGTATCCACCCAGCCGTTCAACCAGTTTGTAGCCGATATTGCCCGAATTGAGATCGGGAAAAATAAAGACATTGGCCTGACCCGCCACCGGACTTCCGGGCGCCTTTTTGGCGGCGACCGCAGGCACAAATGCCGCATCGAACTGCAGCTCGCCATCCACCTTGAGGCCGGGGGCCTGGGCCTGGACCAGTCCGGTCGCCTCGCGCACCTTGTCGACCTGGGCATGCCGGGCGCTCCCTTTGGAGGAGAAGGAGAGCATTGCAACCCGTGGCTCATTGGCGGTAAGCCGCTCATACTGCGCAGCTGTGGCCACCGCGATGTCGGCGAGCTGTTCCGGGGTCGGATCGGGGAGCACCGCCGCATCGGCAAAGGCATAAACCGACTCGCCGTCAGGCGAGATCATCGCAAAAAAGCTCGATACCGTACGCAGCCCGGGCGCCACGCCCAGGACGTGAATGGCCGCACGCAGGACGTTGGCTGTCGACGACAGGTTGCCGGCGATGCAGAGGTCCGCCTGGGCATCGCGGACCAGCATGGCCCCCATATAGAGGGGATCATCGAGGCGCTCGCCGGCCTCATAGAGGGTCATGCCCTTCTCCTTGCGCGATTCGTGGAGAATACGGACGTAGCGATCATGTTCCGGCACATGCCTGGGGTGGAGGATCACCAGCCCGCGGGTTGAAACGTGCACCTTGTCGGCGAATTCGCGCAGCTCGAAGCGGCCGCCGAGCAGGATGGGCTGGGCGAGGCGTTCGTCCTTGAGATGGCGCGCCGCGCGCAGCACCCGCTCATCGAACGCATCCGGAAAGACGATGCGGCGCGGCTGCCAGCGGGAGTATTCGGTTGCCAGATGGATCAGCTTCATCGGTCGAGCACCACTTTTTCGAGGGTGAGCTGTTTGCCCTGCTCCGCCAGCAGCGTCAGCAGCATGAGCACATAGAGAGCGCTGCTGAGGCGGTTGGCCGCCTTGATCAGATCGGGGCGGGTGATGGTGAGGTCCGGAGTGATAAAGACCCGGGCGGCCTCGACCTCCACCTCGCGCACCTGGGCGCGCAGCAGATTGAGCAGCGCCACATTGCGGCCGTGGCTCATCTCCGGGACGATATGGTCATGGCCCAGGTACTTGAGCGGGTTGTGTGAGACTGCATGCACCGTCTTTTCATCAGCGCCGCCAAGGGCGATGGGGGTCATCTCCTCCCCGCTTACTTCGCTTTTAAGCAGGTTGCCGAGATAGGAGCGGACGTCGGCGAGATAGGGGTGCAGCCAGGGAAATTTGTTCTCGTGATCGAATTCGACCTGGACCAGAACCGCATGCGCGATCAGGGTGTCGATCTTGCCGCGCAACGCGATGCGGGGGTGGTTTTTAACCACCATGTTATGAGCATCCAGATGAGTGAGGGCTTCAGGTTTTTTTACTACCGGCTGATGGCAGAGCAGACACTCCGCCTCCTGGCGGCCGGTGCTGCTGGTCAGGGGGTGTACCTGCACGGGAGCCTCCTCGCCGCTCTTGTCCGGATTGAAGACCCGGCCTTCGGCGTCGATGTATTTGATGACGATCTTGCGTTCTTCGAGCAGCTGATGCGCGGCCGGGGTCAGTCGGCTGTCGAGGGGGAGATGGACCTCGGTGCCCCAGCCCAGACCGAATTTTTCGCGCAGCCAGCCCTCGGTGATATATTCGGAAGCCATACGCTTATCCCTGTTTTTGCGACGCCCAGTCCGCCGGATAGGTCACGTACATGATCTTGGTGTAGGTGGGCGTGCCGAAGATGATCTGGCTGCCCTTGGGGATGTAAAATACATCCCCCACCTTGCCCTCGAAGCATTTGCCGTTGATGGTGATGGCCAGGGTGCCCTGGAGGACGATGTCGATCTCGTCGTAATTGAGGGTCCAGGCGAAGGAGTCCATTTTGCGCCAGGACATGAATCCGGCGCACATGGGCGAACGGTCCTTCGAGGTGATGACGTCGGCGAGGCGCACCTGTTTGCCGGGCCCGGCCTCGGGCATGATATCCATACGCACCGAGCCGCCGCGCACCACGATCAGGCCGCTGTCGTCGACCACGCGCTGGCAGCAGGGGGCAGTGGGGGCGAGGGCCGCGGTGATGGAGGGCTGGCTCACGGGCAGGGGTGAAGGCGACGGCGGACAGGCTGCGGGCGGCTGCTGCAGCTGTTCCGCGACCAGCCGGGCGATCGTGGCGGGGTCGCGTTTGTCCGCGGGCAGGCGCTGAATGACCTGGGCGGCGATGGCTTTGACCAGCTCCTGGTCGCCGCCGGCGGCCTGGGCCCTCTGCTGCAGGGGGCAGCTCTCGCTTCCCGGCTCGACGAAGCAGATGCCGAACTTGGCGGCCAGGGTGGCTGCTTCGGGGGTGATGATGGTCGTCTGCACCGAGGCCGGCAGCTCCTTGATGCCAGCGGTGCAGGCTTCTTTTATGGTCTGGGCTGTGATCAGTTTTTTCATTTTGGTTTCCTTTTTACTCTCCCGGATGGACGGCAGAAAAGGGCTCCCTGCTCAGAAAACGGCGCAAGGCATCGATGCTTTCGGGCTGGTAGACCGAGACCGGATAGATGGGGCCCTGGATGCCCGCATCCCGGATGAGCTCCTCGACCTCGGAGACCCGGGCATCCTCAAGATCGATTTTGGAAATGACGCCGATGATTTGTTTGGTCTCATAGATATGAAACAAGCCAAAAGGCAGTTTGCGCTCCAGGGAGTTGGCCTGGTGCACATAGACGATGGTCTCAATGTCGGTCATGGTCGAGATCAGCGCCGTATAGAGCCGGGGGTTGTCAAAGTATTCACCCGGGGTGTCGATGGTGCACTCATCGTGGAAGACCAGGGCCTGGGTCTTCTGGACTTCTCCCAGACGGCCGAGCAGGGCTGCGAAGAGGGTTGACTTGCCCACTCCGGTGCCGCCGATGAGGATGAAATTGTTCAGCATCAGGTCACCGTCACCGCGCAGGGGGTATAGTTGAGAACGTTCTGCAGGGTCTGGTTGACCGACTTGAGAGCTTCCTCAACAGCGCCCACCTCGCCAAAGATCACCAGGGCGCCGGTGAAACGGTCGAGGAATCCGATCTGGACATTGGCGGCCTTGACCGCAATGTCGCCGGCGATCATGGCGGTCTCACCCGGGGTGAGGGTCATGATGCCGATGGCATTGACGTACGGAATGCCGATTTTTTTGCACACCTCTTCGCCCGGATGGGCGATCATATGGGCCAGGGTTACTTGTTTGCCCGGCACATACTCCTGGATGATGCGCTCTTTGTCCTGATAGGGATTTCTTGGATCGTCCATTTCAGTCCTGTATTCTTGCCAAAACAGCCTTGGTCAGCTCGCCGTATTCGATTGCGCCGCGGGCGGAGGGGGCGTAGCGGAGGATGGGCTCTCCGGCCCGGGCCGCTTCCGCCAGTTTGATATTCATGCCGATCACAGTCGGCAGCAGCAGGTCGCCGTAGCGCTGCTTGAGCGTGTCATAAACCTCGGCTGCGGTGCGGGTGCGGCGGTCGAAATGGGTCAAAAAATAGCCGAGGGTGCGGAGGCGCGGATTGAGATGCCGGCGCGCCTTGGAGAGCATATCGTCGGTCACTTCGAGGCCGGCGACCGCCAGGTACTGGGCCTGGACCGGGATGAGGGCATAGTCCGCCATGGCCAGGGCGTTCGTCGCCAGAGGCCCCATATTGGGCGGGCAGTCGCAGAAGACCAGATCAAACTCCTGCGGGATCTGCTCCCGGCTGAGGAAAAAAGCGTCCGCCGACTCTTCGGCGACCTCGAGATAAAAGTCGGCGAGAGAGGGTTCAGCGGGCAGACAAAAGAGCAGCTCATCCCCGGCCGGATGGATGGCCGCAGCGAGGTCGCGGTTTTCGTCGACAAGATAGTCGCAGAGGGTCTTGACCCGGTCAGCGCCGGGGCCGAAACCCAGGTGGCGGGAGGCCCCTGCCGAGGGATCGAAATCGGCGAGCAGGGTCCGCCGGCCGAGGCGGGCGCACCAGGCGGCGATATTGACCGCACTGGTGGTTTTGCCCACGCCGCCTTTGTTATTGATCACTACGACGATCTTCATTTCTTGTCCGTCAGCGGATAGTACTTGCGCTGCATTTTTTCAATGACGCCCTCATCCAGCAGCGCCTTGAGGGCGGTGAGGATGGCGGGGCGGTCGCACTTGAGGGCCGCGGCCAGTTCGTCCGCAGTGGCTCCAGCGGGATGGGCCCGGAGATGGCGCAGGGCCCGGCCGCTCAGGTCCGGGCCGGCGCTTTTGGTTTTTTCCGGCGGCGGGGTTTTAGCCGGGGGTTGTTCAGCCCGGTTTTGTCCGCCTTTGCCCTTGCGCCGGCCTTTTCCCTGCCCTTTCCCTTTTCTTTTTTTACTGATCAGCTCCTCGACCAGATAATCGGTATCGCCGTCGGGGCGCGGGATGACATGGGCCGAGATCAGCTCGCCGAAACGCATGGCCGCGGCGGAGCCGGCATCGATGGCCGCCTGGCAGGCGGCGAGATCCCCCTCGCAGATGACCGTCACCAGAGCCCGTCCCGGGTTATGCTGTTTGATCAGGCGCACGCGGGCGGCCTTGACCATGGCATCGGCTGACTCGATGGCGCAGATCAGCCCTCTGGTTTCGATAAAGCCGTAGGAGAGTCCAGCCATGAAAAGCCTCAACCCAGCATAAAGTAGACGGGATTGCGCGCTATATCGAGCACGGTATCCTGGAAGGCATCGCAGGCCGCCTTGCAGGCCGCCTGGGTGCCGGTGAGCAGGCCGCCGGAAAAGTTGGTCTCGGAGGGCGGCGCAAAATAGAGGCAGAGGCGCACGTTCGCGGCCTTCATCGCCTGATCGATAGCGTAGGTCGCCTCGAGCGGCGGCGCGATCAGATAGGCCAGCGGTTCGCCGGGATTGATGCCGGCCACGCCGGAGAGATAGCTGCCGGTGCGGGCGATGAGGTGCGGGAAAAAGGTGAGGGTATTGGCTTCATTCGCCGAATACCAGATCGCCTCGTTCTCCAGATAGTCGAGAGCGGCCTGGATGCCGGCCTGCACTTCGCCGGGATTGGGGCCGGCGAGCATGGCGATGATTTCGCCGGAGAGGGGTCCGGAGGCGTGCGCGGCGCCGGCGTAAAAGGATTTGGCATAGATCACTTCGATATCGGCCTTCTTGGTCGCCTCATCGATGCTGACATAGAGGGCGTCATCGATATCGGCGGTGATGAGGCCGAGGCTGCGCTGTTCCGGCTTGAGTTTCAGCTCAGTGTGGAGTCCTGCATCCACCGAGGAGATCAGTCGGACGGCGAGGGGCCGGGCTTTGATGGGGTCGAGAATTGCCATAATTTCTGTCCTGTCGCTAAAGTATAAACATTATTTAAGGTTGATGCCACTGGTTTTTTGGGCGATCATTTTCTTGACGGTATCGACGATCACGGCCGAGGCCTCGACCGGGGGTGTGCCCAGCTTGTGGATATTGGAGATCACCGTCCGTTCAGATTCGACGGTGGTGGCCACGGCGGGACGGTAGACCATATAAGCGCTCATGCTCTCAGACTGACCGAGGCCGGGCCGTTCGCCGATGAGCAGGACCACCACATCGGCCTTGAGGCGTTCACCGATCTCGTCTTCCACCTTGACGCGGCCGTATTTGACGAAGAAAGGCGTGCCCACTTTCAGTCCTGCGGACTCGAAGCCCTTGACCAGGGGGGGGAGGATTTCATCATAGTTGGCGGTCATGGCGTCGGTGGAGAGGCCGTCGGAGAGAACGATCTGCACCTGGGGCTGGGCGATGCATTTTTCGCTGATGAGCCTGCGCCCCTCTTCGGAGAGCATACGGCCGAGATCCGGCCGGGTGAGGTATTCGTCCTTGTCGGAGACCTGGCTTTGCACGATGAAGAGGCCGGTGCGGGCGACCCACTCTTCGGGGATCTCCTTGAAGACGGTGTCGCGCGACAGGGAGTGGTCGGCGAGGAAGCGCAGATAGGGCAGGGTGCGGCTGCGGGTGCCGGTGCGGCCGACGGCGACGCGGGCGTTGGTGGCGGCGCGCAGATCGCCCAGGACCTTGGCGTTATTGGCCTGCTCGACCCCGATCCAGCGCTTCACCTCATCGCTGGCCAGATCGGGCAGAGGACCCTCGCCGGCGGAAGAGAGAGAGGGCGCGGCCGCTGCGGTTGCGGTTGGGACAGGGCGGGGGGCGGCCGCCGGCGTGCTCATCTCCTGCAGCACCGCGTTGACAATGGCTTCAATCTGTTTTTGATCCATGGTAATAGGTCTCCAGATCTAGAAGAATATAGACGCATCGCCGGCCTTTTCGGTCAGCATTCCATTTTTCATGATGCCCATCTTTTCGAGCCATGCCTCGAACTCCGGCGCGGGGCGCAGCCCCAGGGTGGCGCGGATGGTGGCGGTATCGTGGTAGGCATTGGTCTGATAGTTGAGCATGATATCATCGCCGAGGGGGACGCCCATGACGTAGTTGAGGCCCGAGGCGGCGAGAAGAACTGTCAGGTTCTCAAGGGCGTTCTGGTCAGTGTTGGCGTGATTGGTGTAGCAGGCATCAGCTCCCATCGGGATGCCGGAGAGCTTGCCCATGAAATGGTCCTCAAGGCCGGCGCGGGTGATCTGACGGCCGTCGTAGAGATATTCGGGTCCGATGAAACCGACCACCGTATTGACCAGGAAGGGGCGATAGCGCCGGGCAAGGCCGTAATTGCGCGCCTCGAGGGTGACCTGATCGGCGCCGTTATGGGCCCCGGCGGAGAGGGCCGAACCCTGGCCGGTTTCAAAATAGAGCATGCTCGAGCCGGCGATGCGGCAGTATTTCTTGCCCACTTCATAGGCCTCGTCGAGAAGATCGATGGTGACGCCGAACTCCTTGAGTCCCTTTTCCGAGCCCGAGATACTCTGAAAGATGAGGCCGGCCGGCGCGCCGTCGCGGATGGCGGCCATCTGGGTGGAGACATGGGCGAGGACGCAGCCCTGGGCCGGGATCTGCCATTTGTCGATGATCTCCTGCATGCAGATGAGCAGCTTCTTGAC
>ENA-UOWO01001944-UOWO01001944.1-activated-sludge-metagenome-genome-assembly--contig:-NODE-1944-length-26469-cov-9.458583_pt1 | contig 26469 bp, 27 predicted proteins | sample MGYA00238148_ERZ761564 | MGnify/ENA primary metagenome ERZ761564 (study PRJEB28885, sample SAMN05720194) | activated sludge metagenome | isolation source: Anaerobic digester | place: USA...
TGGCGCGCCTGAGGCGATTCGAACGTCTGACTCCCATCTTAGGAGGATGGTACTCTATCCAGCTGAGTTACAGGCGCATTGAGAAAGAGACTAACTGCAAGAGTTTATTACGCTTTCAAGAATTTAGCAATATCTTGGTAGACATCCATTCGACTGTTTTCATTAAGAATTTCGTGACGTAGATGAGGATAAATTTTGGTTTGGATATCTTTAACATTAAAAGACCCGTACATGCTTTTCAATTTATCCACTGATTTTGAATAATTAGTGACAGGATCTTCTTCTCCTGAAATGATAAATAATTTTAAAGATTGATTAACATTTTTAAGATTTGATTTCTTATAAAGGACTTTAAGCCCTTTTAGGAATTCTAGACAGAAACCATTGTTCGGCCCAAAGCCACATAATGGATCGGCATTGTATCTTTTCACATTATCTTCGTTATAGGAAAGCCAATCATAGGCGGTTTTCGGATTGGAGATACGCTTATTGAATCCACCAAACATCAAAGAGTTGAGAAGTTTGGCTTTTTTATTTCTTTTCTTTGTAGTGGCGATAATTTTAGCAAGAAAATGGCCGAAATGAACGGCGGAATTTTTACTTCCGGCTCCACAAAGTATCACTTTTTTGACTTGGTCTGGATATCTTTGAATAAATGATTGGGCCATGAAAGAACCCATGCTATGAGCAAATATATAGGTTGGTAAACCACTATCTTTAAGTTTGACGACAACATCATTTTCAGCGTCGACTTGCTTTTTGAATCCATCGACAGGCCAAATTCCACGATTCGAAAGATCTTCTTTAACGTTTTCCCCTTGTCCAAAAGTATCAAGACAAAAAACATTGAAACCTTGTTTATTTAAAAAAGAAGCAAACTCATCATAGCGAGAAGAATGTTCTTCCATCCCTTCCATGATCAAGACATTGGCGATCGGTTGATCAATTAACCATTGCAAACCAAATAGTTTTTGCCCATCTTGAAGAGAAATATCATATCTTTTTTTCATCGTGAAGTTACCTCCATTTAATTATAACCATTAGGATTTTTCTTTTGCCAATTCCAAGAGTCTCGACAAGCTTCAACGATATCGTATTCAGTTTTGAACCCCATCTCGTTAAGAGCTTTCGAACAATCGGCATAATTCTCATCAACATCACCAGGTCGTCGAGGAGCAACTTTATAGGGGATTTTCACTCCATTGGCTTTTTCAAAAGCATGAACTAATTCAAAAACGCTTGTTCCACGACCAGTTCCAAGATTGAAAATAACTAATCCAGGTTTTTCAGCAAGCTTTCTTAAGGCAAATAAATGACCTCTCGCTAAATCTGAAACATGAATGTAATCACGAACACCAGTTCCATCGATGGTTCGATAATCATTACCGTAGACATTTAAATAAGAGCGTTTGCCAATCGCTACTTGAGTGATGTATGGCATTAAATTGTTTGGTATACCATTTGGATCTTCACCGATTAATCCTGAGGAGTGTGCTCCAATAGGGTTGAAGTAGCGCAGAATCGCAATATTCGCATGGGGATGGCTCGCGGCATAATCTTTTAAAAGATATTCAATATCAAGTTTATTTTGACCATAAGGATTCGTACATCCTCCAACTTTGTCGCTTTCTTTTAAAGGAACATGATCAGGTGTACCATAGACAGTCGCGCTGGATGAAAAGACTATGTTATTAATCGCGAATTCATCCATTAAACGGAGTAATACTTTGCTTCCTCCCACGTTATTTGAAAAATATAAATCGGGTTTTGAGACCGATTCAGCAACACTCTTTAAACCCGCAAAATGAATGATGTCGCTAATTTTTTCATGTGATAACAAATTTCTCATTTTTTCTTCATCTCGAACATCAATTTCATAAAATCTTGGCTTTTTGCCGGTAATTTTAAAAATTCTATTTAAAACTTCAGGTTTCGAATTAGCGTAGTTATCGACAATCACAACATCGAAATTGTGATTTAATAATTCCACGACAGTGTGGGAACCGATATATCCAGTTCCGCCAGTAACTAAAACAGCCATACTTATCTCCTTTGTAATTCTTCAACGACAAGTTTATTAACAATCGCAGGATTTGCTTTGCCTGCCATTTTTTTCATGACTTGTCCGACGAGAAACCCTACCGCTCGATCTTTACCATTTTGGTAATCAATAATTGCTTGTGGATTGCTATCGATAATTTCTTTAACTGCTTGACCAATTAAATCGCCATCACTAACCAAATCGGCACCTATAATTTTTTTGACAATTTCGGGGTCTTCATCTTTTTCGATTAATTTTTGAAAGATTTCACGGCCTTGCTTATTAGAGACTTGTTGTTTTTCAATCATCAAAACAAGCTTTCCCAAATTCCGTGGAGAAACTTTGAATTGGTCGATATCAATCATCTCTTTGTTGAGGATGGATTGAACATCAACAATAATCCAGTTTGCCAATAGTTTTGCGCTCGCTCCAGATTTAATGGCTTCATCAAAATAAACGCAAGTTTTTTTGTTAGAAATAAGCATTTGTGAATCGTAATCGTTGAGACCGAGATTTTGATAACGCGCTAATTTTACTTCAGCCAATTCAGGAGAAGTATCTATCGCGTTTTTAATGAAATCTTCGCTCAATTTTATGGGAGGAATATTTGGTTCAACAAAGTATTTATAATCAACAGCGTCGGTTTTTAGTCTCATTAATATGGTTTGTTTTAATCCTTCATCAAAACGCCTTGTTTCCTGAGTAACTGCCCCACCACTAAGTAGGACTTTTTCTTGTCTCTTTATTTCATAATCAACGGCTTTTTCAATATTGGCAAAACTGTTGAGATTTTTAATTTCAACTTTTGTGCCAAGTTTTTTTGCACCCACAGGGCGAAGCGAAATGTTGACATCACAACGAAGTGATCCTTCTTCCATCTTGCCAGTACTGACATCAAGAAAGGTAACAATAGAACGGATTTTTTCCACATATTGTCTTGCTTCTTCTCCACTGCGAAGGTCCGGACGAGACACAATTTCTACCAAGGGTATACCGGCACGATTATAGTCAAGTAATGTGCAATCCCAGGAATGAAGTTGCTTACAAGTGTCTTCCTCTAGATGAAGTCTTTCAATGCTGATGGTCCTTTTTCCTAAAGAGGTATTAATTTCTAATTTTCCATCAGAACCTATTGGTCTTTGTTGTTGAGTAATTTGATAACCTTTTGGAAGATCACTGTAGAAATAGTTTTTGCGGTCAAACCAAAGCTCTCTATCAATAGTCATATTTAAAGCATTACAAATACGAATAGCATTGATTACAGCTTGTTTGTTAACGACAGGCATTGTCCCTGGGAAAGCTAAATCGAGAGGGACAGTAAGGGTATTAGGAAGTTTGCCATAACAAATAGGGGCATTAGAAAACATCTTGCTCTTGGTGTTCATTTCGACATGGATTTCTAGTCCGATAACAGCTTCGAAGTTCATCTTATTTTCCCTCCTTTGCGACTAAATCTTTTAGTTGAGTAATATTTTCAATTCCTTTAGCGAGAGAAAGTACTTCCGATTCAGCAAATCTCTTTCCGGTTAAATTGACCCCAAAAGGTAAACCTTTATCAAAGCCAAGAGGCAGTACGATTGATGGTAAACCGGCAAAATTGCCAATAGCGAGGTGATTGTCAGAAATAAGATATTCATTTGATAATTTATCGCCTTTCTCTCCTTGAAAGAGAGGGGCTGTTGAAGGAGCGGCTGGTAAATAAATAACATCATAATCTTTTAAGATATTGTTCGTAGCATCGACGATAAGTCTACGAACTTTTTGAGCCCTTAAAAATACTTCAGCTTGGTTCTCTTTGAATAGTGAATAACTGCCAATTACGAATCGTCGTTTAATCATTTCACAAAAACCTTCAGTTCTAGCCTTTGTCATTACTTCTTCGTAATCTTTTCCATCGAATCTTGGGCCGAATTTGATGCCATCAAGATTGGCATTATTGCTCGTCGCTTCCGAACATGAAATTACTATATATGTAGGATATATTGCCTTGCAGAGTTTTAAATCCATTGAAACGAAATCCACTCTCGCGCCTTGTTGCTTCAATGTTTCAATAGTTTTGTCAAATGAAGCAATGATGTTGCGATTGTTAATTGAGTCATAAATTTCTTTAATGACCGCGAATTTTTTACCGTTTAAGTGTGCGCTAATCGATTGGGAGTATTTTTCTACTGCAACTGTTGATGAAGAGCTATCTTTCTCATCTCTTCCTGATAGAGCTTCTAAAACGATGGCTGAATCCATGACATTTCTGGTAAAAAAGGCCACGTGGTCAAGAGACGGAGCGAAAGGGAATAGACCAAATCTAGAAATTCGACCCCATGTTGGCTTCATTCCAACAAGAGCAGCATAGCTGGCTGGCTTACGCACACTATCACCAGTATCTGAACCAATAGCGAAAGGAACAATGCCAGAAGCCACTGCTGCGGCAGAGCCACAGCTCGAACCACCTACCATATGTTTATGGGAAGGATCCCAAGGATTATAAGTCAAACCTTTATGCCCAGTCATGCCTGTTCCACCCATTGCGAGCTCATCAAGAGTGGCCTTCCCAATTAAAATTGCTCCTTGTTCTGTTAAGCGAAGATAAACCTCGCTTGAGAAAATTGGGGTATAACCCCTTAATATGTTGGAAGAAGCGCATGTTGGAATATCTTTCGTTGAAAAGTTGTCTTTTAACGCATAAGGAATTCCCCATAACAGATTGTTTTGTTTGTTTGGGTCCAAGCGATTAACCGCTTCAAGAGCTTCCTTCTCACAAATATATTCAAAAGCGTTATTTTGATCATTTTTAGCTTTTTCTAAAGATTGTTTTACTAACTCTAAAGGAGTTATTTTGCCTTCTAAAATAGCTTGATGAAGGCTCAAAATATCGAGAGATAAATATTCCATATTAGCCCACCACCTTTGGTAATCTAATTTGACCATCAACAACATGACCAGCATTTTTTAAAGCAATCTCTTGCGGAACTGGTGTCGTGGGAATATCTTCCCTTAAGTAATCGGTTGTCACATCAAAAGGAAATGTCATTGGAGATACTTCATCAACTCCCGGAATTTGAGAAATTAGTTCCATCTGTCGAATGATGACATCGAACTCTTCAAGAAGAGTGATGTACTCGCTATCTTTCATGTCGAACATAAGGTTATTCGCTACTTGTTTTAATAAAGGCATGTCTACATTTTTCATAATAAAAAATCCTACTTCAACAGAAGTATTGTAACATAATGCCAAATTTTTATTTACCAATTTCTTATTTAAGAAAAATGATTTTCAATAAACAATCAAAAAAGAGAAATTAGAAATTAAACAAAAAGATTATTTTTAGATTAAATCAGGGCTTTGAATTCGTCTTCACTCAAGACGGTAATTCCTAAAGAATTCGCCTTATCAAGTTTAGATCCTGCTTCAGTTCCAGCGACGACAACATCAGTGGCTTTTGAGACTGAGCTAGTTACTTTAGCACCAAGATTTTCTAGCAACTCAGTCGCTTCTTTTCTGCCGATAAAAGAAAGGGTTCCAGTCAGTACAACGGTTTTCCCAGAAAAGAAAGAATTTGCAGCTTGAGTGTTGCTTGCTATATAAGCAAAATTGAGTCCGTGTTCTTTGAGAGAATCAATGATTTGTAAGTTATTTTCGTTAGAGAACCAATCAACGAGAGAATGAGCGACAACTGGTCCGATATCTGGTATCTCAAGCAGTTCTTCTTCTGTCGCTTTGATTAAATTATCAATGTGTTCATACTTCTTCGCCAAAGTCTTAGCCATTTTGGCACCAATTTCTTTTATTCCGAGTCCAAAAAGAATCTTTTCTAAAGAATTGCTTTTTGAAACTTCGATGGCTTTAAGCAAATTATCAATTGATTTAGCTTGCCATCCATCAAGATTGATTATTTCATCACGATAATTAAAGAGACTATAAATGTCATTAATATAATGTAAAAAGTTTTGATTAAAGAATTGCTCGGCTACTTTTTCACCAAGGCCATCGATATCCATCGCATCGCGAGAGGCAAAGTGAATAATTGCTTCTACTTGTCGGGCATCACACGAGTGGTTAGTGCAAAAATGCATGGCATCTTTTTTTACTAGCTTGGACCCGCAAACAGGGCAATTTTCAATCATCTTGTATGGGGTTTGAGTTCCATCTCTTTTCTCGATTAAAACACGAACTACTTCTGGAATAACATCTCCCGCTTTTCGTAATACAACATAATCTCCAACCATTAGATGTTTTTCAATTATAAAATCTTCATTGTGAAGAGTTGCTCTTTGAACAGTACTTCCAGCCACTCGAACTGGTTCAAGAACAGCATTTGGAGTAACTTTCCCTGTTCTTCCAACGGTATATATAATGTCAGTTAATTTGGTGACTACTTCTTCAGGTGGAAATTTATAAGCGATGGCCCATCTTGGCGTTTTGGCGGTATATCCAAGTTTATTGTATAAAGACATGTCGTCAACCTTGATGACAATGCCATCGATGTCATAACTTAACGAGCTTCTTTTTTGTGCGTATTCTTTTATGTAATCAATGACTTCATCAATTCCATGACAAAGGCGGCGTTCAGGATTTGTTTTGAAGCCGAGTTTGCTAACCATGTTTAAGGCTTCAGAGTGGTAGCGAACACCAAAATCTTTAGCATTTACAAAATAGTACCAGAAGGCATCCAATCCTCTTGTGGCCGCAATTCCGCTGTCTAATTGGCGAACACTTCCAGCGGCTGCATTACGCGCATTGGCAAAAAGGGGCTCGCCATTATTTTTACGTTCTTCATTGAGCTTAAGAAGTGATTTTTTTGGCATAAAAACTTCGCCGCGAACTTCAAAATCCCCATCGAGATCAATGCGAGTTGGAATTGATTTAATAGTGATGACATTGGCGGTGACATCTTCACCTTCAACGCCATCTCCTCGTGTCGCAGCGTATACTAATTTTTTGTTATAAACTAAAGACATACCTAGACCATCAATTTTCATCTCGGTCATATAGGTAATTTTATCTGTTCCGACAACATCGCGAACTTTCTGATCAAAATCACGAAGATCGTCTTCGTTAAATGCGTTAGCCAAAGAGAGCATTGATCGTTGGTGTGTTACTTTTTTAAATTGTTCTTGAACCAATCCTCCAACTCTTTGAGTTGGTGAAAGAGGACTAGCTAATTCAGGAAAAGCTTTCTCTAAAGCAATAAGTTCTTGCATTAAGCGGTCATATTCAGCATCGGTCACACTTGGATTATCTAAAACATAGTATTCATAATTATATTTTTCCAACAGATTTGTGATTTCTAGAGCTCTTTCTTTTGGTGTCATGCCTTATGTCCTCCTCGAGTAATAGATGGGTGATTACCCATTAATGATTTTTTGCCATGAGTTTCGAATAATACGGTGATGATTCCGTCTCCTTCTATCTCAACTACTTTGCCAACTCCAAAGGTTTTATGAACGACAGTATCTCCTTCTGCCCAATCTTCGATGTTATTTGTTTTCTTTGAGAAGTCTTGTTTAATTGGCTCATCGCTAGAAAAATCAAGGTTAGGTCCATCATTAAAATGGTATTCTTTTTGTTTGATTTGAGATTTAAAGGGACTATATGTATCAACACTTTGCGCTACGTCGTTTCCTGATTCAGCTAAAAATTGGGAAGGTAATAATCGACCACCTAAAACATAGGAATAATCGGCCGAGAAAGTTAAATATAGTTTCTCTTTTGCCCTTGTCATAGCAACGTACGCCAATCTTCTTTCCTCTTCGAGACCGCGATATCCCGATTCAGCGACCGATCGAGAGTGGGGAAAAACACCATCATTAAACCGAACAACAAAAACGATTGGATATTCTAGTCCTTTCGCGGTGTGAGCGGTCATCATGGTAACAAAGTCACCTTCAATTACGTCATCTTGAGCAGAGTATAAAGCGATATTTTGTAAATATTCATCAAATGTAGACTCTGGATTAGCTTTCAAATAATGACGAATGTCAGCGAAAAGAGCCTTGATGTTTTCAATTCTCTCATCACCATCATCTTCCTTAAGCAAATAATCTTTATAACCAGTCGACCAAATCATATCTTCTAATGTTTTAGAAAACACTTCATCATTTTCGTTAATTTTTTCTCTGGTGAGGTCAATTAGTTCAATCATTGATTTGAGTTTAACAACTGCTCTAGCTGGCACTTCAGTTTTATCTAAATCAAGTCCTTTTATGAAATCAAAAAGGGATAAATTTGCGGTTGCAGCTTCTTCTTTAATTTTTGAAACTGTCATATCTCCGATTCCTCTTGTAGGTACATTGATAATTCTTTCAAAAGCTATGTTGTCTTGAGTGTTAGTAATTAAACGAAAGTAAGCAAGAACATCCTTGATTTCTCTTCTTTGATAGAACTTCTGTCCCCCATAAATCTTATAAGGAATGCCACGATTGACAAAAGCGGCTTCAAACTCCATTGTCACATAGTTAGAACGATACAAAACAACGATGTCAGAATAACGACGATGATCGCCTTTAACAAGTTTTTGAATTTCTCGAGCGACATAATCCGCTTCACCCTTTGAAGAAGGACCTGAAAAAACAACAACAGGTTCGCCTTTATCCAAACGAGTATAGAGGTTTTTAGGAACTCTCAATTTATTGTTCGATATTAGTTTATTTGCCGAATCGAGTATCTTTTGCGTACTGCGATAATTTCTTTCCAAAACAATTGTTTCAACATTGGAAAATTCTTTAATTAAATCTAAAATGATGTTTTGGTTGGCTCCTCGCCAGGTATAGATGGTCTGATCTGGATCACCAACAACATATAACGAAGTATTCGAATTTTGCAAAAGTTTGATCATTCGATATTCGACATCATTAGTATCCTGGAATTCATCAATTAAAATATGATTAAAACGCCGTTGCCATTTTTGGCGGATATCGGGGTATTTATCTAAAATCAGATTCGTTCTAAGCAACAGATCATCAAAATCGAGAGAGAAACTTTTGTTTTTTTCATCTTCATAAATTGAATATATTTCAAGACAGGTCTTTTCATCTTCAAAAGTGGGCTTATCGATTTTAATATCTTCGGGATATTTTTCTCTAATCTTATTTTTTGAAATGTATCCAATTGCACGGCCGACAATTTTGTCTCCTCTTTTGAACCCCATATTCGCGACTATATCTTTAATGAGCTTAGTTTGATCTTCTTCATCTAAAATTGAAAAAGTACTGGGAAAACCGAGAATTCCTATTTCTCTTCTAAGGAATTGAGCGGCAAAAGAATGGAAAGTTTTTATCGTTAAATCACTATTTATTTCAGGGAGCATTTTGATGACTCTCTGTCTCATTTCATTAGCAACCTTATTTGTAAATGTAATAGCTAAAATTGACCAAGGGGGAACATTACATTCAGAGATGAGAAAAGCGATACGATAAGTCAAAACCCGAGTTTTTCCTGAACCCGCTCCAGCGATGATGCGGACGTACTGTGAGTTTGTCTCGACAGCTTTCAATTGCATTTCGTTTAATTCTGATTGTATATTCATATATTGCTTTGCAATATAATATCACATTATGTCAACTTATTCAATTTATTTCCTGAATTTATCTTAAGGCAATTGGGTTAGTTCAAGGTAAGAAGAAATGTTCTGAACGCCTAAGATGTTAATTTTAACAGTCTTGTTTTCTAGCAAGATTAGACTTGGTGTTCCTCCAAACCACATTTCGTCTAGTGATACAGCTCCAATTGTCATCTCAACATCTTCATGAATTGGAATTCCCTTTTTATAGGACAATAAGAAAAAGTTTTTATTTGTAATAGATATGAAATTTAACATATCGGTTTTAAACGATTCACAGTAGTAGCATTGTTCGCTATAGAAATAAACGAAATAATTGTTTTCTTCCTGTGAGAAAAAATCCTCCCATTGTATTTGCAAATAATCGAAATCAACATAATCGTATAAGGGGCCATTACTTTCTAAATTATTACAAGATGTAGAGCAAATAAGAAAAAGAGAAGCGATTAATATGAATTTTCTCACAATTATATAGAGTAATATTACGTCCTTTTTTTACAATTTTAGTTTCTTAATGGTAAAATAAGACAAATGGCAATTTTCAAAAAGAAAAAGACACTGGTTGGAAATATGACTTATATGGCTTTAATGGCCGCAATTAATGTCATATTTATTTTGCTATCAGCTTGGATTCCAGTGTTATTTATCCTTTTAATATTTATCCTTCCTTTAGCAAGCACAATCGTGACATATTTTTGTCAAAAAAAATACTTTATAATCTATGCAATTACTACAATTCTTCTTTGTGCATTAGCTAGCTTTTGGGATGTTGGCAATGTAATTTTCTATGTAATACCATCGCTAGTTTCTGGCTTTATTTTTGGGGTATTGATGGAAAAAGGTATTTCACCAATAATTATTATTTTGTCTGGGGTTTTAGCGCAAATCCTGCTTTCTTATCTCGCTATTCCACTAGTATATTTAATTTATCAAAGAAATATAGTGACTGATTTCGCGACAATCTTTTCTTTACAAAATTTTGTCTATCTCAAATATCTTCAGAATATCTTTATTTGTACCATTGCCATTATTCAACAAGCTATTTCATTTATGATAATTTATGAAGAGATCTCAAAGATGAATATTAACCCTCTTTTTGAAAAGAAAGATAATATCATTGTCCCATTTTTAACCCTGGGATTTATTGGGTTAAGTGCTATATTAGCTTTTGTATATCCTGAACTATCATATTCTGCAATGATCCTTTCTTTATTACTCGGATTTTACTGTGTGGGAATATTAATCGCTGAGAAAAAAAGATGGATCATAATAACATTGCTTATATCTTCGATTCTTTCATTGTTCGTGTTTTCACTTTTATATGATATTATTCCCGAAACAGCTCAACCATTAGGCCTTTTAGTCGCTCAGGTATTTCCACTTTTCTGCACAATTATTGTTTTTATCAATAATTATTTGTTAATGAAAACAAACAAAGCTACAATTGAAAATAGGCAACCCTAATGGAAAGTTTATTTAAGAGTGTAGGAAAAGGTTTATTGTATCTTTTGGTACTCCCTTTTTTTCTTTTAGTCATAAGTGGCTACGCCATAGCAGGGCTAATCGTTTTTATATACTTATTCTTTAAATCAATAGTTTTATTCTTTATGGGACGTTCTTTGGATATCGAATTAGCTGAGGACAAAAAGGCTAAACAAATCATTCAAAAGGCTATTCCAAACAGTTCAAATCCAGTTATAAAGCAAGATGGCGCTCCTCAAAGTGATGCTTCGGAAAATATCGTTGTAACTTCATCAAAAGCTTTCATCCCATATGAGGAACCTTCTTCTGTTGAGGAAGCGTGTTTTGGAATCGACATTGAAAGTGAAAAGCAAAATGAACCGGTAAAAGAAAAAGTAATTTCAGGAACATTAGACAATCAAGCCATGGAAGAAAAGAATGAAGATATTGAAACAAACAATATTCCTCAAGATGACATTCAATTAGAAAAATACTCCCCTAAAAAGACTCGTTTTGATGATCTCAATGATGATGATTATGATAAGGAAAGCAAAAAAGACAGTGGAGTCGACATTCACTTTAAGGATTTTTAATCATGCTACCAACCCTATTAAAATTAACTGAATCGGACAAGAGATTGCTTATCGCATTTCTTTTAATTTTCATTCTAGTTTTTGTCATCGTTGGAGCGATTGGTTATCTAATTGTACGAGTTATGAAATGGCAAGGAAAGAGACTAGATAGTTGCGTTTCTGATGTTGTCTATTCACGTGTCATCACCGACAAAAAAACATTCTCGAAATACGCTCACAAGAAGAATTGGATTATTTTCTATAAAGCAGCTCGCATTCCAGTCATTATCATGTTGGTTTCCGGAATAATTTTAGTTGTTAGAAATCTTATAAATCATGATTTTAGTTACGATGTTTTTAATAATGTTAATGGATTCAGCACAGTTCTATTCTTGTGGGACTTCAGTGACATGTTCAATTTAGATCCTTTAACGTTATCTTTTACTTTCAATCTTCCAGTTTTAACTCATTCACCTCATTTTGAGATAGAAGCTTGGGGAAGCTATTTATTTGTCCCTGGCATGGCGGTTGGAGGATTGTGGTATTTATGGTGTGTCCAGTCATTGATTTCCCGCACATTAAGAATTAAGAAATTAAGTGAATCAATATTCGATAAGAATCTTGATAGATTCAATCAAAATGAACAGTTAATGAACTCATTAAATGCTGGTAAGGCGCCATTAAATAGCGAAGTTAAACCAACCGAAGAAAATAAGAGTCTCGAGAACTAATCGAGACTCTTTTGTTTAAATTGCAATAATTACAATTTGATAAATAAGGTAAGCAACAAATAAAACATCAAGAATAATCAGCAACCACAAAAATCGTCTCTTCATTCGATTGCGACGATTAATTTCTTCTTGAGTTAAGGGAATATTCTTTGCTTTTTTGGCCATAAACTAATATTTTATTGAGTTGGATGTGCGTGGGTAAGGTTGAACATCACGTATGTTTTGCATGCCTGTGACATACATCAGTAAGCGATCAAAGCCAAGACCAAAACCAGCATGTTTGCAACCTCCATAACGTCGAGTGTCGAGATACCATTCCAATCCTTTAGTTAATCCTAATTCATCCATTTTAGCTTTAAGGATGTCATATCTTTCTTCACGTTGAGAACCACCGACGAGTTCACCAACCGCAGGAACTAATAAGTCGCACGCGGCAACGGTTTTACCATCGTCGTTTTGTCTCATATAAAAGGCTTTAATTTCTTTAGGATAATTAATTAAGAATAGAGGACCTTTAAAAACTTTCTCAGTCAGATATCTCTCATGCTCGGATTGTAAATCCATTCCCCATTCGATATTGCTGTTTTCAAATTTTTGTCCTTCTTTAACGGCTTTCTTTAATAATTCAACTCCTTCGGTATAGGTCAGCACTTTGAATTCAGATTCAACGACGTGATGGAGTCGATCAAATAGAGTGTTATCAATCATCGAATTGAAAAACTCCATTTCAGCCGGGCAAGAGGCAAGAAGATAATTAATGCAATATTTTACGCAGTCTTCGATGAGATTCATATCATCTTGTAAATCAGCAAAAGCAATTTCGGGCTCAACCATCCAGAATTCACTGGCATGACGAGTAGTGTTACTATGTTCCGCTCTAAAAGCAGGCCCAAATGTATATACATCGCGGAATGAGAGAGCAAATGGTTCAACGTGGAGTTGTCCAGTAACAGTTAAATTTACTTTTTGCCCATAAAATGAATTTGGATCTTTGGTGTCATGAGTAACAACATCGAAAACGTTGCCCGCTCCTTCACCATCATTTGTGGTAATTAAAGGAGTATGAACATAGATAAATCCGCGTTCTTGAAAGAATTCATGAATTGCCATTGACAATACACTGCGAACACGAAATATGGCTTGAAATGTATTTGCACGAGGTCTGATGTGAGCAATATCTCGCAAAAATTCGAACGAATGTCTTTTCTTTTGCAAAGGATAGTCATCAGCCACATCTCCCTCTAATTCACATTCACTAACGATAATCTCAAATGGCTGTTTATTGTTCGGAGTGAGGGAAACATCACCTTTAACCTTAATTGCGGCGCCAGTTTTTAAGCTAGAAAGAAGACTATAATCTTTGCATTCCTTGTGATAGACTAACTGAACATTTTTAAAATATGTTCCATCATTAAATTCGATAAAACCAATCGAACCATTGTCTCGATTTGTTTTTACCCAACCTTCTAGAATAATATCTTTTAATTTTGATTTTTCTTCCTCGTCGCCGCTAACGACAACATCATAGAGTTCGAAATCTGTTACATCATAGAGATCCATATATCCATCCTCCGTAAAATAATTATACAAGAATAAATGATTAAATCATTTTAATTCGTGAATTTGTCGTAATCTTCAATTTTCCAGTTCGGATCCACGCCAAGATCCAACGGAGCGAACAAACGCATTTCGTATAAGCGTTCGGCTACTTTAGCAATCATAGCAGCATTATCCGTGCAACACCACATGGGAGGAATGTTAATTTTAACATTCATTTTTTCCATTTCTCGTGTCATTTCACTGCGAAGGTATGAATTTGCTGAGACGCCACCACCGAGAATAACTTCACTTACTTCAAATTCTCGAACAGCTCTTTTAACTCGATCTACAATTGTTCCAATCGCGACATCTTGGAAAGATTTACACATATCAGGAACATTGACCTTTTCGCCCTTTTGCTCGAGATTATGAACTAAATTTATCACGTTTGTCTTTAACCCAGAGAAAGACAAATCGTATGTATGTTCGCCTTTCAAAGGGATTGGGAGATTGTAACTATGTTGACCTTCTTTGGCCAATCTATCAATTGGAATTCCACCAGGATAAGGGAGTCCAAGAACACGAGCCACTTTGTCATAGCATTCTCCAATGGCATCATCACGAGTTTCCCCTATGACTTCAAATGACATATGTTCTTTCATTATAATCAGCTCGGTATTTCCTCCCGAGACAACAACTGCCAATAAAGGAAAATGAAATGGTTGAATATACTCATTGGCATAAATGTGCCCGACAAGATGATGAACTGGAATCAAAGGTTTTTTATAGAGCATTGCTAAAGTCTTAGCGGCTTGGAGACCGACATGAAGGGCTCCAATTAAACCAGGACCACGAGTAACAGCAAAGGCATCGATTTCATCAATTTTTACATTTGCCCTTTCAAGGGCTTCTTTAAGAACAACACCGATGTTTTCTACATGGAGACGAGAAGCGATTTCAGGCATAACTCCTCCATATTTGGTGTGAACATCAACCTGAGAAGAAACAATATTCGAAAGTAAAGTACCATCTCTAATGATGGCAATAGCTGTTTCATCGCAGCTAGACTCAATTGCTAAAATCAGCGCCATAATTTCCTATCTCCAATAGCATGTATAATGCATCTTCACCATTGTCATAATAATGGGGTTTAATTACTATCTCACGAAACCCGTGCTTCTTGTAAAAAGCAATGGCTTTCGAATTCGATACTCTAACTTCGAGGGTTAAAGTCAAAGCTTGTTTTGCTGCGCAATCGTTGATGATTTCGTCCATCATCGCTGATCCTAAGTCATGTCTTTGCATCTCGGGGTGAACAGCAATTTTGCATATTGTTGCAGAATCAAAAGTCTGCCAATAATCGCAAAAGCCAAGAACTGATTTAAGACCTTGAGATTCAATTTCAAGTTCAATAACCCAAAAATTACTAACCGGATTTTCCTTCAGCTCATAACGAAAATCCTTTTCTTTCCAAGGTGAAACGAAAGTAAGATTTTCAATCTCAAGAATCGCTGGCAAATCATTTTCAGTGGCTGGTCGAACTGTAACGTTTAAATATTCCATATCAATCTCTCATGTAGACTGGCACAACGCCTAAGGGGTTATCAACTTTTTCAAGAAAACCCTGCAAAGAAAACATTTCTGCAGCAATATTTGTTTTTGTTCCCTCAATTTTTAAATATTGAGTTTCACCACAGACATGAAACTCTGGATGGCAGGAAATGTAATTAATAACTTGCTCATTTGTCATAATTTGATCAGGAAGCAAACATGACGAGCCTTGGTAGACACCAATGTAGGATCGGTTGCTTCTAGCATTAATTAGACAGATAGATGGAGCATCCTGATCTTTTAAAACTCGTAAAGAGCTGACAGTATATAAACTAACAGGCAAAACAGTGGCGATTGTCTTTGCAATGCTTAGAGCAATTCGAACTCCGGTATATGAACCAGGACCAATAGCGACGATGATGCTTTCAATATCATTTTTTTCAACGTTGTTTTTTGATAATAGGTTATCTAACTCAGGAATCATGTGTTCAGATTGGGATTGCCAGGACTCATAGGAAATCGAATCGATTAGGTGATGTTTATCTGCTATTCCGACTGTTAGAGATGTGTTCGATGAATCAAGTAAAATTGTGTATTTCATAATGCAATGTTTTTAATCACTTCTTCTCTCCCAACAAAGGAAAAAGAACGATTATCTCCTCCGAGATTTTTAATTTCAACTTCAAGTAAATCTGTTGGCAAAAGCTTTTGAATATAATTGGGCCACTCAATGACAGTTATGCCGGTTTCATAACCAATGTATTCTTCGAGACCAATATCAGTGTTGATGTCTTCCAAACGGTAGGCATCGATATGAATAAGAGGCCTTCTACCTTTAAAATATATTTTCATGATGTTAAAGGTTGGGGATTGAACAACTTCAGTAATTCCTAAACCTCGTGCAATTCCTCTGACGAGTGTCGTTTTACCCGCACCTAAATCACCCTTCATCGCTAAAGTAATTCCATCAGGCAATATCGAAGCGAGCCGTTCTCCCAATTCGATGGTCTTTTCGGCTCCATGTGTAACTATATTTACGAACATATTGTTATTCTTTCTTTAAAATTTGGTTGGTAAATTGATTATAATAATCTTTCGCCGAATTCTCATCGAAAGGAAATAGCCTTTTTTTCATTCTTTCGACAATATCGGAAATGGTGTGTTTTAATATCTGATCTAAGTCATCATCGTAACCATAAAAATCTCGATGATGTAAATATTCTTTTTCATCAAGGACACGTACTTCTCCGTTTGGAAATAACTTGGCATCTAAATCATAATCAATGTACTTAATTACATCATGATCAATGAGAGACGGAGAAGCAATATTGCAGTAGAAGCAAACACCATCTTCTTTAATCATACATATTACATTCCACCATTCTCTTTTCGAGAAAATGGTAATGGCCGGTTCTTTTGTAAACCAACTACGCCCATTATTTTCCACTACTTTGGCGCGGCGAGAAGCAGAGACAATAAAATCATGGTTGTTTTCAATTACAAAACCACGATCCCAAACACGATGCAAATCACCATTGTGTTTGTAACATTGTATTCCCAACCAACGTCCAACAATGCTCATGAAATTACTTAGCTATTTCAGCTAAGACCTCCATGAAGTCAGGAAGTTCCTTCTGAAATTGTTTCACTCCATCAGGATTAAATTTCTTGTCAACTGGCAATTCATTTACTAAATCATCGTAACTTAGATACAATGTTGTGTGGCCGGCCCAAACGCAAAAAATAACGTTGAGCAAATGTTTGTCAATCTTAATAGCTCTGATTTTAGAAAGGAATTTTGTGCCAAACACATCTTTGAGATCAGCGTCTTTTGGTCCATAAATGAAAAAGTCATCATTGCTTTCTAATGGCTCAAGATCATCCAAAGCTGTTGGCTGATCGACACTTTCTTTGCCTTTAATAATGAAGAGAAATCTTCCTTCGAAATCCAGTGAATTAACAAATTTAATATACTTTCCGACAAATGCAGTTTTTCTTTGTCTTCCAGCTCCGGTGAACAAAGCGCATTCGCACATCTCAAAATGGTTATCAGCATATGCGCCTTTAACTAAGTTCCGAGAAATCGAATTCGTCAAGCCAGAATAAACGCCATCAGCAAACACTTCTCCAAGTTCAAGTTTGTCTTTGGGGAAATAGACGACATTGCTAAACTTTCCATCGGCAAAACTAACCTTATTAATAGCTGTTGATGCTTTGACAACATATCCTTGAAAATCGGGACGATCAACTCGTCTATTTAGAATGAAGAAAATGAGAATAACTACAACAGCAACACCGAGCAAACACCAGGCGATGATATTCGTAACAGTCTGCGATAATGACAAAAGAATTAATCCAGCGATAGAGCAAATAATTATTATAGCCATCGAAATTGTGGATCTCGTCTTGGATCTTTTCACAGAGCTAATAATCTCATTGCGATATGTATCAATAGCTTCCCAATAAGGAGTATCATCACTAGATGGTTTTTCAATTTCAATTGGTCCATCATTGACTTTTATAGGGCTGTCAACTGTTGCTTTGACCTCAATAATTGGCTCGACTGTTTTTTTGGAGATGTCATCTGTTGATTCATCAACAACGGTATTTTTATCTAATTCCATATTAAAACCTCATGTTAATTAAATATAACATAAAATGTTACCAAACTAAATAAAGCTTTTTTAAGGGGAAAGAGTTATTCCTTGCCTTTTTCCTCTTTCTTTTGGAGAAAGGAATTATTGACATCACGAAGAAGAAATGGCCATTTTTTGGCAATCAAAAACATAAAGAGTGAGACAAGAATAATCGAAGGCAGCATATACGCACCATTATAAACAAATGAATAGAGGAAACCATTTGTAAATCCCCAAACAAATCCAGATGGATCATTCCAGAACAAAACACCAGATAAATAATGGGAAGCAAATTTGAGAATGCCTCCTAATAAACAGCCAATAAGAAGCCATCCGATTTGGATTTTTGGTTGATTTTCTTTTATCGATAACTTTCTAAACAAACCGGCAAATCCAACAACTGCATAAACAATAACGTAATCAAATAAAACTTGAGCCATCGCGATATACCAAGTTGAAGCTATTGCGTAGAATCCATCAGCTAAATCGAGAAGACCCATGACTAAACCAGTAAGTATACCGGCGAGAGTACCACGACGAAATGAAACAATCAAAACACAAATCATCGCAATTCCGATGGAACCACCATTAACAAAAATGGGAGCAGAATAAGCTCCAGCTATTGCATCCAAAACAAATCCAATCGCAGCAAAAATAGCAACTTCCGCCATCGTTCGAATATTAAATAATGCTTTCATAAGACCTCCAAAAAATAAAATCCACCGGCAAAACCAGTGGATGTCTAAATTAATAGTCCTACGCTAGCATTGCCTAGATCAGGTTAAGGGTCGTTATTTCTAACCTCTCAGCCCTTGCGAGCTCCCCTGTTCATTTCGAACGTGTACATTGTATGGAGATAATTAATGAAAAGCAATATCATTTTTGCTTCGGACGAGAATACACGATCCGGAGTTTACATCCAAAGTGCCATTTGAGCTTAGTAACTCGTTAGAAATACATAGTGTGTCATTATCAAGTAAAGTGTAATTATCGAGTTCAAATTTAAAACCCTTTAAAGAGATTACAGAGTTACCATTTGAGAAGAAAGAATAAAAACGATACTGATCCTTTTGAAAAGAAATTTTACAAGGCGCATCATATCTCGAAATAATCGAGTAATCATCTTCGATTATTATTCTATCATCAAGTTTTAATAGGTTAATATTTGCCAAGAAATGTTCAATGCGGCTGCCCTGAATTCCACCAAGAATAATAATCTTTTTCATGCCTTGGTTGAATCGCTGGTAAGCATAATAGGTATCAGTGACATCTTTGACAGGATCCAATTGAGAAATCTTTTTAGTATTTTCAAAAACGAAACGGCGTTCATCATTATTTAATGAGTCAAAATCTCCCACAGCGTAATCTAATATTATGTTTGACTTAATTGATAAAAATGCACCTTTATCAACACCGACAATAATTCTTTCTTTCTCAAACTGGTATCGCTTTAAGTCAATTGCGTTTCCGATAATAATATATAAAATCATAGCAATTTAGCCTTTTTTTATCCAATTTATTGGAGCGACATTATTTTTTATTAAATAATCATTAGCGAGAATAAAGTGATTGTTGCCAAACCACCCGCCTTGATTAGCAGATAGCGGAGAAGGATGGACGCACTCTAGAATCAAGTGTTTAGGATTAGTTAAAAATTTCTTCAACTTTCGTGCCGGGCCACCCCAAAGCAAAAAGACAATTGGTTGAGGCTGGTCATCAATACATTTTAAAACATCGTGAAAAAATTCTTGGTATTCAAGAATGTTGTGGCTCATGGCGTTATGTTCTCGAACAGATAAAATGGCGTTTAAAAGCAACACTCCTTGTTGAGCAAGATAGGTTAGGTCTCCGTTACTTTTATCACATTTAACATTATATTCATTTTCAATCTCTTTATAAATGTTTAACAAGGATGGAGGGGTTTTTATTCCATATGGAACGCTAAAAGAAAGCCCCATCGCTTGACCTGGTTCATGGTAGGGGTCTTGTCCAATAATAACCACTTTAATTTGTTCTAGAGGTGTGAGATAGAAGGCATTAAATAAGAGATGGCGAGGAGGAAAACAAATATGACTTTGATATTCCTCATCGAGAAAACTGCTTAATCTTTTGGTATATTCTTTTCCCTTGATTGAATGGAAAAAATCACTCCATTTTTTTGATAATTCTGACATATTGAAATGATAACATTTTTAAAACTTACAAAAAAGAAGCATAATATTAAATAGCTATGAAAATACTCTTTGTTTTTAATCATCCAGCCCCTTATAAAGTAAACCTTTTTAATGAGTTAGCTAATTCGCTTGATCTTCATGTTATTTTCGAACGAAAAAAAGCAAAAGACCGACCAGATTCGTTTTACGCCAATAATGAATATAATTTTAATGTTCGTTTTTTGAAAAGAGGTTCTTTCGGTAATGAAAACTCCAATACCGGAGAGCTGAAAAGGTTTATTGCTGAAAACTATTTACGATATGATCTAATCATTATGAATGGTTATAGCACTTTTAGTGAGATGAGAGCTATCCATTACATGAAAAGGCACAAAATCCCTTTTGTTCTCTATATTAACGGAGGGGTTATCAAAAAAGAGAATTTCATCAAATCAAAAATAAAGAAGTATTTTATTGGCTCAGCTTTCAAATACCTTTCTCCCTGTGAGGAGGCTGATGAGTATTTAAGACACTACGGAGTGAATGAGCGTGATATTTATCATTACCCATATAGTACTTTTTTCAAAAAAGATGTCCTGTCATCACCTTTGACGAAGGAGGCCAAGAAACTAATTCAACAAAAATATAATCTTCCATCTTCCCCTTTGTTTGTAACCGCAGGTCAATTTATCGAAAGAAAAAATAATCTTTCGTTAATATCCTTATTTAAAGATAGAAAAGAAAATCTTCTTTTAATTGGAGAAGGACCATTGGAAGATAAATATTATAGATATATAAAAGATAATAATCTAACCAATGTTCACATAATGAGGTTTTTACCTCACGATGAACTTTTCAAAGTACTACAAGGTTGCGACTGCTTTGTCACATTATCAAAAGAAGATATTTATGGTCACACCACTAATGAGGCTCTCGCAAATGGTTTACCAGTCATATCATCCAATCGCGTCGTTAGTTCACGTCATCTAATCAAAGATGGGTATAATGGTTACATTGTTTCCCTTGATGGCAAAGAAGAAATTCTGAGGGCATTTAGTTTAATAAATGCTAAGATGAGTGCGAATGCTATTAAAACAGCAAAGGAAAACATGATTGAGAAAACGGCAAAATCTCATGTCGCAATATTCAACGAGGTTCTAAAATGCAAATAATATATTTCACCACTTCCCTACACGAAAATGATTATCCCGACTTTCAAAAAGCCTGGAAAGTTTCATTGAATCCGTCCAACCAAAACTTCCATAATAAAATGATTAGAGCCTTGGGCAAAATTGCTTCCGTTGAAGTCTTTTCGATGAGGCCTTTTTCCAAATCTCGATGTCGAATTAATAGATTAAAGGCCGAGGAAAAGAGAAGCGGATCAATTTGCTATCATTATTTGAAAGTCCCAATCAATCCATTTCTTCGTGGCTTTTCTTTTTTATTACAGTGCAAGAAAATGATTAAGAACTCAAAAGATCTCAATCTCGATGATGCAATTATTTTGACTGACACAATTAATCCTCGAACCATGAAAGTGGCAAATGCTATCGGCAAAAAATATTCAATACCTGTGATTGGCATATGTACCGATTCCCCTTCAAATATTACGGGAACACGTCGTTCTTATACGGTCAATATTTTAAACCAATCCAAGAATCTAGATGGTTACATTGCTCTGACCAAGTCTCTTGAGGAGCTATTTAATCCTCACAATAAACCCAGTCTTATTTTTGAAGGATTGGTGGAAGATGCGCCGGTCGTCAATCACCTTCTAAAACGATCTTACTTCTTTTTCGGTGGAGCTCTCCTTCCCCGTTACGGAATTAACGAATTAATAAATGCGTTCAAGAAACTTCCCAATCCTGAAGTTGAACTCATCATATGTGGCCACCATTTTAATCTCAAAGATATCCATGAGAGAATTAAAGATGATAAAAGAATTAGTTTCCTCGGTGTTATGCCTGTTGAGGATGTCCTCCATTTCGAATCTGAAGCCATCGCCAACATTAATCCTCGACCATTCTCAGAAGATTTAGATCGCTTCTCAATTCCAAGCAAGACTTTAGAATATTTGTATAGTGGCCGACCAACTATTTCGGTTCGCAACACAATTCTCCAACAGCATTTTTCTGATGAGGTTATATGGTCTAAGACATCAAATGAAAAAGACCTTCTTGGTTGTATGGAAAAAGTATTAGCGATGAGCGAAGATGAAAGAACCGCCCTTGGAAAAAATGCTCAAAATAAAGTTATTAAGTTGTACTCATTAACGAGCGTTAGCGAAAAAATAAAGGCATTTTTAACGGGATTTTCGAATTAATTCGGCTTCAATGTCGCGAGAAACACTATCTAGAGCGAAGTGTTTTAAATAGTAGGCAAGGTTATTATTACCGAGCCTTTTTCTTTCGTTTTCTGAAAGAGCTTTAAATGATTTTATGGCCATTGCTAAAGATTCTGAATCTTGCTTGGAAGCGAATATTCCACCTTCAGCATTGCTTAATTCCGTTCTTCCATCGCCCGCTAAAACTGCAATGATTGGCTTAGCAAAAGCCATCGCCATAACAAGTTTATTTGGAATTGTTTTGCCAACATATCCGGAATCTTTTAAAGAGACAAAAATAGTATCGGCTCCTTTAATATATGAACTCGCCATACTCGCTGGCATCGGGCCATGGTATATTAATACATCTTCAAGATGATACTCAGCGATTTTATTTTTTAAATAGCCAGTCATTGGTCCCATACCAATAACATGAAAACGCACCTTCTCATCTTTTATTAATTTCATGGTTTCTGGAATAAGAGGAATCAGTTGAATTGTTCCGAGGTTTCCACAGTAAAGAACATTCAAGTAGTCTTTATCAAAAGTGAATTCTTTAGCTTCACTAGCCTCGATTAAACTTGGCTGAGGTATATATTTGTATTCAATATCATGAAGTTTAAGAACTTCTTTAAAGTATTTTTCAAAAGATGGAGAACCCAAAAGAACTTCATCAACATGGGAATATAAAGACTTCGACCAATGATATAGAATCCGATAGAAAAGGGAGTTTTTGTGGACAGCCCGAGTAATAAGAACAGATTCAGGCCAGAGATCGACGCAATGAACAACATGAGGTACATGATGTTTCTTTTTATATAAGTTTCCAGCGGCAAGGATGGTAACCGGAGATAATGACATTGAATAGACAATGTCGTATTGCTTTTTGCATTTTCTAATCCATCGTTTGGAATTGTTCCAGAATGAAAGATAGTTAAAAATAATTGAAAGGCGTGATTTCTTTCGAGCTTTTAAAGAAACGCGATGAACATTTACCCCATCGATAACCTCTTCTCTAACATGTCGATAAGCTGGGATAATTTCCCCATAATTATAATTTGGCAAGCCAGTCAAAACATCAACCTCGTGGCCAAAAGAAACCAATCGGGCTGCTATTTTCGAAATAACGAAATTCTCTGGGTAGTAATACTGGCAGATGATCAAAATTTTCATGACCTTATTATAAACAAAAACTTCCTTTATTTACATAACACTATTTATTAAGTTTTTTTGTGTTATTTTATTTCATTGTTCAAGTTTGTATAATGTTTTCAATGAAAAATAATATTCGTATCAATGTCATCGTCAATATTATTAGGACTATTGTCCTTACTTTCTTATCTTTTATCACCTTTCCTTGGGTGTGCCGATATCTCGGCGATTCTAGTTTAGGCCTTTATACTTGGGTGAATACATTCATCGCTTATTTTTTAATTCTCGCAAAAATTGGCATTCCGAATTTAGCAGTCCGAGAGTGCGTAAAAGTGAGAGGTGATAAAGAAAAATTGTCCAATAAAGTTCAGACATTTTTTATTCTTCAATTGATTAGCACAGTCTTATCCTTTGGATTTATGACTACTCTAGTATTTTCAATTCCAGCATTGAGAGATTCTCAAGCTCTCGTCTTTATTTTAGCGATCAATTTCTTAGCGGGAGCCTTCTCTTTTGAATGGATTTTCATCGCTCTTGAAAAGCAATTTTATATGTCTGTTCGAAGCATTGTGGCTTTGACCATCGCTGCAGTTTTAATTATCGCTTTTATTCGGACTCCAGATGATTATCTTATCTATGCTCTATTGACTGTTTCAGTCACAGTTATTACCACGATTGCTAACATTTACTATATTCGTCGATATGTCTCGTTTAAAAAGACGATGCCATATAGTTTTAAAGAATATGCAAAGCCACTGATGATTCTTTGCTTTTTAAGTTTATTGTTATCTTTTTATAATCAAACCGATACTTTCATTCTCGGTTTTCTTGATCCCACAAAGAAAGAAGTCGCGAGTTACTCGGTTGGTATGAAAGGAATTGATGTCATTATCGGCATCATTACCGCTCTTTCAACTGTGTTTATTCCTCGCAGTGCTTTCTATTATCAAAAAGAAGATAAGCGCTTTTTCAATAACTTAACCAAATATTCTTTGAATATTGCCATGTTTGTCATTTTCCCCGCGATTGCCACGATGAGCATCTTCGCTTATCCAATATGCAGTCTTATTTCGGGAACTTATGATTATGGAAACGCACTCAATGGCTATCTCAATGCGCCAGTCGTCCTCATGATTCTATCTTCTGTCATGTTGACTTACTCATTCGCCAACATTATCTATGGACAAATTCTTTTACCGATGAAAAAAGAGAAATATTATCTTATTGCTATGGGTGTGGGAACAATTGTCAATGGTGTTCTATCGGTTATACTTGGAAAGTTTGTCTTTCCTAATAGCCCTTCAATTGGCGTCGCCATCGGCACATCCATCACTGATTTAGCCATCATTATTTTCCTTATCGGAGTCTCTTGGAAATGGGTCAAAAAGGCCATTTTTAATCACAATTCAGTAAAACTTTTAATCGCTACTATCGTCGTAATTGCAGTTAGTATCGGTTTGAAATATTTAGTTGAATATCTCTGCGTTCAAAATGGTGTTTCAATTCAGAATATGTTTGTTATTGAACTAGGCGGAATCGTTTTTGTCGACGCTATCATTTATATCGTTTTGTTAAGAGTGATGAAAGAGGACTTGGTCTATTCTTTTGTCAGAAATCGTAAAGGAACCCTAATTGAGGAGTAATATGGCCAATCCAAATCTTCATGAAAATAAGTTAAAAAGAGCCCTTGTCTCTCCCTTTCGTAATCTCATTAAAAAGATGAACAAAAAATGGTATGTGGCATACCAGTACCGATATATTACTCATCATAAACTCAACTTAAAAAATCCCACCCGTTACACCGAAAAGTTACAATACCTCCGTTTATTTGTTTACCCCAAAAATCCTTTAGTCATCCAATGTGCTGGGCGAGTAGGAGTGAGAGAATACATCAAGAAACGAGGATTCTGCGACAAACTGATTCCTATTTACGGAATATATGACCATTTCTCCGACATCAACTTTGACTTGCTACCCAATCAGTTTGTAATGAAGTGTTCACATGGATGTGCCTTTAATTATATTTGTAGAGACAAAAGTAAAATCAACATCACCGCTTTAGATAAAATGTTCTCCACATGGTTAGTAACTAATTATGGCGAGAAAACAGTCGAGATGCATTATTCGCCAATCAAACCACAAATTATCATCGAGCAATATCTAATTGAAGAAAATCAACCTCTTCCCATCGAATACAAAATTCATGTCTTTAATGGCAAAGCAAAATACATGTATGTTGTTACCGGTAGGGGCGAAAACATTCGCTACAATAATTACTATATCGATTGGTCTCCATTTGATGGAGCGCAATTTAATGGATGGAAAAAGACAAGTTATCCTCTAAATAAACCAAGTAACTGGAATGACATGGTTTTTATGGCGGAGACTCTATCTCAACCATTCCCCTTTGTTCGCGTTGATCTATATAACATCCAGGGCAAAATATATTTTTCGGAGATGACTTTCACTCCCGCTAAAGGAACCCTTATCTTCGATGATGACAAAGCTGATTTTGAAATTGGTGAATGGCTTGATATATCAAAATATATTAATGCCAAGTAGAATTAGGAAACATTATTTCATAAAGAAGAACGGAGTGTTGAATATCTCCACCTATTAGTTCCCGGCAGGCTAAGTTTTCTTCTGATGTATCAAAGTATGGATTGCTTGCATTCGCCAAGTTGATTTCGTCAATTCGTGAATTGATGTCATCGAGATATGCGTCAGTGTAAGAATATTCTATTGAGATACCCG
>ENA-UOWO01001946-UOWO01001946.1-activated-sludge-metagenome-genome-assembly--contig:-NODE-1946-length-26455-cov-9.861477_pt1 | contig 26455 bp, 20 predicted proteins | sample MGYA00238148_ERZ761564 | MGnify/ENA primary metagenome ERZ761564 (study PRJEB28885, sample SAMN05720194) | activated sludge metagenome | isolation source: Anaerobic digester | place: USA...
GCTTCTTCTGTCGAGTAGACGGATGTCACTCTGGGTGCGCTGGAAAGATTGAGCTGGTAGTATTCCCCGTAGATCTGTTCAAAAAGCTGACCCTCTCTTTCAAGGATGTATGCATCATAGACAGTGGCTACAAGAAGGATCTCTCTGACACGAAACGGCATAAGGTCATGAAATATTGAGAGATTCGATCCATGATGCCTGAAAAGCCCTTTGAATTTATCAGAATTCATTTTCACCTCCGGTTAAAGCCGGCTTTCCCACTCAGGAAAGAATTTACGGTTACTGGCTTAAATAGCAAACATTTTTTTTGAATCTTTCCTTTTTTTTCAAGGACTTGACAAATTTTCCAAATTTTATTTACTACTTCCTTGACATAAAGTTTTTTTTATCGGACAATAAAAACTGGTTCGTTTTTCACCGGAAACTGGTCTTAAATTGTCCAGATAAAGGTTTTTTTAAGGTGATCTCTTAATATGACAACGGAGGAAGAATGAGCGGTTTAAACGAAGTTCTCGGATCGATCGAAAAAGAGAGCAGTTTTCTCATCAAGGCGCTTCAGTCGGTTCAGCATCATGAAGGGTTCATTTCGGATGAGTCAATTCTCAAGATTGCGGACCATTTCAGTATCCCTTCTGCTGAAGTTGAAGGAGTTGTGAGCTTTTATGCACAGTTCAAAAGGACAAAACCGGGCAAATATGTGATCGCTGTGTGTGACGGAACGGCTTGTCACATTAAAGGTTCAACACTGATAGAGAACTGGGTGTCGGATGCGCTGAAGATCAAAAATGGAGAAACTGATGAAACAGGGACTTTTTCACTTGAACTTGTTGCATGTCTGGGATGCTGCAGTCTTGCGCCTGTCATGTCGGTAAACGGCAGGGTTTACGGCAAGCTTGACAGAAAGGAACTTCTCAAGATCTTAAAAAAATATCAGAAGGGGGAAGTATAATGATAAAAAGAATAAAGATAGGTGCCGGGAGTTGCGGTATTGCCGCCGGAGCGGGAGAGATTCTCGATATTTTCAAAAAATCCTTTTCACCGTATGAAGTTGTGGAAGTGGGCTGTATCGGGCACTGTTATGCCGAGCCGCTTGTCGAGGTGGAGACTGATAGCGGTTCTGTTTTCTACGGAAATGTGAAAGCGGATGAAAAAAGTATAAACAACATTCTTGCTCTCGGGGTTGAGGGTCGTTTTATCCCTGCACAGTCAAGAACTTCAAAAGAACTTCTGAAAGTTACAGCTCTTGCCGGTCGTATCGACCCTGTTTCCATTGAGGAATATGAACTTAACGGCGGATACTTAGCGCTTAAAAAAGCCCTTTCAATGGAGAGTTCAGCAGTTGTTGAAGATGTTAAAAAAAGCGGTCTTCGCGGTCGTGGCGGAGCAGGTTTTCCGACAGGACTTAAATGGAGTTTTCTTGCGGCTAAACAGAGTGACAGGAAGTTTCTGATATGTAATGCCGACGAGGGTGATCCGGGTGCTTTCATGGATAGGTCGATGATGGAGTCTGTTCCTCATCAGGTTCTTGAAGGGATGCTTATCGGGGTTCATGCAACAGGTGCGACAGAAATTTTCATATACTGCCGTGCGGAATATCCTCTTGCGCTCAAAAATCTTAAGATTGCCGCTTCCCAGATAGAAAAAAAGGGATATGACATGATCAACGGCAGAAAGATCAACATAATGATAAAGGAAGGTGCCGGTGCATTTGTCTGCGGTGAAGAGACTGCAATGATAAATTCCCTTGAAGGAAAAAGGGGAACCCCGAGATTCCGTCCTCCTTTCCCGACCGACAGCGGATACAAGGGCTATCCTTCGCTTATCAACAATGTCGAGACTTTTGCGAACATTCCGGTTCTTATTAATGAAGGTGGAGAAAGTTATGCTTTGATAGGAACACAGGGGTCAAAAGGGACAAAACTTTTCGCCCTTGCCGGTGACATTAAAAACCCGGGTCTTGTCGAAGTTCCGATGGGGATAACGATCGGAGAGATAGTTTACGATCTTGGAGGAGCTGAAAAAGGGAGTGTCAAGGCGGTGCAGATCGGAGGTCCGAGCGGTGGATGTATTCCTGAAGACAAGTTTGATATTTCGGTTGATTATGATTCATTGAGATCGCTTGGCGCAATAATGGGTTCCGGTGGTCTTATTGCTGTCGGAAAGAACCGCTGCATGGTCGAGACGGCAAGATATTTTCTTGATTTCACCGCTAAGGAAAGTTGCGGAAAATGTACTTTCTGCAGGGTTGGAACAAAGAGAATGCTTGAAACCCTTGAACTTATTACAAAAGGGAAGGGGACTCTTGAACATGTTGAGTTCCTTGAAGATATCGGGCCTAAAATTATAAAGGGATCTCTCTGCGGGCTCGGTCAGTCGGCTCCGAACCCTGTTATTTCAACTCTCAGGTTCTTCAAACACGAATATCTTGAGCATGTGACTGATAAGAAATGTTCGGCACTTATCTGCAATGCACTGGTTGAACTGAAAATTGATAAAGATAAATGTATAAAGTGCAAGCTCTGCATCAAGGCGTGCCCGGTAAATGCGATAAGCGATGATTTTATCGTCAACAACTCGCTCTGCACAAGGTGCAACAGTTGTATCGAGGTGTGTCCGAAAGATGCTGTGGGCAGAATTCCGGCAGGAGGTGCAAAATGAAAATGATAAATCTTAAAATTAACGGTACGCAGATATCTGTTCCTGAAAATACCACCATTCTTAATGCGGCGAAAACGCTTGGAATTGAGATCCCGACACTCTGCTTTAATGAAAAGATAACACACAATACGAGCTGTTTTGTCTGTGTTGTGAAAGATCTTAAGACCGGAAAATTCACTCCGTCATGTGCGGCAAGGGTCGCTGAAGGGATGGAGATAGATGCCGGAAGCGATGAAGTTCTTGATATGCGGCGCACCTGTCTTAATCTTCTGCTTTCAGAGCATAGAGGTGACTGTGAAGCACCTTGCACGATCGCCTGTCCGGCACACGCAATGGTCGAGGAATATGTCAGGCTTGGAAAAGAGGGAAAGCATCTTGAGGGATTGAAAGTAATAAAAGAGAGAATATCTCTTCCGATGAGTATCGGTCGTGTGTGTCCGAGGTTCTGTGAAAAGGAGTGCAGAAGGAATGTTGCCGACAGACCTGTTGCTATAAATGAGTTCAAAAGAACTGCGGCTGATCTCCATTACGGCGAATATATTGAAGAAATGAAGCCCATAAACGGTAAGAAAGTTGCGATAGTCGGTGCCGGTCCTGCCGGACTTTCTGTTGCATATTTTCTCCGTCTTGAAGGGGTTGCAAGCGAGATCTTTGACATGAACCCTAAGGCCGGCGGAATGCTCAGATACGGAATTCCTGAGTACCGTCTTCCGAAAGATATTCTTGATCTTGAAATATCTCATTTTAATAAGATGGGTGGGATAAATTTCCATTTCTCAAAGAAACTGGGAACTGATTTTACTGTTGAAGAGCTTGAGAAAAAATATGATGCAGTTGCAATATGCATAGGAAGCTGGAAAAGTTCAAGTGCTCAGGTTAAAGGAGAGGAATTTACAGAAGGCGGCATTCAATGGCTTGAAAACATTGCTGAAAATGGATGGTCGGGCAAAAATCCCGGTAAGGTGATAGTTATCGGCGGCGGTAACACTGCAATGGACTGTCTTAGAACTTCAGTACGGCTTGGAAGCAGTGATGTCAACTGTTTTTACAGAAGGACAGAGAAAGAGATGCCTGCTGAAAAGATCGAAATCCACGAAGCGAAAGAAGAAGGGGTCAATTTTCATTTTCTTGTCGCTCCGGTAAGTGTGAGAGAAGAGAACGGCAAAAAGATTCTTACCTGTCAGAAGATGGAGCTTGGTGCTCCTGATGCATCAGGAAGAAGAAGGCCGGTCCCTGTTGAGGGAAGCGATTTTGATACTGTTGCTGACCTTGTGATTGGTGCAATCGGGCAGAAAACTGATGCTCCGGCAGGGGTTCCTGTGAATAAATGGGGTGATGTTGCGGTAAATGAAAAGAACTGTCATGCAGGTGGAAAACTTTTTGCGGCTGGGGATTGTGTAAGCGGTCCGGCTACTGTAGTTGAAGCGGTTGCAGGGGCAAGAAGGGTGGCAATGTCTATTCTTAGCTTTTTTGAAGGCAGGGAATACAGCGAGCCGTATCTCATCAATGTTTCAAGAGGTCACTGGAACTATCTTAAAAAAGAAGATCTTGTTTTTGTCGGAAAGCCCGAAAATTACGACAGAAGAGAGCAGCAGCTAATTTCAATTGAAGAGAGAAAGACAACATTTAAAGAAGTTGCAAAATCTTTCACAGTTGAAGAACTTGCTACTGAAGGAAAGCGGTGTTACGAATGTTCCTGCACCGATAAGCACGACTGCAAACTTAAAAAGTACAGCGAACTTCTTCATTGCTCACCTGACCTTATCAAAGGGGAAAAGATCGAAATAAAATACGATGCAAGACACCCCGAAATAATCCTTGATCCAGGCAAATGCATCAAATGCGGAGTCTGTATCAAACTCAGCAAGGAAATCGTTAATAATCAGATACTTACATTCAAATTCAGGGGCTTTTCCACAACAATCGGAACCGCTCTTGACGCAGCAGTCGATTCACCCCTTGAAGAACTCAAACTCTATGTCGAGAACTGCCCCACCGGAGCACTCGCAATAAAGAATAAGTAAGGGCGAAAGATTTTTTGCTGTCACTCAAAAACTTTCAGATGATCTGCAAAATGAACTCAAAGGACTGAGAGGTTTTTCTTCAACAAATATTAAGCGAATGAAACAATTTTATGAAGCTTGGGAAGCATATTTTTTAATTAGTCCGTTGTCAACGGACCAATTGGAAAACAACTCAGATAAAACGAGAATAATTGAAAATAGTCCGTTACCGACGGACCAATTGAAATTGGAAAAAAGTTCGTTAATGACGAACCAATTTGTTGAGAAGTTTCTGCTTGTGAGTTTCACTGCTCATTACGAAATAATTTCAAAGGTAAAAAAACTCGATGGAAGGATTTTTTATATCGTTAAAAATGCTGAGGAATTCTGGAGTGTCGAAGCGCTTAAACACAAGATAAAGAACAATCTTTTTGAAAAGGAGAAAAAGCTTCCGGCAAATTTTAAGAAAACGCTGCCACCTGAAATGACACACACGGCCCTGGCGTCATTTCGCGACCACTATCTACTTGATTATATTGCGTTATCTGATGAAGAAAATGAAAGCGAAAGAGTTCTTGAAAGTGAAATTGTTCACAATATTAAGAAATTCATGCTGTCTCTCGGATCAGATTTTTCCTTTATTTCAAACCAGTACAGAATAATTGTGGAAGAAGAAGAGTATTTTATTGATCTGCTTTTTTATCACAGAGGGTTGCAGGCACTTGTTGCATTTGAGCTTAAAACAGGCAGATTTAAACCTGAATATCTGGGAAAAATGAATTTTTATCTTTCAGCACTTGATGAATATGTGAAGAAAGAACATGAAAATCCTTCAATCGGGATAATTCTCTGTAAAGATAAAAAAGATACAGTCGTTGAGTTTGCATTTAGAAATGTCAATAAAGCAATGGGAGTTGCCACTTATGAAACAAGTGAAAAACTGCCTGAAAAATACCGGAACATTCTGCCTGATGCGTCGGTATTTAAAAATATTTTATAATTTTTTCGAGTATATTTATATTTCACGCTTCCACATTTCCACATTTACACGGGCGAACACATGGGTTAGCCCCTACAAATAATTTGATATCTCACTCTTAAAGTTTAGAATAATCGGGATTGGAATTGGAAAATGGATGTTTTTATATTCCGTAGGGGTTGATCCATGTATCAACCCTGTTTTGCATTTTTCCGTAGGGGCGAGATTTATCACGCCCTGTGGTTGGAATAATATGTGTCGGGGGTTTGAATGACTGAAAGCGAGTGGATTACCCGAAAGACACGGATTGATTCAAAGCTTAATTCTTTAAGTCAGCCGTGGAAGATCATTCCATATTCAGAAAATCTCGACACTTCTAAACTTACCAATCATGCGGTTGAAGAATTCCCCACTGCGAACGGTCCTGCCGATTATGCTTTTTTTGTGAATGGCAGGTTTTTAGGCATTCTTGAAGCGAAAAAAGTTTCATTGAGTCCTCAGAATGTGCTTGAACAGGCAAAAAGATATTCAATGGGTGCTGAAAAATCAATCGGTCAATGGCGGCAATTTAAAGTTCCTTTCATTTATTCTTCCAACGGTACTCAGATCTGGTTTGCCGATTTGCGTGACGATCAGTATTATTCCCGCGAACTGATGAATTTTCATACTCCTTCAGCAATGTTTGAAATGTTTGAAAGAAAGTCAGGTAAATTCAGGGATTATTTTGAAAATGTGCCAAATGATATAGAAAGACTAAGACCTTACCAGAAATTAGCTATAGCGAATGTTGAAAAAGGGATCATTGAAAACAAGCGGAAAATGATGCTTGCGATGGCAACTGGAACGGGAAAGACTTTTACAACTGTCTCGATGATATACCGGATGATAAAGTCGGGTTATGCAAGGCGGATTCTGTTCCTTGTCGATCGTCGTGCACTTGCGGCTCAGGCATCACAGGCTTTTTCAGCTTTTCAGACTCCAAGCGGAAACAAGTTCAATCAGGAATATGAAGTTTTCAGTCAGAGATTCAGAAAAGAGGATTTTGAAGAAGGTGAAAAGTTCGATATCGGCGTTCTGCCTAATGAATATCTGACAAATCCCAACACCGCTCATACTTTTGTCTATGTCGCAACGATCCAGAGAATGGCGATAAATCTTTTCGGTCATGAAGGTTCTTTCGGTCAGTCTGCAAGTGATGCTGAAGCTGATGATGATGCAGGGAAAATTGATATTCCGATCCATGCTTTTGATGTGATAATCGCTGATGAATGTCACCGTGGATATACTTCAAAAGACACAAATATCTGGCGTAGTGTCCTTAATCATTTTGATGCTCTGAAGATCGGGCTTACTGCAACTCCTGCCTCTCACACGGTCGCATATTTCGGCAATCCTGTTTACCGTTACACTGTGAATGAAGCGGTGACTGAAGGTTATCTTGTTGATTATCAGGCGGTAAAGATAAAATCAAATGTAAGGATAAACGGAATTTTCCTGAGCGAAGGTGAAAAAGTCGCTTTGAAAAATAAACAGACCGGAATTGAAACCATTGACCAGCTTGAAGATGAAAGGGAATTCAATTCGTCAGATGTAGAAAGGAAGATCACTTCTCCTGATTCAAACAGAAAGATAATTGAAGAGATAGCAAAATATGCAAAAGAGCATGAGGAAAAAACAGGAAGATTCCCGAAAATGCTGATATTCGCTGTGAACGATATCGCTCATATTTCCCATGCAGATCAGCTTGTGAATCTGGCTCGTGAGATTTTTGGACGAGGTGATGAATTTGTTCAGAAGATCACGGGCAGTCCGACAGTTGACAGACCGCTTCAGAAAATCAGGATGTTCAGGAACAGACCGGAACCGGGAATAGTTGTCACGGTTGATATGCTATCTACCGGTGTTGATATTCCGGCTCTTGAATATATTGTTTTTCTCCGTCCGGTTAAGTCGAGAATTCTCTGGACTCAGATGCTTGGAAGAGGGACAAGAAAGTGCGTTGATATAAACAAGGAGTTTTTCACCATTTTTGACTGTTTTGACGGAACAATGATCGAATATTTCAAAGATTCGACCGATTTTGTCATTGAAGTGACAGAATCAAAAGATGCGGTTGATATTAAGCAGATAGTTGAAAACATCTGGAATAATGTTGAAAGAGGTTACAACACTAACAGGCTGATAAAGCGGCTTAGACGAGTTGCGGACACGATGAGTGCAAAGGCGCGGGATGATTTTTCAAAGTTCATTCCTGAAGGAGCTGTCACGCCGTTTACCGATAATCTCAAAGATAATCTGAGATCAAGTTTCAATTCAACGATGGATATTTTAAGAAACAAAGAATTTCAGGAACTTATGGAAAATTATGACAGGGCGAGAAATCCTTTTTATGTATCGTACTCGACTGTTGACACTGTAAGTTCAGATCTGATGTTCAAATACGGCGAAAAGTCGCTTCAGCCGGCTGACTATCTTGAAGCATTTTCAAAGTTCATCAATGAAAACGAAGAAAAAATGGAAGCTCTTAAAGTTCTTCTCAACAATCCGAGAAAGTGGAATTCAGCAGCACTCAAAGAGATCAGGAACGAAATGAAAAGAAATTCATTCCCCGAAGAAAAAGTTCAACAGGCACATCGTCTCACAGGACACAAAGCACTTGCCGACATCATTTCAATGATAAAGAATGCAAAAGATCACAAAAATCCGCTCCTCACCGCAAGTGAAAGAGTTGAAACAGCGATCACAAAACTGATGAAAAAAAGCACATTCAACACAGAACAGACCGAATGGCTCAATTACATAAAGGAACATCTCATAATCAACCTTGCAATTGATAAAGACAACTTTGATCTCGTCCCCGTATTGGAAAGACACGGCGGATTAGCCAAAGCGAAAAAAGTCTTCGGCAACCAGTTTGAAGAAATAATTGAAATGATAAATGAAGCAGTGGCAGCGTGATGGACAAATATAAAAGAGGACAAGATCATGAAAAAAATCACTTTTCACGGAGAAATTACAAACGAATTGGGTGTAATTATGGCTTTTTCAAAAATTCACGAAGAGCTAGGTTTTGAAAAGATCGTTTGCAGTTCACCGATTGGGTTTGATATCGGCTCGATTCAATACAATGGAAATGATGTAACAGTTGAATTTGAGCATAAGTCTAGTAATTTTCTCACTCATGGCCATCCATCAAAAATGGAGAAAGGAAGAAAATATGTTGTAATTTGCTGGGAAGATGACTGTGGTTTGATGCAAAAAATTAAGAAAGATTATAAAAAAGATATTTTTGAAGTTATCGAAATCCGGAAATATGTGAAAATTGATAATGAAAATAGTCCTGTTGACAATAAAGATGAAGAACCAATATGCGGAATTCTCTCATACAATCCTAAATATGCTGGCGATGTTGATTTTGGGAATTGGGCTTTTGTGAATTGTTATCGAGTTAACACCTCTGAAAAAAGCAGGAAATTTAAAAAAAATGAGATTCCGAAAGGATCTAAATTCTTGTTTTACAGAGATGGTTTTATAATTGGAGGATTTACTGTTGTTCGTTACGAGATAATTGAAGAACCAAAAACAAAAAGAGAAATGGAAATATACAAAAAACTTACTGATTACCCAATAACACATTACAGTCTTACAGAAAACGAAATTAGTGAAAATTATCTAAGAGGACATATTTTTTACACAGATTTTTTTGATATGAGAGATTACAAGAAAAATCTTTCAAAATATAAAATTAATAAACAAATGGGACGGCAAGGATATATAACGATAGACAGAGAAACCTATTATAGGATTCTTGGAGAGTAGTGAGTTAAAATGGTGAATTAATCAGTGAAAATGTGATGAGGAATGTTTTTTCAAATTCTCAATTTTTAAGAGGAAATTAATGGGTTTTGGTTGGTTTAGTGAAAAAAAGTCAAATTATGATAGAAAAGATTTTAGAAGCTTAAATTATAAAGGCAGGTGGCAGAGAAAATTCATTGACGAGTTTGTTGAAAAGCTATTTGTATTTGAAAATAGAGATGGTGTTTATTCCGAAATGTCAATCTGCAAAGAAGAGCATATGCCTGAATTTCTTTATAAATTTTACCGACCGTCATCTAACAGCATTGTAAATTTAGAAAATAATTTGCTGCATCTTTCTTCACCGGAAGAATTCAACGATCCATTTGACAGCTATGTTTGTATTGACGAAGACAAATTTGCCAAGTACCGATTACTGAAAACACTGAAGGAGAAAAAACATATTTCAAAGGATGAAACTCCTGATACGCTATCTGAAAAAGAATACTGGGAAATATTCTATTCCACAACGAGTGACAATCATAACTACAAGAGGAAAAACTTTGATTCTTTAATTTGGGAAATAAAAGATAAAAAGTCTAAAGAATTTCAAAAAGTACTGACTTCAATTGAAGTTGATAGCTGGCGTGAGTGCAAAGAGAAAATTAAACATTTAAGAAAAAGCTGTTATAAAATTACATGTTTTTCAAATTTTTCTGATGAATTTAAGCTGGGAATAAACACAACGATGTGGTCACACTATGCGGACAACCACAAAGGTTTCTGTGTAAAGTATCCATTGAAATTAAATGAGTTGAAGCACAAGGATTTAATTTTATGTGGACTTTATCCGGTTATTTATACGGCAAGAATTCCGAAAGTTTCACCTCGTGAACTTATAAAATCAAAATTTCTGAATGATAAGCCTCAGACAAACAAACAGATTCAGAAAACTGTATTGAAGTCTTTTATTACAAAATCTAGGTTCTGGAATTATGAAAAAGAGTGGCGTTTAATTATAAGCAATCAGGATGATTATATTTTTTCGGACGGGACAATTCCCTTTGTTAAGCCCGAATCAATTTATATGGGCTGTAGAATTGAAAACAACCTAAAAAAACATCTGGTTAAATATGCGGATAAAAACGGGATAAATATTTATCAAGCGTATAAATCAGAAGAAAAATTTGAACTGATTTTTCGTAAAGTAAACATGGAATCCATAAAGCGAGATGAATATGATCAGAAATGTCACGACTATTTCAGAAAAGAAGATGAGCGAGAGAAAGGGTATCTTATCCGTAAATTAAATGAATTTGAAAAAGAATAACTAGCTAATGACATTCAATCCTGAAATACATCACCGTCGTTCAATCCGGTTGAGGGATTACGATTATTCGCAAAACGGTGCATATTTCGTGACGGTTGTGGCAAAAAACCGTGAAGATCTGTTCGGTGAGATTGAAAATGGTGAAATGATTTTAAATGATACGGGAAAAATGGTTTTGCACTGTTGGGAGCAAATTCCTGAACATTTTCCTGATGTTGAAATTGATGAATGTTGTGTGATGCCGAACCATTTTCATGGTATTTTTTTGATTAATTGTAACCGTAGAGGCGTTGGTTGTAAGGGCGAAAGATTTTTCGCCCCTACAGATTCAGGAACATCTAAAACGGTTGGTTCAATTGTTCGGGGTTTTAAGATCGGTGTAACGAAATGGGCAAGGAAAAACCTTGAAATAATTGATGTTTGGCAGAGAAATTATTACGAGCATGTGATAAGAAACGAATCAGATCTTGAAAAAATAAGGCAATATATTTTTGACAATCCCGCAAATTGGGAAAATGATGAAAACAATGTAAGGGCGAAAAATTTTTCGCCCAAAGAAACAATAACCGATCATGTAAGGGCGAAAGATTTTTCGCCCCTACGATAAACAAAGGAGAATCCAATGTCCGATATAGTAAATAAACTCTGGGGTATGTGCCACACTTTGCGTCACGATGGTGTGGATTACGGTGATTACATTGAGCAGTTGACTTATCTGCTGTTTATGAAGATGGCTGATGAAAAAAGTGTTAATCTGCCTGAAAGGTGTGACTGGGAATCGCTGAAGAGTAAGTCGGGTACTGAGTTGACGGATCATTATCTGATGGTTCTGCAGAAACTGCGTGATGCTCCGGGGCTTCTTGGTGATATTTTTGCTCAGTCTATGCCGAAATTCAATAATCCGGTGAGTTTGAAAAAGATTATCACGATGATTGATGCTGAGGACTGGTCGAGTCTTGGTGTTGATGTGAAGGCTGCTGCTTTTGAGGGGCTTCTTGAAAAGGCGGCAAGTGAGGGCAAGAAGGGTGCAGGTCAGTTTTTCACGCCTCGTCCGCTGATTCAGTCGATTGTAAAGATCATGCAGCCAGATCCTTTGAAGCAGAAAGGGATGAAAATTTGTGATCCTGCCTGTGGAACTGGCGGTTTTCTTGTGTGCTCCTATGAATGGCTGATCGAAAAGACAAAAGGGGCGATTCCGGTTGATGATGTTCCTGCAATAAAGGGAACGACTTATTACGGTCAGGATCTCGGCGCCCGTCCTCGACGGCTCGCATTGATGAATCTGTTCCTTCACGGTCTGAAACCTGTCATCTATCTTGGTGATACGATATATGAGCCGGATAAAGGGGAAAGATACGATGTGATTCTGACCAATCCGCCGTTTGGCAATAAAGGTGCGGGTCAGGCACCGATGAGAGATGATTTCACAATTTCAACATCAAATAAACAGCTCAATTTCGTTCAGCATGTTCTCACGGTTTTGAAGCCGGGCGGAAGAGCGGCGATTGTTCTGCCGGATAACTGTCTTTTTGAAGATAAAGCCGGCGAAGTATTTGAAATAATCATGAAAGACTGCAATGTTCACACAATACTCCGGCTTCCGCGAGGAACATTTATCCCTTATGCAAATGCTCAGGCAAATGTGATATTCCTTCAGAAAGGAAGACCGACAGAAAAAGTGTGGATTTATGACTGCCGTTCAAACATTCCGGGATGCACAAAAAAGGATAGACCGCTAACTGGCGAAATGTTCACCGATTTTGAAAAATGTTACGGCGAAGACCCAAACGGAAATTCAAAACGAACCGATCAGGGGGAAACAGGCAGATTCAGGTTTTTCAACATTGATGAAATAAAAAAGAGAGATTACAAACTTGACCTCAAATGGCTCAAAGACGACACACTCGATGACCCAAACGATCTTCCAGAACCCGCAGACCTTATAACAGAAGCAGTCACCGAACTGGAAGCGATCATGAAAGAATTGAATGAAATCAATGAATTGTTGTCGTAGGGGCGACATTTATGACGCCCACATTTATGACGCCCGCATTTTATGCGGTATTTGTAGGGGTTGATCCATGTATCAACCCGGAGGAGAACAGGGCGCGATAAATCGTGCCCCTACGGAGGAAATAATGAATTCAAATATTCCGAAACATTGGGTTGAGACAACACTGCCAAATATTTGTAAAATAGAAACAGGAAAATGGGATGCAAATCATGCAGAAGAAAATGGTCAATATCGGTTTTACACTTGTGCATATGAATTCCAGCACTGCAATACCAAAAGATTCTCCGGTGATTGTATAATTTTGCCAGGAAATGGTGCAAATGTTGGAGAAGTGTTTTTCTATTCTGGTGATTTTGATGCATATCAAAGAACTTATGTACTTTCAGATTTCAAGATAGATCCGAGGTATTCCTTTTTTCATATGCTGTATAAATGGAGAGAAATTAATAAAGATAAACAATTCGGATCAGCAACAAATTTTATAAGAATTGGAAATTTCAATGACTATGTATTTGAAATTCCACCCCTCAACGAACAAAAGCGTATTGTTGAAAAACTTGATACGATTTTGCCTAAAGTGAAAAATGCAAAAGCACGACTTGAAAATATCCCCAAAATCCTCAAAAAGTTTCGCCAAAGCGTACTTGCAGACGCATGTTCCGGGAAATTGACAGAGGAATGGCGAGAAGGGAAGGAATTACCAGAGTGGGAAGAAGTTACTTTAAAAGCAATTGCAGATATAAAAGGTGGAATTACTAAAGATACCGGAAAACAAAAAAAAGCAGATATAGAAGTGCCATATCTAAGAGTAGCAAATGTTCAAAGGGGGCATTTAAATTTATCAGAAATTAAAACGATAAAAATTCCTAAAGAAAAACTTGAGCAATATCTGCTAAAACATGGTGATATTTTGTTAAATGAAGGTGGAGATCCAGACAAACTTGGTCGAGGTTGGATATGGGAAAGTCAAATAGAAACCTGTAGCCATCAGAATCATGTGTTTAGAGCTCGTTTATTCGATTCCAATAATCAACCTAAATATGTTTCTTGGTACGCAAATACTGTAGGAGCAGACTTTTTCTTTCAATCAGGCAAGCAGACAACAGGTTTAGCTTCTATTAACAAAACAATGATTAGTAACTTATTGATTAATCTCCCTCCCATCGAAGAACAGCACGAAATTGTCCGTCGTGTGGAGAAGTTATTTGCCATAGCGAATTCGCTTGAAGAAAAATATAAAACTGCAATTGCCAGAGTTGAAAAGATAGAACAGTCAGTCCTCGCCAAGGCATTCCGTGGTGAATTGGTTGCCCAGGATCCCAACGATGAACCAGCCGAAAATTTGCTAAAGCGAATTTTGGATGTAAGGGCGAAAGATCCGATCTTCGCAAAGCTTCGACGGACAGGTCTTTCGCCCCTACGACGGAAAGGGAAAACCGGGAAAACCAAATCAAAATAATCAAACCGCATGAAGTGGGCGAGGACAGTGCCGCGCCCCTACGACGGAAACGAAAAAAAAACAGGGTTGAAACGGTGTTCAACCCCTACGAAAACCATAAAATTATCACCATCCTTCGACTCATTCGATGAACTCATGATAAATAACTCAGGACAGGTAGCGAATTATGTCAAAAGCGTGAAAATCATCTGTTTTTTTAGCGTATTTCACGATTATGTTGACAAAAGCGTGAACGAGAAGGACTTCGGGGTCAAGAAATCTCGCCCCTACAAAAACGACAGGCAGGCAGTTTCGCCCCTACAAATTTATTTAAATTTTAACCTTGACAGAAAACGCCGGCTACGCACTGAAGTTCGCCGGGACATGGGACTCCCTGACAATTGAACATGCAGAAAGAAAAACTGCCGGCATTGGTGCATTGTGCCTGAAAGCCGGGTGCTTTGTTTGCATAGTCATCTGCAACATTGGGGTCGCAGAGTGGATAACAGTATGCAATTCCTGATGAGCCCTCGATGTAGTCTGAGTCTCCTATGCATTCATCTTTTCCATTGCATTTTTCACCGGGTCCTTTTGTGGGTGTAATGCCTGACGGCGGAAGACACATTTCCTGTCCGAAACATTCAAGCCACTCTGGACATTCGCCTTCGTAGCTTCCGCAGAGTATAAGGCACACTTTTTCGGTGTTGTGGCACGCAACCTGCTGAGTCGTTTCCGGTGGAGGAGGGCAGTCTGTGTTTTCACTGCAGGGCTTTAGACACTGTCCGTATTTGGCGTTGTCATATCCTTTTACACAGTTCATCCCTTCCGGGCATGATCCGGCCATCGCAGGATCACATTGCCGGTATGCACCTTCTCCTGACGGAGCGGTATCGTCAGGTGTTTCGTCCGGTGTTTCATCCGGTGTTTTATCGGGTTCAGGATCTTCCGACTCCGCGTCTTCCGACTCCGTGTCTTCCGACTCCGCCAAGGCTTCGTCGGACAGGTCGTCGGACAGGTCATTGTTGTTGTCAGTTTCCTGAGTTTTATCAGTAACTTCTTCAGAATCATCTTTTGCGGAGCAGGAATAGAAAACTGAAAGAAAAAGCACGGCACATACGAGGGAAAGGGTTCTTCTGATGGACATGATACACCTCCTATGTTTATCCCCCGCTTGGATGAGAGCATATATTTTATGATTTTGCAGTCAACTTTTATTTTTCTTTTTATTCAGTATAATCCCTTGAGTTTATTTAGGGGTTTTGATGAAGAAGATCACTGATATCATAAAGAGATCACTGAAGAATGAGCCGACAAGAACGGTTTCTATCGATCCTGATTCCATCATTGCATCCCTTGCTGAATCAACGATACTGGCTGAAAAGAAAGATGACTGGAAATACAGGATCGAGGATGAGATAGGTCGTGGCGGCATAGGGCGTGTACTGATCGCTTTTGATGAAAAGGTGGGCCGAGAGATCGCTTTAAAGGAACTTATAAAGGAAGATAATCCGGGCAGTGTGACTGTCGCTCCGCTTGATAAGATGAAGGCGGATGAGATAAGGTTCCTCCGTGAAGCGAAGGTGACAGGTCAGCTTGAGCACCCCGGCATTGTTCCTGTCTATGAGATCGGCAGAAAACCGGACGGGAACCATTATTATACGATGCGTCTTGTGAGAGGCGTGACCCTTTCTCAGGCGATATATGATGCAGGAACTCTTCAGAAACGGCTCCGTCTTCTGCCCCATTTCCGTGACATCTGCAATGCCATCGCATATTCCCACAGCAGAGGTGTCATTCACCGCGATATAAAACCCGAGAACATCATGATAGGGGAATTCGGTGAAACTGTTGTCCTTGACTGGGGACTTGCAAAAGTAAAGGGTGAAGCGGATCAGGCGGAAGGGGAGTTGAGAGAAGAACTCAATCTTCTGAAAGTTGATAATATCGGAAAAACGCTGAAGGGAAAAGCGATAGGAACTCCTGCATATATGTCTCCTGAACAGGCAAATGGTGAGATTTCAGAAATTGACGAAAGAAGCGATATTTATTCACTTGGAGCTGTTCTTTATGAGATCCTGACAGGACATGCTCCTTTCAAGGGACGGGATGTGAAGGAAACGCTTGAAATGGTCAAGTTGAATACCCCGGTTGAAATAACTATATTTGAACCCGAAGCCCCGCCTGACCTCTGTGCTGTCGTTTCAAAGACACTTACAAGAGAAAAGGAGTCAAGATACCAGTCCGCGATGGATGTCGCAAGAGAGATCGAGAACTTCATGTCAGGCGGAAGGATAAAGGCATATGAATACAGTTCGTGGGAACTTTTCAAGAGATTTTCTGCAAAGAACAAACTGCTGACAGGGTTGCTGGCGACACTTGCTGTGGTAATGATCTTCGGTTCAGTCGTTATTTTCTATGCATACCGCGAATCTGTCGAAAATGAAAGGTCCGCGCATCTGAATCTTTCACTCGGATACCTCGAGTATGCAGAGCGACTTATCAAAGAGAAGCGATATCTCAATGCCAAGATATTTTCCGCAGCATCGCTTTATCACAACCCGTATAACCCGAAAAGTCCCTGGAGTTTTCCTGAGTTTTTCATGACAGAAAATGCTATCGAAAGTTCAAATCAGATGCTTTCCGTCCAATCTGTGCTTTATCTTTCCACCGTTCATCAGAATGACAGCTTCAAGGAAGATCTTGCTCAGATGGATTTCGATCCGAGGGTGCTTGTAATCTCACCTGACGGTTCTCTTGCCGCTGTTGCAGGCAAGACAAGAAGAATAATGGTCTATTCGGTCTCAACCGGCAAATTGAAATATACTCTGAACGGGCACAGTGATGAGATTGCCGCTTTGGAATTCTCTCCTGATGGAAAGTATATCGCTTCAGGAAGCTGGGACAGAAAGCTCAATATATGGGATGCAAGAGAGGGGATACTTATAAAAACTATTGAAAGCTCCACAGGTGAAATATATGCACTTTCTTTTTCAAATGATTCAAGGTTCATAGCTTTCGGAGGGACAGACAGGAATCTGTGGATCTCCGATATAAGCGATTTTCAGCTTAAGGCAAGAAAGATCATGGAACTTGAAAATACAGTCAGGGCCGTCAACTGGTCGCCAGATGGAAAAATACTCGCTTCAGACAGCTCGGGAAATATATACCTTATCGAAAACGGGAAACTCAAATCCGTTTTTAAGCGACACAGCGAACCCGTCATCTCTTTAAAGTTTCTCAAAGACAGCAATTATTTCATATCCACCGGATACGATAAACGGTTTTTAGTCTGGAATATCAATGCATCTGCTCCGTTATATATTTATGAACACTGGGACGCTTTTTTCGACCTTGACATTTCAAGTGACGGAACATTTGCCGCCGCGGCTTCAAGAGACGGCACTGTAAAGCTTATAGATCTCAGAAACAGGCAGATAGAGGATCTCAGAGGACATGAAGGAGCTGTTTATTCTGTTTCGTTCATGCCGGTAGGCAACGCGCTTATGTCGGTCGGTGAAGACCATCTCCTTAAAGTCTGGAAGACTGATGTTAAAAGACTTGTTCAGACATATAGAGGGCATGCAACATACATACCTTCGCTTAAATATTCGCCTGACGGCAGATTTCTCGCTTCATCAAGCTGGGATAACACGGTCAAACTGTGGGATGTTAACAGGGAGATGCTCATTTCGACTTTCGGAACACCCGGGCTTGTATCATACAGCATAGATTTTTCACCTGACGGACAGTTTGTCGTAACGGGTGATTCCGATGGTTTCATCAGGATGTGGAATCCGGTCAACGGGAAACTTCTTTCTGTCATGAAAGGACATTCAGACCAGATATCTTCCCTCGCTTTTTCAAGTGACGGACGGTATCTTGTTTCAGGAAGTAAGGACAGGACTGCAAATCTGTATGATATGTCTGCAAGAAAGATCGTTAAGATATTTAAACACATAAATCCGGTACACGCGGTGTCTTTTTCAGAAAAAGGGGATGTTATGGCTTCAGCGGGAAGGAACGGAGAGATCAATTTCTGGAGAATTCCTGAAGGTGATCTGATATTTTCTTCACAGCAGGGCAAGACCATACTTTCAGTTGCTTTCTCACCTGACGGTTCACAGGCCGTTTCAGCGGGAGAGGATGGAACTGCGATAAAATGGGATGTTAAAAATAAAAAGATGGATAAAACCATTTACGGACATACCGGAGCCATAAACGGAGTTGTGTTTTCAAATGACGGATCGCTCTTTGCAACAGTCGGAAGAGAAGTGATCATTCATAATGGAAAGACTTCTGAAAAACTTCTTGCCTTTGATCTTCAGTATAACGGCTACAGCATTGCGTTTGAAAAGGACGGCACACATTTTGCGGTCAGTGACGGTGCTTTGATCAAAAGATATCCGGTTATCCTTGAAATGTGGAAGGAAAATCCCGTCAAAATGCTTGAAGAAGCTGAGCACAAGGCAGGGAAAAAACTTGAAGGATTCAAACTTTCACCAATATCAGAAAAAATAACCGTCACAGAAGAAACATCAGAATAACCTAAAACGAAAATCCGGCACTCAGCCCGTAAGTTCTTGAAACAGGATCGATAATCGGGGAAATGCTGTTTAAGGTTAAAGCGGGTTCTGCTCCGAGTCTTTTCCAACTTGATGAAATGGAAAGGAGGGTTATTCCGCCTGAAAGGATCAGTACAGCGGGAACGATGGAGGAAATACCCAGAATAAAGAAACCGACACTGGCAAATGCAGCACCCATTGAACCCATTGCTTCATCCATGGTCTGATCGTCACTCTCTTCTCTGTTTTCTTTGTCAATTTGTGCTGATCCGACAAACCCGCCGATTGCAAGTGCAAACAATGGAATTGAAATGGATGTGAGAATTATCCCGTTTGTCCGGAATTTATAAGAGGCATTCTTCTTTACCGATCTTTTTATGCCCGAAGTTTCATAAAATTGATATGCATCAATATCAGGATGATCGCCTAATATGCTGATTTTATTGAATTCTTCAGAGGTGAGCAGTTTGTAGTCAGCAGAAGATCTAAGTATCAATCCGCTTGATATCAATGTCAATCCGATGGACCAGAAAGGGGCAGCCAGAATAATTCCACCACCTCGAGTTACGCCTAAAAATACACATCCTGTCAATATTGATGTCGCTCCGATAGCAATTAATGAATATCCGCCCGCGTTTTCCCGTTTGTAAGTTTTTTTATATTTCTGTGCATATTTGACAGCTGATTCCCATTCAGTGTTACCTGATGTTTTCATGGTTTTGAGATTAGTCCCGCTTTCTGTTCCGTAAAGAGTTGTGTGGTTAAACCCGAGAAAGGCAACAAGAAAAATTATACACCACAAAATTTTCATACTGCTCCTCCTAAAACGAAAATCCGGCACTCAGCCCGTAAGTTCTTGAAACAGGATCGATAATCGGGGCGACGGAATCAAGGGTTAGAAGATAGTGCGTTTTTCCGGCCTTTTCATGCCTGGCGGCTTTGGCAAGAAGGATCGTTCCACCGACAAAAGTGGCTATTCCTGGAGCCAGTGAAAATATCTGAAGAAAGTGAGCAAAAAAGGTGTCAAGACCTGTGGGGTCCCAGTTGCCATGATCTTTGTTTGATTCTTTTATGCGATTGTAGCTGTCAAAAAAACCGTAAACAGCAATTCCGATAAGAGGAATTGATATTCCCATCAGTGCAAGCCCGTGTTTTTGATAATTGTCAGCCGTAGCGATATTAAAATTTCTTTGATGTTTTGAATTTTCGAAATATTCTTCAGGAGTTGTTCCAGGGTCACCGGAATATTCAAGAGATATCTTGCGGTAAACATAAGCCCTGTTGTACGCATTTACAGCACCGGAACTCATCAAAGTCCCTGCCGCAATGAACGAAAGACCTCCCAATGTGAGACCATACTGCAGCCCCATCGAATATTCCCTTTTTGAAAGACGGTCAACGACATAAAGACTGATGCCTGCCGCAGTTGCTATCGGTCCGAGCGAAAGGAAAACAATGGAGAATGCTTTAAATCCCTCATATCTTTTGCTGTATCTGGCAGAATCGGAAATGGCATACTGCTGAAAACCGTGATGTCTGGAATTCTGTGCCTTGAGAGTGACTTCATTGTATTTCTGAGTCATTCCCGCTTTTTTATAGGCAAGCCCGGCAAGATAGTATTTCTGTTCATATTCATAAATTTCTGCAAGTTTCACATATACATTTTTGTCATTATTCCAGCATTCAAGATGTTCCTTGAGAAGTCTTGCCGCCTGTTTTGTTTTCCCCTTTTTTATATAACCGTCAGCTCTGAAAACCAATTTGCTGTAAGATTCACCGTATTCATAGCAGTCTTCTGCATACACCTGATGGGTGAAAATGATGATCAGCAGAAAAAGAACAGAAAGTTTAAAGTTCTTCAAAATCTTACCTCAGCTCTCGTTTCATAAAATCACTGTTTTGTGACAGAAAAACAACTTTTTTATTATAATTATTTAAGGAATAAGTTCAATTAATGTTATTTCGGGCATTGAACCGAATCTGACAGGAGGTCCCCATGTCCCTGTTCCCCTGCTGACATGAAGGATCGACCCGCTGTTAAATTTGTAGTTCCCGCTACAGTATTTGAAAGCCATCCGCACAAAAATACCGAAAGGGAATATCTGTCCGGCATGGGTATGTCCTGAAAGCATAAGATCAAAGCGATCAGTTGCCCCTTTTTCAATTTTCGGCTGATGTTTTAAAAAGATGTTGAACCTCGAATGATGGGCTTTTTTCAGAATATCAAGATCATTGGGAGCGGACATTCCGAATCTTTTCCCTGTCTTATCTGCAACTGCTGAAATCGTTATGTTTCTCCACACATCAATGATCTGATTGTCAATAAGCTTAAATCCGTTTTTTTCTAAGAAATTCTTTGAATTATTGAAATCATTGATGAATTCGTGGTTTCCGGTTATTGCGAATTTCCCGAGTGGGGCGGGTATCGAGTTCATTGCCTCTGCAATTCTTTCCGGCTCCATCATTCCGTGATCGAGGTAATCACCGGTGCTTATGAGAATATCCGGGTTCAGTTCCGTTATAATTGAAGCGATCTTTTGAGCAAAGGGGAGTCCGGTCGTCGCTGAAAAATGGATGTCCGTAACCTGAACGATCCTTGTATATTTTTCAATTTTCGGATTTTTTATTTTCAGAGTCACCACCTGGATATCTTCGGCAAGAAAGAAGCCTGTTGCGACAGTATGGAACGAGATTAGGAAAAGGACAATGAAAACAAGCCGTTTCTTGTGTAACGGAAGCTTTTTAGAGTAGATGTTCTTAAACAGTTTTCTTATCAGGATCAAAAGTTCGACAAAAAGTCCGTAAAGGAAAAAAACGAACATGAAAGTAAAAAATGCATAAAGAACGCAACTGAATATGGAAAGAGAAAGAGAGCCCTGTAAAGAACGGTTGGAAAAAAGAAAAAATGAAAGAAAAATAGGGATATAGAGCAGCATGAGTTCCCGCCTGTATTTGATCATTCTGCGGGAGCCGCCCATCATGGAATGGATGAAATAACGGATCATCAGTATGGAAATTGAAATTACAACCGTTAAGAAAGTTAAAAATGAAAGGATGTTTGTCACTCGCACCTCCTGAAATGCGGTAAATGATACTTTAAAAAGATATCAGGGTCAAAGTTTTGATTGAAAAAATTATGGAATCAGTGCGTTTTCTGGTTGTATGCCTCAATTGCATCTTTTTTCCCGAGAACGACCAGAATATCTGAAATTTTTATTTTAAAACCGGCACTTGGGGAAATGACCATATTGGGAGGCACAAGCTCTTTTATCGCAATTATTGAAAGATTATGCTCCTTTCTGAAATCGATCTCTTTTAAAGACTTGTTCGCCATAGAGCTTAATGGTGCAAGTTCCGCAACTGAATAATCTTCCGAAAGGGGTAGAAAATCAAGCAGATTGTTGCTCATGAGCTTTGTTGCAAAGCGTTGCCCCATATCCTTTTCAGGAAATATGATGTTCTTTACTTCCATCATTTTAAGGATCCTTTCATGTTCCTCTGATATAGCTTTCACATAGACATTTTCAATTTTCATGTCTTTGAGGTAAAGAGCCGCTGTTATTGAAGATTCAATGTCTCCGAGAGCAATGATAACAAAATCGGCATCAGCGGGGACGATCTGATATAATGCGTTTTTCTGCGATGCATCGGCAATGATCGCTTTCATTACAAAGTTTTTTATTGAATCTATCTTGCCGGCATCAATGTCAGCGACAATGCAGTCACAACCGCATTTTGAAAGACTGAGAGCCAGATGCAGTCCGAATTCCCCAAGACCGATAACAACGGCAGTTCTGTTTTTTTTCTTTCCGAACATATTCACCTCTTTTATCCTATCAACACCCTTTCCTCTGCTAATCTTCCCGGATTTTTTTCTTTTGAGAGTATTATTGAAAATATTGTAAGCGATCCGATCCTTCCGCAAAACATTGTTATAGTTATGATGATCTTTGAAATTTCAGTGAGATATGGTGTTATTCCTGTTGAAAGACCGACTGTTCCGAAAGCTGAAACCGATTCAAAAAGGACAGCAATAGTCTCTTTTTCCGGATCAAATGCCGAAACAAGCACCACTGTGAAAAAAATTATGACAGAAGCGAAAATGAAAACCATAAGTGCCTGATAAACGGTTCTTTTAGGCAACTGCCTGTTTCTTATTACAACATCTTCAAAATGATTTCTTCCCATGAACATCATTGAAATTATTACAGCAAAAGTCGATGTTTTTATTCCGCCTGCGGCAGAACCGGGGGATCCGCCGATGAACATCAGAGCCGCAATAACGAGCAGTGTCGCCTTGGAAAGGTTCGATATTTCAACTGTATTGAATCCGGCTGTCCTGCTTGTTACAGACTGAAAAAGAGATTCAAGTAAAGATACAGAGTTTCCTGAAAGCGACTCGATTGTAAAAATGAGAACAGTACCTGAAATTATCAGAATGACTGTGGTCACAAGAACAAGCCATGTGTGAAGGGAAAAAATATAATAATTCCTGAGTCTGGTCTTTTTCCGTCTGTTAAAGAAAAGTCCCTTGAGTTTTGATTTTATCTCATAAGTCACAAGAAATCCGATGCCGCCTGCAATTATCAGAATCATGGTGATAATGTTTACAGAAATATTCCCGCGGTATCTCATCAAACTGTCTGAATATGTTGAAAAGCCGGCGTTACAGAAAGCTGAAACAGAATGGAATACAGAGAAATAAAGCCGTTTAAACAGGTTGTTTTCATCAAGAGTCATAAAAAAAAGGAAAGTTCCTGAAATTTCAAAAATAAAAGTATATTTAATAATGAATCTAAGGAGTTCAGATAATTTAATATCAGCTGCACCCTGCATGAAGGACTCTTCCATCATCATCCGGTTTGACAAGGGAAGCTTTCTGTTGAACGCAAAAATAAACGATGCCGCAAAAGTCATTATCCCTATTCCGCCAAGCTGAATAAGAACAAGTATCACTATCTGACCGAACATTGTGAAATGAACCGGAGTATCTACAACAATAAGCCCTGTGACACAAACTGCGGATGTCGCAGTGAACAGTGCATCAACCCATGTTGTACCGGTGTGTGATGCGAAAGGGAGTTTCAGCAGGAGCATTCCGGAAAAGATCAGCATAAGAAATGAAAATACCAGAATGTGACTTCCGGTAATTTTTCTGTTATTCATAAATACAAATCCTCATCCTCAAAAAAACCGGAAAAGTATATTTGGCAGATGTATATATAGTTATAAAAATAATCTTAAAATAGAGACGGCTTGTGTTAAAATCGTATAAAAATAATGGTTAATGCCAATGAAATCAGTCTGTTGTAAGCCGATATCCAACCCCGACTTCTGTGATAAGTATTTTAGGATGCGCCGGATCCGGCTCGATCTTTCTTCTTAAATGCGCCATATACACTCTTGCATACTGATTGAAATCCTCTCCCTTTTCTCCGCCCCAAACTTCTTCGAGCAACTGTCTGTGGGTCACAACTTTACCAGCATATTTTATCATTACCGAAAGCAGTTTGTATTCGATAGGGGTAAGGTGGATCTTTTCGCTGTTTATGAAGACGCTTCTTGATTCAAAATCGACTTTAAGAAACTCTTTTTCAAAAACAAACCCGTCCTTTCTGAATTCACCGGTTCTTGAATTATTTCTGAGTGCAACCCTTATTCTTGCCTGAAGTTCGTTCATACCGAAAGGTTTTGTAAGATAATCATCGGCTCCTGCATCAAGTGCGGCAACTTTTTCATTTTCCTTCCATCTTGCAGAAATTACAATGATCGAAGCTTTATACCATTCCCTGATCTCTCTGATGAGCTCTATTCCGTCTATGTCGGGAAGTCCCAGATCCACAAGAATGACATCGGGAAGATACTGTGTGGCAAGCACTATTCCTTCATGCCCTTTTTCGGCTTCAATGATTTTGTAATCACTTGTTGAAAGCCCTGCAGTAAGAAATTTCCTGACCGGTTTTTCATCTTCAATTATAAGTATTGTGTGTTTCATATTACCTCCTCCGGTTTGAAAGTTTCGTCAAAAGGGAGTGAAAAAGCAACTTTAAACCCATCCGGAGTGTTTTCTGCAAATATAAGCCCTTTGTGGACTTTTATTATTGCCTTGCAGACGGAAAGTCCTATGCCTGAGCCGGAATTCATATCGCTGTTTGAGCGGAATTGTTGAAACTTCTCAAATATTTCCGGAATATTGGTTTCTTTAACTCCTGGACCTTTGTCAACCACGCCGACAACAACAAGATTATCTGAAACTTCGGCATAAACAGTGATGGAGGTTTTTTCAAAAGAGTATTTTGCTGCATTTTCAAGGAGATTTATTATAACCTGCTCAATAAGGATGGGATCAACTTTTATCATTATCATTTCATCAGGGATCGAGATCCTGAGTTCCCTGTCTTTATAGAGTTTTTCAACTCTTGAAACGGCTGACCCGATGATCTCTTCAAGAGGATACCACACTTTTTTTACAACAAAATCAGTTGATTCCAGCTTTGTTATGTTCAGAATATTTTCTACAAGCCGTCCAAGTCTGAAGGCCTCATCGGAAATTGTTTTTAGCATATCGCTTCTGGTGTCATCTTTAATGTCATTCATTTTCTGCAGAAGTACAGAGGCAGTTCCTGAAATGGAAGAGAGTGGTGTCCTCAGGTCGTGGGCAATTGAACTTAGAAGGTCGTTCTTTAACTTTTCCTTTTCAGATCTTATTCTGTTTTCCTCGTTCTGCTGCATAAAACGGGTTTTTTCGGCTTCTTTTATTTTCATTTCCTCGTTGTGTTTCCTCAGACTGACAGAAAGCCATGTGACAACCGTTCCAACAATGAACATGACAATGAATGTTATAACCGACCTGATATTTTCAACATGGAAAGTGTAAAAAGGAGGTACAAAAAGAAAATTTGTAAGAGCGACACTTAAGAACACCGCGGTTATCGAATGCATCCAGGAAAATCTGCTCGAAACCGCTACAACTCCGAGAAGATAGATCATTGCCACATCGCCTTCAGTAAGAAAATCCTTTGAAAGAAAACTGAGAAGAGTACAGCAGGCAACTATAGCAAAGGTCGCAAGATAAATTTTTGATATAGCTAGTAATTTCAAATCATTACCAGTTAAAATCTGCAAAGGTCTTTCAGCGGTATCCTTTTTTGAGGATCTTTGCAGAACTGTTGGTTTATTTTAAAAAATGCAATGTTGAGGTCATCAATGTCCAGAGTGTTTTCATCGTTAAATATCAGTCCGCCGTCGTCATCGTCGTCGTCATCTTCATCAAAGTCGTTGAAATTGAGTTCGCAGAAAGAGACTTCCTTAAATATTTCTGATGGGTTGTCATCATTTAAGAAAACGATTGGAAGTCCGTGAGTCCTGCATATCACAGGTCTGTATTTATAGATCTGACAGAGGTCATTTTTAAGAAATCCGCATGTTGCGTTTTCATCAAATATGACCGATCCAATGTCAAAGCCGTCCTTTTTCATCTCTTCCCTGATCGCTTCGAATTCCACCGGAAAGACTGAAAGATTAACACAGCAGGATGAGCATCCTTTCTTGCATTTGATATGTCTGCTGTGCATTTTTTCAAGCCGCATACAGTTGACATCGGTCACTTTTCTGAATTCATAATAGCTGTTAAGGGCATTCTTCAAATCCATAAGTATATCTCCAAAAAACCGTTT
>ENA-UOWO01001947-UOWO01001947.1-activated-sludge-metagenome-genome-assembly--contig:-NODE-1947-length-26439-cov-16.088387_pt1 | contig 26439 bp, 26 predicted proteins | sample MGYA00238148_ERZ761564 | MGnify/ENA primary metagenome ERZ761564 (study PRJEB28885, sample SAMN05720194) | activated sludge metagenome | isolation source: Anaerobic digester | place: USA...
GAAGTTGGCCTTGACGCCGTAGCCGAACACCATCGCCGTCAGGTTGCTCGGGAAGGTGCGCACCGCGACGTTGTAGTCCTGCACGGCCTTCACATAGCGGCCACGCGCGACGGCAATCCGGTTCTCGGTGCCTTCGAGCTGAACGCGCAGATCCTGGAAGCCCTGGTTGGCCTTCAGGTTGGGGTAGTTCTCGCTCACCACCAGCAGGCGCGACAGCGCGCTCGACAGCTCGCCCTGCGCGGCCTGGAACTTGTTGAACGCCTCGGGGTTGTTGACCAGCTCCGGTGCGGCCTGGATCGAGGTGGCCTTGGCACGCGCTTCGACCACCTTGGTCAGCGTCTCCTGCTCGAAGTTGGCCTCGCCCTTGACGGTGGCAACGATGTTGGGGATCAGGTCGGCGCGGCGCTGGTACTGGTTCAGCACCTCTGACCAGCTGGCCTTGATCTGTTCGTCGGTCGACTGGAAGGTGTTGTAGCCGCAGCCGGACAGCGCGAGCGTCAGCGCGGCAAGAAGGGCGACGAGGAAGTGGCGCATGGTCAGGGCTCCTGGGGTTGTCATTTGGGAAGCGGGTCGGAAGAAACACGGGGCGGCCGCGGCGGAGGCCCCTCGGTCGACCACCACGCGGGGCGCACGATCAGGGTGCCGAGCGTCGCCAGCAGCGGCAGCGCGAGCCACGCGAAGCTGAGCTGGGCCACCGCGCCAAACAGCCAGCCGGCGGCCGCCGAGCCGAGCGTCTGGCCGAAGCCCGCTGCCGCGGCCAGCCCGCCCATCGTGGCACCGAGCCGTCGCCGCGAGGCTCCGGCCGCGAGGTAGGAGATCGTCGGCAGCACGAGCCCGGTGCCGGCGGCCGTGAAACTGACGCCAACGTACATCCAGGCGTCGCTGCGGTGCTGCGCCAGCATCGCCAGCCCGGCGATGGCCAGCACGAGCCCGGCCGCCATCACGCCGCGGCCGGCGGCGCGCTCGAGCAGCCCGGTGAAGAAAAGCAGCGCGTTGACGCCGAGCATCACGAGGCTGCACTCGGCGAACATCAGCGAGATCTCGCGCGACGACAGCGTCGGGTGCTGCTGACCCTGCAGCACGATGCCGAGTTCGAAGCCGGACAGCACGAACATGACGACGCCGTTCAGCCCCCACAGCGCCATCGTGCGCCTGCGATCGGCAGACGCGGGCTGAAAGTCGTCCTTAAGGGCGGCCGGCGGGACGCGCGGCAGGGTGGCGGCGAGTCCCAGCATCATCAGCGCGCCCAGCACCGCTGACATCACGATCACCAGATCCGTCGGGTCTAGGGTGCCGGCACCGACGGCGGTGAGCGTGGCGGACACCTGAGCAGCGGCGGCGTTGAGTCCCGGTCCGAACAGGAAGCCGAGCAGCGACATCGCGCCAAGCCACGCGAAGCGGCGGGCGCGCTGGCCCTGCGGCGTGTACTCGGCGACGAGCGCCGGCACCACGGGCACGACGGCCGCCACGAAGAATCCGGTGGCCCCGCGCAACGTGTAGATGCCAGGGAGCCCGACCCAGTCGGCCCGCAACAAGGGCAGCAGGCTGGCGACGTAGCCGACCAGGCCGATCACCAGAATGCGGCCCCGGCCCCAGCGGTCAGAGACCAGGCCCCACAGCGGCGCGCCGACCAGCACCCCGGCGGCGTACAGACCACTGAGCAGGCCGACATGGCGCGCGACCTCGGCTTTACCATCGGCTGCCATCAGCGGCTCGAGCCAGGCCGGCAGCAGCGGCATCAGCGCGCCGTACCCGGCCGAGACAACGAAGACCGCGGCGGCCAGCCATGCGAGTTGCACGCGCCCCAGCCCAGCCGGTTCGGACGGCGGCGAATGGAGGCTGGGCGCAGACGACATCGTGATGTTCTCGACGAGTCTCAGAGCACCAGCCGCAGGCCTGCGCGCACCGAGTTCACGCTGGTGCTGCCACCGGCCTCGCGCTGCCACTGGCGGCCGACCTCCAAGTACGGCGCAACCGCGCGCGTGATCTCGTAGCGCAGGTTGAGCCCCCACTCGGATGACGTCGCGCCGGCCTTGATCCCCTCGGCCGGCAGCGAGCGCGCTGCCCAGTCGACGCCCACGAACGGCTTGGCGATCAGGCGGTTCGTGAACAGCAGGTCGTACTCGACGCGGGTGCGCGCGAACACACGTCCATCGCTGCGAACGAAGGCAGAGAGGTCAACGTCGAAGGCGTACGGGGCCAGCCCGCGGATGCCGATCACGCCGAAGTTGCGGGCTTCCGGCTTGAGCTCTCTGCGCAGCCCCACCTGCAAGTCCCAGAAGGGCGCGACGTAGCGGCTGTACAGCGCCTGAACTTCGGCGTCCTCGAGTCGGCCGTCGCGGCGCGAACCTTCAGTCCGCCATGCGAAGCGGTTGTAGTCGGTACCGATCCAGCCATCGGCGCGCCAGGCCGCCACGTCCTTGGAGTTGCTGCGGCCGGCATCGACCTCGATGCGGGTGGTCTGGAAAACGGCGTCGTCTTCCATCGCGCGGGCCGAGCCGGCAAAGCCGGCGAGCGCGAGGACCAGCGCGCCTGCCAGCGGACGCGCCCGTTGGATTCTTTTCGTGTTCATGTTTGTCTTTGCTCGGGTCTGCAGGCGGGTTCACTTCACGACGAGGGCCTGCACCATGCCGGCGGCAGCGTGATAGAAGAGGTGGCAATGGAAGACCCAGGGCCCGGGTTCGTCGAAGCTGGTGTGCACCGTGATGGTTTCGCCGGGCTTGACGATGACCGTGTGCTTGAGAGGTGCTCGCTCCCCCTTGCCGTTCTCGACCACGAAGAACGCCCCGTGCATGTGCATCGGGTGTTCCATCATGGTTTCGTTGATCAGGCGGATCTCCAGCCGCTCACCGACACGGGCCTCGAAGAACTTCGCCTCCGAGAGCTTCTTGTCGTTGATCGACCAGATGTAGCGGTTCATGTCGCCAGTCAGGCGCATGTCGATCTTCTGTGCCGGACCGGCCGGCAACCGCAGCGGCGTGAGCGCCTCGAGATCGGCGTAGGCGAGGCGGTCCTTCGCCTCGTCGGCGCGTGCATCGGCGCCCTTTGGGCCGCCCATCGCCATGCCCTCCATGCCGGGCATCCCCCCGGACATCTGCATGCCGCCATGCATCGCATGCGGGTCGGCCACGGCTGGCGCCGGGGGGGCGGCTGCGTGTCCGGCGTGGGGGTCGCCCGCCGTCGGCGCTGCCGCGGCGGCCGGTGCGCCGTGGGCGCCGCCGTGTGCACCCGCCATCTCGGACATGCTGCGCACGGGCCGCGGTCCCAGCGGCGGGATCTCGCCTTCCATGCCGAGCTCCGGCGCGAGCGTGCCGCGGGCGAAACCGATGCGCCCCGAGGTCGCGGCGAACAGCGTGTAGGCCTTGCGCTCCTTCGGCTGCACGATCACGTCGTAGGTCTCGCCGTTGCCCATGCGCAGCTCGCGGACCTTGACGGGGCGGACGTTCTGGCCGTCGGCCTGCACCACGGTCAGGTCCAGCCCCGGGATCGAGACGTCGAAGAAGTTCATCGCCGACGCGTTGATCAGGCGCAGGCGGATGCGCTCGCCGGGCCGGAACAGCGCAGTCCAGTTGTCCTCGACGCGCTGGCCATGGACGAGGAACTGCCACTGGCTGCCGCCATCGGTCGCGTCCGTCGGGTCCATCCGCATGCGCGCCCAGGAGAGCCGCTCGTTCCAGATCGCCTCGCGCTCCTGGGAGGATGCCGCTGTCTTCAGAGCGGCAAACAGCTCCGGCAGCGTCTGGCGCCGGTCGTTGTAGTAGCCGTCGACCTTCTTCAGGTTCGCCAGCACCTTCTCGGGTGGCGTATCGATCCACTCCGACAGCATCACGACATATTCGCGGTCGTAGCCGAATGGGTCTGGCACCAGCGGATCGATGATCAGCGGGGCGTAGAAGCCGGCAGGTTCCTGCAGGATCGCGTGGCTGTGATACCAGTAGGTGCCGCTCTGGCGCAGCTCGAACTGATACTGGAAGGTCTCGCCCGGTTTGATGCCCGGGAAGGTGACGCCCGGCACGCCGTCCATCTTGTTCGGCACCTTGAGCCCGTGCCAGTGCGCTGCGGTCACTTCGTCGAGCCGGTTGGTCAGCGAGATGGTGACATCGCGCCCTTCGTGCATGCGAAGCAGCGGGCCGGGCACCGTGCCGTTGAGCGTGATGGCCGACGCCGGTGTGCCGGTGAAGTTGACCTGGGTGCGGGCCAGCGTCAGCTCGAACTTGTTGTCGACGCGCGATGACGACAGCGGCAGGGCGAGGTGCGACTCCTTCACGACGGCATTGGCGCCGAGCGGCCAAGCCAGCATTGCGGCCATGCCGGCGGTACCCTGGAGGAAGCGACGCCGCGGCAGAACAGGGCCTGCGGTGGCCCTCCGGGCGGCGTGGTAGCGGTTCATCGAAAGAACTCCTGTGTGTTGGATGAGAGGGGCCCGAGAGCGCATGCGACTGACGGCCGGGTCGGCCTCAGGCCGAGGCGCCTTGCGCAAGTGACGACGACGCGGCGGGCGCCGGGTGAGGACTGCGGATGCCGGCGAGCTTGGTGCGCTTGAGCATCAGCGCATTGATCGCCACGATGGCCGAGCTGCCCGACATCGACAGCGCAGCGACCTCGGGCGACAGCGTGAACGGATAGAACACGCCCGCCGCGAGCGGGAAGGCGATCACGTTGTAGCCCACTGCCCACCACAGGTTCTGGTGCATCTTGCGCAGCGTCGCGCGCGACAGCTCGATCGCGCCGACGACGTCGTAGGGGTCGCTCTTCATCAGCACGACCTGGGCGCTTTCCATGGCCACGTCGGTGCCCGCGCCGATGGCGAAGCCGACATCGGCCTGCGTCAGGGCCGGGGCATCGTTGATGCCGTCGCCGACCATGGCGACCTTGTGACCCTGGGCCTGCAGTTCCTTGATCTTCGAGGCCTTCTGACCGGGCAGCACGTCGGCGAGCACGATGTCGATGCCGAGCTCCTTGCCGATGCGCTCGGCGGTGGCTTGGTTGTCGCCGGTGATCATCGCGACCTTGACGCCGCGCTCCTGCAGCTTGGCGATCGTGGCCCTGGAGGTCGGGCGCACCGCATCGGCGATCGCGATCAGGCCGATCAGGCGGCCGCCGCGTGCTACGTGGACGACCGTGCGGCCGCCACCCTGCAGGCGGGCGGCCTCAGCTGCCAATTCGGCGAGGCCGATGCGCTCCGCCTCCATCAGCTTGCGGTTGCCGAGCAGCACGACCTCGTCGCCGATCTTGGCGCGCGCGCCCTGGCCGTCGATGTTGGTGAAGGCGGTCGCCGTCTCCGGCGTGTCCGGGCCGGCGCGCTTGAGCACCGCCAGCGCGAGCGGGTGCTCGGAGAACTTCTCCACCGCGGCCGCGGTGGACAACAACTGCGCCTCGGTCGTACCGGGCGCCGGAACCATCTCCACCACGTCTGGCTGACCCAGGGTCAGCGTGCCGGTCTTGTCGAAGACGACCACCGTCAGCTTGGTCGCGTTCTCCAGCGCCGCGGCGTTCTTGAACAGGATGCCGTTCATCGCGCCGAGGCCCGTACCGACCATGATCGCCATCGGGGTGGCCAGCCCGAGAGCGTCGGGGCAGGCAATGACGAAGACGGTGATGGTGAGCGTGAGGGCGAACAGCAGCGGCTGGCCGAGGACCCAGAACCACACCGCGAAGGTCGCGAGTCCGACGACGATGGCGATGAGCACCAGCCACTGCGAAGCCTGGTCGGCGAGCAACTGGCCGGGGGCCTTCGAGTTCTGCGCTTCCTGCACCAGCTTGACGATTTGCGCGAGCGCCGTGTCGGCGCCGACCTTGGTGGCTTGGTAGCGGAAGCTGCCGCTCTTGTTGATGGTCGCGCCGATCACCGCGTTGCCGACCACCTTCTTCACCGGCATCGACTCGCCGGTGAGCATCGACTCGTCGACCTGCGACGCGCCGTCGATGATCTTGCCGTCCACCGGGATCTTGTCGCCCGGCTTGATGACCACCGTCTCGCCGACCAGCACCTCGGAGGTCGGCACCTTGGTCTCGACGCCGTTGCGCAGCACGGTGGCCATCGGCGGCGCCAGATCCATCAGCGCGCGGATCGCATCGGAGGCGCCGGCACGGGCACGCATCTCCAGCCAGTGGCCGAGCAGGATGAATACCAGCAGCACGGAGGCAGCCTCGTAGAACACCTCGCCCTCGTAGAAGAAGGTCGCGCCGAGGCTGAACACGTAGCCGGTGCCGACGGACAGCACGACCAGCGTGGCCATGTTCGCCACCTTGTTGCGCGCGGCGCGCCAGCCGGCGATGAAGAACGGCCAGCCGGGATAGGCGATGGCGCCGGTGGCGACGATGAACAGGAAGAGGTTGCGATCCATCCCGAACGGCGTCGCGAAGTCGCCGAACATCTTGCCCATCGGGGAGTACAGGAACACCGGGATCGAGAACAGCAGCGCGACCAGGAAGCGGTTGCGCATGTCGTTGGCCATGTCCTGCATCGACATGCCGGGCGCGTGGCCCATGTCGTGCATCATGTCGCTCATCTGGTGCGCGGCTTCGCCGCCGTGGCCGGCATGCGCGGCGTGACCCGCGTGCAGCGCGGCCGGTGGTGTCTTCGGTGCGGCACCGCTCACTGCAGGCGTCGCGGCGGCGACGTGGCCGGCGTGCCCATGAGCGGCATGCCCGGCGTGGGCGCCATGGCCTTCGTGTCCTGCGTGCTCGGCATGTCCCTCGGGCGGGCAGACGTGGGCGGGCAGCATCTCACCGCGGCAGTGGTAGCCGCACTCGACGATGCGTCGTCGGATGTCCTCCAGCGAGGTCTTCGTCTCGTCGTAGTGGACGGTGGCGCTGCCGGCGACGTAGTTGACGTCGACGTGGTGAACGCCTGGCAGCGCCGCGATCTGGCGCTGCACGCCGGCGGCGCTCAGGCTCGAGACCAGTTCGCCGACTTCTACGGTGCTTGTCTTCATGAAGGATCCTTTGGATGGGATGTCAGCGGGCCAGGCGTCCGGCCTCGAGGCAATCGGGAGAGAACTCGAACACGATGTCGGGGTCGGGACGCACGAGCTTGTCCTTCCGGCCGGCGTAGTGGAGCCGGGAGAGGATGTCGCGCATCAGGTTGAGACGGGCCAGGCGCTTGTTGTCCGCGCGCACGATTCGCCACGGCGCTGTCGCCGTGTGCGTTCGCATCAGCATGGCGTCGCGTGCGGCGGAGTACGCCTTCCAATTTTTGACGGCCACCGCGTCGATCGGGCTCGACTTCCACTGCTTGAGCGGGTCGCGGCGGCGCTCCTCGAGGCGCTTGACCTGCTCGTCCTTGCTGACGTCGAGGTAGTACTTCAGCAGCTTGATGCCCGATCCGACCAGCATCTCCTCGAACTTCGGCACGGATTGCATGAACTCTGCATGCTGTTCCTTGGTGCAGAAGCCCATGACGTGCTCGACGCCGGCCCGGTTGTACCAACTGCGGTTGAACAGCACGAGTTCCTCGGCCACGGGCAGGTGCGGTACATATCGCTGGAAGTACCAGCCGCTGCGCTCGCGGTCTGAAGGCTTGCCCAGCGCGACGACGCGGGTCTCGCGCGGACTGAGATACTCGACGATGCGCTTGATGCTGCCGTCCTTGCCGGCAGCGTCGCGACCTTCGAGCACGACCAGGATGCGGTCCTGGCAGCGGATGAAGTGGCGTTGCAGCTTCACCAACTCGACCTGCAGCACGTGAAGTTGGGCCTCGTACTCTTCCCTCGACAGGGATCGGTCCGAGGGCGCTGCGGCTTCAGACGTTGGTGCGGTTGCTGTGCTTGCCCCGTCCTCGTTGGTACTGATCTTGTCGCGCTTCTCTTGCTTCTTGTGCTTCTTGGACATGGCGAGCCCCTCAGGCGGTTGGATCCGTGCCGATCAGCAGCACGGTCTCGGAGAGGAAACGGTGCGGCGGCACGGTCAGGTTGGTCGGTGCCGGCACGTTCTTGAACACGCGACCGGCGAGGTCGAACTTCGACCCGTGGCAGGGGCAATAGAAGCCGCCGGGCCACTGCGCTCCGATGTCCGGGCTGCCGGGCGTGGGCCGGAAGGTGGGGACGCAGCCCAGGTGGGTGCACACCGCCTCGATCACCGCCAGTTCGGGCCGGCTCGAGCGCAGCGCGTTGCGCACAGTTTCGGGCTGCTCCGACCGGCGCGACTGCGGGTCGGCGAGCAGGGTGTCGTGCCGCGCCAGCGCATCGATCATCTCGGGCGTGCGGCTCAACACGAACACCGGCTTGCCGCGCCACTCCACCGTGCGCAGTTCGCCGGGGCGCAGGCTGCCCAGGTCGACGTCGACCGGCGCACCCAGTGCACGCGCCTTCTCGCTGGGCGCGAGCGAGGCCACGAAAGGCACCGTGGTGGCGACCAGTCCCGCGCCGCCGGCAGCCGTTGCCGCGCCGAGCCAGAGCCGGCGGTCTGCATCGTCTGGCGAATCGGCAGAGATGACGGAGTTCGTCACGGTAGTCTCCCGCAAGGTCGTACTACGTTGTGGACCACGGTGCAACGGCGGTTGTCTTTCGCATGCGATCACCGGCCTCAGGCGGCCGAGGCGCGGTCGCCCAGTGCGGGAACGAAGCGCGGCGTTCGCGCCGCGTAGGCGTCGAACTCGGTGCCGAAACGCTCGCGCATCTCGCGTTCTTCGGTGACGGCAAGGCGCCCGTACATGGCCACCAGGATCGGGAACATCACCAGCGTCAGCAGCGTCGGCCACTGCAGCAAGAAGCCGAGCAGGATCATCACGAAGGCGACGTACTGAGGGTGGCGGATGCGCCCGTAGGGACCGGTCGTCGCCAGCCGGTTGGCGCGCTGGGCGTGGTACAGCACGTTCCAGGCCGCGGACAGCAGGTAGAAGCCCAGCCCGAGGAAGACGTAGCTGGCGATATGCAGCGCCCCGAAGTGCGGATCGCCCTTCTCGCCGAGCAGCGTCGACCAGAGGTGCCCGCTGTTGTGCGACATCAGATCCAGGTTGGGGTACTTCGACTGCAGCCAGCCCGACATCAGGTAGATCGTCAGCGGGAAGCCGTACATCTCGACGAACAGCGCGACCACGAAGGCCGCGAAGGCCCCGAAGGTGCGCCAGTCGCGGCCGGTCTGCGGCTTGAAGAAGCTGAAGGCGAACATCAGGAAGATGGCCGAATTGAGGATGACCAGCATCCACAGTCCGTAGCCAGGTTGGTCGTGACTCATCTGCAGATCCCCTCAGTGGTGGTGGTGCGTCTTCCGCGAACGCCCTTCGGACGCTTCCGGACCTGCGGCGCGGTCGTCCGACGGTCTCTTGTCATCGTGTGCATCGCCGTGACCGTGACCGTGGCCGCGGTGCATGAAGATGTGCAGGAACGGGGACGCAGCCAGCAGCAGGTAGGGCAGGGCGCCCAGCGTGTGTGCGCGGTGTTCGGTCAGCAGGAAGAACAGGGCGATCGCGGCAAACACCAGCAGTCCGATGGCATATCGGCTGCGCCAGAAACTGCGCGCCCGGCGGTTTGGCTCGTCGTGGTCATGATCCATGGAAGGACTCCTGTGCGGGTCTCGGCTCGGCCTGGCGAATGGAAGGGTTCGACCGGCGCTTTCGGGCGCGTATGTGGGTCACTTCCCCGGTGCGGCAGGAGACATGGGCATGCGGTCCATCATCATTTGCATCATCGACTGCATCATGTCCATGCGCTTTTCCATCATCTGCTGGCGCGCGGCGGCGTTGGCTGGCGCCTTCCCGGGCGCCATGCCTCCCATCATCGACATGCCTTCTTGCATGAGCTTCATGTGCTCGGCCATCAGGGCCTCGCGCTCCGCCGGCGTCTTCGCGCTGGCCATCTTCTCGTGCATCGCCTGCATGGCCTTCATGTGCTTGTCCATCATGGCCATGTCGGGCATGCCCGCGGGCTTGCCGGTGGCCGGTGCAGGCATCGCCGCGGAAGCTGCACCGGCAGGGTGATGGGCCTTGTGCTGGTCGTCCTGCGCGAACGAAGCCACGGACAACGCGGCAAGAGTTGCGACGACGGCGGGGGTGCGGAAACGGAACATGGAAGCCTCCTGGAAGCGAGAGAACGATCGGTCGACGGGTGGCCGGCCCGGTGGCCGGTAGAGGGCGTGGTGCCGCGACTCGCGGTCCGACTGTGCGGTCCGTAGTCGGCTACGGAGTCAACAGGTCGGATCTGGGCGGCGGGACGCTGGCAAGGAACGCGTCGGCGCGTCCGTCGCCGCGACCCGCGGGTCGCGCTCTACAGCGCGAGCCGGGAGAACTGCACCCGCGGAGGGGGTGAGGGCGGCGGAACCGCTGCCAGAGCGGCGCGGACCAGGGCGGCCGGCGCCATGTGCAGGTCGTTGACCTGTCTGTGAGTCGCAGGGACCAGGGCCTGCAGATCAGGCGTATCGAACTTGGGCAGTTGCTTCAGAAGGGTCTGCGACGACGCGTCGCAGGACTTCTGGCAGGGTGCCTTGTCGGGGTGCTCGCCGTGCTGCGCTTGATCCGCCGCGTGGGGTTGCGCAACGGCTGGCGTCGGCTGGTCTGTCTGCGAATCCTGGATGCCGGAATGCGCCAGTTCGCCGCGCGGTTCCGTCAGACAGGCATTCGCCACGCCCGACAGCAGCGCGAACACCCACACGAGCAACATCGTGAGGGCGATGCTGCGCTTATGGTGGCGGCTGGCGGTCAGGGTCATGTTCAAGTAGGTACGTGCGCAGATTCGCAGAATCCGCGGTGGAAGTCTCGCCGGACATTGCATCGGAAAGGTTGATCGGCGTCAAACCGGCTCTGGGGTCAACTACGGAATGCGGACGTACCATTCCGCCATGAAAAAAAGGGTGGTCGCGGGCCCCGCGTCACTGGAGACACCCTCTCCCTTGACCATCGGCCGCCTTGCCAAGGCGGCCGGAGTGGGCGTGGAGACGGTGCGTTACTACCAGTCGCGCGGACTGCTGCGTGTGCCGGCGGCAAACGGCGGCTTTCGCGTCTATCCCGTTGCGGCGATCGACCGCATCGCGTTCATCAAGCGTGCGCAAGCGCTGGGCTTTTCGCTGGACGAGGTGCGCAGCCTGCTGGACCTGGAAGACGGCCGCAACCGCCGGGCCATCCAGTCGGTCACCCAGGCGCGGCTGGGCCAGATCGAGGACAAGCTGGCGGACCTGCATCGAATGCGCGGGGCGCTGTCCGAGTTGCTGCATCGCTGCAGGCAGGCCGGACCCATGCAGGCCTGCCCGATCATCGAGACTCTGGCCGGTGCGAGGTCACCCACCTGACGGAGCGTGACCCGGAAGCGCAGCCCATCCGTCAAAGTCGCTTGGCACGCGCCAAAGGCACGCCCGAGACATTCACCGCCGATACCACGGGCGTTACCGCCGGCAGCCGCTGCGCGCCCAAGCCCACCGTCGCTTGACGCATCGGAACGCCCGCCAGCCGCACCTCGGCCGCGACCGTCGGTGGCGTGTTCCCGCCCAGGCGCTTGGCGACGACCAGCGGAACGCCGGTGCCCGCACTTTCCGTTCCGGCAGTTGACGCCGACGCCGACGCCGAACCGACTGCCAGGCCGGCGATTGCCAGCAAGATTGCGATAGTCCTCATGTCAATGCTCCTTCTACAAAGTGCGCGCTTCCCGGGATTGGCAGCGACGTGTCCCCTGGCTTGCTGCAGGGAAGGACATCACGCTACGCGGCCTTGACCGACCGGAACCTGACCGATTGATGACGATGTCGTCAGGATCGACCGGCAGACGCTGCAGGCGTTCGACGTACCCTGTTCGCGCCGCACGCGGCCGCGCTGGCGCCACGCGATGGCGCTAAGCTTGCCGGCCATGGAACAAGCCGTCTTGCCGATATCTCCTGCCGCGCAGCGGGACGCCCTGATCGACCGTTGGAAGGCCGATCCCCATGCGACGTACCGCACCTGGTTCCTGTGGGAAGAGCGCCTGAAGAACTTCCGCTCGATCCGGCGCGGCATCGGGCAGATCGTGCGCGAGATCGAGGGTGGAAGCTTCGGCAACGTGTATCGGGGCTCGACGCTGGAGACCGTCGTGTCGTCGATCGCCGAGCAGCGGCAGATCTTCAAGGGTGCGGACCACGCGTTTCTGTGGAAGCCCAAGCTGCGCATCCCGGACATCTACGAGAACGAGGACAACCAGCGCGCCTTCGGGCGGCTGCTGCACGCGTGCGACTGCTGCGACACCGGCGAGGCGGTGATCGACGCGATCCGCCGCCTCGACGGCCAGCGAGTCAAGGGCCTGGGGCCGGCGGTGGCCAACCTCCTCTACTTCATCCACCCGACGCTTGTCGTCCCGTTTAACACCGCGATCGTGCGAGGCTACAACGCGCTGACCGGCAGCAACGTCAAGCTGGGGCGTTGGGACCACTACCTGTCGATGCGCGAAGGAGTCATGCGCCTGAACGCCGAGCATCGCTCACGCCTGTCCAACGACCTTGGCGCGGTCGCCGGGCTGCTGTTCGACATCGGCGCCGGCCGCTACGACGCGCCGCCTCGGGAGCACGACCCGTTGGCGGCGCGGGCTTGGCAGGACGACCTCGCGCGGGTGCGTGAGGAGACGGCGGCCCAGCACCGGCAGTGGGCGCTCGAACGCGAGAGCGACACCACGCACACCGAGATACAGGGTTGGCTGCGCGATCTCGGGCTGGGCCTGGGTTTTCAGGTGTGGATTGCGGCGAATGATCGTTCGCGCGAATACCTGGACGGGCGACTCGGCGATGGCTGCCTGGAACGCCTGCCCGCAGAACTCGATGGCGCCGTGGAGTCGGTGCGCCTGATCGATGTAGTCTGGCTCGAGGCCGGGGGCGAGCGCGTCGCAGCCGCCTTCGAGGTCGAGCATTCGACCTCGATCTATTCAGGCATCGTGCGCATGTTGGACTTGGCGCTGGGCAGCGCGGTGGCGGCGGGCACCACGATGTTCCTGGTCGCGCCCGACGACCGGCGCGACGAGGTGGCCCAGCAACTGCGGCGTCCGGCGTTTTCGCGGGTGTCCGAACTCGGCATCCGCTACCTGCCGTACGGTGAGCTGCGCACGCATCGCGCAGCCATCGGCCGCTTCGGCGCGGGGCTCAGGCCCCTCCTCGAAATCTCCAAGGCCTTGTGAGCGACGCGGAACCGCGACGAGCGACGAGTTTGGACTGGGGAGCACGTGAACGCCGGAACAGTCCCGTTGCGCCTGTACCTGTGGCCGCATCGCTTGTTGTATGTCGGCCCCGGCCTCAATGCGCGCATGCACCGTCACCACGCCGCACAGGTCTGCTGGGGACTTGGCGGCCAGCTTCGATTGAAAGCCGGGCCGCAGGGCGAATGGGAGGAATTGAATGGGTTCTTTGTCCTGCCGGACCGACCGCATGCGTTTGACGCCTCAGGGTCGACGGTGGCGATGCTGTACCTGGAGTCCGAATGCGTCGAGTTCGTGTCCCTTCAAACTCGCATCGACACTTGCGATGGCAGCGCAGCGTTTGAACCGCCACCAGCCGTGGCAGAGAGCCTGAGGGCTCTGGTGGAGGACGGTGGGTCGATCGACGTTGCGGACTCGACCTGCGTGATGTGGCTCGGGCTGGACGGCACCGATCCGGGCGCCCGTGGCCGCGACCCGCGCATCGCACAGGCCCTGGCCCTGCTGAGCGCCCAGATCGATCGGCCGGTACGCCTGCAAACGTTGGCGGGCGCACTGAACGTCTCGCCCAGTTGGCTGAGCCACCGCTTTGCCGAGGACACCGGGGTTCCGCTGCGCCGCTATGTGGTGTGGTTGCGCCTGCGGCGCGCGGTGGAGTCGGTGCTTCAGGGGGCGTCCTGGACCGAAGCTGCACACGCGGTCGGCTTCAGCGATTCGGCACACCTGTCGCGATCGTTCCGAGACACATTCGGCATCGCGCCGTCGTCGTTGTTCAGGCGCGGAGATCAGATTTCGATTTGCTTTGCCAACTGAACTGGTGGGCGGGCGAGACGGTCGGCATGACCCGATCGGCGATAAACAGCCTGATCGCCGTTGCCACGGCCCGTGGCTGATCCTCGGTCACGAAAGGCCCGGAGTCCTCGATGATCTCCACCGCAGCATCAGGAAAGAGGGTCGCGAGTCGATGCGCATGCTCCAGCGGAAAGAAGCGTCGCCGTTCCCGCGCCCAGACCAGCAACACGGGGCGCCCAAATCCAGCCAGTCTCTCGGCGACTGCCAAGGTATACCTCGGCTGGATGTTTCGGACCAACGCCGCGAAGTCGCGGCGTGTGCCCGCGTGTTCGCGCAGGGGAGCGGTGTAGGACCGCATGATGTCGGCAGGGATGGCCCGCTCGGTCAGCCGGCCGAAGGCGATGGGCAGCCGTTGCACCCAGCGCGAGCGCAAGGTCTGCGCCAGCACCCAGAGTCCCCACGACGTTCGTCCGAACAGGCGCAGGTGTCGGATCGGCAGGGGCACGAAATTGTCGAATGCGTCGCAGGGTGTCAGCACGAGTGCTGCGATCCGCGCGGGGCGTTCGACGACAACGTACTGTGCCACGGCACCTCCGGTGTCGCTGGCGACCAGCACCACCTGGTCGAGACCCGCGGCGGCCAGAAACTCGTCGACCATCGCGGCGATGCCAGGCAATGAGAAGTCGGTGCCTGCCCTCATGGTCAGTCGGTGCGCGCCGAGCGGCCAGTCCGGCACGATGCAGCAGTGATCGCGCGAGAGATCTGCCACCACGCCGCGCCAGACATCGCCGTTGGCAATGATGCCGTGCAAGAACACGACCGTCGGACCCCGGCCCGTGACCCGGTACTCGATCGGGCCCTCGGAAATATGCAGGATGTGACACTCTCCGAGTTCAAGCGACGTGGACATGTGACGGGACCTGTTGTGGGCGGGATTCAAGAGCGGGGCGGGGCAGCACTACTGGCGGCCGCGCCGGCGCCACGCGACGACACCGGACCAGGCCAATAGCCATCTGGCGCGTCCTTGCGCCAGGAGCCACCAGCCCAGCTGGCGAGGCCGTGGAGTGCACCCCGATCTGACGTCGACCGCCACGCAGTGGTAGCCGCGTGCTCCCTCGGGATACGGGGCGGCGGGTGCTTCGCTCTGCACGCCGTCTCGACCCCAGGCCCGAACCTCCAGCGTATAGCGGCCGGGTGTGGCTTCCCACCGGGCTTCCCAGAGGGCCCAGGCGTTGGGACCAAGCGCGGTCACCAGCGAGCAAGCCTGCCAATCCCCGCCATCGACTCGCAACTCGACTTTCACGACGCCATGCGGCGGGCTCCACGCGACGCCGGCCACAAGCTGTTCGCCCGGTGCAAGCAGAGCCGAGACGCATGGGACGTCGATCCTGGCATTCGGTGCCATGCGCGATGGCACCCGGGGCCAGCCCTTGCGCTCGGCGTAGTCGATGGCCTCGCTGAACCGTGTGACCTCGATCGAAGCGAGCCACTTGATGTTCGCGTCGTATCCATGGATGCCCGGGACAAGCATCCGAACCGGGGCGCCGTGTTCGCGAGTGAGCGGCGCGCCGTTCATGGCGTAGACCAACAGCGGCTCGAAGCCTTCTTCGAGCAGTGACAGGCTCACTCCGGCCGAGAATCCGTCGACGGCATGCAGGCGGACGTGATCCGCTTGCCGCGACGCGCCGGCACGGTCGAGAAGGTCGGTCAACCGCACGCCCTGCCATCGCGCATTGCCGACAAAGGGGCCGCCCACCGGGTTGTGCACGCACATGAGAACCGAGTCCACTTCAACGGATGGCATTGCCAGCAGTTCGGCGAACGTCAGGGACAACGGCTGCTCGACAAGGCCCCGCACCGTGAGCTGCCAGCGTTGCGTGTCCACGGTCGGTGCCGGAAACGTCACGTCGGTGACGAAGAATCGGTCGACCGGGGTAAAGAGCTCGGATAGCCCTGGGATTTGCGGGGCGGCCGACCGGGGCGGCGGTGGCACAGAAACCGGAAGGATCGCGGGCTCTTTGGTTCTATGCCGGCGCCGGAGCCGGCGGATCGCCAGCGCGAGGACTGCCAGCGCGAGTCCGAGAGCCAGGGAAGTGACAGCGCCGAGCCAGACACCCAGCAATCCGGCACCCATTGCCAGCGATCCGAGAGGGAATGCGATCGTGCGGGGAAGTTCGACGCGGCGCCACAACGCATAGAGCCCGATGGACCCCTGCACAAGAATCGCTGCCAAGAGTGCGGTTGTTCCCGCCAGCGACGTCAGCGCTGGAAGGCCAATGCCGAGCAAGACCAGTGTTGCGCTGATCGCGGGTTTGTCGCCGCGACGAAGGAGTGCGATGCCCACGTCTATCAAGGGCGTTGGCAGTGCGTCGATCAGCCACTTACCGACGGCTCGCAGGGGCGAGGTGTGCGTCCCATGGACCGCCGCGGCAAACTCGCCAGCTGCCAGCTGCACGAAGGCTGCGCCCATACCCAGAAGCCACGCGTCGGACCAAGATGGCAGCATCTTTTGCTTGTGTATTGATGATGTCCGTAGCGTGCATCGGGATTGCGCATTCAGGCTTGAAGAAACTGGCAGATCCGCGCGTGACCGGGGGCTAGCTGCGCAATCGCCGGGGAGCGACACCCTCGCTGGAAAAGCCCCTCCGTGGATCCTTGCGCGGACAAGGGCACGAGACAAGCTTACGAACCTGTAATGTGCTCGTCGGCCGTTCGTCCGTTGCGGTTCCCTAGAGTGCACGGCATGCCAAGGGGCATGACGTTGAGGGAGCGAATCCCTCACTGCATCACGAAAGGTTCGATCATGAAAGCAACTCTGTTTACCTTGGCCGTCGCGTTCGCGGCCGCCGGGGTCTCCGTGCCGGTCTTCGCGCGCGACGCCCTGCCGCAGGCCACGCAGCAGGTGCTGGCTCTGAAGGACGGTTCGACCCTGTACGTTTTCAGGGACGGCAAGATGGCCAAGGAGGATCGCTACGGCCGTGCTGCCTACCTGAAGCAAGGCGAGGTTCTCGAACTGGCCGATGGACGCAAGGTCCCGGCAGTCGGCAACGAGGTGGCTCGATTGGACGGTCTGCTCAACGACGGGCATCGGAACTGAAGCCCGGCGCGCCAGGCCCACCACAACGCTCCTTCGAGAAACACCCATGAAGACATTTGGCAAGGCCGGCGTCGTGTCGGCACTCGTGCTCGCCGCGTCCGCAGTGATGGCAGGCCCCGGCCACGGCAGCAATCCCGTGGGCGAAGCCGGCAAGGTTGCGCAGGCCACCCGTACGGTCGAGATCGACATGACCGACAACATGCGCTTCACGCCGGCCGAGATCTCGGTCCGGCAGGGCGAGACGGTGCGCTTCGTCGTGAAGAACTCCGGCGCGGTCAAGCACGAGCTGGTGCTGGGCACGCCTGAGGAGCTGAAGGAGCATTACGCGTTGATGCTGAAGATGCCGGGCATGGAACATGCCGACGACAACATGGTCAGCGTGGCGCCTGGCCAGACCGGTGAGATCGTGTGGCGCTTCACCGGCTCCGGCAAGGTGGACTTTGCCTGCCTGCAGCCCGGCCACTATGACGCCGGCATGAAGGGACTCGTCAACGTCGCGCAGAAGACGGGCGTTTCCACGAACAGTGGCCACGACAACCACAAGCACTGAGTGACGACCGTCACGACATGGCGGTGGCGCACGGCACCTGCCGGTGTCCACGGCAGACTTACTTTTCACATCCCTACGGAGCACTACCAGATGAAGATCTTCAAGCCCCTCCTGCTCGCCATGGCCTTTGCGGCCTCGATGCCGTTTGCGATCAGCGCCCACGCCCAGGCGATGGATCACAGCAAGATGGGCGGCATGAGCACGCCCGGCGCGCCTGCCTCGATGAGCGAAGGCGAAGTGCGCAAGGTCGACAAGGAGGCCAAGAAAATCACCCTCAAGCACGGTGACATCAAGAATCTGGACATGCCCGGCATGACCATGGTCTTTCAGGTCAAGGACGCCGCGCTGCTGGACAAGGTCAAGGCGGGCGACAAGGTGATGTTCACTGCCGAGAAGGCGGACGGCGCGATCGTGGTCACTGACTTGGTGCCCGCGCGCTGAACCCGGGGCGAGTCCCGTGAGGGGGCTCGCCCGTCGCTTTAGTGCCCGCCGCTGTGGTCCCCGCGCGGCAGTCCGCCGTTGGACTTGAGCGGCTCGAGGTTGCGGAACGGCTGGTAGTCCGCGATTCCGAAGTGCTTCTTCAGCTCCATCCGCATCATGTGGATGTCGGCGATCTGGCTGTGCCACATCCCGCGGCACTCGTCGCGCAGCTCGTCGTGCCGCAGGTCGGTGCCCGTCATGCAGGCGTTGACCGGCTCCATTAGCGTGTAGTGGTGCCGTGCGAACACCTCGTAGAAGGCGTGGTTGAAGTCGGCACCCGGCTGAGCCCGTTCGAGGATGTCGATCTGCACGGCGCTGTCGGCGCGCAAGCGTGGCTGGTACTGCAGCCCGTACCAGTCCCGCAGGAAACCCTGCATCTTCAGGATTTCCTCGCGCTGCATGCGGTTGTTCCGCCGCGCCATCGACTTCAGGTCGTCGAGTGTTGCCTTGGCCGGCGTGGCGGCGTATCCGGGCGTCGGCGAGGTGCCTTCGGCAGCGCCGATCTCGGCATTGCGCTGCATGTCGGTCCCGGCGGCCAGCTCCGTGATGCGCAGTGCGGCAAAGTGGTGGTCGATCGCCATGCGCATGAACTCGACCTCGAACTTGGCGGTCTGGCCTTGACCGGGACCTTCTGCATGGGCAGGAGGCGCCGAGATGGCTCCGAGCAGAGCAATGGATGCCGCCAGTGCGGCGGCAGGCTGTGTCATTGACATGGGTGTCTCCATAGGGTGAAGAGCCCGCCCCCGATGGGCGGGCGGTAAGGTTTTCTGCAAGCCGGTTCAGGCCTGAGCCATGCGGCGGCATTCGTCGGCGCACGCGCGGCACGCCTGAGCGCATGCCTGGCAATGGTCCATCGAGTGCTTGCCGCACTCGTCACCACAGGCTTGGCACATCTGCGCACACAGGCCGCAGATCTCTCGGGCGAACGGGCTTCCGCGTGACATCGCGCCTGCCGCGAGCCGGCAGATGGCAGCGCAGTCCATATCGAGCGCAATGCACCGCGCCATCATCTGGACGTCCTGTTCCTGCAGGCAGGCGGATGCGCAGTGGTCGCAGGCATCAGCACAGGCGTTGCACGCCGCAATGCAGGACTGGTGTTGTTGGTGAGCCATGAAAATCTCCTGTTCAATGAATCCGTGCGCACGTCGGGAGGGCGCGCGCTGCAAGGGCTGCCATCGGGCAGCCGGTTGTATGCAGAGGAGATTCAGGCTTTGGGCCGTTGCTCCGGCGGCGGCCAGGTACATGACGCGGGTGCGTCGACCTGCACCGCGCCCCAGGCGAGCGGCAACCCGATGGCGGTGTCTACAGTGGCGGCTGAGGGGAGCGCCGGCAGCGCGCCCAGATGGCAGGGTCCCGCGTGCATCAGATGCGAGCCGCCCTGAGGAGCCGACGAAGACTCCTGGATGCCATGCCCGCCGGCGTGTGGTCCCTGGGGAACGTCTCGGTGGTCGAACGCACAGTCGATCTGGCAGGCGAGGGTGGCGGCCGAAACGGGCAGGAACGAGCTCAGCACAAGCGCCAACAGCAGGCGCCGACACCACGTGGCTCGCAGGTAGTCCAACATCGCCTCGTTCACCAGATTTGCGTGAGAAGTCGAGGAGGGGGCAACGGGCGCTCCTGGATGATCTTGGTCTCTTCCCGGCATGCGATCGCGCCAAAATGCGGCTCGAACGCACGGTTACGTGACCCGGGTCGGTAGGCCCCTCGGGTGCGTCGCATCATTGGAAACAACCAGACCTTCCAATCGATTGCCAATTCCCCCTTGACCTTGACACCGTTGTAAGGGCTAAGGTTGCGGTAGTTCTGTACAGCCACGAGTGTTCCCTTCGCTCGAGGCCCGCCAGAGAGCACTCACGGACACAGCATGCTGACCAACCACCTGCCCACACCGAACCCGACCACCCGTTCCTGCCGGGCTGCCCGTGCGCTTTGGATCGTCGCGGCGATGACCGCATTGATCGGCGCCCTCTTCCTGCTCCGCGAGCGCTCGGGGCACGTCGCCGGCTACTGGCCCTACCTGCTGCTGCTGGCTTGCCCGGTGATGCACCTGTTCCATGGCCACGGCGGCCACGGACACCATGTAAACCACGGCGCAGGTGCCAGTCGTTCGACGGGACGGTGGGCCTGACCATGGACATGAAATCGCACGCCGGCCACGAGGGCCACACGCACGGCAAGGCTTCCACCGACGCGCCTCCGCACGAGCACGACCACGCGCACCATCATCACGCGCACGGCGCGGCACAGGAACACTTTCCTGCCGTCCCAGTCGACGCCGAACTGAAGGACCCCGTGTGCGGCATGAAGGTGACCGATCAGTCACTGCACCACGCGGAACACGACGGTCGGCCGTACTACTTCTGCAGCGCCAAGTGCCTGGCGAAGTTCAGTGCCGAGCCGGCCCGCTACCTGCAGCCGGCGCCTGCGGCGGCGCCGGCCGTGGAGTCGCCTGCGGGCACGATCTACACCTGCCCGATGCACCCGGAGATCCGTCAGGACCATCCGGGCAACTGCCCCAAGTGCGGCATGTCGCTCGAGCCGATCCTGCCCGACCTGGATGAAGCCGAGAACCCGGAACTCGTCGACTTCAAGCGCCGCTTCTGGTGGACGCTGCCGCTGACGGTCGTCGTCACCGTGATGGCGATGTTCGGCCACCGACTGGGCTGGTTCGACATGGCGCGGCAGAGCTGGATCGAGATGGGGCTGACGCTGCCGATCGTGCTGTGGGCCGGTGCGCCGTTCTTCGTGCGCGGGGCGCAGTCGATCATCCACCGCAGCCCGAACATGTGGACGTTGATCGGCCTGGGCACGGGAGCGGCCTTCGTCTACAGCGTCGTCGCCACCGTCGCGCCGCAGGTTTTTCCGGCGTCGTTCGTCTCGATGGGGCGGGTGGCGGTCTACTTCGAGGCGGCGGCCGTGATCATCTCGCTGACCCTGCTCGGCCAGATCCTGGAGCTGAAGGCGCGGTCGCAGACCTCCGCGGCCATCAAGTCGCTGCTGGGCCTGGCGCCGAAGACCGCGCGCCGCATCGCGGCCGACGGCAGCGAGTCGGACGTGCCGCTGGCGCACGTGCACGTCGGCGACCGGCTGCGCGTGCGGCCCGGCGAGAAGGTGCCGGTCGACGGCATCGTCGTCGAGGGCAGCAGCGCGCTCGACGAATCGATGCTCACCGGCGAGCCGCTGCCCGTCACCAAGCGCGTCGGAGACAAGCTGATCGGCGCGACGATGAACACGAGCGGCACGCTGGTGATGCGCTCCGAGCACGTCGGCTCGGCCACCGTGCTGTCGCAGATCGTGCAGATGGTCGCGATGGCGCAGCGCTCGCGTGCGCCGATGCAGCGCATGGCTGACGTCGTCGCCGGCTGGTTCGTGATGGTGGTGGTGGGCATTGCGCTGCTGACCCTGTTCGGCTGGGGGCTGTTCGGGCCCGATCCCAGCTGGGTGTACGGCCTCATCAATGCCGTTGCCGTGCTGATCATCGCCTGTCCCTGCGCGCTGGGCCTGGCGACGCCGATGTCGATCATGGTCGCCACCGGCCGCGGCGCCACCAGCGGCGTGCTGTTCCGCGATGCGGCGGCGATCGAGAACCTGCGGAAGATCGATACGCTGATCGTCGACAAGACCGGAACCCTGACCGAAGGCCGTCCCAGCTTCGAGCGGGCCGTGGCTGCCGCCGGCCACACCGACGAGCAGGTGCTGCAGTTGGCAGCCAGCCTCGACCAGGGCAGCGAACACCCGCTGGCTGCCGCCATCGTCGCCGCGGCACGGGAGCGCGGACTGGCGCTGCAGAAGCCCGAGCAGTTCGATTCCGAGTCGGGCATCGGCGTGCGCGGCACCGTCAACGGCCAGGCGCTCGCGCTGGGCAACACCGCACTGATGCAGCAGATCGGTGTCGACGTGGCGCCCCTGGCGGCGCAGGCCGAGGCGCTGCGCTCGCAGGGCGCCAGCGTGATTCACTTGGCTGTCGACGGAAAGCTCGCCGGTCTGCTCGCCGTGTCCGATCCGGTGAAGGCCACCACGCCCGACGCGCTGGCCTCGCTGCGCGCGGCGGGCCTTCGCGTGATCATGGCCACCGGCGACGGGTTGACCACGGCACGCGCCGTCGGGAAGCGCTTGGGCATCGACGAGGTGCACGGCGAAGTGAAGCCCGCCGACAAGCTCAAGCTCGTGGAGAAGCTGCAGGGCGAAGGCCGGCGGGTCGCGATGGCCGGCGACGGCATCAACGACGCGCCTGCGCTGGCACGTGCCGACGTCGGCATCGCGATGGGCACGGGCACCGACGTCGCGATGAACAGTGCCCAGCTCACCCTCGTCAAGGGCGACCTGCGTGGCATCGCCACGGCCCGCGCCCTGTCGGTCGCTACCGTCGCGAACATGAAGCAGAACCTGGCCTTCGCCTTCGTCTACAACGCGTTGGGTGTACCGCTGGCCGCAGGCGTGCTGTTTCCGTTCACCGGCTGGCTGCTGTCGCCGATGATCGCGGCGCTCGCGATGAGCCTGAGTTCGGCCTCGGTCATCACCAACGCGCTGCGCCTGCGCAGCGCGGCGCTGAGGCCGGACTGAATGCGGCCCAGCCATGGACATCGTCGCGCACACGCTTTGGGCCGCCGCGGGCGCGACGGTGATCCATCGCCGGCGCCCGTTGTCGAGAGTAACCATCATCGCCACGGTGGTGCTGGCGGCGCTGCCCGATGTGTTGCACCTGCTGCCGATTGCAGCATGGTGGATCTTTGCTGATGGAACGTTTGCCGCGCTGCGCGGCTATGCCGTGGCGATTCCCGGGCAGGAGCCGGGCATGCCGCCCATCGTGCAGTTCTTCTCGCACAACCTGCACTGCGTGATGCACAGCGCGCCCATCGCCGGTTTCGTCACTGTGGTGGCATGGATGGTGCGCCGCACGCTCTGGCTCCCGCTCCTGGGCTGGTGGTCGCACATCGTCATCGACGTCTTCACGCACTCGGCCGACTACTACGCCGTGCCGGTGCTGTACCCGTTCACAGAACGCGGTTTCGACGGCGTTGCGTGGATCACGCCCTGGTTCATGGCATTGAACTACACGGCACTGGTGGCCGTGGGCGCCTGGTTGCTGATGACGCGCAAGCATTCAGGTGGCAGCTGAACCGAACCAACTGCATCCTCGTCTCGCCGCGCTTCGTGCCGCGCAACTCATCGGTGTGGGGCGCTCAGGACGTGATGAATTGCCCCATCATGCCGGCGTCCTCGTGCTCAAGGATGTGGCAGTGGAACATGAGCGGCACGGCAGACGCCAACGTGGGCGTCTGCACCGCCATGGTGACGGTCTGCATCGCGTCAACGACAAAGGTATCGCGCAGACCTTGCTCGTAGGCGGCGGGCGCACTGCCGTCCCGCGAGAGCAGGGACATCCGGACCCCATGAACGTGCATCGGGTGGGCCATGCCGGTTGCGTTGACAAAGCGCCAGATCTCCACCACGCCGGGTGGCACCGCCAGATCGGTGCGTGCGATGTCGAAGCTTCGACCGTTGATGGTGAACGGGCTGCCCATCATCCCTCCGTCGAGACTGAAAGACCTGACGGTGGCGCCAGGGGCGGCCGATACGGCCGGCCCGGGCGACAGCCGAGCCGGTGGTGACGACATGGCGCCGGGCTGGCGGGGCAGGTCAACGCGCATGGTCAATGCCGTGACCTCCGTGCCTATTGCTGCGCCCACGCCCATCCCCATGCCCATGCCGCCCCCGGCCGTACTTGCCAACAGACGCGTCACCTGTCCGGTGCTGGCGCTGCTGAAGTTGACCAGGACCTCGGCACGTTCGCCGGGCGCCAGCGTGAGCGTGCTGCGGGCCAGCGGGACGCCGATCAAGCCGGCCTCGTTGGCGATCTGAAGCATCGGCGTTGCGTCGCTCAGCCGCAGCATCAGGATGCGGGCATTGCAGCCGTTCAACAAGCGCAGGCGAACCCATTGCTGTGGCGCTCGCCATGTCGGTCCGAACATGCCGTTCACCAGGAGTCGATCGCCGGCGTATCCGACCAGCCGGTCGTTGGCTGTCAGCGCGTAGTCGATTCGCCCGTCGGCGGTGAAGCGCTTGTCCTGCAGAACCAGCGCCACATCATCAACGCCCCAGGTGTCGGGCAGCGCGGTTGGTGCGATGGTTCCGTCGTCAACGATCAGCAGGCCGGCCAGGCCGGAGACGACTTGTCGGCCGGTGCTCCCGTGGGCATGGGGATGGAACCAGCAGGTGGCCGCCGGGTTCGCCACGGTGAAACTCGCGTCCCAAAAGGCGCCCGGCGCAATCGGCTGGTGCGGGCCGCCGTCTACCCCGGGTGGCACCACCAGGCCATGCCAGTGCGCGGTGGTGACCTCGTCCAGGTCGTTGCGCACGCGAATCGTGGTCCGCTCCCCAGTGCGCAACCGCAGGGCCGGGCCCAGCATCGCGCCGTTGTAGCCCAGCGTGGGCGTGCTGACGCCGCTCAGGATCTGTGAGTTACCACGTTGGACTGTCAGCGCGAACTGCCGTTCCCCGCTGCCGTCGGCCACACCATCGTCCAAGGGGACGATGGGCAGGTTGCGCTCGGCAGCGGCTGCCGCGGCCGGGTCCACGAGGCTTATGGAGTTGGACTGGCCCATCATCGACGACCCACCACCGCCCCCACATCCGGAAAGCTGGGCGAGCGCCGCGCTCGCGACGCCGAGGAGCAGCGTCCTTCGGTGCGTGTCGATCGGTTTGTCTTCCGTTGCCGGTGCGGTGTCCATGGGTTCTCCCGTCAAGGGTCGATCATTGTTGGGCGCTTGCGCGAATCAGACGACTGCTCTCTTGGGGTAGGTCGCAAAGACACTGGATTGCCCTTGCGGGCCGACGAGCAGCACCTCGTACGGGTCCTTGCGTCCAGGAACGTCCATGCCTGGCGCTGAAGGCGGCATGCCGGGAACCGCCAGGCCGATGGCTTTCGGCTTCGATGCCAGCAGCCGCTTCACCTCGGCGGCCGGCACGTGTCCTTCGAGGACATAGCCGCCGACGGTCGCCGTATGGCAGCTGCCGTAGCGGTCAGGCAGGCCGAGGCGCTTGCGCGCCGCGGTGGTGTCGTCGACCTCCGTCACCTTCACCGTGAAGCCGGCCGCTCGCATGTGCTCGACCCATGAGCCGCAGCAGCCGCAGCTCGGACTCTTGAAGACCTGCACTTCGGGTCCTGTCGGAGCCGCGAATGCGGGGAGGGGAGGCAGCGCAGACAGGGCGGCGAGTGCCGCAGCACTTTGAAAGAAGTGGCGTCGGTTCATGATCGGGTCCTCACGAAGTGGCCGTAGGTTCCAGGGGCAATGCGGGTTCGGCAGTTGCTGCTGCGGGCACTGCATCGGGTTGACGAGCTTCCCGCCGCAACTGCCACTGCTTGACGAGGGCGTAGAGCGCCGGGATGACGCACAGCGTCAGCACCGTCGACGAGATCATCCCGCCCACCATGGGCGCAGCGATGCGGCTCATCACCTCGGAGCCGGTGCCACTGCCCCACATGATCGGAAGCAGGCCGGCCATGATGGCGACGACTGTCATCATCTTCGGGCGCACCCGCTCGACCGCGCCTTCCATCACCGCGCCGTACAGGTCAGACGGACCGGGAATGCGCCCTTCGGAGCGGCAGCGTTCGCGGGCCTGTTCCCAGGCATGGTCGAGGTAGATCAGCATCACGACACCGGTCTCCGCCGCGACCCCGGCCAATGCGATGAAGCCCACCGCCACCGCGACGGACAGGTTGTAGTTCAACCACCACATCAGCCAGATGCCGCCCACCAGCGCGAACGGGACCGACAGCATCACGATGAAGGTCTCGCTCAGGCGCCGGAAGTTCAGGTACAGCAGCAGGAAGATCAGCAGCAGCGTCACCGGCACGACGATCTTCATCTTCTCGATCGCGCGCTCCATTGCCTCGAACTGGCCGCTCCAGGTGATGTAGTAGCCGGCCGGGAACTTGACCTGGTCGGCCACCGCCTTGCGCGCGTCGGCCACGTAGGAGCCGATGTCGCGGTCGCGGATGTCCACGAAGATGTAGGCTGACAGCAGCGCGTTCTCGGTGCGGATGCCGGGCGTGCCGCGCGCCACGACCACCTTGGCAACCTGTCCCAGCGGCACCATGGCGCCGCCCATGATCGGCACCAGCACCTCGCGCTCGATCTGCTCGGGGTTGCTGCGCAGTTCGCGCGGGTAGCGCACGGTGACCCCGAAACGCTCGCGGCCTTCGACGGTGGTGGTGACCATTTCGCCGCCGAGCGCCGTGCCGATGACGTCGAGCAGTTCACCCACCGACAGGCCATAGCGCGCAAGTGCGGCGCGGTCGGGTTCGATGTTGAGGTAGCTGCCGCCGGTCAGCCGTTCGGCGAAGGCCGAGGTTGTCCCCGGCACGGTCTTGACCACGGCCTCGATCTCCTTGGCCAGCTTCTCCATCTCGCCGAGGTCCTTGCCGAAGACCTTGA
>ENA-UOWO01001948-UOWO01001948.1-activated-sludge-metagenome-genome-assembly--contig:-NODE-1948-length-26439-cov-4.119239_pt1 | contig 26439 bp, 21 predicted proteins | sample MGYA00238148_ERZ761564 | MGnify/ENA primary metagenome ERZ761564 (study PRJEB28885, sample SAMN05720194) | activated sludge metagenome | isolation source: Anaerobic digester | place: USA...
CAAGTTTAATCGTTTTTTCACAACCAAAAACAGCTTCTTCAAAAGATAAATTTAGTTTAACTAAAACATCTTCACCTTTGGTTGGTCGGGAACTACTTTTACGGCTATTATTAAAGCCAAAACTACCCCCAAAGAATTCTTCGAAGATACTACCTAAATCAAAATCACTTGGATTAAAGCCCCCAAAACCACCTGCTCCTCCTGGGCCACCTTGTTCAAAAGCGGCATGACCATATTGATCATAAGCCTGTCTTTTTTCTTGATCACTTAAAACAGCATAAGCTTCACCGAGTTCTTTAAATTTCGCTTCGGCATCCTTTTCTTTATTAACATCAGGGTGGTATTTTTTAGCTAATTTGCGAAAAGCACTTTTAATTTCTTGTTCGGTAGCATTTTTAGAAACACCTAAAATATCATAATAATCTTTTTTATTTGCCATTATCTCAACCTCTAACTATTTTCTATTGTATCAAATAAATCTATTAAATCGGAAAAAGCTGTTATTGCCTCGTCAATAATTTGGGGTTTAGTCATATCAAGGCCTAATTCTTTAATTAAATTTAGGGGATAATCACTACCACCTTTAGTTAAAAATGCTAAATACTTAGTTAACATTTCTTGATCCTGAGCCATTATTTTATGGGCAATATAAGTTGCCATACTAATTCCGGTAGCATATTGATAGTAGTAATAATTATAATAAAAATGAGGCACCGCTGACCAACCATACTGAGCATTAGGTGAAATCTTAACTTGCTTTTGATAGAACTTTTGCAATAAGTTAAGCCAGATGTTATTGATTGTTTCATTAGTTACGGTTTCATTATTCTGGAGTTTCTCATGAAGTTGAACCTCAAAGTCAGCACCCATTGTTGCTTTAAATAAATTACTATAATATAAGTTTAATAAATTACTTATAATATATAATTTTTCTTGTTTATCTTTTGACTTATTAAGTAAATAATGAGCCATTATTATTTCGTTAGTTAAAGATGCTACTTCCGCAAGGAAGATACTGTGGTCATAATATTGATAAGGATTGTTTAATACTGAATAATAACAATTAATGGCATGACCTAACTCATGGGCAAGTGCGGAGACATCATCTAATTTATTCTCATAATTAGCTAAAATAACTGGTTTAGCACTATAATTAGGCATACAATAAAAGCCTGATGCTTTGCCTTTGTTATGATAGACATCAATCCATCTTTCCTTAAAAGCTTTATTTATTATATTACCATAATCCTTGCCTAAAGTCCCAAGTGCTTCAATAATTATTCTTTGTGCTGTTTCATATGGATAATCTTTATCTAAGCTACTAACTAAATTAGCATTTAAATCATAGTCAGTTAAGGTTTTTACTTTTAATTGGGTTTTTAATAATTGATAGTATTTAGTTAATACTTTAAGCTTATTATCTACGGTATTAATTAAATTGTAATAAATCTGGGGATCAAGATCATTTTTATATAATGATTCCGCTAAAGCGCTTTGATAACCACGCGTGATTGCTTCTAAATTTTCGCTTTTGTAACAACCAATTAAATTTTCACTTAAGCAAAGGTTATAAGCTTGATACTGCTTACGATATAGTGTCGTTACCCGTTTTCTTACAGCCCTTGAAGAGCTATGAATATATTTACGGTAATTACTATTATTAAGTTCTACTTTCTGCTGATTCTCGTCAATAAAAGAACCATATTTTATTTGGGAATTAACAATAAAGTTAAACGATTTGTAAAAACCATCAGTAATACTATTAAAATTAGTCATTAACTCTTCTTTGTCAGTTGGTAATATATAATCAGCAAAGCGATAAATTTTTGCTAAAACAAAAGCATAAGGGGCTAAACTTGCTTCTTGGGTAAGATATTTTTTAATTACTTGATAATCAGTTTTTAATAATTCGGGTAGAATAAAACTTTGTTCGGTATTCATTTTAGTAATTAAATTAGCAATTCGCACTTGATTTTGCAGATGTTCATTATTTTCACAATCCTCATCTTTTTTTAGATAGGTATATACAGCAATTTTTTCCATTAATAATGATAAAGCATGATAATCTTTTAAAAATTTACTTAAAGTTATAGCATCCTTAGTAATTATCCCCCGATAATTTAAGATTGCTGCGGCCTTTGTTATTAATTGCTGAACATCATGCTCAAAAGCTTCAGGTTGCTTGTAAAAATCACTTAAATCCCACTGATATTGCTCGGCAATTTCCGCTCTTAGTTTTTGTTTTTTAGCCATATTTTACCTCCGCCATAATTAAAAAGAGACTTAGCTCTTTTTAATAATTATTTTTCTTCGTAAGATGCTTCTTTAATTTCTTCTTCATTATTTGAAGAAACATTATCTTCATTAGGTGTTTGATTATTTTTAGCTGCTTCTTCATAAACTTTAGTTGCTAAAGCCATTGCTTTCTCATTTAAAGCTTCCGATTTTTGTTTAATATCATCAATATCATCATCTTTTAAGGCTTTCTTCAAATCAGCAATTTTATCTTCAACTTCTTCTTTTTCTTGATCACTAATTTTGTCACCTAAATCTTTTAAGGCTTTTTCGGTAGCAAAAATGTTACTATCAGCTTCATTACGAACTTCAGCTTCCGCTTTACGTTTTTCATCGGCTTCTTTATTAGCTTCTGCTTCTTTCATCATTTTATCAATTTCTGCATCAGATAAATTTGTTGATGAAGAAATGGTAATACTTTGGGCTTTATTAGTTCCTAAATCTTTAGCGGTAACATTAACAATCCCATTAGCATCGATATCAAATTTAACTTCAATTTGTGGTACTCCTCTTGGTGCTGGTGGAATATCTCCTAGTTGGAAATGACCTAAGGTTTTATTATCCGCTACCATTGGTCTTTCACCTTGAAGAACATGAATATCAACTGCTGGTTGATTATTCTCCGCAGTACTAAAGATCTGACTCTTACTTGTTGGAATAGTTGTATTTCTGGGAATTAAAACCGTCATAACATTACCTAAAGTTTCAATTCCTAGACTAAGCGGTGTAACATCAAGTAATACTAAGTCGCCCATTTCGCCAGTTAATACGCCACCTTGAATTGCCGCCCCCATAGCTACAACTTCGTCAGGGTTAACTCCTTTATGGGCTTCTTGACCTAATTCTTTTTTAACTAATTCCTGAATATAGGGGATTCTTGTTGAACCACCAACTAAAATTACTTTATTAATATCGCTAGCTTTTAATTTAGCATCTTTCAAAGCTTTATGTACTGGCTCTAAAGTACTATCAAATAAATCACGACATAGATCTTCAAACTTAGCACGGGTAATATCCATTTCAAAATTTACTGGTGACCCATCAACTTGGGCTATAAATGGCAAGGAAATTTGGGTTTTAGCTAACCCTGATAAATCCTTTTTCGCTTTTTCGGCAGCTTCTTTAACTCTTTGCATTGCGGCTTTATCTTTAGTGACATCAACATCAGTTTCTTTCTCAATTTGTTTAATAATATAATCCACTAAGCGATCATCAAAGTCGTCACCGCCTAAGCGATTATTACCACTAGTTGCTTTAACTTCAAAAACCCCTTCACCAACTTCTAAGATCGATACGTCAAAAGTACCACCACCTAAGTCATAAACTAAAATGGTATGTAAATTATCTTGTTTGTCCAAGCCATAAGCTAAAGCCGCAGCTGTTGGTTCATTAATAATTCTTTCTACTTCTAAACCGGCAATTTTACCAGCGTTTTTTGTTGCTTGACGTTCGGCATCATTAAAATAGGCCGGAACGGTAATTACAGCTTTAGTTACCTTTTCTCCTAAATAACTTTCCGCATCAGCTTTTAATTTTGCTAATATTTTAGCACTTATTTCTTCAGGTGTATATTTCTTATCATTTGCCTCTACTTTAGCTTTAGTACCCATTTTTCTTTTAATTGAAGAAATGGTATTTTCAACATTAATTACGGCTTGACGTTTAGCCGTCTCACCAACTAATTCTTCACCTTTCTTGAAGGCTACTACTGAAGGCGTTGTTCGATTTCCTTCACTATTAGGAATAACCTTTGGTTCACCGCCTTCTAATACAGCGACACAACTATTAGTTGTTCCTAAATCAATGCCTATTATTTTACTCATTTTTATCTTCCTTTCTTTCTCTCTATTCGCTAACTTTTACCATTGCGAATCTAATAACTTTTTCTTGATATAGATATCCTTTTTGTAAGACATCAATTACTTTGTGTGCTTCTATCCCAGTGACTTTCTCGGTTAGCACAGCTTCCATCGTTGTATGGTCAAAATCTTTATTTAAACAATCAATTTCCTTAACCCCAAATTGTTCTAAAGTTGTTTTTAATTGGGAATACATCAATTTGAAACCATCTAAGAATTTAGAAACTTGATCGTCTAATACGGTGTCATCCATCTGAATGGCTCGCTCAAAATTATCTAATGTAGGTAAGATAGCTAGGATTATTGCTTCCCCATCATATTTAATAATTTCACCAATCCGTTCTTCATAGCGGCGGCGCATATTCTGCATCTCCGCATTTAAACGTAAGAATTTATCGTTTAATAATTGATAATCATTCTTCAGTTTTGCTTTTTCTTGAAGATCAACATTTGGTGTTGCTTCAGGAACTACTTCTTGATTATTGTTTTTTTTAGTCATTATTTATTTCCTTCCCTATGCTTATTATTTATTTCCAATATTTTTATTAATATATTCAAGAAGACCAACTACCCGTGCATATTCCATTCTTTTAGGTCCCACAATAGCAATTGTGCCTTCTTCGCCATTAATATTATATTTACTTTTAATGATTGTCACATTAGGATCGAATTCAGTATCTTCACCAATATAGATATTAATTCCTTGGTCTTTTTCCTCAATTTTTTTAATTAATGATTCATCTTCAAACTTATTAATAATATTCTTTATTTCGGCTGCATTGTTATATTCTGGTTGCTTTAAAATATTTGTTTTACCACTAAAGTGAACATTAGCATTGTTTTTAGTAAAATCATTAAAAGCATCATAGAAAATATTATATACCGCTTCATACTGAATAATTTTTTTAGCAATAATTGGCTTGATGTCATACTCTAAACGCATGCTAACTTCATCAATTGGGGTACCCACGAGCATCTTATTAATAATTTCACTCGTTTTAATTAGTTCTTCAATAAAGATTTCTGGAGGAATCACAAATTGTTTATTTTCGACAATTCCTTTATTAGTACAAACTAAGGCGACAACTTTATTTTCTTCAAAGGGAATAATACTGATTTGTTGCAATGTATTATCCTTAGAATTTTTACCTAAGACAACACTCGTATAATTCGTAATATCACTGATTATTGCCATACACTGGCTAATGGTATCATTGATTGCTAACTGTTGATTATGAAATATAGTTTGCAACTTAAGCATGTCATCGCCAGTTAGTTCTTTTGGTTTCATTAAATGTTCAACATAATAACGATAACCCATTTCACTAGGTACGCGCCCTGAAGAAATATGATTTTTTTCAATATAACCTAAGTTTTCTAAAACCGCCATTTCATTACGAATTGTAGCACTAGATATCTTGAATTTTTTGCATAACATCTTACTACCTACTGGTTTTACTAACTTAATATATTGCTCGATAATTTCCTTAAGTAGTTCCTTTTGTCGTTCATCCATAAAAGTCACCTCTTGGCACTCTTCTTTTTTAAGTGCTAATAACATTATAATTGGCTTTTTAGCACTTGTCAATAGCTGAGTGCTAATTTTTTTATAAAAACAAAAGGTGCTTTTAGCACCCTTTAATTAAGCTCTGTACCAGTCGTTAAATCAAACTGATGATCAACATAATTTGTTCCGTCATAGATTGAAATTGTCGCTTGATTAGAAGTAAAACTTATCTTGTAAGGTGGCTTATCTAAGTTAGCATAATCTTTAGTTGTTAACGGTAATTTGACGTTATTAATGACGTTTTGATTTTGATAATCATATAATGTTAGGGAATTTGGTTCATCGACGACAGCGACGTAATCATCATAAAGATCTACATAGATATGACTGAAATCAAGTACTTGGTTACCTTGATAATCATAAACATAGTAACGGTTGCTTTTTTTAACTTTCAAATAAAGATCAGTATAATTAACGATTTTACCATCATAAGTGATTGTACTTATCAAGTTATCAGATAATAATTTCCATTTATTATCCGTTGTTTGAACTAACATATACTTACCCAATTTTTCCATACTCGTATAATTAAAATCGTAGATAACGGCAACGCCATCTTGATCAATACTCAGCATGCCCATTTTATTACTCTTGTTTTTGGCAACAACTTGTAAGTCATCACTTGTCACATGATTTAGAACACCACTATTAGCAGCCGTATATGTATTAACTGAAAGATATGTCCCCAAAACTTTTTTATTCATTAAATCATATAATTTTATTACGGTTTGACTACTTGAAGCACCACTTGGAGTATCGTAAATAAAGACAAATCTTTGATTAATAATCGGAATCATCGCTTGGCGATTTTGATTAGTTTCTAATTCATTATTTTCATAAACCGTGTCACTTGCTGGTAAACAATTTTTGAGTCCACTAGCTAGATCTTGGTTAGGATTAGTACAAGGGTATGAGCCAATTAATATTTCTTTGGCGAGGTCTTCATAAAAATATAATTTGCCACCAAAGTAACTATAATAAGCTAATGCTTTAGCAAATGATCCTTCTTGTAAATTAATATTGTATACTTTATCTTGTTCCTTACTTTCATTAACCGCTACCGTTAAGCGGTTATTTTCTTCACCTAAAGTTATAATTGCGGCATATTTTTTGCTAATCTCAACACCATCTTCATCATATGTAATCTCTGGATTATAAGTTGTATTAAGTAAAATAATGCCCTCTTCATTTAATTTAGTGTTATTAATATCACGAGCTAATAAACGATTTTGATCGTTAACGATTAAAAAATAAGGTCCACATAAATAAATATACTTATTATCTTTTGCTAATTCTTTTGCCGTATGATCAGTTATGGTATATCTGCCGGAAGCATCTTTTAATTTGACATAAGTATCATTATAGCCGACTATTTGATTTTTAAAAGCAACAGCACTTAAACTACCATTGTAGTTTGCTAAATACCACTTATTACTTTTTTTAGCAATAACATAATTAGTTTTAGCATCTTGATTCTCAATAATTCCTAAATAATCATTAGTAAATGTAATCTTCGTTTTAACTTCCGTAGCACTAATTTCTAACATGCCATACTTACCTTCACTGTCTTTAGCAATGACATAGTCCTGAATTAAAGAATTATAAGCTTTAATTAACTGATAGTAACCTATCGTCTTTTTTGTTTTAATATTATAAAGAATAACAACTCCTGATTCAGCAGTTTTATTATCATAAATAAAGACATAATTATCAAAATAAATCTTTGACCTTAATTTTATTTCTTGCCCATCTTCAGCAAGTAATTTTGGTTTATCAAAATCATCCTCATTATCAAGATAAGCAACATAACATAGTTTTTCGGCTTTATTTTCACAATTATAAGTACCAATTTCTTTATTATTGCTAACAAAAATTAATTTACCATCTTTATAACTATAATTATCATTGATCACAATTTTACTTGGAGTTGCAGTTTTTTTTGCTTCAGGAGCAAAATGTTTTAATAACCAAAAAGTAACTCCGGCAATTACGATTAATAAAAGCACAACCCCACTAATTAACATTACTTTTTTCTTTTTCGATAAAGATTGCCAAAACTTTTTGATTTTTTTAAAGCATTGTTTTTTGATTTTTGGTTCTTTACCTGCTGCTTTAATTTCGGGAGCTTGCTTTTTCTCAGCAACAACCAATTCTTTTAATTCATCTAATTTTTTAGTCTTTTCTTGATCAAAAATTTCACTCATAAAAACACCTCTATTATTTATCATATTATAACATATTCTAAATCATTTTAATTAAAATTTCATTCATTATATATAAGCGTTCTGGATTAATAAAAATATTACCGTTTTTATAGATTAAATCTTTGCTTTTAAGCAGTGGCTTGATGGGAAAAACCTCTTGCATATTAAGTTCGAATTTATCAAAAAAGGCTTTCAGATTAATTCCTTCGCTTTTACGTAGGCCAAGTAATAATTCGTTTTCCATAATCGTTGCTTTACTTAACATTTCTTCTTTTAAAACATACTTACCTTGGAAATAATCAGTTAAACTTCGCGTGTTTTCGTATCTTACCCCAAAAGTATAACCATGAGCCCCCACCCCAAAGCCATAGTATTCTAAATTATGCCAATAATTTAAATTATGTTTTGCAGCATAGCCTTTTTTAGCAAAATTACTTACTTCATAATGAAGATATTTTTTTGTTGCTAATTTACGACAGATCGTATCATACATCTGGCGGTCTAAATCTTCGCTAATCGGATTAACACAAGCTATGCCAATTTTGGTATTATCTTCGACAATAAGGGAATAAGTACTAATATGTTCCGGTTTTAGTTTTAGAAATAAACGTAAATCTTTTTTTAAATCCTTTATTGTTTCACCAGGAATACCATAAATTAAATCAAGATTAATATTATTAAAATGATATTGGCGAACAAGAGCAAGCTTTTCACTAACATCTTTAAAAGTATGATTACGTTCCATAAACGCTAATTTTTTACTGTTAAATGATTGAACCCCAATACTTAAGCGATTAACAGGGTAATTACTTAAAAGTTTTAATAAATTTTCCGTTAAATCATTAACATTACATTCAAAAGTAAACTCAACCTGATCAGCTAGTTTTAGCTTGCCAATAATATCAAATAAGTATTTTAAGTCTTTTTCACTTAAAGCACTTGGTGTGCCGCCACCAATATAGATTGTTTTAATTAGCTCATCATGATACTTATCCTTAATCTCATTTACTAAAGCATTTAGATACTTTGTCACCCAAGGGCCATGCATTAATACTTTACAAAAATCACAATAAGAACAGATATTTTGACAAAAAGGAATGTGAATATAAACACTTTCCATAACTTTCACCCTTCTTTAGTCTTTCTTTTTTAATACTGCTAAAAAAGCTTCCTGAGGAACTTCTACACTGCCGACCATCTTCATTCTTTTTTTACCAGCTTTTTGTTTTTCTAGCAACTTCCGTTTACGTGAGACATCGCCGCCATAGCATTTAGCTAAAACGTTTTTGCGCATCGCACTAATATTCTCCCGAGCAATTACTTTACTACCAACCATGGCTTGAATTGGTACTTGAAACATTTGCCGCGGAATAATCGTTCTTAGATTTTCGACAATATCTTTACCTCGTTGATAAGCAAAATTTTTATGGACAATTAAACTTAAGGCATCCACCGTTTCACCATTAATGAGAATATCCATTTTAACTAAACTACTTGGTAAGTAACCGCTCATTTCATAATCTAATGAAGCATAACCTTTGGTAGTACTCTTTAGAGTATCAAAAAAGTCATAAACAACTTCTGATAAAGGTATATGATAATGAATATTAACTCGCGTTTGGTCTAAATAATCCATGGTCTTAAAGTTACCTCGTTTATTTTGACATAATTCCATAATTGGTCCAATGTATTCTGCAGGGACAATTATACTAGTTAAAATATAGGGTTCTCTAATCTCTAAAATAGTTCCTCGATCGGGCATTTTATGAGGCGAATCAATAGTAATTACTTCATGATTAGTTAATTCGATTTCATAAATAACACTAGGACTTGTGGCAATTATATCAAGATTAAACTCACGTTCAATCCGACTCATAATAATTTCCATATGAAGGAGTCCCAAAAAGCCACATCTAAAACCAAAGCCTAAAGCTTCTGAAGATTCTGGTTCATAAGCTAAAGCCGCATCATTTAATTTCAGTTTTTCTAAGGCATCTCTTAATGCCACAAACCGATTTGGTTCAACCGGAAATAAACCGGAATAAACCATTGGTTTCATTTTCTGATAACCCGGTAAACTTACTTGGGCTGGATTATTCACACTAATAATTGTGTCACCAACATTTACTTTACTAATATCTTTAATACTGGCACATAACCAGCCAACTTCACCGCAAACTAATTCGTTTTTCTTAACTTCTTTGGGCGTATTAACTCCTAACTCAACAATTTCATATTCTTTATTGGCCATCATCATTTTAATTCGCTCTTTAGCATGAAAAACGCCATCAACTACTCTAATTAAGGCAACTACCCCACGGTAGGGGTCAAAAAAGCTATCAAAAATTAAAGCCCGTGGCGGATTATTATTTATTTGGGGACCAGGTATTCGTTCAATAACTGCTGCTAAAAGTTCTGGTACCCCTTCCCCAGTTTTGCCACTACATAAAATTATTTCTTCTTTTTTAAATCCTAAAACACTAACTAGTTCGTTAGTTACTCGCGTAATATTAGCGTTTGGTAAATCAATTTTATTGATCACCGGAATTATTGTTAAATTGTTCTTCATTGCTAAAAATAAATTAGCTAAAGTCTGGGCTTCAATCCCTTGAGCGGCATCAACTACGAGTATTGCTCCTTCACAAGCGGCTAAACTACGGCTCACTTCATACGAAAAATCGACATGGCCAGGGGTATCAATTAATTGTAAAATATATTCTTGATTTTGATAATTATATTTTAACTGCACAGCATTTAATTTAATTGTTATCCCACGTTCACGTTCTAAATCCATATTATCAAGTAGCTGCTCTTTCATATCACGATCAGCAACCCCACCGGTAATTTCTAAGATGCGATCTGCAAGAGTACTTTTACCATGGTCAATATGAGCAATTATCGAAAAATTACGAATGTTTTTCTGCTCCATTTTCTCACCTATTACTAATTATATAATAAATATCAGGTAAAAAATAGTTTTTTATAAAAATGAAAAACAAGCTTTCGCTTGCTTTCATGAATTTTAAATTTCTGAGTTATAGAGTTTTTGATAAATATCCGATTGTTTTAATAATTCTTGATGAGTACCTTTAATTACCGCTTGACCTTGATCAATAATAATTATTTCATCTGCATCTTGAATTGTTGATAAACGATGAGCCACAATAATTATTGTGTGATCAACTACTAAGTTATCAATTGTTCGTTTAATATACTCTTGAGATTCATTATCAAGGGCACTGGTGGCTTCATCAAAGAGAATTACCTTAGTATCTTTAAGTAAAGTACGAGCAATAGCTAATCTTTGCTTTTGCCCACCTGATAAATTAATCCCTCCCTCACCAATAATTGTCTCATATTGATCCGGTAAAGACTCAATATAATCAGCAATATATGCTTTTTGACAAAGAGTTTTAATTTCTTCAAGGGTAACATCAGCTTTAATTAAGGTAAAGTTTTCTCTAATTGATTTATTAAATAAATACGGATTTTGGCGAATAACAGAAATGTTTTTTCTTAATTCGGTTTCGGATAATTGAGCAATATTCTTACCATCAATGGTAATCTTACCTGCTATCGGATCAAAGTATCTTAATAGTAAATTAAAGATTGTTGATTTACCCATCCCACTACGGCCGATAACCGCAATTTTTTTATTAGGTTCAATCTTCATCTGTAAATTATCAAGAATTAAGTTTTCGGTTGTATTATATCTAAAAGAAACCCCTTTAAATTCAATAATCCCTTGGGGATTAACTAATTTATTACGGCCGAAACGCTCGTCAGGATAAAGAACATTGCTAGTTAGTTCATCAATCCTTTTTAAAGAAACAGTCATTTTTTGATAACTTACTCCAAACTCCGAAAATGATTCAATAGCATCACTAATACGCCACATATACATTTCCATCATTAAGAATAGATCAAAAGCAATCTTGCCTTTAAAAAATAGATAACCACAAGTAAATAATAAACCCCATTCGAGACAAATATAAGTGATATTTAAAGCATAATTATAAATTAATTCGGTTTTGCGAATAACTTTTTGTTCATGGTATAAGTTATCAATATTCTGCCCAATTAAGGTCATAATATTGTGCTTGATACCCAAGGCTTTAATCTCTCTAATACCATTTAAGGTTTGTGAAGTAATTTTTACATATTCATCACCACGTTTTTTAATGTTTTCTTGGGTCTCTTTAATTTTGGGATAAAAAACATTAGATAATAAATATATCGCCCCACTAAATATTACTAGTTCTATGGTTATTACATAGGATACTTTTAAGGAAATAACGATAATTATTATGACCATGATTAATCTTGAAGCCAGTTTAATTAACCGGCTGAATAAGTCCATAATCCGATCCGGATCAGAATATATCCGATTTGTTAATTCGCCGACACTAAGGTCTTCAAATGCTTTAGTTGGTAAATTAAGAACTTTAGCAAATAAATCTTTACTAACATTATTCATAAACTTTAACTCTAAATAATTATGATAAACATCTTTGGGAATAGTTAAGATATTATTATAAATAATAGCTGTACCATCCCAAGCCGTTAAAAATATCAAAAATGTTAACCATTCTTTATGAACGAGAGCATCAATAGCTTGTGACCATAAATACGGGTATAACAATGATTGAAAAGTAATGAAAAAAGTTAAAAAGATATAAATCGTTAGTTTAATTTTATCATTCTTAAAATACCGTCCTAAGACTTTAAAATATTTTAAGTTTTTCATATGGTTCTTCCTTTCATAAAAAATAGTTACTAAACAGTAGCTATTCTATATGAAAAAAACCTTAATCGTTAACGATCTAAAGACTCGTGGGCAAAGACCCACAATAGCTACTATTTATCTTTTGTTGTTGAATTTGTTTAATCATTTTCCCACTCCTCTCTTTAAAATTCCCCTTCAGTTTAAATGATTTTACTTATTTTGTCAATCTTTTTTAAAAACCCCGGCCACCGCCGCCACCGCCGCCAAAGCCGCCACCGCCGCTAAAGCCGCCACCAAAACCACCACTTGTTGTTTGGACAGAGTTAGCATTTGCTGCGGAAATTGCTTGATGAACTGCGGTATTAACACTACTACTCAAAGCATTACTCATATGCAAATAATATATAGGCATAAAATCGGTTTGGGCAGTATTCTCATTTATTTCGTTAAATCTCGTGTTCATCACCTTTTGGACTTTTCCCGCTAAACCAAAGATAACAGCATATACTAAATATCTTTCCCAAAGAATTATTTCTGGTAATTCTTTAGTATCAAAAAGGCCAAAATCATTTAAGAATCTTTTAAAAGCTAACCACTTTTGATAGTGATCATTTCCTTTAGGGGTTCTTTTGGTAAAAACAATTGTATAAATAATAAAAGGTACCACTAAAATAATTAATAACTTTGCATAAGCAAAACCAGTAATATTAGCGATTGCTGCTAACCAAATGAATAAGCCAACAAAAGCCATGATAAAAGCATAAACTTTTACTTTTAACATTCCTTCAAAAAAACCTTGAGCTTTTGCTTCAACAACGACCTTATGGCGCCAATTACTATAACTAGTAGTAAATTCATTATAAGTTACCTTTGATTTACCGTAAGCCTTTAAACCGCTTAAGGTAAATTGCTCTTTATTACCTACTTTATTAAAAAGAAAATCAATCAGATATTTTTCTGTATCATTTGTCTGATTATCATTTTGGTAAGTAAACTCATAATTCTTTTTTGGTAATTCTTTAACCGTAATATTCTTTTTATATATTAAATTCATGATTGAAGCACTTAAGGCATTAGGCGTAATTCTTTTATTCATTAAATAGTCAATAACTTCAACATTATAATCTTCAATAAACTGGCGATTATATTTAGCTTTAAAAGAGTTTGGATATTCCTTATCATAGCGTTGGCGAATAACAATAAAACTCATTATTAAAAGAATCGTATATCCTAAAGCACTATATTCAATACCATAAAATATTTCTTTGATTCTTGCTCGTTCTTCATTGGCCAGTGCTGCTTGCTCATCCCCATAAGCAATTATCGCTTTAAAAGCATTTTGCTCAGAACGTCTTAACGTTTTTTGATCAGTAATTAAACCTAAAGCAAAAGTTGTTCTTAAAGATAATGGTGTATTCATGGCTAAAGGACTAATTTGGGCTCTAAAACCAATTTTATCAATAAAAGTTGCTGTCCCATTTAATGGCCCAAAAGCCCAAATTCGAAAATAATTACTTTGATCACTTTGCGGTAACAGAACTCTGATTTCAACATTAGCTATATCATCATCAAGATTTTGGCCAACAATGTTGTAATAAAATTCGGCGACATCATTATGAATTACTACAACATTATCAATATAATATTCATAATAAAATACTTGCGTTTGATTATTCATTGCACTATAAGTTCGCAGACGATAACCATCAGTGATATCAGCAATGGTATAGTAAGCATTATTATTCTGCTTAGTCGGTAATAAATAGGTAATGTCTTTTTGTAAAAGATCAAAATTGGCTGCCGTATTTAAGATATAAGCACTAGCTTTAATATCATAAATATTAGTGGCATTATAGATGGCGCTATTGGCAAAATCGATTTTTCCGGGTTGATAATTACTTAAAAGACTGTTTTTATATAACAAATCACGCTCATAACCATTTAATGAACCATTAATGACAAAAGCTTCTTTAACAAAGACGTCGCCATTAGCTTGAATTTGATAATTAGCAAAATAATTAGTAATTTTATAATCAACTTCCACCGCTTTAACTACTGGGATAAACAAAAAGCAACTAAGCAAGATAAGTATTTTTTTCATATCTATTCACCTACTTTTATTTTAGCACATTTTCCCACAAAAAAACTAGCAACTAGTACTAGTTCTTAATAACTAAAATTGAACTTTAATATTTTCGCGCTCGGTATTTGCAACTTCAAAGAAAGTTGCTTTTTCGAAACGGAAAATACTAGCGATGAGATTACTGGGAAACATTTCTACTTTGTTATTATATTGTAATACCCCATCATTATAGAATTGACGGGCAAAAGATATTTTATCTTCAGTATCTTTTAAATCGCCTTGCATTTGCATAAAATTAGTATTGGCTTTCAAATCCGGGTAACTTTCAGCCAAAGCAAACAATTTAGAAATTACATTTGTCAACTCACTATTAGCTTTCATCTCTGCTTCGGGAGTCTTAGCTGCGGTAAAACTATTGCGAGCTTCAACAACTGCGGCAAAAGTCTCACTTTCATGCTTAGCATAACCTTTAACTGTTTCTAATAAATTAGGAATTAAATCAAATCTTCTTTTCAATTGTACATCGATTTGGGCCCATTGATCCTTTACTTTATTTCTTAGTGATACAAGCGCATTATAATTAACAACAATAAAACCACCAATAATAAGTAATAACCCACCACCAATAATAATTATGATTAACCATCCTGGCATATAATCATACCTCCTTATATTATTTATTTTAGCACAAATTAATTAGATAAACAATAAGCGTTTATTTAATTAAGCTTTTTATTTTCTTTAATAAATTATATATTTTATATAAAGGATGAAACCCAATTTCAAAGGAACCAAGCAGTTCTTCAACATAGCCCCCAAAACCCTTTTTAAAGTCATAAACACCATAGTCTTTACCTTTTTTATCAAATACATCTTTAATACCATAAAAGTTATAACGACGATAATTATGGGCTAAGGCATACTGAATGATATCCCATTGCAAAGCATATTGTCCGCAAAAACTCATATATGCTTCATAACTACCACTAAATAAATAGACAACTTCATCGCCATAAAGCATAAACATAGCTCCAGCCAAGACAATAATTGGCCCTTGGGCTTTTTTTAATTGTTCAATTTGACTGATTTTTTGTTGATTATTAATTATTTCTTGGCGCATGTTTTCTTTTTTATGTTGATTAGATGCTGAGTCGGATAACGCTTCTAGTTTTTGCTTAAAATTATTATTTTCGTTAATTAAGACTTCTAAGTATTGATTACAATCTAATTCACATACTTTATAAACCACATCATCTTTAAAAGCACGGTACATTAATTGATAATATTTTAGTGATTTATCACCAAAAGACCTTCGTTCGCAAGTTTCCGTAGTAATTTTTTTGAACTGATCTAATTCTTCATATTTTAAGGTCCTAATCTTTAATTGATACTTTGTCATGGTGCGATTAATATAATTTCTTGTACTAGGTCGCATCTCATTTAGTAACTGTTCCTTAGTTTTACCCGCTAAATCTAAACAATAAACCCATTTAACTTGGCTTGTTTCACCGATATAATTATAACCAAGCTTTGCTAATTTAGCATATAAGTGGTGGTTATTGATACCATCAATAATATTAGCTTCAGTATCTCTTGAGATGCTTGGCAGATAAGGATCAATTATTAATTTATAACCCCCCTTAGCTTTTAAAAATAAAATGATTTGTTGGGTAAAATAAGTTAATAACTCATCATTTTCATAATCAATTAGAAAACCCTTATATGCTTCGAAGGCTTTTTTTCCTAAAAAAGTACCACTACAAGCAACTAAACTAGCAGCAACTAATTTATTATTTTCTTCTACCCCTAACAAATACACTTCAACAGCACTATCTTTCATTCTTTGATACATCATTGGCGTTTGAAAAAAATTCTTTTGCGCAGAATCTTGACCAAACTTTTTAAATTCAAGACAACTTATTTCTCTAAAATTCATATTTACTCCTAAATTAATTATACTATATTTGACGCAAGATTGTTACCTTTTTATAGCAAGATAGTTATTAATAAAAAAAATCATCAACTGATGATTATTTTTCCGTATTTGTTTCTTTGTCGCCAATTTTGATAACTTCTTCGTTTTTATAATATCCACATTTAGGACATGCCCGATGTGGTCTAATTGGCGCACCACATTTAGGACAAACAGTTAATGTTCCGACTTCTTTTTTCAAATGCGTACGACGCATTCTTTTTTTAGTTTTGCTCGTTCTTCTAAAAGGAACTGCCATATTCTCAATCCTTCCCTTTTTCAAGTAAGTCCGCTAGAGGAGCTAATCTTGAATCAATCTTCTTCGTTTCTTCATTTAATAATTCCCAACCTTCACCTTGCAACGCAATATCTTTATTTTCCGGTTTAGTAATTTTAATGGGAACCTCTAATAAAACATTTTGCCATAAAATAGCGATAATATCAAGTAAATTTTGTTGATTTTCATAATTTTGCCAAATACTATCTCCTTTTTCTTTAATTTCAATAGTAAATGGCTGGATGATTGGCGATAAATCAATAGCATCTTGTAAAACTAATTGACCACTGCATTTTAAATTAAGGGCTAACTCATTATTATGATCATAATACACTTGGCCTTCGACTATACAATCCTTAACTTCATTAAGACCAGGGAAATTATAAATTTTTTGATCAAAATCCACTTTTTCATTAATTTCAATCCCCGCTTGAGGAATTTTGCGAACATCAATTAGCACTTTTCATCACCTGCGTCCATAATTATATACCAGATACTAATTATTTTCAATTAAATAGCTATTTTATGATAGAATATTTTCAGGAGGAACTATGGAAATAATTGGTGTCGTTGCTGAATATAATCCTTTTCATAACGGCCATCTTTACCATCTAAATAAGATCAAAGAACTGTATCCTCAGTCTTTAATAATCGTGGTGGTAAATGGGTATTTTATGCAACGGGGTGAAATTAGTGTTTTAACCAAAGCAGATAAAACTAAAATTGCGCTTGATTATGGCGCTGATCTTGTTTTGGAACTACCTTTTGTTTTCGGTAGTCAATCAGCTGACAATTTTGCATATTATAGTATTAAAATTCTTAATAACATGCGCATTACTAAACTAGTTTTTGGTAGCGAATGTAATGATGTACAGTTGTTAAAAAAAATTGCAGATGAGCAACTTAATAATCCTCAATACCAAGAAAATGTTAGTCGTTATTTAAAGGAAGGCATTAATTATCCGACCGCTTTAGCAAAAGCGCTAAATAATAGTGCTGATTTAAATGCTCCTAATGATCTTTTAGGAATATCATATATTAAAGCTATTAGCAAAGTTAATCCCCAAATTGAAGCCGTCACTATTGCTCGCACTAATGATTATCATGATCTTACCAGTAACGAGAAAATAATTAGTGCTAGTAATATTAGAAAAAAAATTACTCAAAAAGAAGCAGTTTCTAAGTATCTACCAGCCTATTCACAAGCCTTAATTATTGATGGTAATTATGAGAACTTATTTACTTATTTAAAATATCGCATCTTAAGTGATGATATAAGCCAGTATTTGACGGTCGATGAAGGCATTGAAAATCGAATTAAACAACAACTAACTAAAGTTAATAGTTTCCCTGATTTAATTAAAGCAATTAAAACCAAGCGTTATACATATAATAAAATAAGCCGCATGCTAATCCATATTCTTATTGGCTTTACCAAAAGCGATCATCATAATTGTGCTTTAACTTATACAAAAGTTTTAGGCTTTAATCAGCAAGGCCAAAAATATCTTAATGCAATTAAAAAAGCAATTTTAATAAATTTAAAAGTAGATAAAAATTCCCCTCAATATCAATATGAAATTCGGGCTAGTCAAATCTATGATCTTATTCAAGGGACAAATACTCTGGCCTTTGAATTAAGCAATAAACCTTTAAAAAAAGACTAAATATTTAGTCTTTTTATATATTGCGGATTAGGAATTAACTGCTTATTTAAAGTAAGTACTTGATTGGGATAAGAACCATACATCGTTTTTTGAGTATCCCGTTTGATATTTACAATTGCTTTTTGAATGAGGGGATCAAGCATCGTCTCATATATTTCTTTTACCTTCTTTTTATCATTAAAACGACTATAAATAGAACAAAAGTCTAGTACCGTTACATTGCCTCTTAATGATAATAGATATTCTAAGGTTTGGAAATCTAGGGATGATAAGTCTTTATGATATTCAGCAATACTATGCATAATATATTCTTTTTCTAATTCTTTCTTAGTATTTACCATCATATAATTTATAAAGTTATCAATCTTACCTTGATTTTTAATGTCTCTAATAATCCGATCATAGCTGGCATCAAGACTAATTGCCCGGTTAAAAATAATATAGGGATAAGCATTTTCATTAAGCAAATACCACATAGCTAGGGTTCTACTAGTACGGCCATTAATATCAAAATAGGGATGAATATAGACAAAATAATAATGCATGATTTGGGACTTAATAAAATAATCAGTACTTGTTGCTAAATCATTATTAGTATTTACAAAGGTAAAATATTGATCCATAAAATATTCAAGTACTGACTCATCAAGACCCATATCGTAACTATCGTCTAGCCTGCCGTTACGCAGAATAAATACCGGGGCTTCACGATAATAAGGCCCCATTCTTTGCTCATCTTCCGGTTCAAGTAAATCTTTACTGAGAATCTGATATAGTTGGCGTAGGGTTTCTTTATTAATTTGATATCCTTGTAAAATATAGCGATAACCATTATATAAGTTTTTAATCCGATTTCGGCGATTAATATCATTTATACTAGCTGCATCCGCAATAACTTGTTCAATTAAGCGAATATCATCGGTGATTCCTTCAACCGCATTATTAGCTTTTAATTCCAAACGAAATAAAGCGGAAGTTAAAAACTCTTTAGTTTGTAAATATGGGTTTTCATCCAAAAATAATTCTAACTCCGCTTTTAATTCGTTAAAACAATCTTTACAAATAGTCATTTGCCGTTTATCGGCTAATGGTAATGGTAAAATTATTTTTTCTTGATTGATAGTATCCATTATATCCCCTCAATGAAGCATCTATTATAGCAAAAAATAATCAAATTACTACTTTTTTTGACATTTAGGGCAGTAATAAGTGCTCCGCCCATTGAGTTTAGCCCTTAATATTACTGAACCACAATTGGGACAGTTTGTTTTTTCCCGTTGATGGACTTGTAAATATTGCTGGAATTGACCAGTAACGCCTAAACTGGAAGTATAACTTTTAATTGTTGTACCACCTAGTTCAATTGCTTGGGCAATAATCTGATTACTAGCATCAATTATTCTTTGACATTCTTTGAGGGTTAAATCTTTACCTCGTCGCCAAGGATTTATTTGAGAAGCATAAAGGACTTCATTAGCATATATATTACCTAACCCACTAATAATCTTTTGATCCAGTAAAATACTTTTTATAGCTAGGCTTTTATTCCTTAGTTTAGCATATAAATATTTACTAGTTAGATTTTGATCATTGGGTTCAAGACCTTGTCTAGTAATAGTTTCTATAATATTTTCTGATTTTGGGATAAGTAACATCCGACCAAATTTACGGGTATCATGATAGCGAAGTTCACTATTATCAGTAAAGGTAATAATAACGTGTTCATGCTTAACTATCGGCATTTGCTGATCTTTAAGAAAAAACTTACCTTCCATGCGTAAATGGCTAAATAAATAATCTTGTCCCAAGTCAAAAATTAACCATTTACCACGCCTTAAAATATCAATAATTACTTTGTTTTTCAGTTCTTTGATAAATAATTCGGCATTAGGGGTAACCATTTTCTCATAAAGGACAGTGACTTTTTTTATTTTTTTATTAATTATTTGGGTTCTTAAGGTTCGACGAACGGTCTCTACTTCAGCAATTTCTGGCATTTAATCCTCCTCTAATCATTATTTAGCATCATACCAATTTTGACCATAATCAATTGTTACTTTTAAAGGGACACTTAATTTTAGTGCATTTTCCATTTGGGTTTTAACAATTGCGGTTACCTGCTCTTTTTCATTATTATAAACATCAAAGATTAACTCATCATGAACTTGTAAGACCATTTTACTTTTTAATTTTTTCTTAGTAAATTCTTGGTCAATTGCTACCATTGCTTTTTTAATAATATCGGCACTTGTGCCTTGAATTGGAGTATTTAAAGCAATTCTTTCGCCTGCTGCCCGAATCATATAGTTTTTATTATTAAGTTCATCAATTACTCGTTTACGGTTAAATAAAGTTCGGACACAGCCTTGTTCATAAGCTTCAACCACAATCTGGTCCATATATTTTTTAACTCCCGGATATAATTCTAAATATTTATCAATAAACTGCTTCGCTTCATTAGCGCTAATTTCTAAGTTTTCCCCTAAACCAAAACCACTAATGCCATAGACAATACCAAATATAACGGCTTTAGCAGTTCGTCTTTGTTCTTTAGTTACTTGATTTTCATTAATACCATAGATATCAGCCGCCACTTTAGTATGAATATCAGCATTAGCTTTAAAGGCAGCAATTAGTTCTTGAGCTTGAGCCATATGCGCTAAAACTCGTAGTTCAATTTGCGAATAATCAGCGCTGATAAATAGCTCGTTTTGGGGAATAAAGGCTTTGCGAATCCGGCGCCCTTCTTCATCCCTGGTTGGAATATTTTGCATATTTGGTTCAACTGATGACAATCTTCCCGTGCGGGTTAAGTTTTGTTTATAAATCGTATGAACTAAACCGTCTGGATAAACATATTTATTAAAGCCATCAAGATATGTACTATAGAGTTTTGCTAGATTTCGATACTCTAAAATTTTACTAATAATCGGATGTTGACCAGCTAATTTATGCAGGACCTTAACATCAGTCTTATAACTACCACTAATCCCTTTTTTGCCTTTACCAAGACCCATTTTATCAAATAAAATTTCTCCTAATTGTTTCGGACTAGAAATATTAAATTCACAACCAGCTAAATTATATATTTCCCTCGAAATCAGATCTAATTTTATTTTAATTTCCGTTTTTAATTCATTAATAATATCTAAGTCAACTTTAATCCCGGTTATTTCCATTTGGGCTAAAACGTTAATTAAAGGCATTTCAATATCAAAAAAGAGCTGCTCCATATCTTCCACTTTAAGTTTACTAACAAATTGATCACGAACCGCCAGTAGATATTGTGCTTTACTAGTTAATAATGCTTCCTTATTGTTCTGACCTTCTTTAATAAATTGTTCATAAAAAATCATCGGGTAATTATCCGCATTTGCTAAATAAGCAAGATCATCTTTAATGTTGTAATTTAATAGATAAGCCGCAATCATTAAGTCAAAATTAACTGTAAAGGGTTTAATCTCTAATTTATTTAAGAGGACTATGTTCTTTTTCTGATCAAAAGTATATAAAACCTGTCCCTGTAATTTAGTTAATACTTCTTTTATTAATTCACAGGGCACATAATATGCTTTATTTTTATCAGCTACCGCCATGCCGATAATCTTGGCTTGATGATAATTCTCATTATCGGCTTCAATATAGAAAGCAATTTCATCATCAAGTTTTAAATCGTTAACTGATTTTAATACTTGATATTCATTGCTTGACTTATTTTTAGTGGGTTGATCTGTTTTTTTCAAGATTGAATAAAATTCTAAATCTTCTAATATTTCATAAAGCGCAGTTTTATTTTCACCTTGATATTTAATATCAGTAAGTTTAATCGCCAAAGGCACTTGGTGATAAATGGTAGCTAGTTCTTGACTAAAAAAAGCATTTGCTTGATCATTTAATAATTTTTGTTGAAGACTACCTTTGATATTGGTAATATTTTTATAGATGTCCGCTAAATTATGATATTTTTGTAATAAATCAAGGGCGGTTTTCTCCCCAACCCCTTTTACTCCCGGAATATTATCTGAAGGATCACCGGCTAATGCTTTCAAATCAATAATTGCTTTTGGTTCAAACCCAAAGTCTTTTTTAAAGTTTATTTCATTATAACGAATGTAGTCCTTTTGTTTTAATAATTTAACTTCAACATCATTATTAATTAGTTGTAATAAATCTTTATCGGAAGATATAATTGTTACTTTATACTCGGTTTCTTCATCAATTATCTTAGCAATTGTACCAATAATATCATCAGCTTCATAAGGTTCTAATTCAAAATATTTAATCCCCATTGCCGTCAATAATTCTTTAGCCACAACCATTTGTTTTGTTAGTTCGATAGGAGTTGTCATTCGACCTTCTTTATAAGCGGGATATTTTGTCTTGCGAAAATTTACGCCCATATCAAAAGCAACGGCCATATAATTTGGTTCTTCTTCATAGATAATCTTATTCATCATATTAAGAAAACCGTATAAAGCATTAGTCGGAAACCCTTTTGAATTCTTCATTAAGTTACCATTATAAGCTGTCGCATAGTAACTGCGAAACATTAAGTTATTACCATCAACTAAGATAATTCGTTTCATATTATCACCTTCAATTTAATTATAACATAAAATTTTTTAATAAAAAAAAGACTTAAGGTCTTTTATTTTGCTTTAACAAAAACAATGGTCTTAATTTTTTGGGGAATTAGTGGTTTATCATTTTCATCAGTTTTAACCTGAGCAATTTGATCGACTATCTCTAAGCCAACTATTACTTTACCAAAGGCAGCATAGGAACCATCAAGATTGGGCACATTAGCTTGGCAAATAAAGAATTGGGATGATGCCGAATTATTATCATTGCCCTTACGGGCCATAGATACTATTCCCTTAGTATGGGAAAGATTATTAGTTACCCCATTACTTGTAAATTCACCCTTAATCGTTTGGGCCGAACCACCAGTGCCATTTCCTAGAGGATCACCGGTTTGAATCATAAAATTATTAATTACCCGATGAAAGATTAAACCATCATAAAATTTAGCAGCGACTAATTTCTTAAAATTAGCAACCGTTATGGGAGTCACATCAGGATATAGTTCAATTATTAGTTGTTGCCCACTAACCATTTCTAAACGCACAAAATTAGTTGGTTCTTTACTTAAAATAAAATCATCCATGCTCTTTGCTCCTTTGCCACAAGCCGTAGCGGTTATTAAAAAAATAAAAACTATTAGTAATTTTAACAATTGTTTTTTCATCATTATCACAAAGTTAATTTTACGAGAAAACAATTTTTTTGTAAAGAAATTATTGTTTTTTTTAATTAAAAAACTTATAATAATTATAGAACAATTGTTTGGAGGTATTTATGGAAAAAACTGCTAATCGTTCCTTTTTAGCTATTGATTTAAAGAGTTTTTTTGCGGTTTGTGAATGTCTAGAACGTAATTTAGACCCTTTTACCACACCTTTAATTGTTGCTAATCCTTCGCAAAAAGGTGGGGCCATGACCCTGGCCATTACCCCCTATCTTAAGGCTCAAGGATTAAGTAGCCGCATGCGCGTTTATTTAATTCCTAAAAACATTAAATATCTTACTGCTTCGCCCCACATGAGTTTATACGAAAGAAAAAGCCGCGAAGTAATTAAAGTCTATCACGAATTTGTTGCTCCCGAAGATATGCATGTTTATTCCATTGACGAAGTCTTTATTGATGTGACCAATTATTTGGCATTATATAAAAAAAGTGCTTTAGAGTTAGCTATCGTAATCCTCGAACAGATTAAATTAAAAACTGGTTTGACTGCCGTTTGTGGCATTGGTCCTAATATCTTCTTAGCTAAAATAGCCATGGATACTGAAGCTAAAAAGAACCCTAATAATATTGCTTGTTGGCAACAAGCAGACATTCCTACTAAACTATGGCCCATTACCCCTTTAACTAAAATTTGGGGAATTGGTTTTAATTTAGCTAAAAGACTAAATAATTTAGGCATTAATTCAGTTTTTGAATTAGCACATTACGATCCTTTAAAATTAAAGACCAAGTTAGGCACGATGGGTTTTGAATTATGGCAGCATGTTTATGGTATTGATAATAGCTTAATTAGTGATTGGCAAAAAGCCCCTAAAAATTCCTCTTATAGTCATAGTCAAGTGCTTTATAAAGACTATTATAGCCATAATATTAAAATTATTATTAATGAGATGGTTGATACCCTTGCCACTAAATTAAGAAATAATCACAAACAAGGCTTTATTATTGGCTTTGGGATTGGCTATGCTAAAGAAATTAAAGGTGGTTTCTTTCACTATTTGAAACTAGATCAACCGACTGCCGATCAAAAAATTATCTTGCAACACTGTTTAAATATTTTTGATTCTTATTATCAAGACTTGCCTATTAGAAAAGTATACTTAACGGTTAGTAACTTAATTACTAATAATTATTTACAACTTAATCTATTTACTGACGAAAAAACAATTAGTAATAATCAAAAAATTGATTTAACAATTGATCAAATAAATCATAAATATGGTTTAAATTGTCTTTTAAAAGCTTCGTCCTTATTAGATGATTCGACCATAAAAGCGCGTAATCAGAAAATATAAATCAATAAATAATTGATTTCTATTTTGCTTTATGATAATATTAGTTTGCACCAATTTGGGGAATTAGCTCAGCTGGCTAGAGCACCACGCTTGCAACGTGGGGGTCAGGGGTTCGAATCCCCTATTCTCCACCAAATGGTCAAAAACTCTTTTTAAGAGTTTTTTATTTTGGAATATTTGGAATAAGGGTAATTAAGACAAAATATTTGCGTTTTTTAAATATTATGCTAAAATATCATTATATGATAGGAGAGAAAAAATGAAATTAATTGATTTACCAAGAGAATTACAAGGTGGCATTAGAAAACCAGGCGAAACCTTTATCTTAATGGGTATGATGAGTATCAAAATAAGATATACAGAAACAATGGATATTACCTCAATTGTGGTTAATGGTGAGGAACTTGTTAATCCCATATCAATCAGAATTGAAGAAGGCAAATTAAAAGTTGATACCGCACCAATTAAAGATACTGCACCAACATTAAATAATGAGGAACTTCCAGCATTAAATAATAATGCCGCACCAGAAGAAGCTAATAACACCCCCCAACCATTAACAATTGATAGTTTGCAACCAGAATTTAGAAATGGTGTTTCTAAAGCAAGTATGGATGGCCGGCCAGCTGAAGTCTTTTCCATAATTGGAACAACCATGGTAAGAGTAGCTTATGATTCAGCAACTAGAGCTATAATATCAATTGAAGTTAATGGTGAACTAATTGAAAATCCAGCAACTATTTCCTATATTGATGGTAAAATAAATGTCACAAAGAATATTGCTGAAGAAAAAATTACCCCAAGTTTCTAAATTTAATAAATAAAAAAAGGACTATTCAAAAGTGATTAGTCCTTTTTCTAATTCTTCCAAAGCTCGGCCTAGTTCTTTTTTACTAGCATATTCCCCGTTTTTCATTTGATAGTGATTATTATTTAGCATTTGGGTACTTCTTTTTGAAGCAATATGAACTAGTTTATACTTAGAATCAACTATGTTTAGTAACCGATCAATTGATGGATGAAGTAACATTTTATCACAACCTTACAATATCATCTTACTAAACATTATTTGTTTTACATATATTTTTCGTCAATTTTTGACACTTATTTGACAATATTTCGTAAATAATCTAAAATGACAACCATCGCCCAAGTATCTTGTTGGCAGTATTCAATTAGGGCTTTT
>ENA-UOWO01001951-UOWO01001951.1-activated-sludge-metagenome-genome-assembly--contig:-NODE-1951-length-26429-cov-28.948548_pt1 | contig 26429 bp, 27 predicted proteins | sample MGYA00238148_ERZ761564 | MGnify/ENA primary metagenome ERZ761564 (study PRJEB28885, sample SAMN05720194) | activated sludge metagenome | isolation source: Anaerobic digester | place: USA...
GTGCCGCCCACGTCCATCAGCAGCAGCACCTTCACCTTGTTGTGCCGCTCGGGCACCATCTTGATGTCCAGCCATCCGGCGTTGGCCGCGGTGCTGCGGATGGTGTCGTCCAGGTCGAGCTCTTCCTGCGAACCTTCACGCGCGAAGCGGCGCAGCCGGCGCAGCGCCACCTTGATGTTGCGCGTGCCGAGCTCGAGCTGGTCGTCGTAGTCCTTGTACTGGCGCTGGTCCCAGACCTTCACCGCACTCTTGTTGCGGCCCTTGTCCTGGCCGATGCGGATGCCCTGCGGGTTGTAGCCATAAGCGCCGAACGGGCTGGTGCCGCCGGTGCCGATCATGCGGTTGCCGCCCTCGTGGCGCTCCTTCTGCTCTTCGAAGCGCTTCTTCAGCGTCTCCATCAGCTCGTCCCAGCCCATCTTCTCGATGGCGGCCTTGTCTTCGGCGCTGAGTTCGAGCTCCAGGTGCTTCTGCAGCCACTCGAGCGGAATCTCCTGGCTGAAGTCGGTGAGCATCTCCACGCCCTTGAAGTAGGCGGCGAAGGCGCGGTCGAACTTGTCGAACTGGGCTTCGTCCTTCACCAGCGTGGTGCGCGCGAGGTAGTAGAACTGGTCGACGGAGTTGTCGATCACGCCTTCTTTCAGGCCCTCGAGCAGCATCAGGTACTCCTTGACCGAGACCTTCAGCTTGGCCGCGCGCAGCGTGTAGAAGAAGTTGATCAGCATCGGGAAACCGGCGTTCGGGCAGGGTGTTTCGAGGAGGATACACGCCCGGGCGCGGCTGCGTGGCGCCCTAGGTGTTTCGCTTCGTCGCACCTGACCCGACAATGCCGGCCGATGCCCAGTTTCAGCGCCACCGAGATCGCCTTCCTGATGGTGGCCTGCCAGCAGGCCGTGCTGGCCTTCGGCTGGCTGGCCGGCGCCGCGCTGATGGTCGAGTCGCGCCGCGCGGCGCTGCACTGGGCGCTGTACGCGGCGCTGAGCGCCGTCTCGCTGGTGCTGTTCGTGGTCTCCGTCAAGCCCGGCATCGAGCCGCTGCGTGCGCTGGCCAACCTGTGCATCGTGGTTTCTCTGGTGGTGCTGCAGCGCGGCGTGTGGGCCTTCTTTGCTTGCCCCCGACCCTGGCTATGGCATGCCGCCGTGCTTGCCGCCGCCGGCGCCGCCACCTGGTACGGGTTGGACCCGGCCAATGGCGCCTGGCGCGTGGCCATCGTCTCCGGCGCGTTGTCGGCCTTGTGCCTGTCGGTCGGCTGGGACATGCAGCGCGAGGCGCGCGCCCGCATGGAGCTGCGCTGGGGCGCCGTGCTGTCGGTGCCGCTGCTGCTGGGCGGGCTGGTGTTCGGCCTGCGCGCCGGGCGCGCGATGGTCTCGCCCGGCACCATCGTCGCCGAGGTGACGGCCGACAGCGCGCTGAACGTCAGCGCCGCGTTCAGCTATCTGGTGCTCGCGCTGGTGTTCCAGCTGACGCTGGTGGCGCTGGTGGTCACGCGCGGCGTGGTGGAGTTGCGCCGCGCCTCTCGCTACGACGCGCTGACCGGCCTGCTCAACCGCCGCGCCGCCCAGGAGGCGCTCGAAGACGAACTGCAGCGTTCGCGGCGCCTGGGCGAACCGTTCTCCGTGCTGATGATCGACGCCGACCACTTCAAGTCCATCAACGACGTGCACGGCCACGCCGTCGGCGACCGCGCGCTGCAGCACCTGGGCACCTTGCTGTCCGCGCAGATGCGCGACATCGACCGCGTCGGCCGCTGGGGCGGCGAGGAGTTCATCGTCTTGCTGCCCGGCACGCCGCTGGCGCAGGCGCAGGAAGTCGCCGAGCGGCTGCGCGAGCGCACGCAGTCGCTGCCGCCGCGCTGGCAGGAGCGCGCCGTGCCGCTGACGGTGTCGCTCGGGGTCTCGCAATGGGCCGGACCGTCCGACGAACTGGCCGCACTGATGGCCCGCGCCGATGCGGCGCTGTACCGCGCCAAGGCCAACGGCCGCAACCGCGTGGAGGTCGAACCGCCTCCCGGCGCGCCTCGCGTCTCGGTGGTGCGCTAGCGGCTCAGCGCCGCGCCCGGCCGCGGCCGGGGTCGTGCTGCTTCAGCCAGCCGAAGTACTCGGCGTACCAGAGCTTCGAGTTGCGAGGCTTGAGGATCCAGTGGTTCTCGTCCGGGTACCAGAGCAGCCGCGCATCCACGCCGCGCGCCTTCAGCGTGTTGTAGTAGGCCAGGCCCTGGCCGTCGGGCACGCGGTAGTCGAGCGCACCGTGGATCACCAGCGTGGGCGTCTTCATCTTGCCGGCGAAGGCATGCGGGCTCTGCGCATGCACCTTGGCCATGTCGTCCCAGTACGAGGCGCCGAGCTCGCGCGGGAACCAGGTGTAGGCGTCTTCGGCGAACATCGACACCCAGTCGAAGCAGCCGGCATGGCACACGTAGGCTTGGTAGCGGCCAGGCTTCACGTGGCCGTTCATCCACGCCACCATGTAGCCGCCGTAGCTGCCACCGGTGGCGAACACGCGCTTGCGGTCCGCCCAGGGCTTCTTCAGCAGCCAGTCGGTCGCGGCTTCGACGTCCTGCAGTTCGAGCTCGCCCCAGCGGTGCGTGATGCTGTCGAGGAAGGCGTAGCCGAAGCCGCTCGAGCCGTGGTAGTTCACGCAGGCCACGACGTAGCCCTGTGCGGCGAAAACGTGGTTGTTCCAGCGGTAGTGGAAGGTGTCGCCGCTGGCCGCATGCGGGCCGCCGTGGATGGAATGCAGCACCGGGTACTTCTTGCGCGCGTCGAATCCGGGCGGGTAGACGACCCACATCTGCACCTCGTCGCCCTGCGCGCCCTTGATGCGCACATCCTCGTGCGTGCCGAACTTGAGCCTGGCCAGCAGCTCGTCGTTGAAGCGCTCCAGGCGCCGCGGCGGCTCGCCGTCGCGATGCGCATGCACACGCGCCGGGTGATCCATCGCATCGGCCGCGCAGACGACCACGCCGGCCGCCACGTCGAAGGACTGCACCCAGCCGCCGGCCGCGACGCGCGTGGCGCTGCGGCTGCGCAGCTCGAAGCGCCACAGGTGATTGCGTGCCTCGGCTTCGGCGGTGAAGTGCACGCTCTGGCCGTCGTCGGCCCAGCGCAGCGGGCCGTGCACGGCGTGGTCCCACTCGGCACTGAGCACGCGCCAGCGGCCGCCGCGCTCGAGCAGCGCGAGCTGCGCCGGCATCGTGTGCTTCTTGCCCTGGTGGCTGGCGACGAAGGCGATGCGCTGGCCGTCGGGGCTGTAGCGAGGGTGTTCGAGGTCCCAGCCCTTGTCGTGCACCAGGGTCTCGGTCCGCCGCGTGCGCAGGTTCAGCTCGGACAGCACCTTGCAGTTGTCCATGCGCTTCTCGGCCGCCGCGTCGTGCACGAAGGCGATGCGCTTGCCATCCGGCGCGATGTCGAAGGTGTTCGCATCGGGCTCGGCGCGCGAGAGCTCCAGGCCGCTGCCCTCGAACAGGTCGGTGACGCGGCCGCTGGCCACGTCCAGCACGTGCAGGTGGGCGACGCGGCCCATCGGCACGTTGTGGTCCCAGTAGCGGTACTGCGCCTCGCTGGTGGCGTAGCCGCTTTCCTTGCGCTCCTTGAACTCCTTGTGGCGCTTCGCCTGCGCCTGGCTGCCCTTGAGCTCCGGCCAGACCCACGAGACGAAGGCGATGCGCCGGCCGTCCGGAAACCACTTGAAGGCCTCGATGCCGGGCGCGTAGTCGCTCACGCGCCGCGCCTCGCCGCCGTCGGGTGCGATGACGTAGAGCTGCGGCGCCTCGTCCTTCTTGCCCTGCTGCTCGCGCTTGGCGACGAAGGCGATGCGCTCGCCCGTGGGCGACCAGGCGGCCTGCCCGTCCTTCTCGCCGCAGTGCGTGAGGCGCCGCGGGCCGCCGCCGAAGGTGGACAGCAGCCACAGCGAGGACTCGCCCTTGTTCTCCTCCATGGAGAAGGTCTGCAGCGAGCACACCGCCTGCGCGCCGTCGGGCGACAGCGAGATGCCGCCGGCGCGCTCGAATTTCCACAGGTCTTCGGCCGTGATGGCCTTCCTGGCGATCGCCATGTCCGTCTCCTCCTCGAACGATCTGCTCAGCGCGGCCGGGTCAGCTGCCAGAGCAGGTGCGCCTTGACTTCCGGCCATTCGCCGGCAGCCAGGCTGTACATCACGGTGTCGCGCACCGTGCCGTCTCGACGCAATGCGTGGTGACGCAGTACGCCGTCCTTGCGCGCACCCAGGCGCTCGATGGCGCGCTGGCTGGCGAAGTTGTAGTTGTCGGTGCGCCAGCCGACGAGTTGGGCGCCCAGCGTCTCGAAGGCATGCTGCATCAGCAGCAGCTTGGCAGTGGTGTTGACGGCGCTGCGCTGTCGGCTGGCGGCATACCAGGTCCAGCCGATCTCCAGGCGCTCCACCGCCGGCACGATGTCGTGGTAGCTGGTGCAGCCGATCGGCTCGCCGCTGGCGGCGTCGAGCACCGCGAAGGCGAAGCGGTGGCCCTGGGCGCGGCCCTGCAGCGCAGTCTCGATGTAGGCGCGGGTCTGTTCGGGTTCCGGGACGGAGGTGACACGCAGGTTCCACAGGGCGCCATCGGCCGCCGCACGCTTGAGCCCGTCCTCGTGCTCCAGGCCCAGCGGCACCAGCCGCACCGGCGCGCGTTCCAGCGTGACCGGTTCGACGGGTCTCATCAGCGGTTGTGGCGCTGCATGAAGACGAGCTTCTCGAACAGCGACACGTCCTGTTCGTTCTTGAGCAGCGCGCCCACCAGCGGCGGCACGGCGACCTTCTCGTCCTTGCTCTGCAGCGCCTCGAGCGGGATGTCCTCGGCCACCAGCAGCTTGAGCCAGTCGAGCAGCTCCGAGGTGCTGGGCTTCTTCTTCAGCCCCGGCAGGTTGCGCACGTCGTAGAAGTTCTTCAGCGCGGCGGCGAGCAGTTCCTTCTTCAGCTTCGGGAAGTGCACGTCGACGATGCTCTGCATCGTGTCGGCGTCGGGGAACTTGATGTAGTGGAAGAAGCAGCGGCGCAGGAAGGCGTCGGGCAGCTCCTTCTCGTTGTTCGAGGTGATGAACACCAGCGGCCGGTGCCGCGCCTTGACGAGCTCGCGCGTCTCGTAGACGTGGAACTCCATGCGGTCGAGTTCGCGCAGCAGGTCGTTGGGAAACTCGATGTCGGCCTTGTCGATCTCGTCGATCAGCAACGCCACCGGCTGGTCGGCGGTGAAGGCCTGCCAGAGCACGCCCTTGACGATGTAGTTGTGGATGTCCTTGACACGTTCGTCGCCGAGCTGGCTGTCGCGCAGGCGGCTGACGGCGTCGTACTCGTACAGGCCCTGCTGGGCCTTGGTGGTGCTTTTCACGTGCCATTGCAGCAGCGGAAGCTGCAGCGCACTGGCCACTTCCTCGGCCAGCATCGTCTTGCCGGTGCCGGGCTCGCCCTTGACCAGCAGGGGCCGCTTGAGCGTGATCGCCGCGTTGACCGCCAGCATCAGGTCCGGGGTGGCGACGTAGGTGTCGGAGCCTTGGAACTTCATCTTTGGCGGTCTTGATTCATGTTCAGGGCAGTATAAGGTCCCCCTATAATCGCGCGCTGTCACGCCAACCTGCCTGCCTCGACACCATGAAGAACGTGTTCTCCGCCCTGATCTCGCTGGCCGCCGCCGCCGGCTTCGTCACCGCCGCGCAGGCACAGGATGCCCAGGCCGGCGCGAAGAAGGCTGCCATGTGCATCGGCTGCCACGGCATCCCCGGCTACCAGGCCAGCTTCCCCGAGATCCACAAGGTGCCGATGATCTCCGGGCAGGGCGCGAAGTACATCACCAGTGCGCTGACGGCCTACAAGAAGGGCGAGCGCAAGCACCCGAGCATGAAGGCCATCGCTGCTTCGCTGACCGAGCAGGACATGGCCGATCTGGGCGCCTTCTATTCCACCCAGGCCGGCCCAGCGACAGCCGAGTCGGCCCCGGCGCCGACGCCGCCGGCCACCGTGGCCGAACTGCTCAAGAAGGGCAACTGCGCGTCCTGCCATGGCGAGAACCTGAACAAGCCGATCGATCCAAGTTACCCCAAGCTGGCGGGCCAGCACGCTGACTACCTTTTCGTGGCGCTGAAGGCCTACCAGACCGAGGGCAACCCGCAGGTCGGCCGCGGCAATGCGATCATGGCCGGCATGGCCAAGCCTTTCAGCCACGCCGAACTGAAGCAGATGGCCAGCTACATCGCCTCGCTGCCCACCGACCTGAAGACGGTGCCGGAGTCGCGCTTCCGCTGAATCGCTTTCCTGCCGTGCAGAAAGCCGCTGGTTTCCAGCGGCTTTCTGCGTTCTGGGGTGCTCAAGTCATCCCGGTGCGGGCCGATACTCAGACATGACGGCACCGATGGCCGAAGCCTTTCCATGCTGAAGAAGATTCCCGTCGAAGAACTGCGGCTGGGCATGCACCTGCATGCCATGTGCGGCGCGTGGCTCGACCATCCCTTCTGGCGGACCAAGTTCATCCTGCGCGACACGGCGGATCTGGAGAAGTTGCGCGCCAGCTCCGTGACCGAGGTCTGGATCGACGTCGTGAAGGGTTGTGACGTCGAGCCTGCGGCCGCTGGCGTGGCGCCGCGCCGCGACGCCGCCGCACGTTCGTCACGCAGCGAGCGCCCCGCGCCCTCCGAACCCGCTCCGCCGGCCGCCGAGCCGAAACCGTCCGCATCGATGGCGGCCGAAATGCAGCGCGCCTCGGCGCTGGTCAACCAGTCGCGCGAGGCCGTGAGCTCGCTGTTCGCCGAAGCCCGCATGGGCCGCGCGCTGGACACCGAGAAGTGCCTGCCGCTGGTCGACGAGATCGCCTCCTCGGTGTGGCGCAACCCGGGCGCCATCGTCAGCCTGGCGAGGCTGAAGACGCACGACGACTACACCTACATGCATTCGATGGCGGTGTGCGCGCTGATGGTGTCGCTGGGCCGCCAGCTCGGCATGGACGAGAACAGCGCGCGCGAGATCGGCCTGGCCGGCATGCTGCACGACATGGGCAAGGCGATGATGCCGCTGGAGGTGCTGAACAAGCCGGCCAAGCTCACCGACGACGAGTACGCGATCATGAAGACGCACCCGCAGCACGGCTACGAGCTGCTGCTCGAGGGCAAGGGTGTCAGCGAGGTCGCACTCGACGTCACGCTGCACCATCATGAGCGGCCCGACGGCAAGGGCTACCCGCACGGCTTGTCCGGCGACGCGCTGACGCGGGTGGCGCGCATGGGGGGCAGTGTGCGACGTCTACGACGCGATCACCTCGAACCGGCCCTACAAGAGCGGCTGGGACCCGGCCGAGTCGATCGCCCGCATGGCCTCCTGGGCCGGGCAGTTCGACAACGACATCTTCCAGGCCTTCGTGAAGAGCCTGGGCATCTACCCGATCGGCTCTCTGGTGCGCATGCGCTCGGGCCGGCTCGGCGTGGTGGTGGAGCAGAGCGAAGGTTCGCTGGTGGCGCCGAAGGTGAAGCTGTTCTTCTCGACCAAGTCGAACATGCCGATCACCATCGAACTGGTCGATCTGTCTTCGGCCGGCTGCAGCGATGCCATCGTCGCGCGCGAAAGCAACGCGCAGTGGAAGTTCCCGCACCTCGACGAGTTGTGGGCCGGCCCTGAAGTGCTCAGGAAGCTCGGCAAGTCCTGATCAGGCCGCGCGGCCGCCGGCCAGGTCGTCGAGGATTGGACACTCGGGCCGCTCGTCGCCGTGGCAGCCGTGCGCGAGGTGCTGCAGCGTGCGCTGCATGGCGCGCATCTCCTCGATGCGACGCTGCAGGTCGGCGGCATGCTCCAGCGCGATGCGCTTGACGTCCTTGCTGCTGCGCCGGCGGTTGTGCCACAGGCCGAGCAGGGTCTCGATCTCCGGCAGGCCGAAGCCGAGATCGCGCGCGCGGCGGATGAAGCGCAGCGTGTGCACCGTGGCCGCGTCGTACTGCCGGTAGCCCGACTCCGTGCGCGGCACCTTGGGCAAGAGGCCGAGCTCCTCGTAGTGGCGGATCATCTTGGCCGACACGGCCGATTGTTTCGCGGCTTCGCCGATGTTCATGCCTTCGGTCTCCATCGCTTGAGCAGCAGTGCGTTGGTCAGCACGCTGACGCTGGACATCGCCATCGCCGCGCCGGCCACCACCGGGTTGAGCAGCCCGAACGCGGCCAGCGGAATGCCCACCACGTTGTAGAAGAAAGCCCAGAACAGGTTCTGGCGGATCTTCGCCGAGGTGCGGCGCGAGATGTCGATCGCCTGCGCCACCAGCGCCGGATCGCCGCGCATCAGCGTGATGCCGGCGGCCTGCATCGCGGCGTCGGTGCCGCCCTGCTCGCCGGCCATCGCCATGCCCACGTCGGCAGCGGCCAGCGCGGGCGCATCGTTGATGCCGTCGCCGACCATCGCCACCTTGCCGCGGCCGGCGATCTCCGCGCGCAGCGTCGCCACCAGGCCGGCCTTCTGCTCCGGGAGCACCTCGGCGCGCACGTCGTCGATGCCCAGCGCACGGCCGACCGCGTTGGCGCTGCCGGCGTTGTCGCCGCTGATCATCAGCGTGCGCAGGCCCAGGCCGCGCAGCGTGGCGATCGCCGCGGCGGCACCCGGCTTGAGCGTGTCGCCGAAGGCGAGCAGGCCCAGCAGGCGCCACGGCGCGTCGCCGCGCCGGCCGGCCAGCCACGACACCGTGCGGCCCTCCGATTGCAGTTCGAGCGCGCGTGCTTCGAGGGCGCCGCGGGCCACGCCGCTCTCGTCCATCAGCCGCGTGCTGCCGAGTTGCAGCGATTGCCCGTCGACCACGCCGGCGATGCCGCGGCCGGGCAGGGCCCGAACATCCGACGCCGGCGCCAGAGGCTGTTTCGCTGCGGCCAGCACCGCCGCAGCCAGCGGGTGTTCGCTGCCCAACTGGAGCGCCGCGGCCAGGCCGACGAGCTGTTCGGCGCTCAGGCCCGCATCGGCGGCCGGTTCGGCCGCGGCCAGCTGCGGCCGGCCCTCGGTCAGCGTGCCCGTCTTGTCGAAGGCGACCACGCGCACCGCATGCGCGATCTCCAGCGCCTGCGCGTCCTTGATCAGGATGCCGCGCCGCGCCGCCGCGCCGGTGCCGACCATGATCGCCGCCGGCGTGGCCAGGCCCAGCGCGCAAGGGCAGGCGATCACCAGCACAGCCACCGCGTTGAGCACGCCGGCCGACCAGTCGCCGGTGGCGAACCCCCAGCCGAGCAGCGTGAGCAGCGCCAGCCCCACCACCACCGGCACGAACACCGCGCTGACCTGGTCGACCAGCCGCTGGATCGGCGCCTTGCCCGCCTGCGCCGACTCGACCATGCGCACGATGCGCGCCAGCGTGGACTCCGCGCCCACCGCCTGCGTGCGCACCAGCAGCAGGCCCTCGGCGTTGAGCGCGCCGCCGGTGACGCGGTCGCCGGCCTGCTTGGCCACCGGCAGGCTCTCGCCGGTGATCAGCGATTCGTCGACGTGGCTGCGGCCATCTTCCACCCGGCCATCGGCGGCCACGCGCTCGCCGGGGCGCACGACGACCAGGTCGCCCACCGCCAGCTCGGCCACCGGCACGTCGATATCGATGCCGTCGCGCCGCACGCGCGCCGTCTCCGGGCGCAGCGCCTGCAGCGCGCGGATCGCGTCCGAGGTCTGGCGCTTGGCGCGCGACTCCAGCCACTTGCCCAGCAGCACCAGCGTGATCACCACCGCCGACGACTCGAAGTACAGGTGTGCCATGGCGCCGTCGGCTTGCCACAACAGCCACAGGCTCAGTCCGTAGGCGGCGCTGGTGCCCAGCGACACCAGCAGGTCCATGTTGCCGCTGCCGGCGCGCAGTGCCTTCCAGCCGGCGCGGTAGAAACGCGCGCCCAGCCAGAACTGCACCGGCGTGGCGAGCAGCCACTGCAGCCAGCCGGCGAGCATCCAGTGGCGGCCGAACAGGTCGCCGAGCATGGGGATCACCAGCGGGGCCGAGAGCGCGGCGGCCAGCGCCACCTTCCAGCCGTCGCGCGACGGTGCGGGGGGCGGCGCCGGCTGGTCGGCATTCAGCAGGTGGGCCGTGTAGCCGGCCTTCTGCACGGCCGCCATCAGCTCGGCGGCGCCGGCCGCGCCGCGCACGCGCGACACATGCGCCTGCTCGGTGGCCAGGTTCACGGTGGCCGCCAGCACGCCGGGCACGGCCAGCAGCGCGCGCTCGACGCGGCTCACGCAACTGGCGCAGGTCATGCCCTCGATGCGCATCTCGGCCTCGTCGTGCGGCACGGCGTAGCCGGCCTTCTCGACGGCGGCGGTGAGTGCGGCCGTGGCCACGCGCTGCGACAGCGACAGGGCCGCCGCCTCGGTGGCCAGGTTGACCGTGGCACGGGCGACGCCCGGCACCTTGGCCAGCGCCTTCTCGACGCGGCCGACGCAGGAAGCGCAGGTCATGCCCTCGACGGGCAGGGACAAGGTGGTTTCGGTGTTCATGGAGGTAGTCTGGACCTTGACATGATGTCAGGGTCAAGTACTTTCGGACTTGATCTGCCTCTTGACCTTGCCATCGTGTCAAGGTCTATCGTTGCACCATCGTGCATCCCGAAGGAGCCCCGAATGATCGAACTGACCCTGCCCGACATGACCTGCGGCCACTGCGTGAAGACCGTCACCGGCACGGTGATGAAGCTCGACGCGCAGGCCCAGGTGCAGTGCGACCTGCCCAGCCACACCGTGCGCATCGAGACCACGCAGGCGCCCGATGCCGTCAGGAAGGCGCTGGCCGACGAGGGATATCCCGCCGCCTGACTCGGCCTTCCCGGTCGCCGCGTCCGCGCGGCTTGCCTACACTGCGGCCACATTCCAATCACGGGAGCTGGCCGCATGCTGAAGTTCATCACCACGAGCGCCTTGGTCGCCGCGCTCGCCGTCGCCCCGCAGGCCTTCGCGCAGACACTGCGCTGGGCCAGCCAGGGCGACCCGCAGACCATGGACCCGCACTCGCAGAACGAGTCCATGACCAACATGATGAACGGGCAGGTGTACGAGAAGCTCGTCACCCGCGACAAGACCCTGGCCATCGTGCCGGCGCTGGCCACCGAGTGGCAGCAGGTCTCGCCCACGTTGTGGCGCTTCAAGCTGCGCCCGAACGTCAAGTTCCACGACGGTACGCCTTTCACCGCCGACGACGTGGTGTTCTCGATCGAGCGCTCGGTGGCGCCCACTTCCACGATCAACCAGTACGGCGCCGCGGTGGGCAAGCCGCGCAAGGTCGACGACCTGACGGTGGAGTTCCAGCTCGCCGCGCCCAACCCGATCTTCCTGCAGCACCTCGAGACGCTGTGGATCATGAGCAAGGTGTGGAGCGAGAAGAACAAGGTCACCCGCCCGCTGGACTTCAAGAACAAGGAAGAAAGCTTCGCCGGGCTGAACGCCAACGGCACCGGGCCCTACATGCTGGTCAGCCGCGCGCCGGGCATCAAGACGGTCTACAAGCGCAACCCGGCCTGGTGGGGCAAGTACGAGGGCAACGTGCAGGAGATCGTCTACACGCCGATCGGCAACGACGCGACACGCCTGGCCGCGCTGGTCTCCGGCGAGATCGACTTCGTGCTCGACCCGGCGCCGCGCGACATCGCACGGCTGCGAAACACCGCCGGCGTGAAGATCATCGACGGGCCGGAGAACCGCATCGTCTTCATCGGCCTGGACCAGGCCCGCGACAAGCTGCTGTACGGCAACGTGCCGGGCGACAAGAACCCCTTCAAGGATGTTCGCGTGCGCACTGCCATGTACCAGGCCGTCGACATCGAGACGATCAAGACCAAGCTGATGAACGGCCAGAGCTACCCGACCGGCGGCCTGACGCCGTCGCCGCTGGGCTCCTACAACGACCCGGAGATCGAGAAGCGCCTGCCCTACGACCTGGGCGCCGCACGCAAGCTGATGGCCGACGCGGGTTATGCCGACGGGTTCGAGGTGACGCTCGACTGCCCGAACAACCGCTACATCAACGACGAGGAGATCTGCATCGCGCTGGCCGGCATGTGGGCGCAGCTGAAGATCAAGGTGAAGGTCAGCGCGCAGCCGCGCGCCACCTACTTCCCGAAGATCGAGAAGCAGGACACCAGCCTGTACATGCTCGGCTGGGGCGGGGCGATCACCGATGCCGAGACCACCTTCACGCCGGTGCTGCGCAATCGCGGCGAGAAGGGCCAGGGCTACTGGAACTTCGGCGGCGTGAAGAACGACAAGTTCGACGCGCTGGCCGCGCAGTCCAGCGTCGAGCCCGATGCAAAGAAGCGCGAGGCGCTGATCAAGGCGGCGATGCGCGAGTACAAGGAGCAGGTGCACGTGATCCCGCTGCATCGCCAGGTGATCCCCTGGGCGGCGCGCAGCAACGTGAGCGCCGTGCACCGTGCCGACAACTGGCTCGAGGTGCAGTGGGTCACCATCGCCAAGTGATCGACAGCTCAGGCGCCGCGTAGCAGCGCCGCCGCGATCGCCCACATCACCAGGGCGATCGCGCCGTCGAGTACCCGCCAGGCGGCGGGGCGTTCGAAAAGCGGCGCCAGCACCCGCGCGCCGTAGCCCAGCGCGAAGAACCACACGGCGCTGGCCGAGGCGGCTCCGGCGCCGAACACGGCCCGTGCGCCCTCGGGCTCCTGCGATGCGATCGAGCCGAGCAGCACCACCGTGTCGAGCCAGCAGTGCGGGTTCAGGTAGGTGAAGGCCAGGCAGGCCGCCAGAGCGCTGCGCAGGTCGGCCACCGCCGGGCCCTTGATCGCCAGCGCATGCGGCGCGAGCGCTCGGCGCGCGGCGAGCCATCCGTAGACGATCAGGAAGGCCGCGCCGCCCCAGCGCGTGAGCGCCAGCAGCGCGGGATGCTCCTGCACCCAGCGGCCCAGGCCGGCCACGCCCAGCGTGATCAGCAGCATGTCCGACAGCGCGCACACCAGCACCACCGGCAGCACGTGGGCGCGCTGCAAGCCCTGGCGCAGCACGAAGGCGTTCTGCGCGCCGATGGCCACGATCAACGCGGCCGAGGTCGCGAAGCCACGGAGAAAAACGGTTTCCATGGCGTCATCATCCCGAGTCGATGTGCATCGAACCAGCTAAACTTTCTTAACTTCCATTAGCCGGATTCATGCAGCTCGATTCCCGCCAACTCGCCGCCTTCGCCGCCGTGCTGCGCGAAGGCAGCTTCGACGCGGCGGCGCGCACGCTGCACCTCACGCCCTCGGCGGTGAGCCAGCGCATCAAGGGGCTGGAAGAGCGCCTGGGCCGCGTGCTGATCCGCCGCGGCAGCCCCTGCCTGGCCACCGAGGCCGGCGAGTCGCTGCAGCGCCACGCCCAGCAGCTGCAGCTGCTCGAGGCGCAGGCGCTGGCATCCTTCGGGCTGGGCGGCGCGGCGCCGCGCGCCCGCGGTGACGCGGTGGCGACCCCGCTGCCGCTGGCCGTGGCGGTGAACGCCGACTCGCTGGCCACCTGGTTCATGCCGGCCCTGGCCGCGCTGCGCGAATCGCACGACGTCTGCATGGACCTGCACGTCGAAGACCAGGACCATTCCAGCGAGCTGCTGCGCCAGGGCCGTGTGCTCGCCGCGGTGAGCGCCGAGCCCGTGCCCGTGCAGGGTTGCCGCGTTCGCCCGCTGGGCCGCATGCGCTACCTGGCCGTGGCCAGCCCGGCCTTCATGCGGCGCTTCTTCCCCGAAGGCCTCAGCGACGCGGCACTGGCGCGCGCCCCCTGCAATGTCTTCAACCAGAAGGACCAGTTGCAGGCGCGCTTCCTGCGCCGGCTGTCGCGCCGGCGGCTGGCGCCGCCGCAGCACCGCGTGCCCGGCACCCACGGCTTCATCCATGCGGCCGTGCAGGGCCTGGGCTGGGGCATGAACCCCGACGTGCTGGTGGCGCCGCTGCTGGACAGCGGCGAGCTCGTCGAGCTGGCGCCGGGGCAGTCGCTCGACGTGGCGCTGTACTGGCAGCACTGGAGCCTGGAAGCGCAGGTGCTGCGCGCCCTCACCACGGCGGTGGTGTCGGCCGCCGAGGGGGCGCTGCGACCCCTGTCCTCACCTTCATCTGAGGGGTGAAACGTTGATCCCGCAGCGCCTGGCGCGTAAATTGTCACGATTCGAGGTGCGACGACGGGAGTCGCGCCCATGCCTGGAGAGTCGCTCATGGTCACTGCACTCGTGCTCGTCGTCGGCGGGGTCATCGTCTGGCTGCTCGCCGATCACGGCCTGATGTGGTGGCGCGAACGCCGCCACGAGGGGCCATCGGCTTGGCATGGGCAGGGCCCGGGCACGAACTTCCATTCCTCGGGTTTCGAGGACACGGTGCCGCCGCACGAGGCCGCCGAGCCCGTGCGCGCCACGCTGGCCGGCCGGCGCTGAAGCGGCTTCGCTGCGGGCATTTCGCGACGTCCCGTTGCCGCTGGCGCCGCGGCAGGGCGGCTTCGTCGCGGCGCGCTGGCGCCGGGGCTTCCCGGGCGTGATGCTGTGGCACATCGTCACTCCCGACCACCGCCATGACCTCTGCCACCCTGCCCACCCGCCTGCTCAGAACGGCCGTGCTTGCGCTGCTGGCGTTCGCCGCGGTGCTCGCCGCGATGATCGCGTGGCCTTCCTCCGCGCCGCCCCCGCTGACCAGCCTGGCGCAGGCCGCCCGGCGCATCGACGGCACCGGCCTGCCGGCCCTGCAAGCTATGCCGGCTCGAGACGGCACGTCGCTGGCCTACCGGGCCTATCTGCCGGCCACGCCGGTGTCGCGCGTGGCAGTGCTCGTGCACGGCTCCTCGGCCGACAGCCGCAACATGAACATGGTCGGCCGCGCGCTGCGCGACGCCGGCTTCGCGGCCTATGCGCTGGACGTGCGCGGCCATGGCCGCTCGGGCCGCCGCGGCGACATCGACTACATCGGACAGCTCGACGACGATCTCGCCGACGTGGTCGCCGAACTGCGCCGCCGCCATGCCGGCGCTTCGTTCACGATGATCGGCTTCTCCTCCGGGGGCGGCTTCACCTTGCGCAGCGCCGGCGGCGTGAATGGCGAGCGGTTCGACCGGTTCGTCATGGTCTCGCCGATGCTGCACCAGTCGGCGCCGACGGCACGGCCCGACACCGGCGGCTGGGTGAAGGTGAACATGCCGCGCGCCGTGGGCCTGACGATCCTCGACCGGCTCGGCATCCATGCCTTCGAGCACCTGCCGGTGCTCAGCTTCGCGCTGCCGCCGCAGGCCGCGGCCGATCGCACGCCGGCCTACTCGTACCGGCTGCAGCTGGCCTACCGCCCGCACGAGGACTACCTCGGCGACGCGCGGGCGATCCGCCGCCCGACCACGCTGCTCGTCGGCGAGCGCGACGAGCTGTTCCGCGCCGAGGCCTATGCGCCGCTGCTCGAGCCGGTGCAGCCGCGGCTGAAGGTGCAGATGCTGCCCGGCCTGGGCCACCTCGACATGGTCATCGACGAGGCCGCGGTGGCGGCCATCGTCAAGGCCTCGTGAACCGGGCCTGACGCAAGCTCAGGCCAGAGCGAAGGCCCTGCGAAGCTGGCCAGCGTCGGCCTGAGTTGAGCCGCCTGCGCTGCGCAGTTGCACAGGCGCTTCGCTGCGGCGGCTCAGGGCTGCTCGGGCGCGCGCGTGGCGCGCAGCACGCCGCGGCCATCGGCATCGCGCAGCTCCAGCAGGCCGTCGGGCCGCACGCGCGCCGTGGCGGCGATCTCCAGCGCGGTGAGGATGCGGTCTTCCTGCTCCAGCAGCAGCGGGCCGCAGGCCATGCGCGTGGTGGCGATCGGGCCGATCCTGAGCGCGTCGCCCTGCAGCGTGAAGCTGCCGTTCATCGCATTGCAGCTGGTGTGCCCGGAGAGCCGGCCGTCACGGCCCAGCACCAGGCGCGCACGCCGCTTGTCGAGCAGGGGTTCGGTGCGCGCCTGCTCGATCACCCAGGTGCCGTGCACTTCGCGAGAGACGGGCGCCGGCGACTCGGCACTCGGCGCGGCCGCGCAGGCGGCCAGTCCGGTCAGGCACAGGGAAAGAACCAGCAGCCGCATGGGCAAGACCCCGACAGTCGACGACCGCCGAAGTCTAGCCGCGCCGCGCGGGCCGAGCTCAGTCGCCCAGCAGCCGGCGCTTCAGGCGGATCTTCGTCATGTCCTCGACGTTGGCACGTTGCGGCGCGCCGAAGCGGCGTTCCACGAGCGCCAGGTAGTCGGGGTTGGTGAAGTAGGTCTGGAAGGCCTCGTCGCGAAAGCGCAGCACTTCCGCGGCACTCGCGTGCTTGGTGGCCAGCGGCTCGCAGTCGTAGGACAGGAAGGCGTAGCCAGCGTAGCTGTCGGGCAGCTTCCAGCCGTTGCGGATGGCCTGGCGGTAGATCGGGCTGCCCGGCAGTGCCTGGCAGGGGTACATGTTGGCCATCTCGGTGTTCAGCTCGAGCGCCAGGTCCAGCGTCTGCTGCATCGTCGCCAGCGTGTCGTCGGGGAAACCGAAGATGTAGTTGCTGATGACGTTGATGTCGGCGTCGCGCACCGTCTTGCAGATCTCGCGGATGTTCACTTCCTGGAAGGAGCCCTTGGAGACTTCCTTGCGCACCAGCTGGCTGCCTGCCTCGATGCCCAGCGCCAGCCAGCCGATGCCCGCCTTGCGGAACAGCTCCAGCGCCGCGGGCCGCACCGTGTCCACGCGCGAGTAGGCCCACATGCGCAGCTTCAGGTCGCGCTCGACGATGTTGTTGAGCAGCGGCTCGTAGTAGCGCCGGTTGAGGAAGAACATCTCGTCGCTGATGCGCACCGTCTCGACGCCCATCTTCGCCAGCTTCTCCAGCTCGGCGGTGATCAGCGCGGTGCTCCAGAACCGCATGCCGCGCGAGTGGGCGGCATGCACCTCCTCGCCGTTGTCGTTGCGGTTGACGATGTTGATCATGCAGAAGTCGCAGCCGAAGTTGCAGCCCAGCGAGGTGTAGATCGCGGCGAAGGGCGTGCGCTTCGAATGGTCGAAGCCGGCGTGCCAGAAGTGCGCGCGGTACAGGTCCAGCGGGCGCTCCTTGTACGGCAGCAGGTCCCACGCGTAGCCGGGCAGGTCTTCGTCCATCTTCTCCTGCGGAACCACCGCCTGCGGTGGGTTCAGCCACAGTACCGGCTTGCCCTCGCGGTCGCGCTTCTTGTAGCCGATGCCGGCCACCTTGGCGATGTCTTCCTTCAGGTTGCCGCGCAGCAGGTTGTGCAGCGCGTACACGCCTTCGTTGAGGAAAACGATGTCGGTGCAGGGCAGCGCCAGCACCTCGCGCGGCAGCGCGCTGGTGTGCGAGCCGACGAAGGCCACCGGCAGCTCCGGCAGCTCGTCCTTGATCTGCTGGGCCAGCCGCGTCGCGCCGATCATGCTGGTCGTGCCCGAGTTCGGGTTCTGGCCGTAGACGACGAAGACGACGAGCCGCGGCTTGAGCTCACGCGTGCGTTGCACGGCGGCCTCGAGCGAGAGCTTCTCGGCGTCGCAATCCATGATCGCTGCGCCGAAACCCTTGGCCCGGCACGACTGCGCGAGCAGCAGCGACCAGGTCGGCGGCTCGATGGCCGAATAGGTGGCCGCCAGGCCCTGGTAGGCCGTGGCCGACGAATCCGGATTGATCAGCAGGACGTCCAGCGCGCGTTCGTTCATGTTCAGTCCCAGAAGCGGGGGGCGATGCCGGTGCGCGTCCATTCGAGGATCTGCGCCACGCGATGTTCCGACGTGTGGTGGTTCTTCGCGTTGGCCAGGCAGCGTTCGCCGATGCGCTCGGCCAGGCCGGGTTCGCGCTTCAGTCGCTCCAGCGTGTCGGCCAGGCTGTCGGGGTCGTCGTTCTCGAAGAAGAGGATGTGCTCGTCCTCGCGGAACATGCGCGCCGTCTGCGGATGCGACGGAATCCGCCACGACACCACGGGCTGGCCGATGGCCATGCTCTCGACCACGCGGCCGGCATAGGTCTTCACGAAGGAGGTCAGGTTCACCGTCGCCAGGCTGTCCGACAGCCCGTCGAGGAACAGGTCGAACAGCTTGGCGCGTACCTGCTGCAGCGTGTCGACGAAGCGCTCCATGTCGGCCTGGCGGCAAGGCTGCTCGAGCATCGCCTGGCGCACCGGGTTGTTGAGCTGATCGAACATTGCCGGCAGCTCGGTGGCGTGCTCGCCCGACGCGCGGAATTCGAGCAGGCCATTCTTCAGCCGCTCGTGGTGCAGGTACTTGGCTCGCCGCTGGTAGGCGCTGCCGATGAAGACGGCCGGCCGCGCCGTGTTCGGCGCGCTGCGGCGGAAGAAGCGGCGCGGCACGTGGCAGGGCGTCCACATCGCCTGCGCGCCCATGTTCTCGATGTGGCGCACGTCGTTCTCGTCGACCACGCCGAAATGCGTGACGTAGGGCAGCACGGCACGCTGCATCAGCGGCAAGCGGCGGCCCAGCTCGGGCACCTCGGCATAGTCGGCCGGGTCGTAGTGCAGCGTCTCCATGACGATGCCCACGCGCACCGGCGCCAGCGTGGCCAGCCAGGCGAAGTCGACTTCTGTCAGCGGTGGCGGCGCCTCCCAGGCCGGGCGCTGGCCGAGTACGTGGGTGACGTCGTTGATCCAGACCTGGTCGAATCGGTGGTCGCCGACCAGCTTGCGCGACCAGGCCCAGCACGACGTGAACAGCACCAGCACCTCGTGCCCCGCCGCGCGCAGGCCTTCGACGTAGGCCATGTGCGTGGTGTACGACCACTGCCGGGCCGAAGCCCAGACCAGCATGTCGTGCTGGACGTAGAGGATCTTCATGCCCGGGCCCGTGCGCTGCTCAGACGTTGCCGTGCACCGTGTTCTTCACCATCGTGAAGCCCTTGATCAGCTCGGTGATGCCGGCGTCCAGGGTCACGGAGGTCTTGAAGCCGGTGCGCTCGAGCTTGGCGTTGGAGACAACGTAGTTGCGCTGGTCCGGGTCCTTGCCCACCGGGGCGTCGAGGAACACGAAGTCCGGCAGCTGCTTCTGGATGTGCTGGCACAGCTCGCGCTTGGAGACGTTGGCCTCGCTCAGGCCGACGTTGTAGATCTGGCCGCGCATCGCCTCGAAGTTCTCGATGCCGTGCTCGAACACGCGTGCCACGTCGCGCACGTGGATGTAGTTGCGCTTGAAGTCGCCCTCGAACAGCACGACGAAGCGGTCGTGCACGGCGCGGTGCACGAAGTCGTTGACGAGCAGGTCGATGCGCATGCGCGGCGACATGCCGAACACCGTGGCCAGGCGGAAGCTGATGGCGTTCTCGCGCTGCATCAGCTCGCCTTCGATGGCGACCTTCTCCTTCGCGTAGATGGAGATCGGGCGCAGCGGCGATTCCTCGGTGCAGAAGTTGTTCGCGTCGCCGGTGCCGTAGGCGCTGTTGGTCGTCGGCATCAGGATGCGCTGGTTGCGCGAGGCCAGGCGCAGCATCAGCAGGATGGCGTCGTGGTTGATCGTCTTCGCGCCGATCGGGTCGGCGTTGCACATCGGGGCACCCACCAGCGCGGCCAGCGGGATGACGATGTCGGCCTTCTTCAGCAGCGGCGCGAGCGTGCTCTCGACGCGGATGTCGCCCTTCACGACGCTGAACTTTGGGTCGTTGCAGACGTGGTTCAGGCTGGTCTGGCGGAACATGAAGCTGTCCAGCACCGTGACGCGGTGGCCGGCGGCCAGCAGCGAAGGCACCAGCGTGGAGCCGAGGTAGCCGGCGCCGCCGGTGACGAGGATGTCGTAGGCCATGAATCGTTCTCCGTGGGTCGTGTCGGGGTCAGGCGGGCTCGAACAGCGCCGCCTCGACGCATTCGCACAGCGTGTGCGCCATCACGATGTGCAGTTCCTGGATGGTGCTGGTGGCGCTGCCCGGGGCGATGAGGCAGAAGTCCGCGAGCTCGCGCGCACGGCCGCCGCTGCGGCCGGTGAAGACGATGCTGGGGATGTCCATGCGACGGCATTGCTCCAGGGCTTTGAGGATGTTGGCCGATTCGCCCGAGGTGGTAATGCCGAGAAAGACGTCCTTTCCCGTGGCTTTACCGGCCAGCTGGCGGGCGAACACCTGCTCGAAGCCGTAGTCGTTGCCGATGGCCGTCAGGATGGAGGTGTCGGTAGTCAGCGATTCGGCCGGCAGCGGCGCCCGATCGCGCGCCAGCTTGCTGACGAACTCGGCCGCAAGGTGCTGCGCATCGGCCGCCGAGCCGCCGTTGCCGGCGACGTACAGGCGGCCGCCGGCGCGGTAGCGGGCGATCACCGTGTCGACGGCGCGTGCAAAGACCGCCAGCGTGGCGGTGTCGGCGGCCAGCGCCTGCTTGGCACTGATCGAGGCGTCGATGTTGCGGCGGATGCGGTCAACCGGCGAGGTCATGGGCGGGCTCCGTGGATCGTGCGGTGGGCAGCACCGAGGCGGCGCGGTGGTAGTCGGCCGGTACGCCGATGTCGATGAAGGCGCCGTGGCTCTGCACGCCGGCGAAACGCTGGCCGGCGGCCAGCAGCTGAGGGAACAAATCGTTCTCCAGCGACGCGGCTTGGCCCGGGGCGAGCACCGCGGCATCGAGCGCGCCGGGGCGGAAGAGGTAGACGCCGCCGTTGGCCAGCGGCGCGGTGGGTTCGCGCAGCGCGGTGATCAATCCGTCCTTCGACAGCCCGACGCCCATGTAGCGCGCCGGGTCGGTGTTGCGGAACAGCGAGAAGCACCAGTGCGCATCGTGGCGGCGCGCGTGCGCCTGGAGATCGCGCAGCGGCACGTCGAAGTAGGTGTCGCCGTTGAGCAGCAGCGTGTACTCGTCGCGCGGCAGGCCGGCGGTGGCGAGCTTCACGGCCCCGCCGGTGCCCAGCGGGGTGGTCTCGACCACATAGTCGATTGCTGCGCCGTGGAAGCGGCGGCCGAAGTGGCTGCTGATCGCCTCGTGGCGGTAGCCGACGGAGAGCACGAAGCGGCTGACGCCCTGGCCGATCCAGTGGTCCATCTGGTGGGCCAGGAAGGGGCGGCCGGCGATCGGGGCCATCGGCTTGGGCAGGTCGGGGACGGCGCTGCGCAGGCGCGTGCCCAGGCCTCCTGCCAGGATGATGGCGGTGGTCATGTGTTGTGCTCCTGCGGAGAGCCCGCCGGTCGCGCCCGGCCGGCGGTAACTTTGGTAGCCGCTAACTTCGCTGCGCGAAGTAAGCGTCTCCCGCTTCGCTCCATTTGCTGGCCCAAATGAAAGTCACCAAAGCAAAGGGCCTGAATACGATTCGGCTGGTTGACGTGGCAGCAGACCTGAGGCGGCTGGTGTCGCGCCGTGCTGGCTCGAAGCACCGAGCGCATGTTGGACGCGCCTGCGGTTCGGTGCGCATGAGCATTCACCAACCGAACTTTGTAGCCAGCGGCAGCAGCCAAATCGTATTCAGGCCCTCTTCTTTGGGTCCTTTCTTCTGGGCCAGCAGAAGAAAGGATCTCGCCGGCCGGGCGAGACCGGCGGGCTGCCCCGCGACCAGCGAGACCACTAGACAGCATTGACGATCCGACAAATCGCATCGATCTCGTCATCCCGCAGATCCGGAAAGTTGCCGATGTAGAACCCGTAGAAGTGCACGTGCTCCGTGTTCGGGAACGCCAGGTGATGATCCACCGGCACCACCCCGCGCAGATACGGCTGGCGCAGCTGGTTGCCGCCGCCCGCGCTGCCGCGGCGGAACTCGATGCCCGTCTCGCGCATCGTCGCCATCAGGCGCTGCACATACTCGGGGTCGGCCGCCTTCATGATCAGGTTGAAGGCGTAGTTGCTGCTGCCTTCGAGCTTGAAGTCGGTCTGGTAGCGCCTGTCGTCGATGCGCTCGAGGAAGCGCTGCAGGTTCTGCGTGCGGCGCAGCACGTTGGCGTCGAGCCGCTTGAGCTGGCTGCGGCCCATGATCGCGCCGATCTCGGTGTTGCGCACGTTGTAGGCCGGGTAGGCGAAGATGAAGTCGGGGTTGAGTTCCGGGTTCGCCTCGCGCCATTCGGTCCGGTAGTCGGCATCGTTGCTCTCGCGCACCATGCCGTGCGAGCGCAGCATGCGGATCTGCTGGTAGACCTGCGCATCGTCGGTGCACACCATGCCGCCTTCGATGGTGCTCATGTGGTGCGCGTAGTAGAAGCTGAAGTTCGACATCCAGCCGATGCTGCCCAGGCGCCGCCCGTTGTGCGTGGCGCCGTGCGATTCGCAGACGTCCTCGATCAACGGGATGCCGCGCTTGTCGAGTTCGGCGATCAGGCCGTCGGTCAGCCCGTCGAATCCCTGCACGTGCGTGAGGAAGACGGCGCGCGTCTTGTCGGTGATCTTCGCGAGGATCTGCTCCGGCGCCATCGCCAGGGTGCGCGGGTCGATGTCGGCGAACACCGGCGTGAAGCCGTTCTGCAGTACCGTGGCCACGTCGGAAATCCAGGTCAGCGGCGGCACGATCACTTCGCCGCCTTCGGGGTGGCGGATCTTCAGCAGCGCCATCGACAGCAGGTTGGCCGAGGCGCCGGAGTTGACGAACACGCTGTACTTCACGCCCAGCCACTTCGACCACTCCTGCTCGAAGGCCACGCACTGCGGGCCGTTGGTCAGGATGGGGTCGTCCTGCCGCAGGTGGGCGATCACCGCGTCGAGGTCCTCGCGCGCGATGTTGTTGCGCATCAGGGGGTACTTGGCTGCCATCGCTGCGCTCACTTCTCGGAGTAGTAGTCGCCGTACTCGACGATCAGCGTGCTGCGACCGTCGTCGCGCAGCAGCGCGCGTTCGTAGGCGGGGAAGATGTCTTCGGGCTCGTCCAGGCGGATCACCTCGATGGTCTTGCACATCAGGCGCAGTGCCTCGGTGTAGTCGCCCACGTGCTGGTGCTGCGGGTGCAGCGGGCGCTCGGAGCCGATGCCGGTGCGCACGATCGCCTTGGCCCGGTAGCCGCCGTTGCTCATCACCGCGAGCTTGTCGAGGTGGTTGACGAGCTGGCTCAGGCCGCACATCAGGAAGTTCCAGCGCGGGAAGATGCTCACCGGCACCTGGCCGGCCAGCGCCAGGCCGGTGGTCATGCCCATCTGCATCTCTTCCGCGACGGGCAGTTCGATCAGCCGGCCCGGCGCCACGTCCTTGAGCGTGTTGCTCATCGCCGTGCCCGGCACCGCCACCGCCTGGCCCATGAAGACCACGCGCGGGTCGGCGGCGAGGAATTCCATCGAGCGCTTGAGTTCGTCGAAGTACTTCATCGCGTGCCCCTCAGAACTGCACCCGCTGGCCGGCACCCGCGTGCGGGTAGCGGGTCTGGTAGCGGTAGTAGTGGATGTACTCGTCGCGCTGGTTCTCGAAGCTCAGCTTCGGCTGGTTCCAGGCGGCGCGGGTGTCGGTGCAGACCGACTTCTCGTTGTCTTCGACGATGAAGCGGATCGGCAGCCGGTGGTTGCGGCTGTACTTGATGCTCTCGTGCGCGATGCCGGTCTCGGCCGTCATCTCGCCCATGAAGCAGTGCACGCGGGCGTCTTCGCCACTGCGCGCGATTGCCAGCGCCGTGCCCACCGCGATCGGCAGCACGCCGCCGACGATCGCCGAGGAGTACACACGCTGCTCGGGGAAACACAGCGAGATCGAGCGCCCGGCCATGATCTCGTCCATCACGGCCTCGGGCGGCACGCCCTTGAGCAGGCACTGGTAGTGCGAGCGCCAGGAGCAGAACACCCAGTCGTTCTTGCCGATGCCCTTGAACACCTCGATCATCTGGGCTTCATTGCCCGAGTACAGGTGCACCGGGGCGCGGATCTTGCCGGCGTTGAAGCGCGCGGCCACCTCGTCCTCGAAGGCGATCAGTTCTTGTGCGGTCATCATGGCGGGGGGCTCCTCAGCACAGGCCGTTGGGCTGGTAGAGCACCACCCGGCTGCCGGACTCGTCGAAGTTGAAGGGCACGTGGATCAGGTGCTTGAGCGCCTCGCGCACCTTGGGCTGGTTCTCGGGCTTGACGAACAGCAGCAGGAAGCCGCCGCCGCCGGCACCGAGGATCTTTCCGCCGATCGCGCCGGCATCGCGGGCGGTCTGGTAGATCTGGTCGATCTCGCCGGTGCTGACCTTGTCGGACAGCTGCTTCTTGGTCTGCCAGGCCTCGTGCAGCAGGTCGCCGAACTCCTCGATCGGGCGGTTGCAGCTGTGCAGGATCTGCACCGCTTCCTCGACCATCTCGCGCATGCGCATGAGCTCGGTCTCGCGCTGCTTGAGGTTGGCGATCTTCGATTGCGCCACCTCGGCGGCGATGCGCGAGAAGCCGGTGAAACAGAGCATCAGGTGCTTCTGCAGTTCGTTCAGGCGCTTCTTCTTGACGATCACCGGCGACACCTGGAAGGCGCCGCTGCGCAGGAACTCGATGCGGTTGAAGCCGCCGAAGGCCGCGGCCACCTGGTCCTGGCTGCCCACGCTCTCGCCGATCACGTTCTGCTCGATGTGGATGGCGTCGCGTGCCAGCTGCTCCTTGCTGACCATGTTGCCCTTCAGCGCGGCCAGCGCATGCACCAGGCCGACGGTGAACGACGAGCTGGAGCCCAGGCCCGAGCGCGCCGGCAGGTCGCCGTCGTGGTGGATCTCCAGGCCCTTGTTGCAGTTGGCCCAGCTCAGCACGCCGCGCACGGCGGGGTGCTTGATCTCGTCCCAGTGGCGCACGTTCTCGATCGCCGAGTAGACGATGCGGTGCTTGTAGTCGAAGAAGGGCGGCAGGTGCCGGCAGGTGATGTAGCAGTACTTGTCGATCGAGGTGGAGAGCACCTCGCCGCCATGCTTCTGGAACCAGGCCGGGTAGTCGGTGCCACCGCCGAAGAAGGAGATGCGGAACGGCGTGCGCGTGATGATCATCGCCGGTGCTCCTTCAGGCGGCGATCGCGTTCAGCGCGCCCGCCTGCGTGGGTGCGGCGAGGCGGTAGACATGGTTCGCGTCGACTTCGTCGTCGGGCAGCAGCAGCTCGGCCTGCAGCGTGCGCGCGGTGGTGCGCTCCTGCAGCGTGGTCTGCGTCTTGGTCAGCACCAGCTTCATGAAGGCGGCCTGCTCGCGGGCGCATTCCTTCAGCGTGGTGTCGAGGTAGGTCGACGTGGTGACGACGAAGCGGTGCTCGAACCAGCCGAGGTACCAGAACCACTCGGTGTAGTAGAGCCACGAGTTCTCGTTCATGGCGCGCACGTGCGTCGGGTCCTGCCAGGCGGTTGGCGCGTGCTCGTAGGGCACTTCGATGTGGAACTCGCCGCCTTCGGCGAGCAGCGCCAGGCAGTTGCCCATCAGCGTGGGCAGGTCGGCCACGTGCTCCAGCACGTTGTTGGCGTTGATGGCCGAGACGCTGCCGGCTACGAGGCGCACGGCGCCTGCGGTCGGCGAGGCGGTCTCGAAGGGCAGGGTCAGCGGCTTCGACAGGTCCAGCAGCAGGTCGGGTGCGGCGCGCTCGAGCACGTCGAGGTTCAGCCAGCCGGCCTTGTAGTCGCGGCCTGAGCCGAGGTTGATGCGCTCGGGCAGCCAGGCCTCGGTGGGCCGGCGCTCGTGGTGGGCGCCGACGAAGCCGGCGGCGAAGGCCAGCAGGTCGGCATAGGCCTCGATCGGGTCGGCGGCCTCGAAACGCTGCAATGCGGCGCGTGCCACCTCGTAGAAATCGGCCGTGCCGAAATCCTCGGCGAAGAACTGCTCGAGCTGGTCGCCTTCAAGCCAGAACACGCTGTCTTCGAAGGCGGCGTGCGGGCGTGTCTGCGCGGTGCGCTCGGAGATGACCGGTGTGCCCAGCGACAGGCAATGCGCCACGCGCGCCTGCTCGAAGCGGCTGCTCTCGTAGAAGTGGCAGTTGACCACCGCCTTGGCCTGCGCGATGAACTGGTCGCGCTCGGGGCCGTACAGCGCCGAGTCGAACACCGCGACGGTCAGGCCGAAGGCCTCGATGCGGTCCAGCCAGGCGCGGCGGCGATCGTTCATGCTGCCGATGAACAGCAGGTCGATCGGGCGCTCCTCCAGCGGCATCGCCTCGGGACTGGCAAGGTAGGGGGCGTGCAGCAAGGGCACCACCGGCACGGCGTCGGGTTGATCGCTGTAGGCGGCGACGTTGTCGGCGTCGTAGTCGACCACGGCCGACTGGCGCAGCAGCTGGCGGTAGGCATCGGAGACGGTGGCGCCGCCCTCGCCGAGCTGCTCGAGGTTGACGAACACGCAGGCATGGCGCTGGCACTGCGTGGCGTCGAAGCCCAGGTGCGCGCCGAAGACGAAGTTCACTGCGTCGTGGCGCAGCCGGTTCTTCGCCAGGCTGACGTTCGCGCCGAGGCGGCGGAACTGGTAGCGGAAGTAGCGCGCCTGGTCGACCAGACCCAGGGAGTGCACGTAGCCGGCGGGTTGCACGATGCACAGATGGATCTCGGGCAGCTTGCTCATTCTTGGCCTTTCCAGACGACGACGCGGGCGCAACGGGGCCCGGTGAAGGGAGGTTAGGCGGCGCTCGCTCGCGCTAAAGCCCGATGAAAGGCGGCAAAGCCGGCCAAATCAGGCCGGGTCCGCTCGC
>ENA-UOWO01001955-UOWO01001955.1-activated-sludge-metagenome-genome-assembly--contig:-NODE-1955-length-26395-cov-12.277069_pt1 | contig 26395 bp, 18 predicted proteins | sample MGYA00238148_ERZ761564 | MGnify/ENA primary metagenome ERZ761564 (study PRJEB28885, sample SAMN05720194) | activated sludge metagenome | isolation source: Anaerobic digester | place: USA...
CCTCCGTCGCCGAAGCCAACACCGCCATGACCAATGGCGATTTCCTGACCGCTCGTGACAAGGTCCAGGCCAATCTGCAGAAACTGGCCGGCCTGGCTGAAGAGCTGCAGGCTGCGATCGACAAGAAGCTCGGCCGCTAATTCTTCACTCTTCACTGAGTGTTGATCTTAAACCTCAGTCCGTGCAAGCAGCGCTTCGCGGGCTGAGGTTTTCTGTTTTCAATTCTTGTCCGGGGTGGTTCTTTGACCAAAGTGGTGGATGTGCATCTGACCTCTTGACATGGCCCCGATTCTCTGGTATACTGGCATTAGCTGAGTAGAAAATGTTGTACGAATATAACCGTTACGCCAAACCAGCCAATCCTGCCCCGCCCGAAAAAAACTGGTTTCTCATCATCAATCTCCTCCTGGCGCTCGTCCTGGGTGTTATCAGCCTGATCGTTCAGTTCTCCAACCAGCCGCCGGTGGGCCGATTCGATGAGGCGCGCCGTGACGTCGCCAGAGCCCGGCAGCTCCAGGCCGCTGTCTATGCGCCGGACCAGCTGCGTATGGCCGATAACTATCTCGAGCAGGCCCGCCTGATGTGGGCTTCTGAAAACGAGCGCTGGATGTATCACCGCAATTTCAGCCGCGTCGATGCGATGGCGCAGAAGGCCAGCGATATGGCTGAATATGCGGCGATGCGTTCAGTGACCCTGCGCGACAGTCTGCGCTGGGTGGCGGCGACCGGCATCAACCTGACCAAGAAGAGGATCGCTGACATCCGCGGTCAGTTCGCGGATATGCCGATGGAGGGCCAGGTGCGTCAGCAGATTGCCTTCAGCGAGCTGGCGATCTATGAGAGCGAGGAGGCCTTCAAGCGCGGTGATTTCCGCCGGGCCGTCGCCCGCTATCATATCGCTGCAAAAAAAATCGGCAGCGCCGGTGATGAAGTGACGCATATCCTTAACGGCTATTTTGTCAACGCGCCCAAGTGGCGCAAATGGGTGCAGCAGACCATCCGCTGGTCCGCCGAGAAGAACGCGCCGGTGATCATCGTGGACAAGCTCGCCCATCGCTGCCAGGTCTACAGAGACGGAGTCAAGCGAGCGGAGTTCCCGGTTGAACTCGGGCCGAACTGGCTGGGACATAAACGTCAGCGCGGGGACGGCGCCACTCCGGAAGGGATGTACCACGTCAAACGCAAAAAAGCGGGACACCGTACCGCCTATTACAAGGCCATGGAGATCAACTATCCCAATGCCGAGGATATGGCCCTGTTTCGCGCAGCGCAGGCGCGCGGTGAGATCGCACGCAGCGCCGGCATCGGCGGCCTGATTGAAGTCCACGGCGACGGGGGCAAGGGCGCCAACTGGACGGCGGGCTGTGTCGCCCTGCGCAATCGTGATATGGACACGCTCTACAGTATGGTGGAGGAAGGGACCCCGATCACTATTGTCGGTTCGCTTCGGGGAATCAATACCTCCTTCAGTGAAAACAGCGCGGCGCCCGACGGCAAGGGGCAGAACACGGCCAAATAGCCTCATGCGGCCGTTCGCGGACAGGTGAGGAGATTGACCGGAGTGCCGGTTGCAGTGATAGCCCGGATTTACAAGGTCTTATGAAACGTACAGTGCGCAAAGATTTTCGCCCGCAAACACGGGAAAAAGCCCGGCTGGAGCTCGAGTCCGCTTTCGATGACTATGAGCCCGAAAAGACCGAAAAAAAGTTGGGGTCGGCTCTTTTCTTTGGCCTGCTGTTCGGACTTTTCGCGGCTTTTTTCGTCTTTTTGTACTCGCCGGATCTGCGTGATGCACTCTTTCGCCTCGCGCCCAGGGAGAATTACCTCCGCGTCGACGGCGCAGCCGATGTGCAGCTCTACGAGAAGGAGCTGGCCAGGACGGCCAAGACCGTGCAGGCCAAACAAAAAAAGATCGCTGCCTTTATCCCCAGGGAGCCCTGGCTGGTCATCGATACCTCGGGCAATCAGATTTTTCTGATGCAGGAGGACCAGCTCCTCCACAAGGGGGTCTGCTCCACCGGCAGCTACGTCCTGCTGCGCGCCAGCCGCAACAAGCAATGGATCTTTCGCACCCCGCGCGGCCAGTTCAGGGTGCTGAACAAGATGCGCAAACCGGTCTGGTATATGCCGGACTGGGCTTTTGTCGAGGAGGGGCGGCCGATTCCGCCGCGCGATTCCCCCCTCCGGTACGAATCGGGAGTGCTGGGGGACTATGCCCTGGCCCTCGGCGATGGCTACCTGATCCACGGTACCCTGTACAAACGGTTTCTCGGTATGCCGGTCACCCATGGCTGCGTCCGGCTTGGGGATGAGGATCTCGAGATCGTCGCCAAGAATATGGGCACCGGATCGAAGGTGTTCATCTATTAACGCACTGTCTGTCCCTTTTCAGAGAGTTCAGCCTTGAATCTGCTGCCGTTTTTTAAAAATCGCCTGGGCGCACAGCTGATCTTCATCTTCGCCTTTTTGCTGCCGGTGCTCATCGTCGCTGTGCCGCTGGTGATCCTGCCGGTGCAAAAAGTGGTCGATTCCACCTCCCTGCGGATGCGGAATATTCGCGCCGCTGCGGGAGGCCCTGGCGGGGCTGCGCCCACACGCGAAATGGCGGAACAGATGGATGCCCTGCGGCTCGAGGAGACCTATGCCAACCTCCTCCTCGATCTGGCCAAGAAGGATTCGGTCATGCTCGCCATCAATCTGCGCGACAGCCTGGTCAATCTCCTCATCAAGGGGGTGCCCGTGCGCAAGTGCCGGATCAGCTCCTTCCGGATGAGCCAGGCCATCCCCCATGTCGCCCGGCTCGATTCACTCCATACCTGGCTCTATCCCCCTTTCCAGCTCCTCAATGAATCGGCCACCATTCCCAAGGCTCCTATCCGCATCATGGACGCCCCCAAGGATACCATCGAGGCTGAAGCGATGGCCGGTCAGGAGATCCCGATCGAGAACAACGATGTCCATTTCACGATGCAGTTCAACCGCAATCTCACCGTGCGCATCGAGCAGGAGCAGCCGCCGAGCAGCAGCAGCGAGTTCAAGAAAAAATTCGCTTTTGATATGGAGAGGATTTTTGCAGAGGCCCGGACGACGATCCGGAATCTGAAGCGCAAGCGTCTGCCCGAGCATAAGCTGTGGATTGAAGTAGTGGTTTCCCGCGAGGATGCCAAGGCGATCTATCGGGCCATCCCGGTCAAGCTGCAGATGGCCCTCTTCCTGCCCGAAGCCGGTTAAAAAATATCCGCCTGCAGCCCCGGCGCTCTCCAGCTGCAAGCCTCCCCCTCTTTTCCCCCTATTTTTCCCACTTGAAGATCAGATCAAACCCCGTACTGTTTTCATCTCCGCGCGTAGCCTGGAGAAAGAGCGAGCGGATGATCTCGTATTCCAGGGTCACCTGTTCGGGCGCCACCTCGCCGGTGCGCTTGAGGTTGAGCTGGCGTTCGTAGCTGATGAAGAGATCGTTGGTCAGATATTTGCCGACGACGACCGTCGATTGCCGCCAGTTTTGGTCTCCCCTGAATTCGATCACATCCAGGTCCAGGGTCTGCTGCAGGGAGCGGGTCACCTCCCCGGCGATCTGACCGGTCAGTATCTGCCTGAAGGTATCTCCGCTCAGCTGCAGCTGTGAGGCGACCAGGTTGTTTCTTTCGCCGTGGGTCAGGTCGGCAAAGCTGCGGCCGAAGGCGAGATAGGAGACGGCATCGTTCTCGGCGATGGGCTGGTCGTCGAGGGTGAAGCTGAGGAGCGGCTTGCGCAGTTCGCCCGTGGCGGTGAGGCTGAGGGTGTGCTTGGCCTTGTCCTGGGAACGGAAGATGTGGTCCGCCTGGAGGTTCATTTCGGGCAGATTGTCGCCGCCGGCGAATGTGAGGCGGCCCTCCTTGATATCGAAGCGGCGGCTGAAGAGGTCATAGTTGCCGCGGACGATTTCGATCGAGCCGAAGAGGCCAAAATGATCTCCCTCCTTGGCCAGATCGAGGTTGCCGGAGATCTCGATGTTCAATTCCGGGCTGCGCAGCCAGGTGTTGCGCGGGATTTCGAGCCGGACTGAGCCGCGCAGACGTTCGACGAAGGGCAGCCATTCCGGCTGGAGGATCTTGCGGTCATAACTCTGGCTGGTGGTATCGCCGCGGGTGACCATGAGCAGGGGGAGGTCCGCCTGCATCAGGGTGGAGGGGGTTTCGGTCAAAGCGGGCAGATCGAAGCGGGCCCGTTCGATGCGCAGGGCACCGTTCAATTTGGGCTCTTCCAGCAGGCCGGAGAGTTCCACCGTACCATCGAGGACGAGGGTTATTTCGGGGCCATCGGCGGCGGTGAAGCGGCTGCTTTTCAGGCGCAGATAGAGTTCCTTGAAGGCCGGGCCGGTCTCATCCAGCTCGAACCGCCAGAAGCCATCGCCCTGCAGCCGGCCCTCACCGCCGGCGGCGCTAAGCCGGCTCAGCACCACTCTGGAGGGCTCAAGGTCAATGCGGGCCTCGATGGGCTGGTAGGGTTTGCCGAGATAGGGGGCGATGAAGGATCCCTTGCGCAGTTCCAGATAGCCGCCGGGCAGGGGTTCCTTCCAGGTGTTGGTGAGGACGAGATCGCCGCTCAGGGTGCCGCGCAGATCGAGGCCGGGGAGAAAGGCGGAGAGGATTCCGGCCTGAAGTTCCCGCGTTCTGACCGCGATATCGATGGAATCCGTGTCGGCGATCAGGGTCCGGGGCAGGGGCCAGCGCAGACGCAGAGGGAGGAGGCCGCTGAAGAGCAGGGTATTGCTGGCGCTCTGGGTCAGAGTTCCATCCCAGATCAGCAGCGAGTCCTCGAGCAGGCTGCTGAATTGGAGGGTGGCCAGGGGCAGTCCGGCCACCTCGAGCTCTTCAGCCCGGATGGTGGTGACGATGCGGGGGCGGGCGGCGATGCCGGTCAGGGCGGCGTGCGCGCTCAGGGTGCCGTCAAGGGCGGGCGCGCCGGGTATGAAACGCCTCCACTGCTGCAGCTCTATGTTTTCGAGGTTGAGATGGAAAGTGAGGCTGTCGGTGAGGTCCAGGGTGCCGCCGAGTTCAATGCGCTGATCACCGCGGCGGAGGGCCAGTCCGGAGAGGGCCAGCGAATCCTCGCCGAAGGTGAGCCGCGGGATGGCGCCATCCAGGCTCCAGATGCCGCCGCCTTCCTTGAGTTCCAGACCGGGGAGGAGGAGCTGCCAGAGCGACTCCTGCCTGCCGGCCTCGAAGGCGATGCGGGCGCTGAGGCTGTCCGTAAAGGTCACGGCGCTCTCCGCAGTGTAGAGTCCATCTTCATAGCGGCCGTGGATGAAGAGGGAATCGGCCAGGGCTGTCCCGCCATTGCTGAGGGAGGATGCGGAGAGCCGGAGTTCGGCACGGGGGCTGTCCTGCCAGAGCGCGGTAAGGCCGGCATTGATCTCCCTGGAATGGAAGGCTTCATAGGCGCTTTCACCGAGACGGGCGGTGGCGCTGATGACGAGAGAATCGGCCGCTCCGGAGAGGGCGGCCTCCACGGTGCCGTTGAGGCGCATCGAATCGGCATCGAGCCACTGCGTCAGGCTGCGGTGCTCCTTGAGGGAAAGGGTCAGGCCGGCGGTGAGGGGGCCCGAGGCGCGCCAGCTGCCCCGGCCGGCTGCATTCAGGCCGGGGGCGGCCAGCTGCAGGGTATCGAGATCGATGCCGGCGAAGTCAAGCCGGCCGGCGGCATAGAGGGTATCGATGGCAATGCCGGCGATGATGGAGGGATGGCCCCGGAGCCGGGCTGATGCGCGGGCGCCGGCGCGGGTCATGCCCCGGCCTTCCAGATGGAGATCGAGATTGAGGTCGCTCGCCAGGCCGGGCCGGTCGAGGAGGCGGGCCAGGTCTACCCCTGCGGCGGCGAACTGCAGATCGTAGAGCGGATCCGGTTCCAGCTGCAGCCGGCCGGTGGCGTGAATCCGGCTCTTCTCCCCGGGCGCATCGGCCTGCAGGGAGAGGGTTTTGCGGTCGAGGCGCGCGGTAAAGTCCGTGCTGGCAAGGCCCAGGGTGTCCATGAGGGTGTGATGCAGCCATCCCTGCATCTGCCACTGCCTTGCCGCGGCCGTGAAACCGGTCCCCGAGAAATCGACGGCGGCGTCAACTACTCCCGGCTCCCCGATGAGGAAGGCGGTCTGCAGCCCCTCCAGCGTCAGCCGCCCTGCGGCCGATCCCGCCGGTTTGAGCCATGCGTGCAGTTCAGCGCTGCCCTCGGGTGCGCCGGCGAGCAGATCGACGGCGATGGAGTCGCGACGGCCGGAGGCGCTCAGCCCGACGCCCAGCCTGGCGAAGGGGGGACGCCAATGGATCAGGGGGGCGAGATCGGCGGCGGCGAGGGAATCACAGCGGAGCGTCATGGCGAAGGGATCGCTCCGGCCGAGACCGGCTTCGAGGCGGCCCTCAAGCCTGGAGGAGAAGGTTTCAAGGTGCAGGGGATCGATCAGCAGAGTGCGGTCGTTGCCCGCAGCTCTGGCCTGCAGCCGGGTGATGGTCAATCCCGAGGAAAGCAGATCAGCCCGTCCCTCAGCCAGGCTGATCCGCCACCCCGACGGCGAGATACGTGCGCTGGCGGCGAGGAGTGGAATGCGGATGACCTCCGGCGCGGTACTGCCGCCGGCGGGCTGCACCAGCACCTCGGCATGGCGCAAGCGGATGGATTTGAAGAGCAGGGTCCACTTCTGGCCGGCGGGATCGCCCGATGGTCTCAAATAGCGTTCGTAGTTCCAGCCCTGGCCGCCGGTTTGCCGCAGGGCGATCCGCGCGCCGCTCAGCTCGATCCGGTTCAGGGTGAGACGCCCCCAGAGCAGGCTGAGAGGCTGCCAGCGGCAGCGCAGGGTATCGACCTGCAGGAGGGTATCGGCCGACCTGAAGAGGCGCAGCTCCTCGATCTGCAGAGTTTGCACAAGGGAGCCGCTGAGGCGGCCGACCTCGATTTGGGCATCGAGCTGTCCGGCGACGATCCTGGTGAAGGCTTTCTGCGCGCGGCGATGGAGATCGCCGCGCTGGTAGAGGATGCCGAGGGTGACGAGGCCGGCAGTCACGGTCAGGATGAGCAGGATCGTGAATATTTTAAAGAATCTGCGCATGATTACCCTCTAGAAGGCCTGACCAACGCTCAGATGGACCTGTACGCCGTTATCGCCGCGCCCGAGCGGCCAACCCAAATCGAGGCGGATCGGTCCGATGGGCGTACGATAGCGCAGGCCGGCACCGGCCGCTGTATGGAGATCTCCGAGCGTGTGGCCGTGCAGCCTCTGCCAGACGTTGCCCGCATCGAAAAAGAGGGCGCCGGAGATGGGGCCGGCCAGCTCGCGGCGGATTTCAGCCCCCAGTTCGAGCAGACTGTTGCCGCCGATGGGATTGCCGGCGCTGTTTTTAGGGCCGATTTCGCTATGGGCATAACCGCGCACTGAAGAGGCGCCGCCGGCGTAGAAGCGCTCCTCGAGCGGGGTGAAGCGGTCCGGCCCCAGGCGGCGCAGTGAACCGGCTTTAAGCCGGGTCGCCAGTACGCTGGTGCGCCCCAGACGCTGATAGTGCCGCACCTCGCCGAGCAGCCTGAGGAAATGGAAATCGCTCCTGAAACCGACCCCGGCCCAGGTGATGGTGGCGGCGGTATATAGCCCCTTGCGCGGATAAAAGAGGGGCAGGGAGTTGTCCCGGGCCATGGCGAGGGTGACATAGGACTTGTGATAGAGGGCGATGCGGCTGCTGTCGAGGGTCTGTTCCCGGGTCAGAGCGCTCACCTTCAGATAGTCCTGCTCAAGCGTATAGCGCAGCGACCCGTCCGTATAGGTGGCGAAGCGCTGCTGATGGGCGATATTCACGCCTGTGCGGTCGACGGTGAAGCCCGGTTCCTGCTGGCGCAGAAAGAAGGGGTTGAAGAGCAGACTGGTCTGGGGCCCCGGAAAACCGAACTGGGTGATCTTGAGATCTATCGAATAAGGCTCGAGGTGGCTGTGCTTGAAATAGAGATCCAGCCGGCGGGCGCCGCCCAGAAAGGTCCGTTTGCGGATGTCGAGAGAGAGGCGCAGCTGGTCTTCCATGCCGTAGCCGGCGCCGGTCTTGATCGTCCAGGGAGGTGCGGCCTTGACCTGAACGGTGACGGGGAGAAGCGGATTTTGCAGGGAATCCAGTATCGCCTTGACGGTGACATACTGGAAGACGCCGAGTTGATAGACCTGCCGCTGGCTCTTTTCGAGGTTTTTCTGGCTGTAAGGCTGGCCGGGGCGGAGGGCGAGCTGTTTTTTGATGGTGTTCAGGCCGATGATGCTGTCCCCACGGACGGTGACCGCACCGAAGAGGCATCTGGGGCCGGGGGTCACTTCATAGAGGAGGTGGACGCTGCGGTCCTCATCCTCGAGGCGGGGCTGTACCCGCGTCTCGACGTAGGCGTAGCCCTGATTGGCAAAGAGGGTGTTGAGGCTCTGCAGGTCGCTCTGGACGGCCGCGTCGCTGTATCCCGCCCCGCTCTGGGTGATCATCTTCACCCTGGCCTTCTCCCAAACTTCCGCCACCGCCCGGCTCGAGTCGGCCAGCATGATCTTTGCGGAGGTGATGGCGACCCGCGTCCCCTCGCTGATGTGGTAGGTCAGGCGCACGGCGGAGGGTGATTTGAGCTCACTTCCGGCCTCGATGCGGACATGGATGAATCCCTCGCGCTGATAGAAACGGAGCAGGCCGCGCAGGTCCCGCTGCATCATGCTTTCGTGATAGAGCGGGCCCTTGCGCCAGAACTGCAGGCGGGCCAGGCCGGTGCGTGCGACCAGGAAGAGCTGCTCGCGCAGCTCGTCGTCCGAAAAGTGGGCGTTGCCCTCGAAGCGGAGTTCCTTGAGGGGCAGCCCCTCTTCCTGTCCGGTCTGGCCGGCCGCGGGAGGCGCAGGGACAGCAAGGAGCGATATCCAGATGACCACCGGAAGTGGCAGGCGGAGGAGGATGGGGAATATGCGGTGGGCGGGTTTCACGGCTGGTCTCCCCGGTCACGGACCGCTATTTGCGGCGGTATTTCCGGCTTTTTCGCCATTGCCTGATTTTTACAAAGATGATGCCATAGCGCGATGTAAGAAAATTGAAGAGGGGCAGGCGGATCGAACGGACGCGTCCCAGGGCCATGATGGCCGATTCCATCCGTTCGGCCAGGATCTCCCGGCGCGAAGCCTGGGGTACGGGCCGGTCGTAGACCGGGGCGACCTTGCCCTCTCTGTGCAGGCGGCCCACCCGCAGGGGCGAGTTCAGCCCCTTTTTCTGGGTGTGCAGCTTGTGGGTCTGGTAGGCCCGGTTGGCGGTTACATCGCTGGCGATGAGGGCTCCGGAGGCGATGGCCTCTTTCATCACCTCTACGCCGCGCGGCGTCCGCGCCAGCAGCTTGGAATGGGATTCGAAACAGTAGTTGCCGGACTCGTCCCGTGTCCAGGCATCGCTGACCGCGATGTCGGCGAACTCGGAGGCGCCGTCGATGCAGGTCTGGCAGCGGGGCGGGCTGAAGAGATAGGTGAGGTAGTTGATCGCCCCATCCTTGAAATTCGAATAGTGGAGATTCTTGATCCTTCCGTCCCGCAGGGTAGCGCGGATCTTGCCGGGCCAGGAGCCGCCGCGGAACTCAAAGTTGCTGATCTGCTCGGGCTCGATACCGCGGCAGGCCAGCATCTCGCGGGCGACATAGGGCTCGAGGGAGGAGGCGCAAAAGAGGCCGATGACGATCGGGATCTGTTCCCTGAGGGCGGGGGATTCGGTGCTGAGCAGGCGCAGGCCGTGCACCTGGCAGGGGAGCCCGGCGAAAGCGTACCGCCCCGGGCTGGTGCGCACGGCCGCCAGGATCTCGTTGACCGGGATGATGATATATTTGGACTGCTGGCTGGCGAGCAGTTCGTCGTAGGTGCGCGCGATGAAGACCTCGCCGAGCCAGGGCTGGTCCGGTTTGATGCGGGTGACGATGCAGCCGTCGACGACGCCGCGCTGCAGCAGGTCCCACATCAGGGCGGTGATCACGCCACCACCAGCGCCGCCGCGGCGCAGCCTGGCATCGCCGGCGTAGCCGACATAGGTGGCTGCGACGTGTCCATCGAAGCGGGTTGAGGGGTTACGGTGGCCGAAGGTGATCCCGGTCAGGTCGAGAAAGTTGACCTTGCCGCCGGGGCAGACCCGGGCGCAGAGGCCGCACTCGGTGCAGGCCCCGGCATCGAGCACCGGAAAGAAATTTTCATCCAGGGTGATCGCCCCGGTCGGACAGGCGCCTGCGCAGGTACCGCAGCGGGTGCAGAGATCACGTTCGGTAAAAGCGATGGCGAGGAGGTTGGGATCGATTTTTTTCATCACTCTTGTTCAGCAGCCTCCAGGGCGCGGGTGAAGACGCGTAAAAAGTTGCCCCCCCATATTTTGGCCAGATCTTCGCGGCTGTAGCCGCGGCGCAGCAGTTCGACGGTGATGTTGCTCAGTTGCGAGACGTCATTGCAGCCGTTGACCCCGCCGCCGCCGTCGAAATCGGTGCCGATGCCGATATAGTCGATGCCAACCAGCTTGACGACATGGTCGATGTGGTCGCAGACATCAGCGACAGTGGCGAGCCGCCGTGGATACTTGCGGTCGACTTCGTTCCAGGCTTCGCGCTTGGCCTTGCGCGCGGCCGGATCCGCGAGTGCATCCCACGACCCATAGTGGGCATCGAGGGAATCCTGGGCGGCTTCGCGCCGGGCGTTGCCGGGGATACTCTTGACATATTCGCTGAGGATGCACAGCTGCATCACCCCCCCTTTGGCGGCGAGGGCCTGCAGCATCTCATCGCTGAGGTTGCGCGGATGGCTGCAGAGGGCGCGTGCGCAGGAGTGGCTGGCGAAGATCGGGGCTTTGGATACCTCCAGGGCCTGATAAAAGGACTCATCGGAGGCGTGCGAGATATCGACCAGAATGCCGAGCCGGTTCATGCCGGCAATGACCTCGCGGCCGAAGGGGCTGATCCCGTTCCAGAGGTCTTTGCCGGGGTCGGTGGACGAGTCGCAGATGTCATTGTCTTGCGTGTGGCAGAGGGTGATGTAGCGTGCACCTCTCGCACGAAAAGCCGCCAGGGCCTCCAGATCGTGGCCGAGGGCGAATCCGTTCTCGATACCGATGCAGGCGCTGAGCACCCCGTCACGGGCATTCCGGCGGATCTCCTCCGGAGTTGCGGCCAGGCGGATCCGGTCGGGATATTTTTGCAGCATCGCCTCGGTCAGTCCGATCAGACGCTCCGCGGCGGCGCGGGCGTTGCGGTAGTTCTTTTCAGTCAGAGCGCGCTGGGAGACAAAGGCGGCGAAGAAGAGGGCGTCGAGATTGCCGTTCTCCATGCGCGCCAGGTCGATCTTGCCGCGGTCGCGCGCTCCAGCCTTGTGAACGGCGCCGATGTCCCAGGTGGTATCGAGCATGTGCAGAGGGGTGTCGCAGTGGGTGTCGATGGTTAAAAGCTCGCGATGAAGCTCAAGCGCGGCCGAATCCGGTGCGGCGCCGCGAAGCGGCAGAATCAGGGCGAGCAGAAGGCCGGCGGTGACGGGGATCGGGTTCACTTTTTTCAAGGAGTTCCTCATGATGGGTTGGTGCGATGCGCTGGAGGCGCCGGTCCGGCGGACGCTGGCCGGTTGATCCGGCCGGGAGTCGGCCCTATCAGCGGCATGGCTGACGCGGTCAAGCCGGTCATCTCCTGGATAAAGATACGGCAACAGTGCCGGGATGCGGAGGAGTTTTCACTCCGCCGGCCGGCCTTTGAGCACGTGAGCGGTGGCATCGTGGATGTGCACATCCACCAGTTCGCCGACGGCATACCGACCCTCCTGCAGGATCACCAGGTGGTTGTCGTCGGTGTGCCCCTGGCTTTCCAGCTGCGACTTGCGGGTGCCGCTCTTCTCAACCAGCACCCTTTCGGTGCCGCCGATGCGGGCGCTCTTTTTTTTCAATGAAATACCGTTCTGCAGGGCGTTGAGCAGGACCGAACGCCGGCTCTTTTCCTCGCCGCTGACGTCGTCCGCGTACTTTCTGGCCGCCAGGGTGCCGGGCCGCTCGGAGTATTGAAAGATGTACGCGGCATCGAACTCGACCTCGCGCAGCAGGGCGTACGTGTCGTCGAACTCTGCGGACGTCTCCCCGGGAAAGCCGACGATGATGTCGGTGGTCAGGCCGATCCCGGGGATGGCGGTGCGGATCCTCTCCACCAGCCCGAGATAGTCCTGCCGGGTATACGTGCGCCGCATCAGCTTGAGGATGCGGTCGCTGCCCGCCTGGACAGGCAGATGGAGGTGTTTGCAGATGCCGGGCTCCTCCGCCATCACCTCGACCAGGTGCATCGGGAAATCCTTGGGATGGGGTGATGTGAAGCGCACGCGCTTGATGCCCTTAACCCGGCTCACCTCCCTGAGCAGCGACGCAAAGTCATGCTGCTCATAGCGGTACGAGTTGACATTCTGTCCGAGCAGGGTCACCTGGCAATAGCCCTCGCCGGTGAGGCGGCGCACCTCATCGGTGACGCTGCGGGGAGAACGGCTGCGCTCGCGGCCGCGGGCGAAGGGGACGATGCAGTAGGAGCAGAAGTTATTACAGCCGCGCATCACCGCGATCCAGGCGTTGACGCCGCCCTGGCGGCGGGGATAGATCTCGGCATAGGTCTCGAAATCGGAGAGTTCGAGAGCAAAACGGTTCTTCCTCTCCGGCACAGGCGCCGCGATGAGGCCGGGCAGGAGACGGTAGCTGTCTGGCCCGGCGAAAAAATCGACCGGCAGCCGGCGGTTCCCGCCCAGCTCCTTTTTCAAGCCCGTGGCCATACAGCCGACCACGCCAAGGCGGAGTTTCGCGCCATTGGGCAGGCGGCGGATCTCGTGGATGCGGTTGATCACCCGCAAAGCGGCATGCTCACGCACGGCACAGGTATTGATCAGCACCACATCCGCCTCCTCGGGGGCATCGGTGCTTTCCAGATCGGCCTCGTCCAGGATGGCGCGGATGATCTCGCTGTCATATTCATTCATCTGACAGCCGTAGGTTTCGATATAAACTTTCACGCTCTGAGGTTCACTTTCGATCCATTTCTTGCTGTCATTCTGTGACCAGGGTCCCAAAGACCGAGAGTTCCTCGATCTTTTCAAGGTGGACGGGGCGCAGCTGATTGTGCAGGGGTTCGGCGCTGCGGACGCGCACCCGGATGAAGGTGTCGGTCACGCCGCTCCAGATGCCCTTTTTCTCCTCCTCGAAGAGGACCAGCTGGCGGGTGCCGAGAAAGCGGCGGAAATAGGCGTGGCGTTTTTTCAGGCTCAGCCCGCGCAGCCGGGCGCTCCGTTCCGCCTTGACCTCCTCGCTCACCTTGCCGGGCAGGTGACGGCTTCTGGCGCGGCTGCGTTCCGAATAGCTGAAGACGTGAAAATAGGCCAGAGGGAGGGCGTCGAGCAGGTCGAAGGTTTCGGCAAAGTGGCTTTCGGTTTCGCCGGGAAAGCCGGTCAGGATGTCGGTGCCCAGGCAGATATCGGGCACCTCTGTTGCGGCGCGGCGGACCAGCTCCGCGAACTGAGCCGCGTCATGGCGGCGGTGCATCGCCTTGAGGATGGTGTCGCAGCCGCTCTGGGCCGGGACGTGGAGAAACCGGCAGACGTTGTTGTTCAGCATAAGGCGGAAGAGTTTTTCCGGCACGGTGGTCATTTCGATCGAGGAGATGCGCAGCCGCTCCAGCCCCGGAAGAAGCGTCATGGCTTCCAAAAGATCGATCAGGCGCCGCTCTTCCTCGGCCCAGGTGCCGATATTGACCCCGGTGAGGACGATCTCGCGGTGGCCGGCGGCGATGAGCTGCCGGGCTTCGCCCAAGAGGTCGGCAAAATCGCGGCTGCGGCTGCGGCCGCGGGCGAAGGGAATCTCGCAGAAGGCGCAGAAAAAATCACAGCCGTCCTGGATCTTGAGGTTGGCGCGGGTGTGGCTGCGGTCGATGGCCGGCGCCGGCATGGTGAAGCGTCCGCGGCCGGGGGGCGGGGTGATCAGCAGGGGCTCGCCCTCGCTGTGGCTGCGGATGATCTCCGGCAGTTCCATCTTGACGGCATTGCCGGCCACCCAGCAGACGCCGGGCAGGCGGCAAAGGGATTCTCCCTGCATCTGCGACTGGCAGCCGATGAGGGCGATCCGGGCGCGCGCCTGGGCGCGATGGATCCGCTGGACCAGCCGCCGGGTGTCGTGGTCGCCCTTTTCCGTCACCGTGCAGGTATTGATCACCACCACATCCGCGGGCTCTTTGAAATCGACGATCTCATAGCCCTCGTCGCTGAAGCGGTTCTGCAGAGCGGCGGTCTCGGCCTGGTTCAGCCGGCAGCCCAGGGTGTAGAAGGATATTTTGCGGGGTGGTTGCACGCGGCGGCCGGCCTACTTTTCCTCGATGGTCACCCGGGTGATGACGTCGCCCTGACGCACGGCATCCACCACCTCCTGTCCCTTGACCACTTTGCCGAAAACGGTGTGGCGGCCGTTGAGATGGGGCTGGGGGGAGTGCGTGATGAAGAACTGGCTGCCGTTGGTGCCCGGTCCCGCGTTGGCCATGGAGATCACCCCGGTCTCATGGGTGAGGGGATTGCCGCGGAATTCATCCTCGAAGCGATAGCCGGGACCGCCGCGGCCGGTTCCGGTGGGATCCCCGCCCTGGATCATGAAATCGGCGATGACGCGGTGAAAGGTGACGCCGTCGTAGAACCCCTCACGGCTGAGGAAGACGAAATTGTTGACCGTCTTGGGGGCGTAGCCGGGATAGAGTTCGAGCTCGATGGTGCCGCGGCTGGTTTCGAGCCTGGCCAGGTAACTTTTTTTGCTATCGATGACCTGGGCGGGCGCCTGGTCGTATTGTTTGGAAGCCACGGGTTTCTCCTGTTTTTAAAATAATTTGCTGGCCATTAAGATATTGATTCCGGACGATAAAACCAAGCAATTTGGCCGGGAGTGGAGGGCGGGCTGCCTCACTGCGCTGCCGAGCTCATCGCCGGAAGTGGTGGATGATGATCGCTGCTGCGGCGGCAACATTGAGAGAATCGGTGCCCCGCTGCATGGGGATGGTGATGCGTTCGTCACAGAGCGCGGTCAGATTGGAAGTGAGCCCCTTCCCCTCGTTGCCAAGGAGAATCGCGCTCAGGGGCGCGGGCCGGATTTCCCCCAAAGGGGTGGAGCCGGCGGAGAGGTGGGTGGCGTAGAGGCGAAAGCCCCCTTTCCCGAGCAGACGAAGCGCCGCGCCCAGATCGGCGCTTTCGGCCATCGGGAGGGTGAACAGAGCCCCCATCGAGACGCGGATGACCCGCCGGTAGAAGGGATCGATCGTCCCCCCGCCGACGAGCAGGCCCCCGGCGCCGAGTGCGGCGGAGATGCGGATGATCTGGCCGAGGTTTTCGGCGTCGCCGATCCCTGCGCAGACCACCAGCAGGGCGGGGGGGCGCAAGCGCGGCAAAAGCTCTTCCAGTCCGGCGAGCGGTCTGCGGATCCCGCAGGCAATGACGCCGCGGTTGAATGCGAAGCCGGGGGCTTGCGCGAGGAGGGCTTCGGGGGCGGCATAGAGGGGGATGCCGGCCGGGACAAAGGGGGCGATGCGGTCGAGCCGCCTCTCGCTGACGAGCACGGAGGCGGTGGGGCAGGGGCTGGCGAGCAGGCGGAGCACCGGATTCTCCCCTTCGACGATGAAGAGGCCCCGCTCCCGCACCACCGTGCGGTCGCGAAGAGACCGATACTCGGCGATCCGCGGGTCATCGATCGAGATGATGGGAATGATCTCCGGTCCGCTGTGCGTCATGGCCCGTTTCCCTGTTTGCCCGCCGGTTCCGGCTATCTCTGCAGTACGATGGAGCCCTCCTGCAGCTCGAAGCGGCTGAAGGAAAAGTGGCTCATGTCGATGACGGGGTCGATCTGGAAACGGCGATTGAGATCGGCGAGGTCGAAGGTGAACCGTCCGACGCTGACTGTCGAGGCCTTCGCAAGGGTGATGCGCTTGCCCGAGGCCACCGGCCGCAGATCCCCCTTGAGATAGACCTGCTGCAGGGCTTTTTCGGGGAGCAGGCCGCGGATCTGGCCGAGGATGCGCTTTCCTTCGCCGGTGAGCTGCTCTGTGGGTATTTTTTCGAGATCGACCATCATTTCGACGATCAGGCGGTCGCGATGAATGGTGGTTTTGGCCCCGCGCACGACGGCATAGGGATCGAAATCATCCTGGCCGGCCATCTCCGCCAGCAGGGCGGGGACGAACTCCTCGGCGGTGATGCGCACGCTGCCCTTCTGCTCCAGAGTGCGCTGCAGGGGGGTGAGGGCGCGGCCGGCTGTACTGCCCGGCGCTTCCGCTGCGCTCACGCTTTCACGGCTGCCGGGAGCGGCCGCATCGGCCCGGCCCTGCTGCCGGGGTGGAGGATCGATCCCGGGCAGATTATGGCTCTCCTCCGGAAGGCCGCTCTCCGCGCCGGTCTCCGGCTGCGCTGAGCTGCGGCGGGCCTCCTCCCGGGCGGCGGGAGATTCTGCGGGCGTTTTTCTCCACTCTTCGCCCGCCATCTGCCCCTCACGATACCATTCGGGCTGATAAAAGATCCGGTTCATGAGCCAGGAACGCAGGACCCAGACCACAGCCATGAAGATGATGATGGCAACAAGCCAGTGCAGAACTCTTTTCACGTCGGCCTCGTCTTTTTCAGTTTTTTGCTTGCATGCGCTGGCGCCAGGCGAAGGGATCCTCCGCCCCTGCGATGCCGCGCACCCGGGCGCTGAGGGCGAAATACGCCTGTTTCATCGGCCGGTAGAGGTCGATATGGGCCTGAATCGGCTTTTTGCGCATCGGCTCGCGCAGCTGGATGAAGGGACGCACCAGGTCGGCCAGAGCCACGGCCCGGCCGTTTTCCTTTTCGTAAACCCAGGCAGCGTGCAGTGCGGCCCCCAGGGCTGCACCTTCCCCTTCAACAGGCACCACTTCGGTCTCAAAAATGTCCGCGATGGCCTGGCACCAGGCCGGGGACTGGGCAAGTCCTCCGGTGAGACGGATCTCCCGCGCCTCGATCGGCATTTTTCGGTAGCCGTCGTAGAGGTTGAGGATGTGGCCTTCGAGGACAGCCCGGCCGATTTTTTCGACCGTGAAATCGGCCAGCCCGAAGCCGAAATAGAGAGGGGCGGCCAGGGGCACATCGGGAGTGCGTTCGCCCATGTACCAGGGGATAAGGATCCTGCCTTCGTTGCCGGCGGGAGTTTTCGCCATCAGGTCGTTGAATTGGGCATGGCTGAGGCCGTGCTGCGCGAGCACGGCATTGTAACCGTTGGCCAGATTGGAGACACAGAGGAGGGGAAAATGGCGCCCGGTACTGTCGCGGAAAGCGGCGATTTCGCCGCTGGCATCGATGAAAGGCTCGTCGAGGACGGTATAGGCTGTGCCGCTGGTGCCGAGGCTGATGGTCACCAGTCCCGGCGCCACATTGCCGGTGCCGACCGCGCCGTACATGTTATCGCCGCAGCCCGCATCGATCCGGCACTCCGGATGGAAGCCGAAGCGCTCGATCAGGGCGCGGCCGATTGTGCCAATGGTCTGATCCGACGGCTTGACGGCCGGGAGCTTGCCGGCGAGGTCCGGTGCGATGGTCCGGAGCACTTTATCGGACCACCGGCCGGTGCCGGGGTGCCAGAGGGCCATGCCGGAGAGGTCGCCGGGCTCCATCACGCGGACGCCGCCCTCCTCACCGCCGGTCAGCCACCAGTTGACATAGTTGTGCACCAGAAAACAGGTGGCGGTTTTTTGCCAGAGTTCAGGTTCGTGGCGGACCAGATGAAAGATCTTGGCGGCGGTGTAGCCGGTGCGCTGGCTGTTGCCGACCTCGGCGATCATCGCTGCCGGGCCGCCGACGGCCGCGGTGAGCAGACGGCACTCTTCTTCGGTGCTGAAATCGTTCCACAGCTTGCTGCGCGGCCTCGACAGCTTGCCTGCCGCATCGAGGGTCACCAGCCCGTGCTGCTGTCCCGAGACCGAGATGGCGCGGATCTCCGCCACCGGCACGCCGGCGCTCTGCATGCGGCCGAAGAGGAGCTCGATCGCCTCGATCCACATGCGGGGATCGGACTCCGAGGCGCCTGTTTCCAGCCCCTGCATCACGCCGTTGCGCGTGGCGTAGTTCAGCCCGGTATCGTAATTGACCGCATCGAGATGGATGACTTGCCGGGCGGCAAGGTCCAGAACGATCAGCTTGCAGCCCTGGGTGGAACTGTCGAGACCGGCGAAAAGCATGGGAACCTCCGCTTATTTCTTGAGGGCGGCTTTGATTTTGACGGCAGTGGCCTTGCCGTACATGGCGCAGGCGCCCTTTTTGGCGTCAGGTTCGATGCCCAGCTCTTTGATCGCCTTTTTCACGGCGGCATCGGTGACGCCCCACTCCTTGGCGAGCTTGCCGGCGGAAAGAAGTTCTTCAGCCATGATATCCTCCTGGTTGTTTTTTATTCAAACCCCTCCGCTGATCTGCAAATGGAGCGGCCGTTATAACATAATGGTTTTCCCGCAAATTTTCAAGATAATCCTTGTGCCCCGGCTAAAAATAAAACCATTTGGTTTTACACTTCAATTTGATAAATTATACATCTTGATGCGCAAACCTAATCAACAGAAAAAGCAACAGTTCGAGGGAGTTCCATGAAGATCTTTGTTCTCAACTGCGGCAGTTCTTCGCTCAAATTTCAGCTCATTGAAGCTGACGATGACCGGCTTTTAGCCAAGGGAGTGGTTGAACGGATCGGCGCCAGTGATGCCATCCTGACCTATAAACCGGTGGGAAAAGAGCCGGTTGTGCAAACGCGCGATATCCCGAGCCATGAAGCCGCCCTGAGTCTGGTGCTCGGACTCTTGAGCGACTCCCGGCACGGTGTCATCTCGGGTATGAACGAGATCGGCGGCGTTGGACACCGTCTCGTCCACGGCGGCGAAGAGTTCGTCAGCTCGGTACTGATCGATGAGAAGGTCAAGGAGGGGGTGCACCGCTGCATCCAGTTCGCCCCCCTGCACAACCCCCATAATCTCAAGGGTGTCGAGGTGTGCGAGCAGCTCATGCCCGGTGTACCCCAGGTGGGCGTTTTTGATACGGCTTTCCACCATACCCTGCCGGCCGAAGCCTATACCTACGCCCTGCCGATGACGCTCTATCGCAAACACCGCATCCGCCGCTACGGTTTTCATGGCACCTCGCACGCCTATGTCGCCCAAAAGGCGGCCGAACATATCGGCAGGCCGATCGGGGAGCTGAAGATCATCACCTGCCATCTCGGCAACGGCGCCAGCGTCACCGCGGTTGACGGCGGCAATTCGGTGGAGACGAGCATGGGCTTCACCCCCCTCGAGGGGCTGGTCATGGGCACCCGTTCGGGTGATGTCGACCCCGCCCTGATCCCCTATATCGCCAAGATCGAGGATCTTTCGATGGCCCAGGTGGATGCGCTGCTCAATAAAAAGAGCGGCATGCTCGGCCTGACTGAAAAGACCAATGATTTCCGCGAGATCGAAGAAGGAGCCGAGCAGGGCGACCAGGCCTGCATCCTGGCCCTGCAGATTTTTTGTCACCGCCTGCGCAAGTATATCGGCTCCTATATGGCGGTTCTGGGCGGCCTCGATGCCCTGGTTTTCACCGCCGGCATTGGTGAGCACTCCCCGCTGGTGCGCTCCTGGAGCTGCCGGAATCTCGAGGCATTCGGCATCGCCCTCGATCCGGAAAAAAACCAGCGCAACGATCTGGAGATCAGCACCGGCAGGGTCAAGGTGCTGGTGGTTCCGACCAACGAAGAACTCGCCATCGCCCGCGAGACCGAGCGTATTCTCAAAGGCTGAGAGTGCATGGAAATGAAAAAGCCTTGCATCCATCCGGATGCAAGGCTTTTTTTATGAGCGGGAGACGGGGATCGAACCCGCGATATCAAGCTTGGGAAGCTTGCGTTCTACCACTGAACTACTCCCGCGTTCTGTATATGATAATAAATTTCGCAGCGAAATGCAAGCCCTTTCTCGCTACGGGCTGCGGTCCGAGGCGGGCAGGGAAGTCAAAATTTTCGCAAAAAGATTTGCATTTGCTCCTGAATTTGGTGTATATTCATGCAACAGACAGACCGGCAGCACCGCATCCCCACTCACAGGAGCGCAGAGCATGAAAGAGGGAGCACCGCCGCACAACCGGAGCCTGGCCGCACTCTTCAGGATAAAATCGCTGGATCACATCATCGCCGAGTCGGAGCGCGGCGAATACCGCCTCAACCGGGTGCTCGGCCCGGTGCAGCTGACCCTCTTCGGGATCGGCGCGATCATCGGCGCCGGGATCTTCGCCACCATCGGCACCGCGGCGGCGGGCGATGCCTTCCGCCCGGGCGCCGGCCCGGCCCTGATGCTCTCCTTCGTCATCACCGCGGTAGTCTGCGGCTTCACCGCCCTCTGCTACGCAGAATTCGCCTCGCTCGTCCCCATCGCCGGTTCGGCCTACACCTACTCCTATTCCACCCTGGGCGAGCTGATCGCCTGGGTGATCGGCTGGGACCTGATCATCGAATATGCCGTCGGCAACATCGCTGTGGCCATCTCCTGGGCCAACTATTTCAAGACCTTTCTGCGGGGATTCAACATTATCATCCCCGACTGGATCTCGATGGATTACCGCACCGCGGCGCGGATTGTCGACGAGGCTGGGGTGCAGACCGTCTTCCGCGACGCCCCCCATCTCTTCGGGCTGCCGATCGTCTTTAATCTGCTCGCCGTGGCGATTGTCGCCCTGATCTCCCTGGTGCTCATCTGGGGCATCCGCGAAAGCGCCCGTTTCAACGCTGCCATGGTCGGCATCAAGATCGTCGTGCTGACCTTTTTTATCGTTGTCGGCTGCTTCTGGATCAAGCCGGAGAACTGGACCCCCTTCGCCCCGAACGGCTGGTCGGGGATCAGCGCCGGGGCGGCGATCGTCTTTTTCGCCTATATCGGCTTTGACGCGGTTTCGACGGCGGCGGAGGAGACGCGCAATCCCCGCCGCGACATGCCCATCGGCATCATTGCCTCGCTGATCATCTGCACGATATTTTATGTGGTCGTCGCTGCGGTCTTCACCGGGCTGATCTCCTATCCGGAACTCAAAGCCACTCTGGCTACGGAGCAGGCCGAGCCCCTCACGCTGGCCCTCGCTCATGCCAGTCCCACCCTGGGCTGGGCGGTCGGCATTGTCGCCTTCGGCTCGGTCATCGCCCATACGGCTGTGCTGTTCATCTTTCAGCTCGGTCAGCCGCGCATCTTTTTTTCGATGTCGCGCGACGGCCTGCTGCCGCCGCTTTTCCGGCGGGTCCATCCCCGCTTCCGCACGCCGCATGTCGCGACCCTGATCACCGGTGTCTTTGTCGCCTCTTTCGCCGCCGTGGCCAGCATCGATGAGATGGTCGATTTGACCAATATCGGCACCCTCTTCGCTTTCATTCTGGTCAGCGCCGGCATCATGGTGATGCGGCGGCGCGATCCGCACCGGCATCGGCCTTTCCGCGTCCCCGGCGGCTGGCCCTGGGCCCTCGGCCTCTATCTTTTGCTTTCTCTGGTCGTATTGTTGACGCCCCTGGCGCCGGCCGCCAAGGGCGGAATCCTCCTCGGGGCCGCCCTGCTCTTTTATGCCGCCCGAAACTACATCTTTCCGGTCCTCGGCATCCTCTCCTGCCTCTATCTGATCTATTACCTGCCGCCGACCTCCTGGCTGCGCTTCGCCGCCTGGCTCAATTTCGGCTTTATCATCTACGCCGGCTACGGCGCGATGCACAGCCGGCTGGAGGATGAGGAGGGTAGAAGGGGCCCGGAGGCGCTCGCCTATGCGGCGCGGGTCGGGGCCCTGCTGCTGGTGATCGGCGATGCGCTGCTGTTTCTGATGCGGGGTTTTGATCTTATCATCCATGCCGGCAAGAGCCAGGCCGGGGCGGGATTCATGGAACGGGCGGCGGCAGGAGTGGCGGCGGTTGCAACGCCGGCGCAGTGGCTGGAAGCCTCCTGGTTTCTCATCATCCCGCTGCTGCTGAACTCGCTGGTGCTGGGGCCGTTGGTAATCCGGCGCGCCCTGCAGGCTGAAAAGGCGGGGGAGGCGGTCCGGCCGGCGCTGGCGATCGCAGCGGTCCTCTCCTTCCTGGGGCTGGCTTATCTGCTGCTGCTGGCGCTGAGCTAGCCCCGGCAGCGGGTCAATCGGCGAGGTAGATGTCCATTTCGCAATCGTCACAGCGAAATTCGAGGCGCAGACGCTGATTCTGGTCGTCAATGAGGTGCAGAGGCTCGGCAAAACCCCGGGCGTGCAGCTGCCCTCCGCAGAGTCCCAGCTCTCCGCGCAGGCAGTAGCGGCTCGTCATCACCCGCTGAGCGCGCAGATCGATACCCGATTCGGCGGCAGGGGCGATCTCCTCCACACCATGGCGGGTGTAGAAGGCGCGGGCGCGGCGGTTGAGGACATTACCGTGAAAATCCAGACTTCGGACGGGGAAGGGGATCTCGTTCGGGACGATTTCGATCCGGTGGAGGGGATGAAGCCGCAGCCGCTCCTCGAGCAGCGCGGTGAGAAGATCGCGGCGCATCCGGTTGAGGGCGGAAAGAGGGAGAAACCAGGGGTCCCGCCAGCCCAGCCGCACCTCCTCTACGACAAAGAGCGTCCCCCCGCTTTTCGCCAGCTGCGTCCGGGCCGTCTGCAAGGCCTGCCCGGGGTCGCGCGCAGGCTGATAGAGCACCTCTGCACGAATCTCCGCTGTGACCCCGTCTTCATCCTGCACCCTGAGCAGTAATCCGTTATCCTCCTCCACGACATCGATCTCGACAGAAATCACGCGGCTGCCTGCGCTTTTTTTGAGCAGTGCCGTGAATTCATGGTCATGGTTGCGCAAGATGCGGGTTCCGGGGGGTAGATCGAGAGGCTGGTCGAGGATGATGCGCTCACCCTCGACGCGGTTCACCCTGACTCCCTGCAGCTCTCCCTGATCGTCGAACCAGGCGAGCCCGTCGCCGTTGTGGAGCGGGCGGGCGCCGGGTTCGAGCCGCAGCTCCCCCGATTGGCAGCGCAAGACCAGGCCGACGGGTTCGCCGCTGTGCTTGGGGGTGGCCCAGGCGGTGAGGTCGCTGCCGCGGCCATGGATGAAATAGGTGGTGAAGCTGCGATTAAAGCTCCCGGCGGGATCGGGGGTGAAGGCGGGGGCGGCGCGGCCGGAGGAAGAGGGGTGCATTCCCCGCTCTTCCAGCAGCGGATCCAGCTTTTGGCGGTAATAAGTGACGATATTTTTCACGTAGGAGGCATCCTTGAGCCGGCCTTCGATCTTGAAGGAGGTGATTCCGGCATCGAGGAGCTCGCTGAGCTGTCCGGAGAGATTGAGGTCGCGCAGCGAGAGGAGATGCCGGCGGCCGCTGACCGTTTTCCCGGCACCGTCGACAAGGCGGTAAGGCAGACGGCAGGGCTGGGCGCACTGGCCGCGGTTGCCGCTGCGGCCGCCGCGGGCAAGGCTGAGATAGCACTGGCCGCTGTAGGAGACGCAGAGGGCGCCGTGCACGAAGCACTCCAGTTCGATCCCGCATGACCGGCGGATGGCCCCGATCTGCTCGAGGCTGAGCTCGCGAGCCAAAATCGCCCGCTGAAAACCGACCCCCTCGAGAAAAGCAACCCTCTCCGGAGTGTGATTGTGCATCTGGGTGCTGGCGATCAGTGGGATGGGGGGGAGAGAGGCCTCCAGCAGGCCTGTATCCTGGATGATCAAGCCATCGGCGCCGAGGTCGTGGAGACGGCGGGCGAGCGCGACCGCTTCCTCCAGCTCGTCATCGTGCAGCAGGGTGTTGAGGGTGACATAGACCCGGGCCCAGCAGCGGTGGGCGTAACCGGCGAGGGATTCGATCTCCTGCAGAGTGTTGCCCGCCTGTTCGCGGGCACCGAAACGAGGTGCGCCGATGTAGACGGCATCTGCGCCGCAGTCGATGGCGGCGAAGCCGGCTTCGAGGTCGCGCGCCGGGGCGAGCAGTTCGACGGCAAGAGGTTTCAGCAGCACACGCTGGCCCTGTTCATTAAAGTTGCTCTTTGATATGAGGTCAACAGAAAAAGCCTGCATGAAGTCATGCAGGCTTGTTTGGTATTGATTTAAGCGCTTTCCCGTCCGGGAAAGGGGTCAGCTTATCTGAAAAGCTTGCCCAGGAAGCCGCCGATCTCGTCCATGGAGCTGCCGTCGCCATCGGAGTCAAGCATTTTGTTCAGAGATCCAAAGATGTCGGGCTGTTCGGCCTCGGCTTCCTGCTGCTGGCCGGTGAGAAGTTCGGAGAGGCCGGAGACATCGAGGCCCTCTTCCCGGGTGGTTTTGCCGAGAGCGCCCATTACCATGGGGGCGACCATTTCCATGATTGTTCCCATGGTATTGGCATCCACGCCGGCGGTCTGGCTGACACGGGAGGTCACGGTGGACTGGTCCCCGCCGAAGATGTGCTTGAGAATGCCGGAGCCGGAGAAGCCGGCGGCGTTGCCGATCAGGCTGCCGAGATTGTCAAAGATGGAGCCGTCGTGGTCATTGATGAGGGCCTTGTGCAGGGAGGAGGCGCCCGTTTGTGAGGAAGAGTTCCTGGTCAGGGCGGAAATGAGGATCGGCACAGCGACGCCGACGGCTTTTGATGCCGTGGCGGAATCAATTCCGAGCTGCCTGGCGATTTTGTCGATGGCATTGCCGCTCAGTTGCTGGACGATCATTTGCATAATAACATTCATTTCGAGACTCCGTTGATTAAATAAAATAGGTTGTTTGTTATTCCAACAATACACCTGCCCGATTTGTTCCATAAAAAAAAGTAGTGGCTATGACGAAGAGGGGAATCATTCTGACGAGAGCATGGGGATGGCCCCCCTCTTTCCGTGCGCAGGAGGGAGCAGCCGGCGGCAGCAGCGGGGTTCGTTTAGCCAAAAATGGCGCTTTCTGTGTTTAATTTATGGCAGTGCCTGGAAATTTTGCACAATAATGGCGTATAGCCGTTAAAAAATAAAAATATTTTACTTTTTTGTTGACATTTAGAGTCTCACTCTGTATATTTCTTGTACAGAGACCAGCAATGGTGGACCCTTTTGGAAAAGGGCACGGGGACCGCTCCTAGCTTTACTCTTGTACGATTGCAAATCTGCTCCAGCAACGACCATAATCAACTTGATGTATGTAGTGGCGGGGTGGTGGGGGTTTTGCGGTATCAAGGTGTTCTAGGGGAAGCTTCGGTATTCTGGTCCATTCTTCCTTTTCAATGTGACTACTTCCGGCGTTTCGCACACCTTCCTATCAGCCAAAATCCCGTATGTGTCAATCACCATCCCCCGAATGCTTTTGGGGAGGCATTGTCCTCGCAATAATCAACCGTTGAGCGGCATCTTTGTTCATTTGCAGCATTTTAATTCGATCCTAAAAAAACATTCTCAGGAATTCTTCCATTCTGGCCGCGTCTTTTGGGGGATCGTCATAATGGAAAGCAAATGCCTGTAATCATCTGATCGGGCAGAGCAGTTATTTCTTTCCTGCTCAGTCTCCTCCTGTTGCAAAAAAAAAGCTGCCAGCAGACCGGCCAAGTCTGTAGTGCTGGCAGCGTCACCACACGCACGGTCCATGCGTTAGCACAGGCCATGGTGGGCTTTTTTTGTTCCGTTCAAATTACAAAATGGAGTCACGTTTGTCAAGTATTTTTTTTGACTAACTTTATGATTGATTGACGAGGGATTCATGCTGCATTTCCGTATTTCGGAGCACCTGCGCAGAGGCTGCCACGGTCGGTTCAGGACGGCCTTGCTGGCGCTTTTGCTGGCCCTTCTCTCTCTGACGCCGGTGAGGGCGCAAACCGGCGGGCAGGAGGCCAAGGGTTTTTTGATCGAATCACAGCCAGGCGGTGCCACGGTTTCGATCGAGGGGGAGATCATTGGCAAGACCCCCTGTTCCTTTCCCTATCAGCTTGCGGGTAAATACCGGCTTTTCGCTGAAAAGAGGGGCTATGAGTCGGTCTCCCGCGAGATCGATTTCGGCGCGCGCAAGATCGAGACCATCACTTTCATGCTCTCCCCCAAGACGCAGAGCAAGGCGATGCTGCGTTCCTTCTTCGTCACGGGCTGGGGACAGAATTATAGCGAGCAGCCGTTGAAGGGCAGGATATTCATGGGGCTGCAGGGGGCCTGTCTGATCGGGCTCGGGGTGGCGCATGTACGTTCGCTTCATTATGAGGATGAACATCGCCTGCGCCAGGACGCTTATCGGGTCGCGAGTTTGCAGCTGGATCAGGAGGAGGCGGCCTGGCAGGCGGTTCAGTCTTCTTACGAGGATTGGCGGCAGGCGGACCAGTGGCGGCGGGCGGTGATTTATGCCGCTGTCGGGGTGCATCTGATCAATTTTCTCGATGCGATCCTGGTCTTTCCCAAGAGCCTGCGCCAGATCGAGTTCCTCGCCGC
>ENA-UOWO01001960-UOWO01001960.1-activated-sludge-metagenome-genome-assembly--contig:-NODE-1960-length-26381-cov-10.873775_pt1 | contig 26381 bp, 26 predicted proteins | sample MGYA00238148_ERZ761564 | MGnify/ENA primary metagenome ERZ761564 (study PRJEB28885, sample SAMN05720194) | activated sludge metagenome | isolation source: Anaerobic digester | place: USA...
GCGCAAGGCTTTGCGGGCTGCACAGGTTCCTGCACAGGTTCCTGCACAGGTGTCGTTTTGCAGACCTTTCCCGCTCGGAAAAACAGTTTCCACAAAATTGTCGGATAAGGCATTTTAATTCTTGTATAGCAACTTAAAGTATATACGCTATAATTAAGTTAGACATTTGTGATAAAACGTATCACGGAACCAAAGACGGGTTCCGATTATTATTTTTATTGGAGGTATCTATGGATACAATATCCGCTAATGCTGAAGGCAACGCTCATTATTTCGAGCTGTCTTCTATGGATCTCAAGGCTTTCGTTGATGCAGTCGAACAGTGCCGCGGGGATGTCATCCTCTTTACTGATGAGGGTGACCGCTTCAATCTCAAGAGCACTCTTTCAAAGACTATGGGCTTTCTTGCATTGATAGAAGACGGCAAGTTTGCCGGAGCAAAGATCTACTGCCCCGATCCTGAAGATGTCACTATGCTCTTCAGACTCGGCTTATTCGGTGAGACTCCTAACACGTCTCACTAACACTATTCGGAGGTGCCTCTCTCCGCGAAGAATATGGCGAAGAAAAGGCTATGAGAAAGATAATGAAAACCCTGGAGAACGGAATCATCGTTATTGATACTATGGGAGGTGCAAAGCATTGAGCTACTCATCTGAGAATTGGTTTCGTCCCGGCGCTGCGCCCGACACTGCAGATCTTACTTCGCCCTGGTTCGTAACTACCTACTCTGAAGTAACAGCTGACAAGGTCAAGGACTTTCTCAGCGTTACAGGCGGCAGACTTCCCAACAGGTGTTCTGATGCCGAGGCTTTGGCTTCTGCCATCCAGGTCGCCTGGAAGGGACATCTGGTTGACCGTTTTGTTCCCAGAACCTCTGGCTTTGTGCTCTTGGATCATCTGGTTAGGTTTGCTGCAGATAATTGGCAGGCGATAGCTACTTATAAGGCTTTGTCTCCTTCCGCCAAGTCTAACTGTTATCTTTCACGGAGAGGGGATGTTCCCGGCATAGTCTATGCCGACCGGTTCCTCTATATGAAGGGCAACAAGTGGTCTTACGATCCGAACTTTGATGCGACAGGGCTCCCGCCTATGTCGGCTTTTGCTTTCAAGAGAAGGTTCGACAATGCCGATAAGTATATCGAGTCTCTTAAGCACATGACGGACTTCCGTACCGTGGTCGCTCTGGACTCTCAGTGCTTTGACGGTATCTTCTCACTGATGAATCTGCTCCGCGCTCTTGGTGCCGAGAAGGTGCTTCGCCCCGTCGTTGTATTCGTGGGCAAGCCTGACATGTCGGCACGCGATGCACTCAAGGACTACGCCGAGGTGTTCGTATGCGAAACGCCCAGCCTTGTGCCTCTTTGCATCGGATGTAACCGCTCCGTGCTCATTACTTCAGATAGCGGTCTCTGCGACATAGCAGCATCAAGCGGTGTCAAGGTGGTTGCGTACTGCGAGTTGTCGGCACAAAAAGAGTTTCCTAAGGCTATAATGTGTGTGGAACACGGTCACGAAGATCAGATCACAGTCGATAGTCTGACTCGATTATTCGGCCGCGGCACAGGTTGGTGAGTGTGCGGCGACGCTATAGTGGCGCTATCGCGAGGGACTGTCAGACTCGGGTTGACAATCTGCGATTGAGACACTTAAACCAGCATACTGCTCGCATACTGCTCGCATACTGCTCAGTTCGGTATAGATTTGTATTGAAAAAAGTCGGCAGGTGGGTTATATTAAATACGGAACCTGACTTGTTGCATCTGGCGGTGGTGCCGATACGCGATGGTATATCAGGGATATGCTGTATCAGCCCTAAGCAGACCGGTGTGACCGTAAAGCTGGTCTTACATAAGTAAGAGGGTGGGAACAGGCTCGGCAAACAGATACCAAGGAGGGTTTTATGTTTGAGGTGGACAATCTGGAGCTTGTTATGGCTAAGCCGGGTGATATTATACTTATCTCGGATTTCTGGCTCCGGAAGCAGAAAGAGACTTATAAGAACCATCACGGTATGTGGGCGGGGAGCAGACCTTATCTGGTCCTTGCCACCGGCGGTAACAGGGAAAAGCTGTTCGCGGTGCCTATGACTTCCTCGGTCGGCAGGATCGCAGACGAGATCGAGGCCGCGCAGGCAAGAAACAAAAGTTCCGGGGATATGCCGATGGCACTGTTCTGTACCACGCTGTATCCGAGCAACGACAGACATAACGGAGCGATAGTTCTCAACTGTCCTGTTGTTGTTCCCGCGTACTCCAAGTATTGCCATGTGCCCAGGACTTTTATCGGATCCAAACTCAATGAGATGTGGCCTCCGAGCGGGCATGAGTTCCGCACTAAAGAATTTCTGCGCCGTGCCCAAGAAGGGTACAACAAAGCAAAGCTCTTATCGGATTATTGTCCGATGAATTACGACTACGACGGTGTCTATTCGGATCTGTATAACTATTGCGACAAACTGTATAAACGCAAGGCGACTCTTACCAATCCTAATGCTTATGACAGATGGAGCAATAACGAGATAGCAAAGATACGAAGAGCCTTTGAGGGCTTGAGGACATAGAAAGGCTGAAAGTTATGAAGTCTTACGAAGAGTTTAAGAATGAGATCTTCTCTTCCGGGCAGTCTAAAGGCTGTATTCCGGCAGAGGACGCATGCTGGGCATTGTATTGTGCTGAGCAGGTACTTGATTCGATCGATCAGGCTCAGGATGACGAACTCATGGAAGTTGATCCGACGGTCGATGATGATATTCACATCTCGCTTACCAGTCTGGCTTCCAGACTTCGTGAGGCTCTTGGCATAAAAAGCGATTGTGGTGATACTGACGGTTCGGGATTTGTCCCAGATCCGTGACATGAAGCGATGGTCTGTTCCGGTCGGCGCTTTTACTATTTATGAAAGGATAAGAAAGAGGATATGGCAGTAACAAAGATTTGGGCCGTTCATAGTAATGTTGACGGTGTTGCGGGTTATGATGTCAACTCGTTGAAGACGGAGTTCGACGAGCGTTCGCTTGCGGATGCTCTGTCTCTTGTTGTCGATCCTTTGAAGACTGTTGACGGCAAGCTCCTTGCAGGTGTGAACTGCGATCCGAGGAAAGCCGCAGCGGAGTTCAATGAGGTTAAGGAGAAGTTCGGTAAGACTGACGGAGTCCTTGCTTATCACGGACACATTTCGTTCTCGAATTCCGACCGTCTCAATCCCATTGATGTCTTGTCTGTCAGTGCAGAGATAGCAAAAGAGATGTGGGGAGATGCGTTCCAGGTGCTTCTGGCTGTTCATATGAACACGGAGACTTTACACTCTCACTTCCTCGTTAACTCGGTATCGTTCATTGACGGACACAAGGCTTCGGATAATGAGAAGAACTATTACAGACTGCGTGCTATTTCAGATCGCATTTGCGGTAAGTACGATCTTATCGTTCCCGAGCCTTCCAAAGAGGAAGAGATAGACTATCGTGAGTTGGAAAAACGCCTTGTCGAGATCCGTATGAAAAGTCCTACGGTCGAACTGCTCAAGGCGAATCTGTCCAAGGAGGGAATGACCTACTGCGGTACCGAATATATCAAACTTAAAAACGGCAAGTATCTGAAGTTGAGTAAGATCAGCCCGAGCATCGCAAAACTCTTTGAGTACAAGTCTGCTGATGTTGCATCCAAGCCTGAGCTCAAGCCCGGCGAGCCTGCAGCGGCAGCTCCCGATCTCGGTCTGGGCAGGAATTTCAGTTACGAGTTTAACAGGGGGTAAACACTATGGGTTCCAGAAATGACAGTACACTGTTCAATCTGCTCCGTTCTTTACAGACTCAGCAGAACATGTTGGGCAACGAGATTACACAGATCGGCCGTGCGGTCGGCGAGGAAGAGACTTCCGCTGCTTTGAACTTCGCTAACGTCGGTACCGTTATGGCTCTCGGTGCGGTCGCGTGGATGTACGGTTTCCGTCTCGACAACAAAGACAAGGGCGTTAAGGACTTCTTTACTAAAGCGGAACAGTTCGGAGGTCTCGGTGTTCCTATGGATGATACCGGTGCCGTGCTTGCCGACCCTGACCTTTTTGTCAAGCTCAAGTCCAAGATCGGTATTGGCGACGGTACTATGAACCGTAACGGGAAGAAAGGTTTTAAGACTGTCTATAAGAGTTCTTATGACACCGTTATCGAGAACATTAGAAAGAATCAGGATACTTCCGTTCACCGCGCCCTTACGGCGGACAGTCTTTGGGACAGTTTCCTGCTCTGTCATCAGTGCAACAAGAACGGATTGTTTTTTGCTGTAACGGGTAATTGGCCGCCTTCGTTCCAGATCAATCTTTGCGGAGTCGATCCCCAGGAGATCATCAAGTTCAAGAAGACTCTTGCCAAGTGTGGAGTTACTATGGAAGCCTCGATGGCAGCCGGTAAGGACGGTTACTACAATATCGGCGGTGACTATGACTCGCTGACTAAAGCAGCTAAAGCTCTGGAGGGTAAGACTTTCCGTGTTGCGGTTGGGCCCGAAGACTTTGAAGATGTCATTGCGACAGACATTATCACCGAGCATCGCGATGAGCATACTCTGACTTTGACTACTAAGGCAGACGATTCTGAGATGGATTTGCTCAGGCACTATTCCAAGAGATTCGGAGGCGAGTTCACGGAACTCGATACCGATCTCGGTGTTGTTGACATCGGCAAGGCGGATTTCAAAGAGTTTGAAACGAACATGTCGCTTCACGGATTTGAAGTCGAAGACCTCGGTGACGGCAAGGTTTCCGTCAAGGGAAGTCTGCTGAAGATAAGAGATATGAACGGGGTATCGGTCGGCCTTGCTGACGGTGCCTTCGATAGCATCAAGAAAGCGATCGCTGACGGTACTCTCAAGGTATCTTATGCGTTCCACAATCCTACGGGCTTTGACGGTCTGATGCAGTTGCTCTTCGTAGCAAACAGCCGTCTGTCCGGTGTTTGGGGCAACGGTTCCGGTTGCGATACCATCAAGCAGCAGATCAAGACCTTTGCCAAGACACTTCAGATAGATCCCCGCCGTGCCGGACTTGGTCTTATGTACGGAGAAAAGCGTGGTGCGGCCATCTTTGAGAGATCGCTCCGTTCGCTCGTTATGGATGAGGAAATGGCTGCTATGTTCGATCTCGATATGAGGACCGAAGCCGGCAAGCCTGTTCACGCATTCTTTGATGAGAAAGGTAACTGCAAGGTTACAAACCTTCTTAACGCAGAACAACATACTGAGTTTGCCAGAAGACAGCAGGAACAGCTGCTCGCGGGACTCCAGGATCTTCTCAAGAATGTTCCTGTTGCACCCAGCGGTTCACCTACTGTTTTCGCAGACGGCCAGTTAAACACCTTGATAAAGTAACAGAAAGGAGATTGCGATATGCCTAAGAGTATCGTAAGAAATGTGTTGGGGGTTGGCATTGAGACCTACGGCGAGAACGAAGACAGTCTGGTCCTTGCCCATTCGCTTTACAGCGGGTTCATCATGTCGCACAAGCGTACCATCAATAAGGATTCGCTCAAAAACCCTCCTTTTACGACCAAGAGAGGCGGTGACAGTACGACTCAGTCATTCATTCTCTTTGTCCCCAATGACAAGGAAGGTGCGGTGCTTGACGCTCTTCACGAAGTTGGTGCTGCCTGCTGTATGTGGTCCGGTTTCGGTGATGATTCCAAGACTCTGTTCCTCGTGGACGAGCCGGATGTCGCCGAGCGTGCCGCAAAGATGGCAGGTGTCACTTTAAGCAAAGAAGATTATATTACCGTTGTTTTTACCGACGAGGGACTTCAGGAGCCCTCGTCTGACGGCGGCATAGGCTCCGAGGGTGTGCGTGGGGTGGGTGAGAGCCTTGTCTTTGCTATCGGATTCCTGCATCTGCTTGAAGAACAGGGCTGGACATATCCTGCTCTGCCCGAACGATTCTTCTCGCCTCAGGAGTTCAAAGAGTTTCAGGAAAGGAGCAAGCTGGAGAGCGAACTCGTTGAAGAGTATAACAATCTGGCTATGAGTCAGTATGCAGAATAATCAGAGGAAGCGCGCTTATAAGATGTTCGCCCTGTTTATGGCTCCGTTTGTGGCTGTATTGGGCTTTCTTGAAGGTCAGAACCTTGAGACACACGGCTGGTTTAATGCCCTGCTCAAACCTGGCAACCTGGTCATCTATACTGAGGATCTGTGGCCTTCGTTTAAGTGGGCAGGTATCATCCTTCTTATCTACGCCGCCGCTATGTTCGTGGTCATTTCTACGTCACGCAACTATCGTCCGGGCGAGGAATACGGTACTACGGATTGGGGCGATCCCGAAAAGTTAGGACAGAAATACCTTGATCCGGATGACGATTCCTACAATAAGAGATTTACTGAATCGTTCTCTTTGTCTTATAACAACAAGTTTGCACAAAGAAACAGTAACTCGCTCATTCTCGGTGGTTCCGGTGCAGGTAAGACTTTCCGATACGCCATGCCGAATCTTTTGACGGCAGGCTGTTCGTTTATCGATGTCGATCCGAAAGGCGAGCACTTGGCGAATGCCGGTAACCGACTTGTCGAGCTTGGTTATGATGTTAAGGTTCTTAACCTTACCAACTTCGAGGAGTCCGACTGCTATAATCCGTTCAAGTATATCCGCGAGAACGAATATCAGCGTGACATTGAGAACCTGGTTGACATCATCTTCGATGCTGCTACCAACGGTTCTGAAGCGAAGCAGGATCCGTTCTGGAACAACCAGGCTAAGTCCGTGCTTCTTGCAATTATGTACTATGTCTATTTCGAGTATCCGAAGGCTTCACAGAACTTCGGTGCCGTTATGGAGATAAAGAGAAGGGCAACTATCGTTCTAGGTTCTCCGATGCAGCCTTCTGCTCCTACTGAAGCCGATCCGTTGTTCGATGAACTCAAGGTTCGTGATCCTGACCACATCGCTTTGAAGTATTGGCAGGAATATGCTCCGGCATCATCCAATGTTAAGAAGGATGTCGCGTCCACTCTGAACTCGAAGTTGTCTAACTTCAACAACGAAGGTCTTGTCAAACTTACCCGTTTCGACGATATGGACCTCGGTAACATGGGCGACAAGAAGCGTATCATCTTCCTTGTCATTTCCGATACCGATACTTCGCTTAACTTCATCGTATCCATCTTCTATTCCCAGCTGTTCAACACGCTGTTCAGAGTTGCCGATGAAGTTTACCGCGGACCGCTTCCCGTCCATGTCGAGATACTGATGGATGAGTTTGCCAATATCAAATTGCCCAAGGACTTTGATAAGGTGCTTTCGACAATGCGTTCCCGTAATGTTTCGGCATCTATCATCATTCAGTCCTTGTCACAGCTCAAGGCTCTGTACGAGAAACAGTGGGAGACTATCATAGATAACTGTGATACCCTGTTGTTCCTCGGTTCCGGCGGTCTTGAGACGGGTAAATACTTCTCCGAGCTTCTCGGTAAGTACACCCTGGATACTCACAACTCTTCGCTCAGCAAAGGCCGTCAGGGTTCTACACAGACATCCGAGCAGCGTATTGCCAGAGATCTGTTGGATCCTTCCGAGATCCGAAGGCTCGACAACGAACTCGCTATCGTCTTTGTCCGTGGTGAAATACCCGTTAAAGACAATAAGATCAACATTGTCCAGGATCCTGCGTGGGCTAAGTACATCGAGCATTCGGCTTATGACAAGAAGACCGGCAAACAGTATGAGCCTCCGAAAAAGCACAATGTTGAGGCTTTCGACGAGGACGAATGCGATCTTATCGACGAGGTTTCCATTACCCCGCCCGAAGATCTCTATTACTTCGTTTCTCAAGACGAGTTGGACTTAGTGAACTTCTCGCCTAAGAAAAATAAGAAGCGTAAAGTAGCGTAACTTTACTATTTGCAAAACCCCGCCGTAGGGCTTACGGCATAAAAGATCTTTTATACACAGGAAAGGAGATTTCCAATATGTTAAGTAACTTTTTCGTAGCAGGTGCTACAACTCTCGCGACTGTTAAAGCCGGCCCCGTTGTCGCCGGAGCAAAGATGATGATGGCGGGTTCGTATGTCATGCGACTTGCAGGTACGGACTTTAACACTATGGCACAGAACTTCGCAGGTGTTGTTGCGACCGTTCTTTCTGCTGTCGGTGTCATTCTCTGCCTTTGGGGAGGATTCAACTTTGCAATGTCTCTCGAAGCTCGTGATAACAACCAGAGAATTCAGGGTGCTATCACTTTCTTCTCCGGCATCTTACTGCTCGTTCTCCCTCAGGTCGTCAACACCGTATCTGGCGGAAGCGTTACTGTATCTCCTGTTGATATTACAGGCTGATGCAGATTTGGCTCCCTCTCTTGGCGCAAAGGGAGGGAAGCCTCTTTTATATTTGTTAAAGAAAGGGGATAAATAGCTTATGGACGCTTTAATGGGACTCTTAAAAGCTGTTTGGGGCATTCTCGCTCTCTTGGTCAGTCTTGCCAAAGCCTTGTTTTTGCTTGGCGGTATCTCGGCTCAGACGACTTATGATGCTGCTGAAGCCTTGCTCTATAAAGTGCTGGGTTGGTCATCTAATCTTCTTATGTTTAATCCGATCGAACTGATCGGCTCTTTCGGTGAAGGTTCCGCATCTTCGGGCGGTGCTGCGGAAAGTGCAGTCAATGTCTGGTTTTCCGGTCATTTGCTCGGAGGCTCGGGTGCTAACGGTATCGGTACTATCCTTATAGAAGCCGGACTCGGATTAACGCTCATAGCGTTCTTCTACGGATTCTCTGAAAGTACCGTGCAATTAGAGAAGACCAACATTCAGTTGATCTTTTCCCGTATCCTGCGTTGGATCATTGCGGTAGGTTTGGTTACTGTCAGTTATCAGTTGGTAGGTTGGCTGTTTCTTGGCTTCCGTTCTTTCTATGACCATCTCGGTCAATTGTCTGTAGGATCCACCGATGCCGAGTCTTTCTTCCGAAACAGTTACTCGGGCGTGTTCTCAACCGGATACGGTTTGGCTTCAGGAACCGAAATCTTCGATTGGGATGCGGCGTTCTCGCAGACCGACTTTACAGGCGGTATCGAAGATTTCGCATCCGTTACTTCTCTCCGATCTTCTCTGGTCGGTGCGATCATAATGCTGTTAGGTCTTGTGAAACTGTTTAAGAAACTGCTCAAGTTTATCGTAGGGCTCCTTCCGAACCTTGTGCGTGTCGTCGCACTGTTCGTCTGTGCCCCTCTTGGCATTTCGATGTATGCTGCTCCCGAGACTCAACAGAAGGCCAATTCATATATCAGGACCTTTGCTGCCGCCGTCTTCTCCAACTTGCTGAAGGTAATGGCTATGGGTTTGGTTACCATCATGGCCGTTCAGTTTACAGTCAGTATTGACGGTACTGCTTATCGCTTGCTCGACGCTTACGGAATCGCTTCCGCAGTTCTGCAGAGTGTGTATAGTAATGATATAATGGTTGACTTCGCATTCCTGATGACATCCGGCGGATTGCTCGGTATGCACCTTGTTGTTGACCTGCTCACAAAGACTTGCGAGATTTCAGACCGATTTGCTCAGGAAGTCTTGGCATAAGAAAGGGGAAAGTTTGTATGCGTACACAGTTCAATAAAGATGTATCAGATTACAAGTCAAACTTCTGGAAAGGTCTTACCTTCCGCCAGACAGTTTGCGGTACTGCCGCTATCCTCTGTTTCGTCCTGTTCAGAGTAGTCTTAAACATTTGGTTCGAAGGCGTGTTCCTGAACATAGCAGGATTTGGCGGTGCCATCTTATTTGCTTTCCTCGGTTTCTTTAAGAAGAACCGTATGCAAGGCGAAGAATTAGCCCTTTTGTTCCTCAGGTACAGAAGGACTCCGAAAGTTTTGTTATGCCGTAACAAGCCCATTGACTTTAACGGTATAATCGAAGAAGAAAGTGACGAGGGAAAGGAGCCTGAAGCATGAGTTTTAGAAAGTTAAAAGAATCGCTCTACAAGGTACCGTTGCGTGTCCAGGACACGATCTATATCGAGTCCGTCAATCTCGACAAGGGTATCTTCTATCACGGTAAAGACATCTACACAAAGCAGTATGAGTTCTCCGATGTCAACTATGAGGTTATCTCAGAAGATGATAAGGAAGCCATCGTAAGCAAGTGGTGTCAGTTTATCAATTCGTTCTCTGCCGGCGGTGAGTTCAAGATCACGATGAACAACCGTAAGATCGACGAGGCTACGCTCGAAAAGTCCGCGTTTCTTGCAGACCTGAATGACGGTCTGGCTGATTACAGACGCGATCTCAACGAGAACCTCAGAGAGAAGCTCGCAGCCTGCAACAACCTCGATACGCAGCTCGTTCTCACGTTACGCGTTACGGCCCGCGACTATGTCGATGCCGCTATGCAGTTTGAACAGATGGAGAAGTCCACCAGAGTTATCCTTTCTGAGATCGGCTCTGACCTGACACCTCTTTCTGCCACAGACAGAATGCGTATCCTTTACAACATTTACAGAAACGGTGAGGAGGACTTCTACGCCTTTGATCCGCACAAGGGATTCTACCTCCACGACTTCAAGGACTACATCTGTCCTGATTCCGTCGAGGTCAAATCCGATTATCTCAAGCTCGGCGAGAAATATGTCAGAACCCTGTTCCTCAAGGATTATGACAGTGCTGTTGCCGACACCGTTCTTCACAACACATTGAACCTGCCGAAGACCGCCTGCCTTTCCTTTGATGTCAAGGTTATGGATCCTTCTGCAGCCAAGGAACTTCTCGATAAGCACCTGTTCAATGTCTCCGGTGATGTTACCAAGTGGCAGATGTCCCAGAACAAGCACGAGAACTACACAGCCGAGATCCCTTACGATCTCAAGCAGCCTCGTGAAGAAGCAGAACAGCAGTTGGCTGACCTCGTTGAGCACGGTCAGAACCTCTGTTATACCTGGGTATCCATCATGCTGATGGCGGACTCTCTTGAAGAACTCGATGCTGACACCCAGCTCGTCATCAAGAACGGCCGTAAGAACAACATTCAGTTGATGGTAATGCCTCAGTATCAGATAGAGGCTCTCAACACTGCCATTCCGGTTGGCGTTAACCTGCATCTGATGAGCCGTCTTCTTATGACGGTCTGCCTCGCAACGCTCATACCGTTCAGGTCGCAGAACATCATGCACGATAACGGTGTCTATTACGGAGTCAATCCTCTGTCGAAGAAACTCATCACCGTCAACCGTGATAACCTCATCAACCAGAACTCGTTTGTGCTCGGTGCTCCAGGTGCAGGTAAGTCGTTTATCAGCAAGTCTGAGATCGCTTCCCTCGTGCTTCGTGGCGATACCGATGTTATCATCATCGATCCTGAGTCTGAGTACGGTTCGCTTGTTAAGGAACTCGGCGGAGAGCTTGTCATTCTTGATGCCGCACGCGACATCCATATCAACGCTCTCGACTTGAACCAGGACTACGCCGAAGAGTCGTCGAACCCTATCGCCGTCAAGTCCGACTTCCTTATGTCCATTATCGCCCGTATCAACGGCGGTAACCTGACAGCTGAAGAGTCCTCGATCATTGACCGTTGCTTGGCAAAGGTTTATAAGCCTTTCATCAAGAGCCATTACCAGGGCACACCGCCTACGCTCGTTGAATTCAAGGAAGAGCTTGCCCGCCAGGGCGATCCGGTATCCCAGAGACTTGCGCTCTCGATTGAACTCTTCACAGACGGTTCCTTGAACCTGTTTGCAAAGCAGAGTAATGTTAACATCGACAGTACGCTTGTCTGCTACGATATTCTCAACCTTGGTCGTCAGCTCAAGCCTCTCGCAATGCTCATCACCCTCGATGCCATCTTCAACAGAATGGCGAAGAACAGATACCGCGGCCGTAAGACTGCTGTCTTCATCGACGAGATTTACCTGCTCTTCCAGGATCCGTACTCCGAGCAGTACCTTATGACACTCTGGAAGCGTTGTCGTAAGTACGGCGGTCGTATGACGGGTATTACGCAGAACATCGAAGACCTCTTGGCCTCCGATTCTGCAAGGCGTATCCTTAACACTTCCGAGTTGCTCGTCATCCTGTCCCAGAACGGTACGGACCGTGGTGAGCTGGCACATCTGCTCAACATCTCGCCCGTACAGTTGCCGTTCATCTCGACAGGTCAGTTCGGTGAAGGCTTGCTCAAGGTAGGTAAGGCCATTGTGCCTTTCGAGAACAAGTATCGTGATGATACAAAGATATACCGACTGCTCACTTCCAAGATGTCCGACATTGCAAGGTATTCGGAGGAGGAAGCCTCGGAGGCTCGTGCACAGCAGCTTAATTCCAACAGTCTGTTGGACGCTCCTGCAGAAGCACAGCCAGAGGAACCTGCCATGTACGAACAGCCCGTAGAACCCGCAGGATGCGAACAGCCTGCTGACGAGACATCTACGGGATATGAACAGCCTGTTGACGAGGCATCTGCAGAACCTTATTATGCAAGTGAGCCCGTTGAACAGTCTTACCCCGAATATTCAGGCAACAACGAGACTAATGAAGGTTGATTTTCTTTTATTTACTATGTCAGGCGGGCGGAGTCGGTTACCGGCTCTGCCCGCTATTCTTAAAAGGGGGATGACACTATGAGTTGTGATCCTAAAAGGATTGGTACTTGGGATCGTGCTGCCGCCATAGCCGAACGTGAGCGTGTGTATAACGAAACGGCGCGTCAGATGAGCTCTATGTCTGAAAGAGCCGGCGTGTCTTTGACTTTGAAACAGCAGAACTCTATCTTGGAGCAGTACGGAGCGAAAAAGACAGACATCTCCGGAATGGATGCCCGTGCTGCCCGCCAGGCGTTGGAAAACGATATTAAGAACCTGAATTACTCTCAGGGTAATATGCGTGACTTGGCCGGAGATTTCGGCAAAAAGAAACAGCTCGAAGCCTGGACACGCGTTACTTCTGTTCAGCGTACCTCTAATGACGAGGCAGCATTACTTCAGGGAATTGCCGGGCAGCACAATATCAGAATGTCCCGTGCTGAAGCTAAGCTAATCATTGAAAAACATCCGAAGATCCTCCAAGGAAAACCTGCGGAGACTTTGCAAATCATCAAGAACTCTAAAAGCAATGTGTTCAGAGCAGCGAAAGCCGGTCGTGCAATCGGAACTCGTGCTCTTGCTCTTTCTGCTGGTCTGGGCGCTCGTATTGCAGGTTCTGTTGACGGTGAAGGTACGGGGTTAGGTAAAGAAGATGTAACTGCGTCCGGAATGGCTTTGAAAGATGCTGCAAAGAAGGCTTCTGAAAAGAGTGAGTTAATGGCAAGGGAGCAGAGGCTTATTAAACAAGATGCCGCCCGTGCCAGATACCGTATGAATCACACTTATCAGTACGGTAAGAAAAAAGGACAGGCTAAGCCTCGTATCGACGAACGCTGGGAAGCCGGAGCAAATAGAGTTCGTCAGATCGGCAATAAAGATATATCGTTCCGCACGAAGAAGACCCCGGCACAGAAAATGCGTGCAAAGGCTAATGCCAAGCGTATGCGTTCGGCCGCTGCGGAGCGTATGAGACAGAAGCAGCGTGCTGATACGATCAGAAGATTGATTGTCAAGAATAAGGCTAAAGCAAAAACCGCAAAGGCAGCGGTAGAAGCAGTTAAGAAGGCAGTTACGGCTGTTATCAGTATGATCACTTCTGCTGTTACAAGTACCGTAGCCATTGCTGTTGTTGCAGTTCTCGGTATCATCATTGTTGTTGTCTCGTTGGTGGTCGTGATTGTTACCATCATATCGGCTTTGCTGTATTCGCCTCCGATCGGCGATTGGTACGATCCTCAGGCAATTAAATACGAGTCGTTTGTTGAAGCCACCCAGGACATGCAGGCGAAGTATTATGATGATTGTCTAATGATGTCTTATGCTATGGGCACAGACATTCCTTCGTATGCCGATGTCCAGATCGATTGGGGCGAAGTCTATACTCTTTGGGCAGGTATTGTCAGTTACCGTTCCCAGAACCAGATGATGAATACGAATATATCTGATGATTCGTCTGTAACTCTTACGCCTTATTATTCCGGTGGTATGTATGTCGTTACTGACGATGCCGATATGTCGCTGTTCAACTTAGACGGTGACGGTGCAAACGATTATGTTCAGGATCTCTACCTCGCATTCTATCTGATGTATTACGATATGAAGAGTATGGATGACTGCGGTAATCCGATCCTCGTTGATGTAACGACCGGGCACAGATACCTGCCGTACTATCCGAATAGCGGCACTGCCGGCGGATACGATTTCTCGTACTATTGTGAAGGAAACGGCTATCCGATGAAAGATGAAAGTAACGGCAACATTATCACGAATGCGGTCGAAAAAGACGATAACGGCATCTGGCAGATCAAGTCTTCGTCTTATCCGAACCTGTATTGGGCTTGGGCTTCGTCTAACTCGACAGGCGGACTTGATGGCGGTGCAGGATACCTTTGCCGTGGCTATCCGTTGCTGTCCGTAAGTGGCGAGAGCTTCTCTACAACCAACCCCGGTTGGACTGAATATCACTATTTGTATGGCGATGTCAGTTGGAGTGGTAATGTGTACCCTCAGAGTTCTTTCCCTTACAGCGGTATCGGAACAACATTGACTTTCTCGGCTTTCAATGCCCGAAATAGGGGTTGGTGTATCGAGTCGCTTTATGACAGCGACGGCAATGACGCTTCCGGTGAATTGGGTTATACCCAGCTGAACACTGCAAGTTTCGGTATGCTGAACGGCGGAGCTTCTAACTATGCTAACGGATTAGCGGTATTACAGAGTCCGGGCAGTTACGGTTCCTGGAGTGGTAATACTTATATGAGCACCTATACTTTTAATGGTGTCTATCTTGGGTATTGGACTGAAGATCATTCGGGATCCGCGGTCTCGTATGATTATCAGGAGATTGCTTACTCGCACCGTACTGCTTTGGATGCTTTGACTTATCTCCATAACATCTATACGGCTTGTTACAGCGATTATTATTCGACTCACAGCGGTACGAGCCGTTGCTTTAATCAGAAGCAGGCTTATATCGTTGACTCGACTAACCGTATTGCAGTTGAAGCAACACTTACAGGTCACGATTATGATGCTCCGCTCCTGATCCTCAATCAGATCTTCGATCGCAATGAGTATTATCCTTGGTCTGATATGGCTTATGTGGGCAGTTATATGCAACCTACTTATTATGAGCGTATGGGCTACGGCGATCTGCCGGGCACAGCTGATACCTGGGACTGCTATTCTGACATTTATGCGAGTGTCAGTTATGCTCATAACCAGAAGAAAGCGACTGCCTATACCTATCCTAACGGAGAGACTTTGTGGATGCCTCCGATGTACGCGTCGGACTACCCTTCCGAGGGTTCTTCTGGCTACGAATCGGCTCATCCTATCCCGTTGATCCATTTGGCGACTGATGCTCAGTATTGGTTCGATTATCAGTATTACGGTTCGGATGACTTAGCTGATAACATCTATGACTCCGTTCACAAGAGCCAGGCACAGTGGCCGTTTAATGTTAACTTCTCGCCTGTTGACGGATACGATTGGGTATCGGGCAGTTACTGTATGACCGAGTTAGGCGGTGGCGGTACCTGGAATGCCAATGCGTATTTTATGTATCGCTGGCTGACATGTGAACACGGTCTTACTCCTCAGACGGCATCCGGTGTCATGGCAGCTCTGTATCATGAGACAGGCTTTGTCAGTGCCTCTACGCACGGTGAAGACTCTAACGGCTGTTGGGCGGTCGGTCTGATGCAATGGAACGATTGCTCGACGCTTTATACTTCGGATGAGTCGAATCTGTACGACTGCCAGATCATACAATGGTGTGTGAACAACGATTATGATTGGAAGGCGGCAGGTGCCCAGCTCCGATTCGCTGATGACTATTGGTTTGATGCCACGGGCCGTTCGTGGGTATTCGACAGTCTGCATAACATTCAGAACGGTTCTACTGTGGTTACGCTTCTCTCTGCAGAATCGACTTATTATACCGATCCGAATTGGACTCAGGCTGCCTGGGGCTGCTATTATTGGGCAAAGAATGTTGAGGTATGTACCGAGGGTGCCGGAGGCGGAGGTCAATCTGGTTACGGTTCATCCCCTGCAGGTAATGAAACCAAGCCCCGTATGAGATCTGCTCTTACTTATCTTTGGTATATCGAGCATTCGGATCCTAATTATGTCGAGGCAACATATACAGAAACCTAATTTAAGGAGGAACCCTTGTTTATGGAAATGAAAGACTTAGACCTGAAGAAGTTTATCACTAACGACGGCATCCTGGACGAAGAAGCATTCGACTCCTATGTGGTCTCGGAGGGGTTGTCCCCCTCTGAGGCTACCGAGCTGGAGACGGCGATCCTCGACAGCCTGGCAGACAAAGCCGTTGTAGCCGATGAAGACGAGGATTACAACATTCCTGTTAATTGGCAGTCCTGGTTCGAAGAGGTTAAAAAGATACCTTTGCTCACCGTAGAACGGGAGCGTGAATTGGGGGCCATCATCAAGTTCTCCGAGGATCCCGAAAAGGTAAGAGAGGCCCGCAATGAACTTGCTGACCATAACCTTCGTTTTGTCGTCTCTGTTGCCGGCAAGTTCGCTCACAGGGCTACGGGCTCATACGGATTTGATGATATGGTCCAGGACGGCTCTGTGGGGCTTATGAAGGCCGCTGAGAAGTACGATGTCAGCAAGGTCAATTCTGAGACGGGACAGCCTTACAGATTCACTACCTACGCTAAGCAGTGGATCAGGAGCTATATACAGCGTGGCATACAGGCTGTGGCTCACAGGGTATCCGTACCTTCCGGTCTGACGGAGAAGTTCGGCAAGCTCGTCAATGTATCTCATGTCCTTTCTCAGAAGATGGGCAGAGATGTGTCTATGGATGAGATCGCAGCTGAATATAACCGTAGGTTCGTTAAGGGCAAGGATAAGCCCCTGGATGCGTCTCAGGTCGCCGAGATCTTTACTCTGATGGCTGATGGCAAGCAGGTCGCTTTGGAACAGAATGTCGGAGATGACGGCGATACCACGGTCGGTGATTTCATTGCTGCCACCGGTACAAGCGACACTCGTTTCGCCATCGAGGAAGAAGTTGACAAGGGTGTTATCTTTGACGCTCTCCGTGAAGTCATCAGTTCCGATCTGTCCCAGATCGAACAGAAGGTCATAGATGCCCGTTTCGGCCTGACTGACGGAGCCAAGCAGAAGTTGGAGGTTCTCGGCAGACGCTTGGGCGTAACAGGGACCAGGATAGGCCAGATCGAACAGAACGCAATCGAAAAACTTGTTGCTGGCTTAACGAGGAGAGGGCTCGATCCCGAGCATCTTCCTCTTTAATGCTTGTTTTTTGTGTGTTTTTCAGCTATATTATGTATAAAAAGATATATTTTAATATAGTTCAAAAGAAAGGAGAATTATTATGCCCGAAGCTGTTGCAGGGAAACGTATGGGAAGACCAAAGGTAAGAAACTATAAGAAAGTATGTCTTGGTCTGGATAAAGATTTGATACGCAAGGTCGAACAGGTTGCTGATCGCTGTGGTTGGACACGGACTTATGCGTATGAATACCTGTTGAGGCAAGGCTTGGAAACCGAAGACCTCGATGTTGATTCTTAACTGAACCTAATTCCAAACATCCCCTTATACACGGTCGGCTCCTCTTCGGGGGAGTTGGCCCTTTTTTATTGATAATGTAACAAGTTATGCAATGTGCACAACAAAAAGGAGACATAAAGATGCAAAATACACCAACATTTAAAGAATTCCAAAGTTCAGAGGGTAACGTATCAAAATACGTATTTTCCAGCGACGATATGGTTGCTGAAACAGTACTATACAAATACAACAGCTATTATGATAGAACAGTTATCTGCTGCTCCACAATGAGTGGATGCCCTGTAGGATGTAAATTCTGCGGAACAGGAAACAAATTCGTAAGAAACTTAACTTACAATGAGATTGTAAATCAGATTGTAACAGTCTTAAAAGACAAAAACATCGAAGATGTTGACACTACTGGAAAGAGATTCCAGATTATGTTTATGAGCATGGGCGAACCCTTACTCAACTGGGACAATGTTGCAACAGCTATTCGTGATTTACATCACAAATATCCAAATGCTGAATTGTTGTTATCAACAATTGCACCAAATAAACACGAAGATTTTTCAAAGCTTTTATCGTTATCAAAATTGATTCCAAACATTGGACTTCAATTTTCAATACATAAATCAAACGATACCGACCGAAATAAACTCATTCCATATGAAAACAAAATGACATTAGCTCAAATCAGAGATTATGGCATCCTTTGGTGGAAAGAAACAGGTCGTCATCCATATCTTAACTATTGTATTGATGGTACAAACAATACTGAAGAAGATAAAAAGAACTTAATGCAGCTCTTTTCACCAGTGATTTTCAACTTCACTTTCAGTGTAGTATGTTCCAAAGATGAAACAATGAAAGACGCTGGATTCAAAAACTTAGACATTATTCACGACTTTGAAAACAGCTTCTTAACCAATGGCTACAACACTCGTGTCTTTGACCCTGCTGGTCAAGACGACATCGGTGGCGGCTGTGGACAGTTATGGTATGTGCAACAATGGATGAAAGAACATTCATGTAAATAATAGCAACAAGAAAGGAAATTATTATGCCCGAAGCTGTTGCAGGGAAACGTATGGGAAGACCATTTTTATTGATAATGTAACAAGTTATGCAATGTGCACAACAAACCTTGAGATATTTCAGCAGAATAATGTAACACAAAATGCAAAATCCGCTTTGAAAATGTAACAGGTTGCGTTATACTTATGTTAGCCTCCTAAAGAAGAAATGACCGCAGGGAAAATCTCCTGCCTCGTGATAATACTCAATATCTCTCTGCGGTCTTTCTTTTCTTTAACACATCAAACGAAAGGAAACGCTTATGTATATCGCAATAATTCACTGTGCAGGATCTTGCAAGGACACTACCGTTGCTTCCTGCGATTCTTTTGATTCAGTCCTTCACAGTTTATATAACCATTATGTCCGCGATTTCTACACGTGTGCGGATGTGATGGATGCGGCCGATGAGATCCCGCTCGTTGAGGAACCCGAGTTCCGTTCTGAAGTCGGAACGACCAAGGGATTCTCTTTGCCGAGCTGGAACGCTAACGGCACACGATTCTATCGAGTTAGAGAGGTAACCTAATGTTAATACCGATCCAGGAAACGGCCAAGGGCAGTGCTGACAGTCTTTCCACATGGCAGCATAAAGCGCAGCGGGGCAAGATAAACGGAGTCACTATGATAGGTCGCAGGTATTACGCTTTTACCGAACCTGAAGACCTTGAATACCTGTCAGTCGCTGAATACGCAGCACTCGTAGGCAGAACGCCTGCAGCGATCAGGCGAAGGATAGGACGAAACGGAATACCCGGAGCGATCTATTGCGGCACGCAGTGGGTAATACCGAGAGATGCGAAATATGTCGATCGCAGAGGCAGATGGGAAAGACCTCAGCCTGAAGAAGAAGACAGCAGACCGGCAGTGCGCACACCTATTATATCCAATCTGAACGTTTTATTCAGAGGCAACAGATAAGAAAGGGACATCAAATGGCTAAGTTATACTTTAAGTACGGTGCAATGGGAGCTGCAAAGTCCGCTCAGGCTTTGGTTACCCGCTACAACTACGAAGAGCGTGGAATGAAGGTCTGGTGCATTAAGCCCGCCGTTGACATCCGGGGCAGTAAAGATCTCATCTCGTCCAGGATAGGACTTGAGGCCGAATGCACTCCGATCGAAGCATCGGATGACATCGTCGAGATCTACAAGGCTTTCAAGGTTAAGCCGGGCGTGGTCATCGCAGACGAATCCCAATTCTTTTCACCCGAGCAGATTGACCAGCTCCGTGAACTCGTTAATATTACGGATATCGCCGTTCTCTGCTTCGGTCTCCGCACTGACTTCAGAACAAAGTTGTTCACGGGCTCGGCAAGGCTAATGGAAATAGCAGACTCCATCGAGGAGATCAAGACTATGTGTGCTTGCGGCAAGAAGGCCACAGTCAACGCCCGTCTCGACGAAGAAGGTAACATAGTTACCGAGGGCCGTCAGATCGAACTCGGAGGTAACGACCGTTATGAACCAATGTGCCACCGCTGCTATTCCGAAAGGCTTATCACTCCGTCTATGGATAGAGGTTGCCAATCTTATCGCCGTTGACGGATAATCCACTTGTCTATCTTAAATGAAAGGAATATAAATAACATGAAGAACGCAAACATCTCAGTTACACTTCCGCAGGCATCACTCGACTGTCTCGATTCCGTTTGTGAGAAGAATGACCTCAAGAGAAGCCAGGTCGTAGAGCTTCTCATCACGGCACAGAAGCTCGCAGAGGATAAGGGCGAGACTCTTCTTCCTATCTACAAGGTGTCTATGCCTGATGTGAGCCGCACGCTCACACCTGAAGACATCAAGGAACTTGAGAAGAAGGGTTATACCGTTGAGCCTTTGGCATTCAAGGTATTTGCCAAGGACAGCGCTAACCCTGACGCTCCTCAAGACGTCTAACAAGAACTCGGTGTTCTTACCACCTAAGCTAAACAGACGCGGGCTGATACGGCTCGTGTCTGTCTCTGCTTTAGCCCTTTATAATAATGTTTTGAGAAAGGAGGCAGATAAGAGAAAATGATAACTGAACAAGATCTTTCCAGAGTCAAGGTCTCGGGCTGTTGGCATCAGTGTCAGGCACCGAGCCTTATTCATGCCGGATCTACAACTCTTTTTGAGTTTATAACATCCGATGACAAACCACTTTACCGTATCGAGGCTGTTATCTCTAACAATAAAAAATTGTTTATTCCCGGCATAGTCGGTGAAGATGGGGGTTTTACTTCGATGATTAACATTACCGGCAGCGGCCGTGTTATGACCTGTACTACGGAATCTTTCCTTGAGGCTCTCGGCATGTGTGCCGATCATCTCAAGTCGCTATATCAGGAAACTATTGATAGCTTTGCAATGAGTATTGTTTACTAAGGAGACTTATTTATGCCGTTTAGACCTTATTTGGGAAGACAGCCTGTAAAGTGCCGATTCGATCGTGAGACACAGAACAAGATAGACAACGGTGCTATGGTTACTGTCGAAGGCACCGTTATTAAGGAACGCTTCCGTAACGAATCGACGGGAGTGGCCTGCCTTGTCATTGAATTGGGTAACAACGGAACGGGCAGGATACCTGTTATCGGAGGTGTTTCACCTTTGCCTCTCAACACCCGTGTTACTGCTACGGGTATTATCGTCAATGATCCGAAGTGGGGTTTGCAGATGCCCAAGTCTCTGATCGAACTTGCTGTGGTCAATTCCCGCGAGGGCGTTGTCCGTTATCTCGTCAGCGAGGTTCCCGGATTAGGGGACCGCAGAGCAAACCGTCTCTATGATGATTACGGCGAGGATACGCTGAAGATCCTGGCTGAAGATCCGGAGAGGGTAGCCCGTGAAGTCCGCGGCATGTCTCCTGCATTGGCCGAGAGTGTAAGCCAGGCTGCCGCCATTCAGACTCATTCTCTTAGCCGTGACATCTTGCTGTTCTGTCTCAATCTCGGACTGTCCCACAACAACGCTATGGACATCAGTGCCAAGTACGCAGGAAACTATCGTGCCGTCATTACAGAGAACCCCTATCATCTGATCGACGACATCCGCGGTATCGGTTTCAGAAAGGCTGACCAGGTCGCCATGGCACTCGGCATTCCTGCCGACAGCCGATTCCGTGTCGGTGCTGCCATATTGGAGACTCTCAAGGACAACGAGCAGCCGGGCGGTAACATCTATATCGGTCTGGAAAATTTGATCAACCGCGTTTCTGCCCTACTCTCTACCGGCTCTACTACAACTCTCGTTACAAACAGCCGTATCGCTGAGGTCCTGCGTGAACTGCGTCAGGATGACAAGGTCTATGCCAAGAGGGCTGAAGACGGCAAGCCTGCGGATGTCCGCGTATATCTGATGGAATCCTGGTTGGCTGAGCAGTTTATCGCCAAGAGACTGATGGAGATTGCCGAAAGACCTTTGCCCAACGGCTTTGATGAGAGCACTGTCAGAAACCGTCTTAGCAGTCTTGAAAACGAGTTGACACAGGTCGGCTATCCCGATCTGGATCCGGATCAGAAGAATGCTGTCGTTACGGCTCTGACTCATCCCGTATCCGTCATTACCGGCGGACCGGGCGTGGGCAAGACGACTATCCTGAAGTATGTCTCGGAGTATCTGCAGCGTTACGCTTTACAGAGCGTCGTTCTTTGCGCTCCTACGGGTAAGGCTGCCAAGAGAATGTCCGAGCAGGCTGAAGTGCCCGCATACACGATCCACAGATATTTCAAGACTTCCGGTATGGAATTACCCATACCTGACAATCGCCTCGCACGAAGAGAGGGCACATATATCATCGACGAGTCCTCTATGCTTACAGAGCGTCTTCTGTGTTCTCTGCTGAATCATGTCGCTCCCGGTGTCCGTCTCATCCTGGTCGGAGACAAGGATCAGCTGCCGTCGATCGGAGCAGGTCAGGTCTTAAACGACATCATCAACAGCCAGGCATTCCCTGTATCGTTTCTTACGAAGATACATCGTCAGGCAGAAGACAGTCATGTCATTACCTGTGCCCACGAGATCAATGACAGAGGCTATGTGGATCTGTCGAGTCAGTATAAGGACTTTGCATTCGGCAGAGTTAACCAGGCTAATTCCCAGAACGCTGTCCGTATTCTGTATCAGGCGGCATTGGAGAAGGGCTACACACCTGAAGACATCCAGGTATTGAGCCCGTTCAGAGATAAGGATAAGAGTGAAGTGTCCTCTGATGCCATCAACGAGTTCTTACAGCCAATCGTCAATCCCGCAGCCGAGGATAAGTCGGAATATGTTACACCTAAGGAGAACCGTGTCTTCAGAGTAGGTGATAAGGTAATGCAGTCGGCTAACGACTATACTATTCAGTGCTTTGACCTCGACAATCCCGAAGAGATGGTCGAAAAGGGTGTGTTCAACGGTGAGACCGGAACCATTACCGACATTTCCGACGAAGAGGGCTGCATCTATGTCAATTTCGGCGACCGTCTGGCTGCTTACGATTTCAGCAACCTCTTCGATCTGAAGCTGGCTTATGCCATGTCCATTCACAAGTCGCAAGGCTCTGAGTATAAGCTCGTCGTCCTGCCGGTCACCCGTGGGGCAAGCAGAGACTTTTACTCCCGTAACATGCTTTACACCGCTGTTACCCGTGCGTCCAAGTCTGTTATCCTGCTTGGCGATCCTGCGTACTTCAGAGATATGGCGAGAAACGCTTCCGCATCGAAGCGTCTGACCTCTCTTGACGAGATGCTCAAGGAACTTGATTTAGGTCAGGGTTTGAGCATCTGAGCTTCTCAGGGTATTCTCAAAAACATCTTGCATTTATACGCCCAATGGGCTATAATAATGGTGTGGAAAGGAGATTATCCCTATGGCAATGAATGTTAAAAATATCCGAGAGATGTCTGGCTTGAGCCAGGCAGAGTTTTCCCGAAAGTACAGCATACCTCTCCGCACGCTGTCGCATTGGGAAAAGGGTGATAGAGAAGCACCGGGTTGGGCGTTACTGCTCCTCGACCGAGTTGTCAGAGAAGATTGCAAGAAGGGTTAACAAATATGATGAAGAAGAATACAGATGATCTCGCATTGCTCCAGCAGGGTTGTTACACTCCTGAGGACGATGTGGCAGAGTATGATCCTGAAGAGGCTATGCTCATTGATGTTTTTGGCGACTATTATCTCGACGGTCGTTACAAGGGCGATGGCGCGACCAGAGAGGATCTTCTTGAGGACATCTACTATAATGGTTATGATGAATATGGTAACTACATTCCCGATATGTATGCTTACCCTGACAGAGAGAATTGGTTTGACGAAGAAAGCGGCGACAGTTACGGTTACTGCAGCAACGCTTACGGTAGCAGCGACTATATTGATATTGAGGATTACGAACCGTCTATGGGCAAGGTAGCACCTGCACATTCAATAGCAAAGCCTGTTGACATTAAGGGACAGAGAGGACCGAAGTGTTCTGCTTACGCGGCTTCCTGCCTCCTGCGTTATTTCGGAACCAAGGTCTATGCCAAGACCTTATACCCCAAGTTTCTGAAGCTCCTTGACGGTTCTGCCATTCCGTCTTCTGTCGGCAGAGTTATCGGAGCCAAGCTCCATACTCACGGCAGGATCTCCGACATTGAGCGTCTCATTGATGAGGGCAGGCCCGTTCTCATCCTCGGACACTACGATGAGACTGCCGAGTGGGATAACCTGCATTATATGTTGGTTACGGGCTATGACGAGAATAACATCTACCTTGCGGACTCTCTCCATAACACAGGACGCAGATACTATAACCGCAAGGTTGACAGAAAGACATTTAAGAAGATGTGGAATACTTCCAAGACTTTTGCAGTCCGCTTCTTCTACGGCAGAAATATCTATTACACGTATAACGGAGGCGATCAGACATGAGCGATATAAACTCTCTCACACAACAGGATTCGAAGAAGTTGGAGATGCTCCGCGAGATGCAGTTACCCTGCCACGATGACAATAAGAGGTTCACGGATACTGCCAAGCTCGACAAGATACACGAGCTTCTCCATTCTTCATCTTATATGCCGGTCAACGGTAATAATCTTTACAGTCTTTGGGGGAAGGTCTCGCTCGATCATCTCACGCCCGAGCAGAGAGAGTCGATGATAGTCATATCCACTCATGTCGATATGGTATCCGAGATAACGACACCCTTTGTCGAGTTCTATAAGGACGGTACGATGAAGGGGACTTTCGACAATACCGCTACCAACGCTGCCATTGTCTATCAGATGCTCTACGGCTCTCTGCCGGATAATGTCTTTGTCGCGTTTACGGGCAACGAGGAGCAGGGTATGGGTGGAGCAAGACAGCTCGCCGATGACCTGTCCAAGTTCCTCGATTCCGAGCATACAGGCATGACACCTTTTTACTTTACCCTGGATGTTACCAACATCGGGTTCGGCGAAAAGACCTTTTCCATCGAGAATACCTTTTCCTTACCTGAGGATTATGTTACAGACTTAGTCCGTTTGGCTAAGGAAACAGGTCAGAAGGGTTATCTCTATCCCAGAGCGTTAGCAGATGAGTCGTATGAATATACGCGTGTCAGTTATCGTTCAAAGACCAACAACCCTGACATCTACGGCTGTTCCCTCTGTGTGCCCACAAATGGCGATATGCACTCTAACAAGGGCTGCAAGATGATGATGGACGCTTACCTCGGATATACTGACTTGGTCGGATATATCGTCTCCAACTTTCATCGCGATTACGAGATCGAACACGAAGACGACCTGCCTTTCGAGATAACGGATTTTGGCAGATAAGAGAAAATAGCACTTGAAAAGTTACGCCCAACGGGCTATACTTTGTGTAAGATAACCCGAGGCATTTAAGGAGGGAATTACAATGGTAGATCTGAAGGTCTTTAATTGGTACTGCAACGGTCAGCTGACTGCTGTTGTTACTGCTGATTATACTCATAAGACAGTCGAGGTGAAGAACCTGGTGAACGACAGTTATTACTTGCCGTTTGCACCTGATATTAAGCCCTCGTTTACGCAGTGGCAGGCTGTTCTGAAGAGCCATTGTCCTTCCAAGAACAATGCGTTCATCAATCAGTTCCTTGAGAGCATTGGTTTAGACCATTATGATGTTCTGGAGATAATCAAGAAGACTAATGGCAAGGCTTATCACAGCCCTTGCACGGTCGAGCTGGTGGAGGGCTGATATATGGAAGATTTCTTTTCTGCTACCGGAGCATTACGAGGCAATCAGGGTAAATGGATACTTAACGGAGCCTTTTATAAGGCTGATGAATATGGTTATGAGGCTGCGGCGGAGTATTTGACAACAGAGATACTCCGTCAATCTAATATGACGGATTATGCCCCTTATGTCATTGTGCCTCACGGTTATTCTCAAGCAGGAATAGCAAAGAACTGCTGTATGTCGCCGGACTTCCTGGCATTGAATCCCGGATGCAGGGAACTGACTCTTTACGAATTCCTACAGTCTCATCTGTCTGAGGAACAGCTTGAAGGCTTGATGGAGCCTCACAGCAAGTTCCACGCCAGGCACTCTTTGGCTGAGACTATTGCTCCTGTTGTCGAGCTGGTCGAGAGCAAGACAGGTCTGAGCGATTTCGGAGGTTATATTACCGCTATAATGGAACTTGATGCTCTGACACGAAATGACGACAGACATATCAACAACATCTCATTACTGCAGCTTCCGAACGGACTCTGGAAGACGGCTCCGGTATTCGATAACG
>ENA-UOWO01001963-UOWO01001963.1-activated-sludge-metagenome-genome-assembly--contig:-NODE-1963-length-26362-cov-7.623370_pt1 | contig 26362 bp, 22 predicted proteins | sample MGYA00238148_ERZ761564 | MGnify/ENA primary metagenome ERZ761564 (study PRJEB28885, sample SAMN05720194) | activated sludge metagenome | isolation source: Anaerobic digester | place: USA...
ATGGGACCTTCGGTGATCCGGTTGGTGGGGGGCCATTGCAACAAAATCCCCGCCCGATTGCAGCGGTCTACAGAATTTTTTGTTTTCCGTCCTCCGCCTCGCAAGCGGGCGTCGGCCTGAAAACAAAAAATCCCTCCTTCGCTTCGCTCAGGGGGGGATTTTGTTGAGGTCGGTGGCGTATCTCAAAAGGGGTATTTCCTTTAATTTTGTTTAACTTATGATCACTTTATAAACATATTGTAAAAATCAGTAAAACAATATAATAGAAATATAGTCTTTCAGCTATTAGTTAAACTGAATAAAGTGAGATTAAAAAAATGTGGGGAACCGGTGGGGAAAGAATAAAGATTTACTATCTTTACAAAGTCACCAACCAACCAAAAAAATGGCAACACTTCACTTTATCGTTAAATCGAACAAACAAAAACAACCCGCAACTATTTATATCAGGTTCAGAGACGGGAGAGAAACAGATTTTTATGTTCAGACTCCGGAGAAAATATTTCCGGAATATTGGAACAATAAGGCGCAAAACTTTAAACAGCGCATTTTATATTCAGAAATATTTCAGGAGAAAGATAAAATAAACATGGAGGAGAAGTTCTCACGTATGAGAGATTTCATTCTCAAAGAACATTATAAACTAAAGAGTAAACAAGTAACGAGAATCTGGTTAATGACTATTATTGATAAATTTTATGATAAGAAAGAACCAGGAACCGAAACTCTTTCTCAATACATTAAGAGATTTATAGATGAGGCCGAATCCGGTAAACGTCTTTTTAAAGGTAAGAGATATACATTCTCAACACTAAAGAACTATAAAGGTTTTGAGGTTCAGTTTAACGAGTATCAGGGCATATACACCGAGGAAAGACTAAAGGAATTGAAAGAGAATAAAGAACTCCCCAGGCCCGTGAAAATGGTCAATTTTGGAGATATCACAATAGATTTTTATAATGATTTCCTTTCATTTTTCAATGAAAAGAACTATAGTCCTAATACAATCGGACGACATATAAAACACCTCAAAGTTATAATGAGACAGGCCAAAGAAGAGGGACTGCACAATAATACAGAATTTCAGAGAAAGAGTTTTGAGGCAATGACCGCACCGGTTGAAAACGTATATCTGAACGAGGAGGAGCTAAAGAAAATATTTGATCTGGATTTGTCAGACAATAAACCTTATGAGGTTGCGAGAGATGTTTTTTTATGTGGTTGTTACACCGCTCAACGATATTCTGATTACAGTCGTATCTGCAAAGATCATATTAAGAAATATTCCGGCAGGAATGTAATTGAGATCATTCAGCAAAAGACAGGCGAAAAATGTATTATTCCGATCAGGCCGGAGTTAAATTTTATTTTATCAAAGTACGATTATAATTTGCCACGTACCCACGAACAGAAAGTGAACAAGTATATCAAAGAAGTTGTGAAAATGGCAGAGATCATTGAAACGGTAAGTTATGAGGAGAGCCGGGGAGGATTGAAGGTCAAAAAATCAGAACCGAAATATGAATTAATCAAGACTCATTCGGCCCGTCGTTCCGGTTGTACTAATATGTATCTGGCAGGGATACCCACTATTGACATAATGAAAATATCCGGACATAAAACAGAGCGCGAATTTCTTAAATATATCAAAGTATCCAAAGAAGAAACGGCAGTCATTCTTTCAGATCATCCGTATTTTGTAGGGAATACTCTTAAAATAGCACGTTAAAAATAAAACAATGGCAAAGAGACTTCTATCAAATGATTATGACAATTTTATAATTGGATCATTTACCCTGCCTGAAAATGACTTTTACAATTATTATCATAATATTATTGATGAGAATTATGATCTCAATCCCGATATATTTGAAAAGTTTTCAGAGGCGATTGAAAACCGGATTGAATGGTATAGAACAAAAGTTTATGATCCCTACACTAAAGAAGATGCAGAAGAGGATGAGAACGGGAACAGAATCCGACTCATCAATCGGGATGAAATTGGATATTCATTATTACGTGATCATAAGATAAATAGGCATATTGATAAATCATTCTTCGATTTGCAGATTATTGCGATTAATAAAATAGAATTGGAATATACACTAACAAAAATTGGTAACATAAAAAAACAGATATCGACACAATTTCATAAAAAAACGATCACATTTGATGATCTATTCAGAGATAAAGACAACGCAAGGAAAGTGAAAGAGATTTTTGAGTCACATGGTTATACTATAAATGGTAAATGGCATGGTTTGACAAATGATAAGAGTGAATTATTATGTGCGTATTATGTTCTTGTCCCATTATTGAAACCTCATAAAAAAACTCCGGTCGCTAAAATCTTTTACGCTGAATTTGGTTTATCTGGAAATTATATTTCAGATCGGATGCTGACAAATGAACCATTTAACGACGTACGAAAAGATTTTGAAGTTCTGTTTTCTGACTTATTGAAATCAATCAATAAAAAATAGTATTTCCATTTATTTCCGTTTGGAAGTTTCGGAAATATGATCATATCGGAAAGGAAGACATTTGATGACGAAAAAAGTTATCAAATACTTTCAGATATGACAACAAATTCAACTTTAATTCAAAATGTAACACCGGAGGAGTTTTCTGAAACTCTCCGCTCTGTTATCAGAGAAGAACTCTCCCTCCTCAACCAGAAGGAAATACAACGTTATTTGTCCCGGCAGGAGGTCGCAACTCTTTTAAAAATATCTCTGCCAACCCTCAACGAATACACCCGAACCGGAATCATTAAAGGTTCCCGGATCGGATCCCGTGTATTATATGATGAGGCAGATATCCGGGAGGCAATAAAAGATATACCTACACTAAAATACAGGAGGGGTTAATCATGAAGGCAATTCCCAAACATCTGGAGTTGATATTTAAACAGAATCCGGTACGTACTGATATATACGACCTCACCGGATCAAAGTTTAATCAATTCTCTTTTGTCAGGTTGTCAGAACCCCGCTCTGAATTTCTCATCAGGCAGGGTGCGAGATATGTAATTGAATCATGGTCACACGGTCAAAAACCTCTGTTTACAGGTCTCAGATCAATTCAGGAAGGTTTATACTATGGTGACACCCTCCGCAATGGTAAACGGTCTCTAATGGTCGTTAAAATCAATTCTGCAGAGTTGATCATCCATTTATTTAAAACATACCCACGGGGAAAACGATTGTTTCAATTATTTCAGAGTATTCAGGAACAACAGACCCCAGGAACCACCCCGGGGTCATATTGTCACCAACCGAACCGGCAACCGATCCGGCAAGTGGTGTAAAGTTACTAATATGATTGACTTCATCAAAATCGGTAATCTATTAATCGGATCGAAGATTCAGAAATTGTTAGATTTTGAAATACCGACTATTGAAAATACAGGTGAAGTGTTAACGAAAAAAAAGAAAACAGCACGTAAAAAGAACCTGATATTTACGATAACACCCGGAGGTCGGTTTGTTAAGTTTCAAGGATCAATACACAAGTACGCCAACGGAGGAGAAAGAAATAATGACCGGTTTACATTTGATAGGTTCCTGACAATTTATGATGAACTGAAAGAATGTATTTCCCCGGATGACCAGGTTAACGTAATTGAATTTGGAGTTAATATTCATCTCCCTTTCAGTCCCTCACTATTCATTAAAAATCTTATTTCACACCGAGACAAACAATTCTATAAGGAAATGGATCAGGGTATGGAATTTTCAAAAGTCGGATACAATCATTTTCTTATAAAGATTTACAATAAAGGATTGCAACAGGGGCCGAAGGGGACTAATATTCTCAGGGTTGAGGTGAAATATCTTAAAATGCAGAAACTCTTTCCTGATGGCCTGAAATGGTCTGATTTGACAAAAATAGACACGTGGTCATATTTAGGTAATATCATTCGGAACAAATTCAATGACATTATATATTATGATCCTTCCATTGATTTAAAACAAGTACCTGCAGAAGAGCGAACAGTAATAGAAAAAGGACATAATCCGATATTTTGGGAGAACCAGACCGGCCCTCATGTTTCTCGAAGGAGGAAACAATATCAAAATCTGATAAAAAAACACGGCAAAATGTTTAATAATTTCTCTGAACTATTAGAACAGGAAATTAAAGAAGTGGTTAAAAGTTACCACTATTCAGATGCAGGTTATAAGAACATTATTTCATCTGATTTTGATGAAGTGGTTAAAAGTTCCCCTCTGCTATACAGTAACTTTTCACCATTAACAGAAAACACCTCCTCAACAGGTACGTTTTGCATGGTTACAGGGATAGATATTTCAATGCAGAAACAAGGATCAAAATTTTTGTGTATCTCCGGGTTGAGGTGGTTATTTATGACAGATCGGGAAAGATATAATGAACTAAAGTCTGAAAGATTATCTGAAAAGTGGTCTGCAGAAAATTTAAGTGTGCAATTCCGGGAAATTTGTCATTCAATCAGAAATGAGTATTTCAATCCAAAGAACAATACTTTACGTTCATATGCCAGGATCAATAATCATCCCTGTCTATTTGATAATAAACCTCTAATAAGAGACGATAAACGAATTTTTATTTTTGCTAAATAACAAAATATCAAAACATTTGCTATATGGGACTGCGAAAAGGAATGACCAATAACCGAAATGGCAGGAAAAGAGGAGCTATTAACAGACTGAATAAGGATTTACGGCAGTCTATTTCAGAATTTCTGAATAATAATTTTGATACAGTTATACATGAATGGGAGAGATTGACCGGCAAAGAAAAAGTAAATTTTTATCGTGACCTTTTGCAATATGAAATACCAAAAAAACAAGCGGTCGCACCTCATGAACCAATAATAGAGAATCCTTTTATAAATCTATCAAATGAAGAACTAATATTAAGAATTGAGAAGATACTTAATAATGGATTTCCAAATAATCCTGATAAAATCCACAAACTATATTAGTTTAAAGTAGTTTATTGATCATGGCAAACAATACAGGCAGAAAATACGGGGGCCGGGTGCAGGGTACGCCAAACAAATTAACGGCAGAAATGAGAGAAGCGTTAAAAACAATACTCAATAATGAAATTGAAATTCTGCCAGAGCTGTTAAAAAAGATGAATCCGGAGAAAAGAGCTGAGATATTGACCCGATTACTGCCATTTATTATGCCAAAGAATTATAGCATTGAAGAGCCAGGGAAAATTATAATTGACTTCAGGAGTGATGATTCATAATTGAATAGCAGGCAAGAATTGAGACTAATATCTCATTTATAAGTAATTGCAATTATGAAATAACAATTTATAGACATAAAGGATATTTTTTGATTCTATATTCAAATTCCTTAATTTAGCTATAAAATTATTTCCATCATGAAATTTACTTCAACCTTCATCATGTTGCTAATCACGTTAGTTACTTTAGGTCAATCCACCACCTACAAAAATAACTATGGGACTAATTATATTGGAGGCAGAACAGGAAATTTTAATAAATCATCAATTAGTTGGACGATTACTCAGATTGATAATAATTACAATATAAAAAATAATGTAAATTCAGAATCATTTAATGTAACCTTTTCATATTTCGATAGTACCAATAAACTTTATGTTTACAAAGTAGTAGGTAGGGGTAATTTTGACGGGAGCCAAGTTAAAATAATAATGACAAATGGTAAATTGAGCGATTATGCAAAAGGGATTGTAAGTGATTTGAATTTATTAGCTATTTTATTAGCAGACGATACAGGATATATGTATAAGTTGAATAAATAATCATGAATAATTGTACGTGAAAAACATAATACCAAATACATGAGTTTTTTCCATTGTGGGGAACCGGTGGGGAAAAACAATAAATAAAAAATCCGATTGTATTAGTAATCAATGCAATCGGATTTTAATTTGAGGTCGGTGGCGGATTCGAACCGCCGTAAACGGTTTTGCAGACCGCGACCTAGCCACTCGGTAAACCGACCATACTGTAACCACTGCAAAATTAGTGAATTTTTAAATACTTCCTACTGTATTTTTCAATATGCCTGCCCTTCAGATAATAAATAACAGAACTAATAATAAACTGTAACTTACCATCTGTAATCTCCCTTTATCGAATCGATAAACCTCCTTATATTTTCAGAGTCTGCCCCGTCCTCTGCAAACATTTTTATAAATGAACTGCCTATAATTGCTCCATTAGCTGCCTTGCAGGCTTCATCGAATGATCCTGAATCTGAAATCCCGAATCCTATAAGCAAAGGATTTGACAGATTCATCTCCTTAATTCTCCGGAAATAAGTTTTCTGATCTTCAGAAAATCCTCCCTTAATACCCGTTGTTGAAGATGAAGATACCATGTAAATAAAACCCCTGCTGATACTGTCGATCATCTTTATCCGTTCCGGCTCCGTTTGAGGGGTGATAAGCAAAATATTATAGATCCCGTATTTTTCAAATAGTCCCGAATATTTTTCAACATAAATATCCGGAGGAAGATCGGGCAATATAACTCCGTCAATTCCGGTAGCGGCACATTTATTACAGAAATTATCCATTCCGAACTTCAATACAGGATTAAGATATCCCATCAGCAACAAGGGAATTGTTACGGTTTTTCGTATATCGGCTAACTGATCAAAAAGTAATTTAACACTCATTCCGTTTTTCAGAGCCGTTTCACTGCTTCTCTGTATCAAAGGGCCATCAGCCAGCGGATCGGAAAAAGGCATACCGATCTCGATCATATCCGTACCCGAGTCGGCGAGAAATTTTATTATCTCAGTGGTTGAATCGATCAGCGGGTATCCTGCCGTGAAGAATATCGAAAGTACATTATTCTTCTTTGTATGAAAAAGCTTATCAATCCGATTCATAATTGTCAGATGTTAAAAATGGGAAATATGTTTAAAGATTCCTTTCATCCATGTATTTCATATATGCTGCCATATCCTTATCACCGCGACCGGAGAGGATTACAACAACCGTATCGTCGGGTTTGAATTCTAACTTGCCCAGGGCTGCGAGTGCATGAGCCGGTTCGAGTGCCGGTATTATTCCTTCGAGCCGTGTCAGAAGAAAAGCTGCTTCAAGAGCTTCATTATCGGTTGCAGAGCTGAACTGCACCCTGCGTGTTTTGTGAAGCCATGCAAACATTGGACCTATTCCGGGATAATCAAGACCTGCTGAAACGGAATAGGGTTCAGTTATCTGGCCATCGTCATTTTGCATCAGTATAGTTTTGCTGCCGTGAATAATGCCCGGGGAACCTTTTGCTATCGTTGCTGCCGTTTCACCGGATTCAATTCCTTTACCGGCTGCTTCAACTGCAACTAACCTGACATTTTCATCGTTCAGGTAATGATAAAATGATCCGGAGGCATTGCTTCCGCCACCCACGCACGCTATAATATAATCGGGATATTCCCTGCCGGTTTTTTCCCTGAGCTGCCACCTGAGTTCCTCACTTATTACTGACTGAAGCCGGGCAACAAGATCGGGATAAGGATGCGGACCGACAACTGATCCTATTATGTAATGAGTATCTGAAGGATTATTGATCCAATCTCTTATGGCTTCATTTGTTGCATCCTTAAGAGTCATATTCCCGCTCGTGACAGGGATAACTTCAGCTCCAAGCATTTTCATACGCAGAACATTGGGTGCCTGCCGGTCAACATCAAGCTTACCCATGTAAACAACACATTTCATTCCCATCAGGGCGCAGACAGTAGCTGCGGCAACCCCGTGCTGACCGGCTCCCGTTTCGGCAATAATACGCGATTTCCCGAGCTTTTTTGCTATGAGTATCTGCCCGATAGTGTTATTGATTTTATGAGCCCCGGTATGATTAAGATCTTCACGCTTAAGATAAACATGTGCAGAATACCGACCTGAAAGACGTCGTGCATAATATAACGGCGATGGTCTGCCCGCATATTCGCTGAGAAGCGAGGAAAATTCATTCCTGAAATCCTCGCTTTCAATAATATTCAGATAGTTATCCCTGAGTTCCTGAATATTTGCCTGCATCATCTCGGGGATATATGCCCCGCCAAATTCACCATAATACCCCCGTTCGTCAACATAATAATTCATATTCTTTTATCCTTTAATTTCTTTTATAAAATCTTTAACTTTATTAATATTCTTTATCCCGGGCCTGTTTTCAAATTGACTGTTTATATCCACTGCAAAGAAGTTTCGATGTCTTATCTGTCTTAAGACTGAAGCATCTTCCGGTTCGATCCCTCCTCCGAGAAAAAACGATTTGCCAAAATGGTATTCATAAATTTTCATCCAGTCGAATTTGAGGCCGCTGCCTCCATGGATACGGGTTTTAGCGTCGAACAAAAAATATTCACATGAATCCATATATTTTTCAAGTTTCGAAAAACTGAAACCGGAATCTATACCAAATGCTTTAATAATACTTAGTCCGGACTTATTGAGCGACCTGCAATATTCGGCAGTTTCATTACCATGAAGCTGTACCATGTCTAACCCGTAAAGGTTTACGGTATTGATGATCACTGAAAGTTCTTCGTTGACAAAGACACCCGTTTTCAGAATCACGGGAGGAATTTTGCTGAAAAGAGATTCATCGGGTTTATTGCCAACAAAACGTATTGATCGCGGATAGAAAATAAAACCCATGAAATCAGGATTTGTCCCGGCAATCTCCTGTACATTAAAGGGATCGGTCAATCCGCAAACCTTGATCTTAAGCATAGTCACATGAAATTTCTCTGACAAAATCAGAAAATGATGCAACCGGATCATTTGAAGCCATAAACAGTTCTCCGATCAGGAATCCGTCGTACCCGTTTTGCCGCAGATACTTTACAGTTGACGGCAACAATATTCCGCTCTCCGAAATCTTACAGAATTCTCCGGGTATCATATCAACCATTTCAACTGATAAATTTATATCTGTATTAAATGTCTTTAAATCACGGTTATTGACACCAATAATATCGATATGCTCATTTATTGCTTCAAGTTCAGATGCGGAGTGTACTTCGAGGATGACTTCCATCCCCAGCGAGCGGGAGAGACTTGCAAACCTTGAAACTTCACTTTTTTTCAGTGCGGCAGCAATAAGCAGAATAACATCCGCACCGGCAGCTTTTGACTCAACCACCTGAAATTCGTCGATTATGAAATCTTTCCTCAGAATAGGTATTGAATTATGATCGCGCACAAGTAAAAGGTCGTCAACAGAGCCACCAAAAAATTTTTTGTCGGTAAGTACTGATAAGCCGGATGCCCCTTCGCGTGAATACCCCGTTGTCACGTCTTGTACATTAACTCCGGAATTAATTATCCCTTTTGAGGGTGACATTCTTTTGAATTCAGCAATAATGCCTGATCTCTCGCGATCCGACAAAGATTCTGAAAGAGATACGGGCTGCAGGGGAAAATGCCTGCTTTTTTCAAGATCTTTCAGAGTAACATATTTTTTAAGCTCTGCCACTTCTTTTATCTTATTGGCAATTATCTTTTCAAGAATTGTCATGGTTGCATTTCTATAAGCATTTTAAACGATCTGAGCGCTTTTCCTCCAGAAAGCGAATCTTCGGCTATTTCTTTACATTCTTCAAACGATTTTAAAGAATCATAACATTTAATTGCCAGCTGTGAATTAACAATAACTACATTATTCCGGGCAGTTGTTCCTTTGCCTTCGAGAATATCCATAAATATTCCGGCAGCCTCATCTACAGTTTTGCCTCCAGTAAGATCGGAAGGATTGACTCTTTCATAATGCAACATCTCGGGACTGATGACCTGTTCCGCTCCGTCCAGAATATATTTAAAGCTGTCGGTAAGGGATACCTCATCATATCCGTCAAGGCTATGGATGATTGTATATTTCGCGTCAGACATCTGGTAAAGATAATTATACAATCGGGCGAGTTCCAGGCTATAAACGCCAATCATCTGTTTACGCGGGGAAGAAGGATTTGCAATCGGACCGAGCATATTGAAAAAAGTCTTTACTTTCAGAGCTTTGCGTATCGGGGCAACAGTCTTCATTGCAGGATTGAAAAGCGGTGCATGTAAGAAGCAAACACCCGATTTGTCGATTTCTTTTTTTAGTTTATCCTCGTCAGCAGAGAATTTATACCCGTAATGCTGGAGAATATTCGATGAACCGCAAGCTGAAGTTACTGCATAGTTCCCATGTTTGGCCACTTTGATACCTGCACCGGCAAGAACAAAGGTGGTAAGTGTGGAAATATTGAAAGTATCCTTTCCATCACCTCCGGTTCCACAAACATCCATGGTATCAAAATCCGACAGATTTACTTTTATGCAGAGATTCATCATAGCATCGCGGAAACCTGATAATTCTTCAACTGTAATGCTTCTCATAAGATAAACCGTAATAAATGCAGCTATTTCCGATTCGGAATAGCTGTTCCGGGCAATGTTTATTAATACCTCTTCAGCTTCCTGGCGGCTCAGTGTCATATGATTGAAGAGATGATCGAGTATCTTTCTCATAGTCTTTAATTTATGATTTACCGATTATTGATTTTTTTTACAGGATTTTTAAAACTAAAAGAACGTTTCTACAGATCAATCCAGTTCCTGATAATTTCATTTCCATATTCTGTCAGAATTGATTCGGGATGGAACTGAAGTCCTTTTACATCATAATTCCGGTGACTTATTCCCATTATAATACCATTTTCATCTTCGCACGTTATTCTAAAACATTCAGGCAGATGTTTTTTTGATGCGACCCATGAATGATAACGTCCGGCCATGATTGTTTGCGGTATATTTTTGAACAAAGGTTCATCAACGGCTATTATTTTGACAGGTGAAGCTATCCCATGATAAACAGAGCTCAGATTAAGGATTTTTCCCCCAAAAGCTTCACAAATAGCCTGAAGACCGAGACAGATTCCAAGTATGCTTTTAGTCGGGGCATACCGTGTTATTAATTCAAGGCAAATACCTGATTCCGACGGGATGCCTGGTCCGGGAGAGATCAGTATCTTATCGTAATTATTGATTTTTTCAATTGATATTTCATCATTACGATAGACGTCAGGGTATTTTCCTGTCAGCTTTTCGATACAATGTACCAGGTTATAGGTAAACGAATCGTAATTATCGATAACTATTATTTTTTTCATCTTATTCCTCCTGCCATTTCTATGGCTTTTTTTAAAGCGCCCAGTTTATTATTAACCTCCTGCAGTTCATTATTCTCATTTGATGCGGCAACAATCCCCGCTCCGGCCTGGTAATACAGAATGTTGCCTTTACTCAGGAAAGTCCGGATCATTATGGCAAGATTGACGGAACCCCGGAGGTCAATAAAACCTATAGCCCCACCATAATAGCCTCGTCTCTGTTTTTCGTATTTATCGATAAGCTGCATAGCTTTGTATTTCGGAGCTCCGGTAAGGGTTCCCGCCGGGAAGGTGGTGGCTATAAGATCAGCAATTGATGAGTCATCACGAAGTTCGCCTGAAACAGATGAAACAAGATGAATTACGTGTGAATAGAATTGAACCTCACGTAAGCTATCAACTTTCACATTTTTACAATGTCGGCTCAGATCGTTTCGTGCCAGGTCGACCAGCATGGTATGCTCTGCATTCTCTTTAAGGTCGTATGACAGGCGCTCAGCCGCAAGTTTGTCATTCTCATCATCTCCAGTCCGTATGAATGTACCGGCAATAGGATTGATATATGCTTTATTTTTCCTGATTTTAAGATGTGCTTCAGGAGATGATCCGAAAATTTTATAACTTCCGTAATCAAAATAAAAAAGATAAGGGGACGGATTGACTGAACGCAAAGCTCTGTAAACATTAAATTCGTCCCCGGCAAATTGCTGTGAAAACTGCCTGGAAAACACTACCTGAAACACATCGCCCCTGTAACAATGCTCCCTGCCCCTGCTTACCAGCTCCCTGTACTGTTCATCAGTAATATTCTGCATTTCCTTACCTGTTGCCCTGAAAGGATATATTGCAAAATTTCTGCTGTTGATAAGGGTCTCTATCCTGTCAATTTCACCGGGCTCACCGTCTATTCTGTTCTCAATAATTTGAAGTATATTCTGGTAATGATTGATTGCAATAATATAGTTATAAAGGTTATACCTTGCATAGGGAATATTATTTTCATCTATTCCGGCTGAATTGAAACTGATTTTCTCAAAATATTCCGCCGCATCGTAAGAAATATAACCAAATAAACCATTTACCGGGATATCGGGAACAGGTTCGGAATGTATAAAGGATTCAATAAATATAGAAAGTCTCCGCTTAAATGTAGTTTTTTCAGCCAGTCTGGTGTCGATTCTTGATCCGTCGGGATAAATTTCCGTGATGATTCCGTTATTTGCTTCAAAAGACGCAATGGTTTTCAGGCAGATATAGGAATAGCTATTCTCATTACCATGGTAATCAGAACTTTCAAGCAGAAGAGAATTAGGATAAATATCTCTGATCTTCAGGTAAATGCTTACTGGAGTAATTGTATCGGCAAGTAAGCTGATTGCTCTTGTTTCAATTTCGAATTTCTTCATATCTTCTGACGGTTTTGTGATCATTATCAATCAAAACGGCCTGTCGTGAGTACGACAGGCCGTTTTGGAATATTCAGTAAAATATACAAATAGCTGGTAGTCTCACATCAAAAGGTGAAATTTGCTTAACCACCAACACCAGTTTGTATATATTTTTTTCATTTTTTAATTCCTATCCGATGCAAAAATATATTTTATTTTTAATAAAAACAAGATATGATCAATTTTTAATGATCGTAAGTTTTATAACATTTTTGAAAAAGAGATTATCACTTTTCAATACCTGATCGGACATCCACTTAAGGCTGGTATTCATGATTATTTGCTGCAATCGTCAATCAATTTCTGTAGTTCTTTTATATGGTTCATATAAACTCCCCGTGGGCTTGTATTGTATTTCCTGCATAACGATGCCGCGTAGCCGACAGCAACCCCCATTTGACCTGTTGTATGCATAACCCGTGGTCCGCCCAGGCCAACATGTGAACAGGAAAAACACCTGCCTGCCATAAAGAGATTCTTAATGTTCTTTGAATAAAGAGTCCGATATGGGATATAATAATGATCGACTTTGTAAAACAACGCTTCAGACATAAAATCCGGCTGTGACGGATCCTTAAGATTCTGCTGGTAATGTACATCGATGTCTCTTTCTTCCATAGCGACGGCATCGGGAAATTCCCTCATGGTCTTTTCATCAACAAATGTGTAAATATAATCTCCCACCAACCTGCGGGACTCTCTCTTGCCGACAAGATATGATGTCCATTCCAGTGCAAGACTGGCATTTGCAGGGTCTTTTTTTGCATTTGAAAATGATCCGTAAATTGCCTTGAGCATATGATCACGGATATCCTCGGCATTATCCACCTGATGCATATCATTCCTTGAAAATTCCCACTTCCATGTTCCCTCAGTTGCCGAATAACTTCCCGCGACATCCATTGCCCATGGTACTTCAGGGAAAATGACAGTTTTACCCTTGTCAACAGTTCTCCATAAAACTGATGCACCCATTACCCTTCCGTCAGCCTTTGCAGGACTCCACAATTCTTTGTGCAGGTCCCAGTTCTCATTGTATTTTGAAGAATCTTCCCTTCCGTACATATATTCCGCACCCGACCAGTAGCCGATCCATCCGTCGCCGGTGCAATCGATAAACAACGGAGCGATAAATCGCGTGGTTTCTCCTGTCGAAGTATGTTTCGCATCGACCGATGTTATTGAATCTGAGGTAACACTCGTTGTATAAGCTCTCCAGTTCAGAAATATTGATATATCATCATATTTTGCCATATTTTCATGACGTTTTTTATCGTCATTAACAGCATCGGGGGAGCCGTTTGGCCACCATACCGTATTTAACATAGTGAGTATTCGATCGGCTTTCCATGTAATACCTTCGGTGTGAACGCGGATTTCGCTGCTTGCATTTCCCCCGAGTATTGGTCTGTCATGTACAAGTGCCACTTTTAATCCCTGTTCTGCAGCGGCGATTGATGCCGCACAACCGGCAATCCCTCCGCCGACAACGACAAGATCGAACGTTTGCGATTTTTGGGGAGTATCGCTTTCATTAAGCATTTCCCTTCTCCATTGAAGCATTTCCTTTGAGTTTGAAGGAGGAGCGATCTTTTCGGTGGAGAAATAAATTGCATCACATCTTCCGTCAAATCCCGTCAGATCTTTCAGTTCAATAGTACAGTTGACATCCCTGGATGCTACAGTACCGGCATATTGCCAGTTCCAGCCTTCTTCCGTCCCGAAAATTGTTTTTAATTCTTTCCCGTTGACTACAAGTTGAAATCTCCCCGGAGCTTCCCATTTTCCGGGAACCCAGTTCTTTGTTCTTACCCATACATAATATCGGCCTCCGGAAGGGAGTTCAAACTTCATCTTTGCATTTTCAACCGGGATCCCCAGGCCATGTGCTAGCAAATATGGTGATCCCATCTGTTCAACAAACTGGGGATCGACAACCCAACCGCCTTTCACATCAAAGCTTTCCGCTTCGATAAGTTTATTATACTGCCCGCGATCACATGATACCAAAACGGCAAGAAGCAGGACACATGTTATGAAGATTTTTCGTGATGCCATATTTTATCAGTTTAGATGGTTTATTTAATTTACATCAAAGGTTTGTTTCAATGTTTCAGTGTTTCAGTGTTTCAGTGTTTCAGAGTTCCCTTAACCCGGAACCCGGAACCCGGAACCCGGAACCCGGAACCCGGAACCCGGAACCTTTTCAATTATCGTTAATTCTTTTGCGGTACTCCTTCCGTCATCAGTTTTTTCAGATCGCTGAGATGATCTTCATAAACATCCCGGGGAAGTGCACTATTGTTTTTGCAGATTGATGCCGCCATACCGACCACCTCGCCCATCATGCCGCCTGTTCTCATCACCCTGACTGTCCCAAGTGCCACGTGAGTGACACTTATGCACCTGCCGGCCATGAATAAATTGCTGACATTCCTTGAATACAGGCATCTGTATGGTACAGCATAGGGATCAATCTTTACTGTTTCTGCAACCGACCGGAATGGTTCTCCCTCAAAACCTTCAGAACTGACAGGATAGTGAAGATCAATACCCCAGGTTGTTGTAAATGAGCCATCTGGATATTTAACCCTGTTCAGAAGGTCCTGTTCTTTAAGGATAACATCTCCCATAAGTCTTCTGGATTCTCTTTTTCCTCCGATATATGCAACCCATGCAAGCTTCCATTTTGAGAATTTATCCCTGTCGATACTTTTGTTCTTTATAAAATCCCAGTTGCCATAAGTGACACGGAAAGCATAATCCCTGATAAATTCGATTTCCATTATCTGGTCGCGGGTCAGTCCGGCTTCCCAGTCCCAGTCACCCCTGGTTACTTTAAAGCATGTTTTCTCATCGAATCCGACAGTCCACGGACAATCAGGAAATGATGATGCTTCATCAGTTTCTTCAGCATACCATTGTACTGAAGTTCCCATTACGAGGCTGTCGCTCTTTTCAGGAGCTCCCGATTCACCTGTCTCGCTTTTTGATTCTCTGCCTATCCTGTAATCAGCTCCTGCCAGGAACCCCAGATTACCGTCGCCGGTGCAATCGGCAAATAGTTTTCCGGTCAGCCGGACTTCTTTGCCTGTCCTTATATCTTTCCCTGTAATTGCAATGATCCTGTCTCCTTCTTTTTCTGCTTTAAAAACATGTGTATTAAGGAACAGGGTAATCCCGGGTTCATTTTCCACAACATTTCTTTTCTTGTCATCGCCATAATTGGTGGCAGGTCCGGCATTATGTATAAGTTTCTCCGGATTTTGGGCAATGACTTCCAGTATATGCCGGCTTCGCGGAGAAGCCGGATCAAGCTTTGCTTCATAATTTGTCCAGTGTCCTATGGATCCGATTTCATCGACCAGCCGGCCAAGATTCGGATAAGGTTGCTGATATATGAGGCCTGACAATCCTACTCTTACTTCGGAGCTGTTATTTCCTCCGAGGACAGGTCTGTTCTGGATAAGAGCTACTTTGCATCCGTATCTTGCAGCGCTGACAGCCGCACAGCAGCCTGCCATTCCTCCTCCGACAACTACAAGGTCATAATCTCCTCCGTTTCCGGGAACCGTGGGCAGTCCCAGTGAAGCTTTACGGAAGTCATCGAGTGGTGCTTTTTCATCAGGCGGGCGGAATTTCTGATTTGTGGTCAGAAGTATTGCGTCGCATCTGCCTTCAAATCCGGTAAGGTCGTGTAATGCAATTTCGGAATTCCCCTTGCTGATACGGACAGTTCCTCCGTCCTGCCAGTGCCATGATTTCCCTTCTGTTCCGAAAGTTGTTTCAAGGGCTGAGTTGTTGATGAGGAGCTTGAATTTCCCGGGGGCTCCGGGAACATCCCAGGGGGCTACCCAGTCGCGGGTTCTGACCCATACCCGGTACTTTCCCTTCGCAGGAATAGTAATAGTGGTCCGGGCATCCTTTACAGGGACACCCAGACCATGTGCCAGCAAATATGATGATCCCATGATATCGATTGACTGCTGGTCAACGACCCATCCTCCGGGATCAGAAAAACTCTCGGCTTCAATAAAGACCTCGCCGGATGGATTATCACAGGATGAAAATCCGGAAATAATAATTATCAGCGTCAGGATTCTCTTTAAAAACTTCATCATAATTCTGTTTTTATTCACCGGGTGAATTTAATAATTTGGATTCTGTTCAAGAACAACTCCGAATCCGGCATAAGTATCAATTTCTGCCTGAGGGATCGGACAAAGATAATCCCTGTTTTTATTAAAAAGTCTGTTCTGTGCATTTGGGAACCTCGCGTCGGTATTAAGATCGTATTGGCTCTGTACACTTTCGTATGACACAAAACCGTCATCATCAATCGGAGGGATAAGGGTTGCTGTCTTTTCATTCAGGATTCGTCCGTATATTTTTACTGGCATTACCTTTTCAGCAATTCTCCATCTTCTTATATCAAAAAGGCGGAATCCTTCGTTTGCCAGTTCTACTTTTCTTTCCCTGCGGATTATTTTCCTTAGTTCAGCCTGATCAGTTGTTGTAATTTCCGGATAATTTCCAATATCAGCCACATTGACGCCGTAGGCACGTGCGCGTACACGGTTTATTGCAGTCAGGACTGATTCGTCGATTGTTCCGGACTCAATCCGTGCTTCAGCGTAGGTCAGTAATATTTCTGCATATCTCATCAGGCTGAAGTCAATTTCTGACCAGAGGACCTTATCCTTTTGTGCTGCTTCGTCGTTATATTTTTTCCAGGCATATCCGCAAAATGCAGCGGGCCATGATGCTTTACGGCAATCTTTATTTGATCCTGCAAGTGTTCCGTTTACAAGACGGAAAGTGACGCTATCGGGATGGCTTTCAAAGATGAATCCAGCCCAGGCGCTTTGCGGAGTTATAATTGAAGCCTTTAAGCGGGGATCCCTGTTCTCGAATGGCTTAGAAGGATTGTAAACTGTTGATTCGTCAATCGGAAGGCCGTCTGAGGCTTCATAGGAATCTACCATTGACTGTGTTGGCGCCATAACTGTATATGAACCGGCATTCCGGGAACCAAGTGCATATCCTGTTGTGGTCTGGAATCCGTCTTTAAATGGCATTGCAAGCATTATTTCGGGACTTGCTTCTCCTGCACGCTGGAAAAGATTCTGATAATTTGTGTACAGGCTGTAACCTGATCCCTGTTCAATATCCATAACCGCTTTTGCAGATGAAGCTGCTTCTGTGTAGAGGCCGTTGTACAGAGCTATTCTAGCCCTTAATCCCAGTGCAACTCCTTTTGTGATACGGCCTTTTTCAGCCCATGTAAGAGGAAGCGATGCCGCAGCTGTCTGAAGATCTGCCAGGAGTTTCGTTACAACTTCTGTCTTTGCTGTCCTGGGGATCAGTCCATCCTCCGGTTTTGTAACAACAGCTTCAATATAAGGGACATCTCCAAAGAATTCGATGAGGTAATGGTAAAAGTATGCTCTTAAAACCAGCGCCTGTGCTTTGATCTGATTAAACCGTTCTTCAGAAACGACATCTTTTGACCTTTCCATATTCTGGATAAGGTTATTGGCTCTGGCAATTCCCCTGTAATAAAATGAATAGAGGCTGGAATATGTACCAGACTGAGCACTGTGTGTACCTGCACCAAGTTCATCAAATTCACACCCGCGGCTGATCCCGATGTCTGAGCCGCCATTGTCAATAGCCAGCTGATAAGCAACACCGTAGTTCATTCTTATCAGGGAATTATATGTTCCCGTCAGCGCCAGTTCAAGTTCCTTTTCATTTGAAAAGAATGTGGCATCAACAGGTTCAGTCAGTGATTCGAGGTCAAGGATCTGCTTATCGCAACCTGTAAAAGGCAGAATTGTAAGGAGCAGGATGAAGAATTTATAATGAGTTTTCATATATCGTAATATTTATAATGTTATTACTTGAAGTTCACGTCAATGCCTACTGAGAAATTTGAAGTAACCGGGAATATACCTCCGTTGGAACCATTTGGTACCAATGGATCAATACCGGCCGGCAATTTGTCAAAAGTCAGCAGGTTTAATCCTGAACAATATATTCTTACTCCTTTTATAAAGAAATTTGTCAGCCATTCAGAGGGAAGAGTATATCCTATTGTAATGTTTCTCAGCCTCAGATATGCAGCATTAAAGACCCATGTGCTGGACATTTGTGCGTCATTGCTTCCTGCACTGGTTGCTTTAATTGCAGGGTATCTGGCATCGGTATTTTCAGCCGACCAGCATTCGTCGAGATGCCATTTCTGGATTTTACCTGCATTCCACAGCGGCCATACCATATCGCCCTGGAGCAAAATATCTCTTTTACCGACCCCCTGAAGGCTTGCTGACAGGTCGAATCCTTTATATTGTGCTCCAAAATTAAGCCCGAAAGACATTCTGGGGAACGGGTCGCCAATAATTACCCGGTCATCACTGTTGATCTTTCCGTCGGCCTGGTCAGGAATTCCGTCACTGTTTGTATCTACCGTAAGCTGATCTTTATATCTTATATTTCCCGGTGAAAGGGTCCCGAACTGAGTAGGGGCTCCTGTAATTTCTTCCTGGTTCTGGAAAATACCGACAGATTCAAAACCGTAAATCGATCCGATCGGATAACCGATGTCAGTAATGGAGATACCTGAGATAATCGGGCCAACACCAGAAAGGTTTGTCACTTCATTTCTTACGTCCGAGAAGTTAAAGCGTGCATAATAAGACAGATCGCCTTTGGAATCAGTCCACCCGAGAGACAGGTCCCATCCTTTATTATCAACATTCCCTGCGTTCTGCATGGCAGGTGAAAGCCCGATCACAAGAGGGATAGGAAGGCTGAGAAGGATATCGAAGGTTTTGCGGACATAATAATCAGCTGTGAATGTCAGTCGCTGGTCAAGGAAACCGGCATCGACGCCGAAATTGGTGGTTTCGGTTGTTTCCCATTGGATAAGGCTGTTCGCCAGTACGTTCTGTGTGGCTCCTGTTACTATTGCATTATTGAAGAGGAAATTACTTGATCCGAGGACAATGGAGGAAGCATAAGGGAAGTCGCTTCCGATCTGTTGATTTCCGAGGCGGCCCCATGAAAAACGAAGCTTAAGATCGGAAAGGATGTTCTGATTCTGCATAAATGATTCTTTGCCAACTCTCCATCCGGCCGAAAACGAAGGGAAATATGAAACCCGGTTATCTTCCTGAAAACGCGAAGATGCGTCCCTTCTCAAATTGGCTTCAAGAAGGTATTTATCCCTGAATGCATAATTCACACGGCCGAAATATGACACGAGTCCTGAATGGGTTGCTGAACCGCTGTTGCCATCACTCTCGGCTGAGCCTGCATTAAGAACTTCAAACTGATCGAGTATATAGTCCTGGCGTGAAGCGCCGAAATTTGCCCAGTCATATTTAATGAACTCATAACCAAGTAACGCCGTAAAGCTATGGTCGCTAATTATTTTGGAGTAAGTAGCCAGGGCATTGAAATTGTTTGTAAATGATTTTGAATTGCTTTGGGATAAACCGTTACGGCTGGGATAAAGACGCGTTGACTTACTTGTCCAGTCAATTATTGTTTTGTACTGTTTTGTAAATGAACTGGTATATGCATCATCATATTCCGGGGCATACATCATTGAAAGGGTCAGGTCTTTTATGGGTTTATAGCTGACTTTAAGAACTCCGCGGAAATAGTTCCAGAGATTGGTTGTCAATCCGCCTGCTCTGGCAGCAGCAATAGGATTTTGTCCCTGCCATCCGTCGCCCCATGATCCGTCAGAATGTATTGCATGGTAAATGGGAGGAATGCGATAATCATCCTGCACTATATATGTAAGACTTGTTGCCGGGGCGATCCTCTTTGACCTGTTGAAGCTTATATCAAAATTGACATCAATTTTGTCAGACACCTTAAAATCTGTGTTAAATCTGCCGTTGTAACGGTTATAATTATAATTTGCTATGTTCCCGCTCTGATCGAGTAATGAGACAGATGCCATAGTCTTTATCTTTTCGGTCCCTATGCTTGCAGTCATATCATGGTATTGCTGAAATCCGTTTTCACTGAACTGCATCCCTACCCAGTCTGTATCGGGATAAAGATCGGGTTCTGTCAGCATCTTTGAAGCATAATTATCAATTACCGTCTGGGATTCACCGGAATATTTCAGGAAATCCAGGGCGCCAAGAAAATCCGGTAACTCAGTCGGTTTCTGCCATCCTATATAATTCGAGTATTTGAGTGACAGTTCGCCGGTTTTAGCTCGTTTGGTCGTCACGAGGATCACGCCGTTGGAAGCACGGGAACCGTATATTGCAGCGGCAGCAGCATCTTTTAATACAGAGATATTATCGATATCGTTTGGATTAAGGTCGTTAATATCGCCGGCTACGCCATCAATGAGAATTAAAGGATCATTGGAAGCTCCGATTGATCCTGTCCCTCTGATTCGTAATGTCGAATAGTCATTACCCGGCTGGCCGCTTGACTGAATTGCCGTAAGTCCGGGAGTGAGCCCCACAAGGGCCTGGGAAACCTGTGCCACCGGTTGCTTTACAATTTCTGCAGATTTGATTGTCTCAACCGATCCGGTAAGGTCTACTTTCCTTTGTGATCCGTATCCGATTACGACCACTTCCTCAAGTCCGACAGTTTCTTCCTGCATTGTTATGTTGATCTGGCTTCTGCCGCTGACAGGTATTTCCTGGGTTGCAGAACCGATAAATGAAAATACCAGAATTGAATTTGGCGGCACATTATTTAAAGTATATTTTCCTTCGTTGTCTGTCAGTGTGCCAAAAGTGGTGCCCTTGATTAAAACCGTTACTCCGGGTAAAGGATTACCCTGTGCATCGGTTATGGTACCGCTTACCTGATTCTGTTGAAGGTCAATTTCTGCTAAGGTTGCAGGACCTGAATTCATTCGGTTCTCATCAGTGTAACTAAATCCCCCGGAAACATTAATTGTACAGATCATAAATAAAATCATGATCAGCATTGTGATGCCGGAGGATTTTACCCGGGATCCTGACTTTTTTCCGGATACCCGCCGTAAAATGCTTTTTTCTTTCATAGAATGGATTTTTTTGGGTTTAGAATTTTATCAAAATGACAAATCTGCTTGTAATTGCCATAAACAAATATGCGATTTTTTTCAGAACTGTTTCCCGGGAGGAGAACATTATTTATAAACTGGTCAGAATATCGCTAAAAAGTAATTCTGAGTTCCGTGGATTAACCAACTCTTGTGTTATGCTGATTGCCATTGGTTGTCAAGAAGTCTTATCGATGAAGGGATAATTTTATTTTTATCTGCTTTTATCCCACAGGCATAGCTTATAAAACCATCATAACCGATTTTTTTCAATGCACGGAAAGCTTCAGTGTAATTATCAGTCATCCCGTCTTCTCCCGGAATGCACCTCGATTTACGGCTGGCAATATGAATATGGTATAGGTATTCTCCACCTGCGAGAATATCTTCCATATCCGGCACTTCTTGTCTGGACATTTGCCAGATGTCGCCCATACACCTTAGTCCTTTCAGATTAATTTTTCGGCAGATATCTGCAGCCTGTGACACAGTGTTGATCCGGGAGGCTTCTTTCCTGTTGACCGGTTTAAGTATAATGGTTGTATTATGCCTTCCGGCGTATTCTGCAAGTTCAGACAGCTGGTCAGTGGCATCACTGTATTTACAGGAATTGTTATCCGGGAGATTTGTCCGGACAGTTCCCGGGATGATAATTACTCCATTTGCTCCCAGTTCGCCTGCAGAAGCAATGATTTCTTTCATGATACACATATGTTCATTCCTTACAATCCTGTTTTCTGAACATACAAATCCTTTATAACCCGATTGAACTGCGCTAATCCTTATATTTCTGTATTTCAGCAGATTCCGTAGGCTATTAACATTTTTAACTATATCATTTGCCCTTGGTTCAAAACCTGTTATACCGTATTCCTCCATAAAATCAAATCTTTCTTCAGGATATTTGCCGGGGGCAATGCCATCCTGAAAAGACAACTTTATGCCTGATTTTAATTTCCCTTCCGGCATATAGCTTTTCATAGGCAGATTTGTAATCTCTGCAGCCAGGACAGGGGCGCTCATGACGCTGTACATCAGAAAGCTTCTTCTTTTCATTTGCATATCATTTTTCCTGAAAACCTATAGACATACTATTCCAAAAAGTGCGACGGGGATATTATCAGCCGGCTTTTCAAGTTCTATTCTTATTTCTGAAATTACCGATCCGGACTTAAGCTGCAGATCATAAACAGACTGGTAATTGTTTTTTACATCACATAACAAATTTCCGTCCTGGTCTTTGATTTTAAATTTCCTTACGCAGAAAGGAATTATGTTTTCAGGCTGTTCACGATGGGCCGATTCCATAGGATGATCATAGTCGGGGTCGAAGAACAGCCTTATTTTATTTATGTTTTGTTTTTCATTCCATTTCATCTGCAGCCAGGGATTCTTATCATCCATTCCGGCTATCCAGCAATTCGATGTGATATTAGGTCTGAAGATCGAAGTTTTAATGTTTTCGGCAGAAAAGGATGACAATTTCCTGTGAAACCTTAGGGCAATATTCCTGTAATCAGGTCTTCGTTTTGGAGTCCAGAAATCAAATTCTTCCACCCCATAGCCTTCCGGAGGGACCTGGCGGCCTCTTTTTTCGACTGTCAGGATTGATGAGATCAGCGCATTGCTCATCATCAGTTCTACATCATCATTCTTACAGAAGGTGATAAAAACATAGCCTTTATCTACAGTGGGTTCAAAGTTAATATACAATTCACCTTCCCCGTTAGCTATATCATGAGCCTGGCTCTCAAGCAGGACCTCAGGTGAGAAGTTCCCGGCTTTTCTGCTGTTCCGGAGTTCAACTATCAGAGTTGTATCCCTGCAGGCTTTGTATTTAATGGATATCTCAGGACTCATTCCGTTTAGCGGTACTATTACAGCTTTATCTCTTTCGAGTTGCTGATATCCACATTCAAATCCCATACTTTCAAGCTCCAGCTCTGATGATGTCGTTATTTCCGCTTTTCCGGTGACCGGATTATCAAAAGATATCTCAGGGATATGCTGGCCCGAGAATATCAGTTCCTTCTGAAGTTCCTTAACATTTTTTTCACTGATAAAATAGGAGGGAAGGACATCTTTCTTTATACACAATGCTGCAGCCATTCCTGCTGCCTGTGCTCCATGGGAGCATGTTCCTATTACCCTTGTTGATCCGTGTGCCACATGTGTTGCTGATGCCATGCGACCGCAGATAAACAGGTTATCCAGATCACGGCTGACATAGCAGCGGTAGGGTATTGTATAAACTCCCCTGGAATGGAGCTGGAAACATGAGCTCAGAGGAGAATATATTCCATCGGCAGGGTGGAGATCCATCGACCAGCCACCAAATGCCACATCGTCATAGTGATGTTTCTGTTCAACTATATCGTTCTGATTAAGCATATAATAACCGTTGAAGCGGCGGCTTTCACGTTTACCCGGTATTGTGCTCACCCACTCAAGTGTGTAAGTATCCATTTCGGGATAATTCCCGGAATTTTTTATATAATCCCAGATTCCGTAAACAACCTTGAGCAATTCAAAACGGATCTTTTCAGTATCATGAACAGTATCCAGGCGTCCTCCCCATTCAAACCACCACATGCTTAATCCCGCTTCCTCAGGATTAATATTTTTGAGCCTTGGAATTGCTGATGAGACATCTTTATGGGCAATTGCAGGAGGAATGAATTTAACTTTTTTGCCTGTATTCTTTACATAGAAATACATTGAGTGACCGAGAAGTTCACCTGCTTTTTCCTTATAAAGGGCAAATCCTTCAGAAAACTCATCTTTTTCTTCTGCTCCCATTCTGAATGAGGCTCCTGAATTATAAGCTACAATACCGTCACCGGTACAATCAGCAAAAAGCTTCGCTGAAAGAACATAAGATGTGGAATTCTGTGCATTAAAACACTCAATGCTCCTGATAGTCCTTTTATTCCTTTTCTGAACAGCGTGAATGGCTGTGTTGAGATATAATGTTATATTTTTTTCTGCCTGGACTTTATCTATCAGTACAAGGTCAAATAGAATTGAATTACCCTCGCGATTGCGGTACAGGTTTTCAAGTAATATCTCATTTATCACACCGCCTTCCCGGGCCCAGCGGTTATTATTTCCCATATGTGAAGTGGCGCCCAGGACCCAGAGACGTACTTCACTGGAAGCATTACCTCCAAGAACCGGTCTGTCCTGGACAATAGCCACTTTTGCTCCGTTACGGGCAGCGGTTATTGCACAGCAGACTGCTGCAACGCCGCCGCCGCAAACAATAAGGTCATAATTATCGGTTATAGTGAGATTTTCTCTGGAACCGGCAGAATTTTCAATTATCATAGGAAGGTAATTAAGTATTGATGGAAATATATGAAAAATTCTCAAATAAAAGTTCCGGGGATTATATTACACAACTTCAGTTCTCTCTTATCTTAGCCTTAATAATATACCAACCCTATCCCCGGCCTCCCGCTGTCGCGGGACAGGCTTTCCCCTTAAGGCTAAGGGGAAGGGTAATAATTACTAATCAACGTATTATAAAGGCTTTGATCTAAAATATTACTCAGAAGATCTGAAATTGATATATTTAAAAATTTTATTCTATTTTCCAATTTACCTGGGACTTTACCGCGTAGCGGATATGGTATTTTGCTCCATAACCTCTACGAGGTATAAAATCATGTCATATAACCTTATCTACAATACCCTATGCCCTACAGGCAAAGGAGACTAAATCTATGCTTCCCAAATCAAAACAGAGCTATTATAATACGTTTTTTAATACGTATTATAATACGTAGTTCCTGATGGTGTATAATTCTAATTCATATCTGTTATCCTGAAATTAACGGGGACTGAATACCATACCGGGACAGCTACTCCATTCTGTTTACCCGGTTTGAAATGCGGCAATGTACCTATAACCCTTATTGCTTCCTGATTAAGCAGAGGATCAATTCCTCTCAGTATCTCTATTTTTCCTACCGATCCGTCGGGATTGACCACAAATTTCAGGGTAACCCTTCCTTTTATATTGTTGATTATTGCTTCTTCGGGATAAACTGTGTTTCTGGCAATAAACGCAAGCAGTGCCGGCTCTCCGCCCGGAAATTCAGGCATCTCTTCAACACGGATGAAGATCTCAGGTTCTGCAGGAACAATATCTGCCGGTTTCTCAACAACGTAAAGGGTGTCCTCAACAAGACCATCAGAAACAGTTTCAATGAGAACATCGCTTATAGGGATGAAATTTGTTACCATTGTAGTATCAGCCGTAACCTCGGGAGCAATGTTGACCGGGGCTTTAATAAGGTCAGGAGGCATTTTAACTTCAGGGGGAGTGATCACTTCGACAGGTATGTTTTCTGGTTCAAGGATCACGATAATTTCATCTCTGCCCGTGGCAATTCCGGGTTTTGTATTAAATGACAGAGCCAGAACAGGGATAACGGTAAAGAGAACGGCGCCTAAGGTCGAAAGGCAGGTGGTTACTTTGTAGCGCTTCCGGAGGTCATATGCTCCGTAGGCTTTGTTGCGGTTCTCAAAGACGATCTCATCGAATCCGGGAACCTTTTCTTCATTCCTCTTCATTTTGATAGTTTTAAGTTGTTAAACATCCACAGGACAACCGCTTTCAACTATTCCAATTCAGAGGCGTTTTCACATTTTATTACCGCAAAAAGAGTGCCGGGTTTGGT
>ENA-UOWO01001965-UOWO01001965.1-activated-sludge-metagenome-genome-assembly--contig:-NODE-1965-length-26351-cov-9.857393_pt1 | contig 26351 bp, 21 predicted proteins | sample MGYA00238148_ERZ761564 | MGnify/ENA primary metagenome ERZ761564 (study PRJEB28885, sample SAMN05720194) | activated sludge metagenome | isolation source: Anaerobic digester | place: USA...
CGATAGAGTATCGCTTCGGTTTCTGAGCCGCCTGTCGCCGGCGACGACGGAGCCTAGCGACGGCGAAGTTCCTCGAGGATGTAGTCGATCCAGGCCGACGACTCGATATGGTAGCTTGCCTGCGACTGTAGGAGGTCGAAGAACGCCTCCCGGTACGACCCGACGAGCGCCTCGGCCTGTCCGCGGTAGAAGCGGGCCTTGGCTGCGTTCTTCTCTGAGCGCGGCAGCGACAGGTACAGCGTGAACTGCCTGACGGCCTCCGAGTAGGAGCCTTTGGAGAAGTAGCCGGCGACGATCGACCGCAGGGCGTACTCCTCGCCGCCGCCGCCCGACTGCAGATCCTCGGGGAAGATCGTTATCGGTGGGCGCTCTGCCCGGGTCGCTGACCCGGACGTCGAGACGAGCGCGGCGATGGCCTTCTCGGTCTCAGCCTTGAGGGCGCGGCTCCGGGGAGTCGGGTCTCCGGCCGAGACCGGTTTGGCGTCCTCGAAGCCTCTGGTCAGCACGAGGTAGGGTAGCGGCATGCTCCTGGAGGCGGCGCCCGACGACGGCAACCCGACGCGGAACGCTCCGGCCCTGAGCGATACGGGCGAGGCCGTCGCGTTGGCGCCGGCCTTGAGCTCGACGATGCCGGCGACCAGGTCTTTCTCCGGTATGATAGCGTAGTAGTAATCGACGCCCGGGACGGGATAGTCGCGGTAGGGGCCGGAGGCTTGTTCGACGATGGCGGCGAGCGCCGCGTCGAGCAGGTCCGACGACGAGCGTATTGGCGAGGTGCCGCGGTAGACGACGAGCCTGCCCGAATCCCCGTCGGAGTCTATGGATACGACGATGGCGTCGCCATCGGCCCTGGCCAGGATGCCGGAGAGGCGAGGCTTCGCGGCCTTGGGCCTCTCGGAGCTCGCCGCGACTGTCGGTGCGGCCGCCGGGACGGCCTGGGCCGCCAGGGCCACCGGCTCGATCGGTACGTTGCGTAGCGGGATGAAGATACGGTACTCGGCCGGCGAGCCTTCGGGGACCGGCTCGGGGACGCGCCCGAGCACGAAATAGTAGTATGGCCTATCGTCGACCGGCGCGTAGGCGAAACCCTTGGAGCCGCTATCGGAATAGCCGAGGAGCAGGGCCCGCTCGAAATTCGACGCGTCGGGGAACTCGTCGTGGCGGTAGACCGCGTAGCCCGACACTATATCGGAGCTGTCCTCCCAGGACAGCACGATCTCGCGGCCGCGCACGCCTATCCGTATGCGTGACGGGTAGGGCGCGAACACCGAGCCTTCGCCGTCCTGGGCCAGGACGGGGGACAGAGCCGCCAGCGCTAGCAGCACCGACGCGATCGCGGGTTTTATCGCTTTCATATCCCCTATAGTATCGGAAAATTGAAGCTCGCTCCATAGCGCAGGATTGATCAGGCCCCGCGGAGGCCGATATACTCGCGGTCTGAGTACTCAGCAACGGAGGATAGCCACGATGAAGGCCAGAGTCAGATACGCCCCGTCGCCGACGGGCCTGCAGCATATAGGGAGCGTTCGCACCGCCCTGTTCAATTACCTGTTCGCCAGGTCGGTCGGCGGAACCTTCATCCTCAGGCTCGAGGACACCGATCGCACCCGGTCGCAGGACATATACGTCAAGAACCTGTACGACACCTTCCGCTGGCTCGGCTTCTACTGGGACGAGGGTCCGGACGTCGGCGGCCCCGTCGGCCCGTATACGCAGTCGGCGCGCTTCGCGCTGTACCGCGAGCACGCCGAGCGCCTCGTCGACATGGGCAAGGCCTACTACTGCTTCTGCTCCGATGACAAGTCGGCCGCCAAGGACGCCGAGAAGTCCGGCCAAGACCAAGCCGAGCAGGAGGGCGACGCCCAGGCCTCGGGTGGCTTCGGCTATCCCCGCACCTGCCGCGGCCTCGATCCGGCCGAGGCCAAGCGTCGCGCCGCCTCGGGCGAGCCACATGTGATACGGCTCAAGATACCGCTCGACGGCGTGACCGGCTTTGACGACATCCTGCTCGGCCGTATCGAGTGGAAGAACGCCGACGTCAACCCCGACCCGGTGCTCCTGAAGAGCGACGGCTTCCCGACCTACCACCTGGCCAACGTCGTCGACGACCACCTGATGGGCATCACCCATGTGATGCGCGCCCAGGAGTGGATACCGTCGGCTCCTCTCCACATGATCATGTACGAGGCCTTCGGCTGGGAGCCGCCCCGGCTCTGCCACCTGCCGATGGTGCTCGGCGACGACGGACATAAGCTCAGTAAACGCCACGGCGCCACGGCCGTCGACGAGTTCCGCAGGCGCGGTTACCTCGAGGCGGCGCTGATAAACTATGTGGCCATGCTCGGTTGCTCCTACGAGGACGGCCGCGACCTCTACTCGCTCGAGGACCTGGCCCGGTTGTTCAGCATGGACCATATCAACAAGGCGCCGGCCGTCTTCGACTACGTCAAGCTCGAGTGGTTCAACGGCCAGTACATCCGCATGCTGTCCGACGAGGAGCTGGCCGCGAGGATTACTCCCTTCATGGCCGAGGCCGGACTCGTATCCGCCAAGCCGAGCGCGCTAGAGGTAGCCAGGTTGCTGGCGGCGGCGCCGCTGGTCAAGGAGCGCCTCAAGTACCTGTCGGACGCGCCGGAAGCCCTGCGGTTCCTGTTCGCCGAGCCGGCCGTGCCGCCGGTCGAGGAGCTGCTGCCCAAGAAGATGGACGCCGCCGGCGCCGCGCGGGCGCTCGGACTGGCCATGGAGCTGCTCGAGGCGAACGACCCGGCTGACCACGACGCCTGCGAGGCGGCCTTCCGCTCGGGCGGCGCGGAGGCCGGACTCAAGCTCGGCGACCTCCTGATGCCGCTCCGCGTGGCGGTAACCGGTACCAAGGTCAGCCCTCCTCTGTTCCAGAGCATAGCCGTGCTGGGCAAGGCCACGGCCATCCAGCGCGCCGGGAAGGCCCTCGCCGCGCTCAAAGCTGCCAACGAGCGTCCTTGACCGCCTTCGGGGGCGCGGGGCATACTGACTCCGCCGCGCCCCTGAAGCGCGGTACAAGGAGCTACCCATGAGCGATCCCGAGAAGAACGCGACGATAGGGTCGGAAGCCGGCGGTCCCGGCCTCGACTTCATACGCGAGGCCGTCGCCGAGGACCTGAGGAGTGGCCGCTTCGCCTATGTGCGGACGCGCCTGCCGCCCGAGCCGAACGGCTGGATGCACATCGGCCATGCCAAGGCCTTCAGCATCGACTACTACGTGGCCAAGGACTTCGGCGGCACCTGCAACCTGCGCTTCGACGACACCAATCCTGCTAAAGAAGACATGTCCTATGTCGAGGCGATCAAGCGCGATACCTTCTGGCTCGGCCTCGACTGCCGCGACCGCGTCCTGTTCGCGTCGGATTACTACGAGCGGATGTACGAGCTGGCCGTCAAGCTGATCAAGAAAGGCGTCGCCTACGTCGACGACCTGAGCGCGGAGCAGATGAGCGAGTACCGCGGCACCGCCGTGGCGGACAAGAACAACGTCACCCACACGCCACCCGGTCGCGACAGCCCGTACCGTAATCGCTCCGTCGAGGAGAATCTCGACCTCTTCGAGCGCATGCGGGCCGGCGAGTTCGCCGACGGCGCCAAGACGCTCAGGGCCAAGATAGACATGGCCCACCCGAACCTGGTGATGCGCGACCCGCCGATGTACCGCATCAAGCGCGAGCCCCACTACAGGACGGGCAACGCCTGGTGCATCTACCCGATGTACGACTTCCAGGAAGCGATGTCGGACGCCATCGAGGGCGTGACACACTCGCTCTGTTCCCTGGAATACGAGATACACCGACCGCTGTATGACTGGTTCATCCGCGAGGCCGAGGTCTTCCCCTCGCGGCAGATCGAGTTCTCGCGCCTCAACATCAGCCACACGGTGCTCAGTAAGCGCTGGCTCCTCAGGCTCGTGCAGGACGGCGTGGTCTCCGGCTGGGACGATCCGCGCATGCCGACGATAGCCGGTCTCAGGCGCCGAGGCTACACGCCGGAGGCTATACGCGACTTCCTCGGACGCATCGGCATCGCCAAGACCGATAGCCTCGTGGACATCCAGCTGCTCGAGCACTGCCTGCGCGAGGACCTGAACCGGCGCGCCGATCGCGTCATGGCCGTCTTGAGGCCGCTCAAGCTGATCATCGAGAATTGGCCCGCTGGCAAGGTCGACGAGCTCGAGGCGGTCAACAACCCCGAGGACCCGTCCGCAGGCGCCAGGAAGGTACCGTTCTCCGGCGAGCTATGGATCGAGCGCGACGACTTCGCCGAGGTTCCGCCGCCCAAGTACTTCAGGCTCTTCCCCGGCAATTCGGTACGCCTGCGCTACGGCTACATCGTCACCTGCACCGGCTTCGATAAGGACCCGGCCACGGGCGAGGTCGTCGCGGTCCGCTGCACCTACGACCCGGAGACCCGAGGCGGCAACGCCCCGGACAACCGCAAGGTCAAGGGCACCATCCACTGGGTATCCGCGGCCCACGCCGTGCCGATGGAGGCCAGGCTTTTCGACCACCTGTTCGTAGCGGAGCGCCCGATGGACGTGCCCGATGGCGTCGATTGGGTAACGACGGTCAACCCTGGCTCCCTCGAGGTCCTGTCGGGTTACGCCGAGCCCTGCTTGGCCTCGGCCGAACCAGGTCGCTCGTTCCAGTTCGAGCGGCTCGGCTACTTCTGTTGCGACCCGGACACGAGGCCCGGCGCCCCGGTATTCAACCGCTCGGTATCGTTGCGCGATACCTGGGCCAAGATAGAGAAGAAGCAGGCTTGAGGGCCTCGGACACCGCGCTCCCGAAGGGGGGCGCGGCCTACCTCGTCATGAAGGTCGTCGCCCGGTGGAGTACGCTCCGGGCGGCCGCCTCGTTCGCCGCCACCGTCATCGGGCGCTTCTTCCTCGACCAGTACGCCCACGCCGCCAGGCTCCGCAAGGGCTCGAGCCCCGTGCGGGTCAAGAACGTCGAGCATCCGCTCGACGCGATCATACCGATACGCTACGAGGCGGCCAGGGTCTATCTGACCTTCGTCAAGCTGTGGATGGACGCGCTCGGTTACTTCCGCCACCGCCTCGGGAAGGCTTTCGATGACGTCGTCATCGAGTTCCTGGCCGGCCTCGGACGCTGCTATTCCGACGCCGGCTCGGTCTATGGGCGCTGCCTGTCGACGACGAGACGGCCCGATACGGCGCCGAGCCTCAGGCTGGCCTTCGTCTACGCGGTCGACCCGCACCTGTTCTGCGTGCCGAGCCTGCACGTACTCGTCGTCTGCTACACGTACTTCAGGCTACGCGAGCTGTTGGCCGCGACGGGGGAGGCCGAACGTTTCGGCCGTGAGCTGGGGGCCCTGCGCTCGAGAGCCGTCGAGATCACCGAGTCGATACTCTACGTGCGCCAGCACAGCGTCAACTGTATCCCGACCGCCTTAGCGATGCTGTCGGTCATCGCGCCGGGCTACGACGAAGTCGAAGCCAAAGCCTTCATGGCCGAGCTGTTCGCGCGCGATGCCGAGGTCGAGCCCGGTGCCAGAGCCCGCGTGCTCGACTACATGACGAGCCTGTACGACCAGGTCGCGCCGGCTGGAGGCAGTCCCGAGGATCGCTATAACGCCATAATCGACTTTCTCAAGGCCTACGGCGAGCCCGTCCTCGAGTTGGCAGAGGCTTGAGGCGGTAACGGCCTAATCGGCCCGACTATCCGTTTCTCGGAGCTCCCCGATCCTGCGCGAAAGATTGTTCGGTAGCACGCCGAGCCGCTCGGCGGCCCGACTTACCGAGCCGCCCGCCAGCTCGACTTGTCGCTCTATGTAGGCCAGCTCCATGCGGCGCTTGGCTTCCTTGAGCGGCAGGGCCTGGTCGAGCGGGAAGGCTCTCCCGCCCTCTCCGTTCTGGCCGACCTTGGCCGGCTTCCAGCCCGTTTCGTCGACGGCGCGCACGGCCGAGGCGTCCACCTCGGCCGCCTCGGGGGCTAGGGCGAGGGCTCGCTCGACGAGGTTGCGCAGCTCGCGGACGTTGCCGGGATAGTCGCGCCGTCCGAGGTACTCGAGGGCGTCGTCCGAGAAGCCGCGACCGCCGAGCCTGCCGGCGAAGAAACGCGCCAAGGCCGGTATATCGTCGACCCTGGCCGATATGGGCGGAACCGCCAGCGGTATCTGCGCGAGCCGGTAGAGGAGGTCTTCCCTGAAGGCGCCCTTCGCCGCCTCGGCCTTGAGGTCGCGGTTGGTGGCCGCCACGATGCGAGCGTCGGAGCGGCGTGGCGAGTCGGCGCCGAGCGGCCGGAACTCGCCCGACTCGATAGCCCGGAGCAGCTTGGGCTGCAAGGCCGGCGGCAGCTCCCCGACCTCGTCCAGGAACAGCGTGCCGCCGGCCGCCTCGGCGAAGCAGCCGGCCCGATCGCGGTCGGCCCCGGTGAAGGAACCCCTGCGGTGGCCGAACAACTCGCTCTCGGCCAGGTCTGCGGGGATGGACGCGCAGTTGACCGCGACGAAGGGGCCGGCCGAGCGTCTGGAACGAAAGTGTATCCACCTGGCGAGCGGGTCCTTGCCCGAGCCGCTCGGCCCGTGGAGCAGCACGCAGAGCGACGTCGCCGCTCCCCGCTCCGCGACCTCGACGAGAGAGCGCATCGCCTCGGAGCCGCCCACGTAGAGGTGCTCGGCTAGCCAGGCGTCGCGACCGGCCCGGTCGGATCGCGCCAGGGCGGCCTTCTCCTCGGCCATCGCGATGACCACCTCGAGTCGCTCCGGGTCCACGGGCTTCTCGAGGACGTCGACGGCCCCGGCCTTGACGGCCCTCACGGCCGTCCTGGCGTCTGCCAGGCCCGAGACCATCGCGGTAGGCACGCCGGCCGCCGCGTAGCGCTCAAGCCAGTCAAAGCCGCTCTCGCCGTCGAGGGCTATGTCGAGCAACACGATATCGTAGGTTCCGGTGATCGCGCCCGGCTCTGGAGGACTCGTCACGCCGGCCGCCTCATGGCCCTTGAGCCTCAGGTAGTCGGTGATCGACTCGAGGTACGACGGGTCGTCGTCTATGGCCAGCACTCTAGCCATCGTCTTCTCCTCCGTTCGGGAATACGAGCGTGAACACGAGCCCGCCCGAGTCGGATAGCCTTATCCGCGTCTCGCCACCATGCAGAGCGGCTATGCGGCCGATGAGCCAGACGCCGAGGCCCGAGCCGCCGGGCTTGGTTGAGAAGCGGGCCGAGCCTACGCGTTCGACTAGCTCGGCCGGCAGCCCGACTACCGAGTCTGAGTACTCGATGACATAGACCTGTCCTTCGGTGCCGAGCCGGAGGCGCGCCCCGAAGGGGATGGAGCGTTCGGCGCAGGCCTCGATGCTGTTATCGAGCAGGTTGATGAAGGCCTCGACGAGGTAGCCTCGATCGAACCTGGCGAGGGTCTCGCCATCGGGGCGCTCGATGGTCAGGCTATCGTCGGATATGGTAGCGCCTTTCGCCCGTAACGTCGCGACCGCCTCGCCGAAGGCCTCGGCCGGGTCGAGTCGGACCGGCTCGGGGTCCTTGAAGCCGGACAGCGAGCGTACCCTGGAGAACAGTTCCTGGATCCTCTCGGCTTCGGCCTCCACCCGATCCAGGTAGCGCCGGGCGTCTCCCGTCGGAGCGCCGCCTTCGATGGCCAGGCGAGCCGACCGGGCGGACAGCTCGAGCGAAGCGAGGGGCGTCCTGGCCTGGTGGGCGAGGAAGGCCGAGGCCTCGCCCCAGCCCTGGAGGGCGCGCAACTCGGAGCGCATGCGCTCGCGCTCGCCGAGAGCCGCCACGAGGCCGTCGAGCTCCTCCTCGACCGCGCCGAATTCGTCCGCGGCACCGGTAAAGAAAGGCCTGGCCGTCTCGCCGCGGCGTATCCTGAGCACGCCGTCCCGTAGCCTCGACCAGCGCCTGGTCAGGGCCGCGGCGGCCAGCGCGGAGACGAGCAGGGCGGCCAGCGCCTCGACGCCGAGGAAGGCGGCCCAGGCCAGGGCCGACGATACGGCCGCGTCGCGCTCGAGCACCATCCGCGTCGCCAGGTCACGCCTGATCGGCGCTAGGACTTCCATCATCGTGTCGGGATCGGGCGCCTCGCCCTCGGCCAAGGCGCGGGCCATGGCCGACAGTTCAGCCGTGGCGGCCTCGAGCGAAGCCAGGGACCGGTCGCCCTTCGACCGATAGAAGGACGTCATGGCCACGGCGGCCCCTCCGAGCAAGGCTACCGAGACGGAGAACGACACGATGAAGATACCGGAGCGCAGCCTCATGGCTGCCAGTACGGCACGTGGCCGAGCGAGTCGATCTCCCGATAGTCGGCGGCCGCTCTGTAGCCCCAGACGACCATGGGGTCGTGGCCGGGATCCTCGGGCAGGGAGATCGTCGCCTTGCAGCCGGCGCTCAGCGGGAACGATACTGCGGTCGCCGGGCCGAGCGGCAGGCGCGAGAAGCGCGAGGCTATCGCCCAGGCCGCCGCGGGATCGGCCGTACGGTGGACTCCCCCGGTCTCCGAGACGCGGATCTCATAGTAGCGACCGGTATAGCGGATGTCGCGGTAGGCCTCCACGGCGGCACGGCCGGCCCATATCGTCGCCTCGAGCCGTACGACGAACGACGCCTCGACGAGTCGTTCGAGATCAGTCCCCGGCAACTCGTAGACCTCGACCGACGCGTAGATCGTCGTAGCGTCGCGGGACAGCCTCAAAGTCAGCGGCGGCGGCTCGGCGGCCCTGGAGAGGCCCAGGGCCGCCGCTATCCCGAGGGTGAGAGCCTTGAGCCAGGCGCTCATGCCGCCACGCTAGTCACGCGCCCCGGCGGCGTAGCTGGCGCTCATCGCGCGGTACGAGTCGAGCATGCGCTCCTCGGTCGAGCGTCCGGAGACGAGCATGATGATGCCCGAGACGAGGCTCGGCAGGGTCCAACTCATCGTACCGATGACCCTGTCGTCGAAATCGCTCCAGTCGCCGGTGGCGGCCGCTGCGATCGCGTGCCCGCCGGCGGCGGCGAGGGGGGTGGCGACGTTCACGATACCGCCGACTATCCTGCCGCGCTTCGCGTCGTCGGCCAGCTCCTTCATGATGCCGAACGCTATCGCCTCCTGTACGACCGGGTCGGTCTCGGCGTACAGATAGGCGTATTCGCGCTTGTACGCGTCATCCGGTTTGGCCAAGATGCCGATGCCGATGCCGCCGACGATCAACCCGGCCCCCGAGACGCCTATCGACAGACCGCGCATCAGCATCTGACCCTCGGGATCGGAGAAGCTCGTCGACGGTGCGGCGAACGAATAGCCGACGCCCGCCAGCCCCCCGGCGAGCAGGGCGCCGCCTATGCTCGACAGCACGACGCCGCCGGTCCTGCTCGAGCGCTCGTGTTTCTCGAAGTAGTCGGTCAGTATGGATAAGGCGAACTGCGGGTCGGCCGAGCCGACCGAACCGGTCGGTAGCGCGGCGTAGGACTGGCCGAAGGCTCCGATCGACAGCGTCGTGGCAATCATCGCTAGACAGACGAATCGTTTCATGGTCAACCTCCCGGCGCTCGATACTCGGGCGCCTAGCGGTAATACTGCAATAAGCGTGCCATGGTTATGGTATGGCTCGAAGGCCGTTCTACAAGCTTGCCGCTCCTCACTCATATCAGAATCGATAGTTCATCGCTATCACCTTCGATAGCATAGCACATGGAGACGCCTCGCGCTTGACGAGCGGGCGAGGCCGACGGATAGTCGTGGTATGGATATGAAACGAATCGGGTGTATCGTGGCCCTGGCGCTGCTCGCGGGTTCGGCCTTCGCTCAGAGTTCTGAGGATGAGGCCAGGCGCAGGCTCGTCGACGCCGCTTTCAAGTACCGGGGGGTACCGTACGTCTACGGCGCCGAGTCCCCCCGAGCCTTCGACTGCTCGGGCTTTGTCCGCTACGTGTATCGCGAAGCGCTCGGCCTCGAGCTGCCGCGTAGCGCGCGGTCGTTCTGGTCGAGCGGCTCGCCCATAGACTGGCGCAAGGCCCGGGCCGGCGACGTGCTGGTCTATGACACGGTCGGCGGTGCCCCGAGCCACGTCGCGCTGGTCGTCGGCGACGGCACCGTCATCCACGCCGTATCGGCCGGGACGAAGACCGGCGTCATCGTCTCGCCGATGAGCGACCGCTACTGGGCTCCACGCCTGCTCGGCGCACGCTCGTTCATCGCTACGTCGACGGCGACCGTGTCAGCGACGCCGATAGCACCCGCCTCGCCCAAGGCCGCGACGGCCGCGACGCCGGCAGCGCCTAAGGCCGCGGCGGCCGCGACGCCGGTAGCGCCGGTAGCACCCGCCTCGCCCAAGGCTGCGGCGGCCGCGACGCCGGCAGCGCCGGCAGCGCCGATAGCACCTAAAGCCGCTCCGAAGGCCGTGCCAAGCGTCTCCGAACAGGTCATCGCCGATATAGGCGTGGATATCCCGGCCAAGCGGGCTTCGACCTCGGACCGCATCCCGACGGCCTCCGGCACGAACGTCGCGTTCACCGTGACGAACGGCACCGGCCGCTCTAGCGCTTTCACCGTACTGTTCTTCGTCACCGACCCCAAGACCTACAAGCTCCGGCAGATCCACGTAGAACGAGTCAAGCTCGACGCGGGCGAGGCCTTCGGCCTACCGCCGTACCGTTTCGACGCGCCCGGCAAGTACAAGCTCGTGGTCAAGGACTCGTGGGGCAACCCGCTCGTCGAGCGGGAGTTCATGGTTACGGAGCGTGAGGATACGTAGTCGGTAGTCGGCCTAGGGCTTGCGCGGGCTAGCCGTTGGGCTAGCCTTTGGCCGCATGACGACGACGCAGCGCTCGTCGGCCAGGAACGGAACGACGACCGGCGTTATTTCTGCGCTCTCGTAGAGCCCGTCTATCGCCTCGAGCTCGGCGCGGGCGCGGTCGGCCTTGCCCTTGTACGCGACGACGCGGCCGCCTGGCGAGCAGACCGAGAAGACGCGCTTGAACAGCTTCCGCTCGAAAGGCCTGAAGGCCCTGAAGGTGACTACATCGTAAGAACCCTTGGCGCGCTCGACCTGCTCCTCGACGATGTCGACGTTCTCAAGCGCTAGCTCGGCGCGGACCGCCTCCAGGAAACGGATGCGCCTGGTCATGCGGTCGAGCAGGGTCACGTCGACCTCCGGCATCGCTATGGCCAGCGGCACGCCGGGCAGGCCGGCCCCGGTCCCGAGGTCGACGAGACTGGCCCGCTCGCCGTAGCCCGCGGTTCCGGTCGCCGCCTCGGCGAGCGATCGCCTGACGATGGCCAACGGCGCCAGGCTGTCGAGGATATGCTTGATGACGAGCTCGTCGCCCGAGGCTCCGACGAGGCCGTAGGCGGGGTTCCAGGCCTCGATCGAGGCGACGTAGCGACCGAGCAGGCTTGCGGTCCGGTCGTCCGCGAGGCCGAGCTCGGCCAGCCCCCGGGTAAGCAGCGTTTCGTTCACGGCTCGAATGTAGCCTGAAAGAGGGCCGCCCGCATAGTTACTTCCTGGCCATGATGCGGACGCTCAGCTCAGGCGAGATCCTATCGGCCTCGCGGAACCAGATGACCTTGCGGGAGCGCGCCTGCAGCCTGGTCTGCTCCCGGAGCTCCCCGTACAGGGCGTGGTGCTGGCGGTATAGCCTGAAGCGTTCCAGCTCCTTCTGCCCGAAGACCGTGTCGAGGTGCTCGTCGATATCGCGGTCGAGCCTGGCGGTGAACGCGTCGACGAGCGCCGTATAATTATCGTGTACCCCCCGCAGGTACTCGAGCGCCAATCCGTCCATCCCGGGTAACGCTTCGAGCTTGCGCACCAGTTCGCCGAACGACGCGACCGCTTTCTCGTAGCGCTCTACCCCGAAGCTATCGGTGGCGGCCTTGAGGTCGTCGAGCATCGAGCGCCTCGAGGCGCCGCCCTTCTCCCCTCCGGGCAGGTTGTCGATGATGGCCTCCGCCAGGGTCGCGGCCGTCTCGAAGATGCTCGACTTCCACATGCCCTTGTCGATGGCTACGTACAGGTTTTCCATCGCCTCGCGGTAGCCGAGCCTGTAGCCCTCGGTATCGAGAAAGACCGTGTCGTAGACCGTCAGGCTGATGCCCTTGAACTCGATGGCGCCGGTATTGAAGAAGTCCACCTTGTTGATCCCGTCGACCTGCTGGATCGAGACGCCCGCGCCCTTGAGCCGCTGGTAGACGTGGCTGGTCAGGAGTATTTTGTTACGGTCCGGGGCAATGGCGTTGGCCCGCGCCTGCAACCTGGCGGCCGTGTTCACAAGGTCGCCGGACAGGTCCCCGTCCCTCGTGATGACCAGGCTCGTGTAGCTCTGTCCCCCGGCTATGCCTGCGGATACGAAGAACTCCGGTAGCACGAAGCCCTCTCCCGGCTTGCCGGGGCAGCCGTCGCTCAGGCGGCGGCGCTTCGATAGGTACTTGACTATCCGGAGCACCGCGTCGAGCACCGAGGTGGCACTCGAGCCGAGGAGCAGGAGCTCGTCGCCCCTGGCCCGCTTCGACACGACCCCCGACTCGGCCGCTATCCTCGGTATGTCGAGCTGCAGCATCTTGTCGAGCAGGTCGAGCATCGACATGTTGTGGCGCTGGTCGTGGCAGTACTTCGTGTAGCCGTGGATGTCGACCATGCAGAGGTAGACGTTCTGGATCGACATGTAGCGTTTGAGGTCGCCGGCGAAGGGGTAGTCGCGGTCAGGCACAACTACCTGTTCCCAGACCGATGGGTAGGACTCGGGCGACACGTCCTTGAAGAAACCCCAGTACAGCCTCCGCTGCAGGAAGAACGCGCGCCTGAGCATCGCCTCGAGGCGTTGGCCGCGCGGCAGCACCGAGACGTAGCGCTTGAGCGACTCGAAGCTCGCCAGCTCGCCCGAGGTCACCTTGTCCGTCAGGTGCGACAGCACCTCGTAGACCGAGCTGGATGGGCCGTACTCCTTGATATCGTTCATGACGACCGACAGGGTAACCGCGGGCCGACGGGCGGTCAAGGGCGCGTTACAATACCTTGTTAAGGTATTTATATATCGATAGTTGTAAATCTGAAACCGTGTGCTATAGTAGCGCTATGCAGAAATAGGCGATGTAATACGGAGGGGCACCATGGCAAATACTAAGAAGAAGGTCGGCGTGAGATTCGTCGTCATTCTAGGCTTGGGCTTGTTCTTGGCCGGCTACGTGGCGGGTACGTTCCTGCCGCTGCCGGTTTTCGGCGACGATAGCTTTATCGGAGCCCTGAAACGCCCCGGCCCCAAACCGGGCCCGAACACGCACCGGGACTAGCGCAATGCGTCACATTACCATTTTCCTCATCGTAGCGTTGGGCTTGGGTTCGTGTAGCCTGTTCGGCAAATCGGACGAGGGGCCGGTGTACATGGTCGTCGACAAGGGCACGAATACGGCCATTTCGACCTACTATACCGACGGCAGCGAGCGCATAACGCGTACCGAGAGCTACGACGGCAACGAGTTCGTCTCTCGCGTCCGCGACTTCGAGTACGACGACTCGGGTTACGTACGCGCGATGACCGAGCGATCCGCCGGCGGCGCCGAGCGCACGGTCATGTATACGACGACCGTCGTGCGCGGCGAGAGCGGCCGTATCGAGAAGATCGTCCAGCGTTCCGACGACGGCGAGGAACTGGAGACCTTCTTCGGCTACGACGAGGTGGGTACCCTGCGCGGCTCGGTGGTCCGCTCGGTCGGCACCGACTCGGTGGTCATGAAGGACTACGATGAGTAGCCGCGATAAAGCCCTCCTCGTCGCCTTGGCGATCATCGTCGTCGGCGTCGCGCCGGTCACGGCCGATCCGGCTCAGTTCAGCGGAGCGGAGCTCGTCTTCATGCCGGCCGTCTCTGACATGCGCGTGGTCGGCGCGATCATGGCCCGCAGCGCCAACGCGCCGACGCCGGCCAAGAGCCTCAAGGACCTGCGGGCCGGTAGCGTCTTCATCAACGAGGACGGCCAGGCCCGCATCGTCACCGCGGTCTACGAGGACCGCGGCCGCGTCGTCATCGAGACCGAGGAACCCAGGCCGGAGTACGTGATCAGCTATGCCTACGTGCCGGATTTCCAGCTGCAGATGACGATGGACAACCTCGCGAGCCTCGCCCCCGGCGTGTCGATAGCCGACTCGAGCCGGGCCGACGACGCGCGCGATCTGTTCGAGAGCGACCTGGACGCCGCCACCCGCGACAAGGTGTCCTGGATCACCACCGACGACGAGATCGACGACATGATGGCCGCCCACGACGACCTCGACCTCCGGATGCTCAGGATAGACAAGGTGCTCTGGTCGAGCGGCATCCGGTCCTCCGACGTCGAGGCGCTCAAGAAGATGCAGTCCTCGGGCAAGACAAACGGCACGAACGGCTCGGCCTCGACGCCGGGCGATTCGGGCGATCCGATGGACCCATCCGCCGGCGGCGGCACGGGTAGCGCGATAGGCGAGGGTACCGGCACTTCCGGCTCGGGAGAGGCCACGGGCGGCTCCCTCGGGGGCAAGCCCGAGGGCTCGGCCCAGATCAGCGGAGAGATCCGCCTCCAGGGCGTGCTACGCTACATCCTGCCCCAGATCTCCGGCGGCTTCAAGGCGCCCTCATGCAAGGTGTCGTGGATCATCCACTGGTGGCACCCGCCCATACCCAAGTTCGAGTTCAGCCGGGGCTACGCGAGGGTGCAGGTCGAGTCGGCCCAGCAGTTCGACTTCAAGCTGACCGGCACGCTCAACCTGAGCGCCGAGGTCAAGGTGCCGATAGCGATGTTCGTCGTGATCGAGCCGCATACCCAGCTCAAGTTCGAGTGCGGACTCTACGCCAAGATCACCCTGGACGGCAGCATCACCCTGGGCTTCGAGGTGTCAGAGTACTCGAGGAGCGAAGCCCACGCCGGTTGCGATCTCGTCTGGCCGTTCATACCGGTCAAGGTCGGAGGCGGCCAGGACAACTACTTCCACACGGCGTTCAGGCCGTTCCTGGCCGCGTCCGCGGAGCTGACCGGCGGCCTGTACGTTGGCGGCGAACTGAGCTGGTCGGGCATAGGGCTGGCCAGCCTCGAGGCCGGCGGCGGACTCTACGTGGGCGTGAACGGCTACATCGAGCCGCTCGGCGTGATGGGCTACGACTCCAAGATAGGCGGCTACGGCTCCTTCGACGAATGGATCATCTACGTCAACGCCGAGGCGGGAGCCTTCTTCAAGGTGACCCTGGGATTGCTGATCTGGAGCCACGACCTCTTCAGCATGCGATGGCCGTTCTGGACCTGGGCCAACCAATGGGAGTTCTAGCGATGGCCGATACGCGTATAACGAAGAACCGGGTAGCGTTAGCCATGATAGCGGCGGCGCTTATCGCCTCGGCCGTCTCCTGTAGCTTCCTCTTGGGGCCTGAGCCTACCGAGTCGATGATCGACTACTACTCCAAGACCGTCGAGTACAGCCGTTACGTCGACCCGGCGCAGAACTATTACGTGCCGGTCGAGCGCCGCATGTACGACCGCTATGGGAGGCTCTCCGGCATCTACCGCCATACCTACGAGCCGGTCGCGGGCGACACCGACTACTGGGTGCTCAAGCGCACCGACCTCTACGAGGTCTCGACCACCGGCGTCGAGGGCCTGGCCGAGTACTACGTGTACAGCTACGTGGCGGACGACTACACGGCGTTCGACGACGACGACGTGGCCTATGCCGTACATGACTACAAGCTGACCCGCGGCGACAGCTACACGCCGGCCGGCTACAACTGGCATTACTACGCGGTGGCGTACCAGGACCTGCCGAACCAGCCGGACCGCTACACGAGCATCGTCGACTACGCCCGGGACTCCGGCGGCGCCTTCGGCGTCATAGCCAGGCAGGAGAGCACCTACCGGCTCATCTACGAGGATCCGGTCCTCGATTACGATTACTACGACTACGTGACCGAGAAGTTCTTCCTTTCGAGCACGCCCGGGGGAACCCTCAAGCTGAGCGAGGAATTCGCCAGCTGGTATAACGCCACGGCCCAATGGACCCACGAGATCTACCATACCTTCCGGGGCGACGACGCCGCCAACGAGGTCTGGTACTACACCAAGTACGATTGGAACGAAGCCGGCCAGGTCTTCGCACAGCAGGACTTCTACTACGACCCGAGCGACATAACGACGATAGCCACCTACGGCGTCCAGACCATCAGCCCCGCCTGGATCAACCCGGCAGGCGCCATGCCGTCCTTGACCTTCGCCAACATCGGCGCGCTCGCCGAGTCGCTGACCAAGAGCTACGACGAGCTCGGTAACGTATCGCTCAAGGTACGTAGCGCGCTCGGCGCGGAGTACGAGCGCATCGTCTACCGCTACGAAGGCGACAAGGAAACCTCGATGTTGCGCTACGTCAATGGCAAGCACTACGCCTACGACCGCACCGAGACGCGTTACTACGACATAGACCGCGACGGCGTCACCTATGGGGTGGCCGAGGAGCTGGTCTACCATACCGGCGAGACCGGCGAGGCCGACGAGGAGTCGGCCTCGATGCACGCGCGCTGGAGCCGGGCGCTGTCCGGGATCGGCCGCGGCTCGGCCATATCGTCGATCATAAACAATCCCATCGTCCGTCCCCTGAGGAGCAACCATGACCGCTAACATAGCTTCAAGACGCGTGGCCCGCGGCATGGCCGCCGTCATAGCGCTGCTGGCCTACCAGGCCGCGACGGCCCAGGACTACCCGGCCGTGTTCGCCGGCCTGTACGACGAGGCGCTGTACCCCGAGTACGACTACGAGGACCATCCTACGGCCATCAGCTCGCTCCCGGGCGCCTTCACCGTCATCGACGGCAACGCGTACTTCGATTACTCGGATACCAGGGCCACGAGGCTCGACGACTCGGTAGGCGTCGCCGGCGGTTCCGACCTGAACCGGGCCATAGGCCTCGGCGGAGACCTGTCGTTGGCGCTCGCCAAGCCCCGGACCGGCGGCACCTACCTCCTGGGCTTCGACTTCTCGGGCGACCTTTCGTCGGCGTACGAACTGCTCGACCGCTACGACTCGCCGACCCAGTACAAGCTGACCCAGCTCTACGACTGGCCGCTCGAGTTCGGCCTCAAGGGGCTCCTGGCGAATAAGGGCAAGTCATCGTCGTCGGGCTACTCGCTCGACTACGACTTCTCGTATACGCCTAACAGCTACCGCTGGGTGACCGACACGAGCCAGGAGCCGCTGCTCAAGTACGCCGACGCCGTGTCGAACGACGCGGACGTCATGTCGCACGCCGCCACGCTCCGCGGCGACTGGTCTGGCAAGCTGGGCGTCTTCGCCGTGAGCGCGGCAGCGGGCTACCGCTTCGGCCTCGACGACCGCAGCCGCAAGTACCTGGCCGTCGATACCGACGGCGACGACCTGGATGACTCGGTGATGCTGTATAAGGACTGGTCCGCCCTGACCGAGGCCTCAGGCGGCCCTCAGTACACGACGACCCAGTTCGACCAGAAGGACCTGGCGTTCTCGCACCGCGTCGACCTCGACGTCCTCGCCAGGCTCGACCTGTCCAAGAAGCTGGAGCTGCTACTCGACGTCGGCTATACGCCGGTCGACGCCACGATGCGCGAGTACTATACCCACGTGCTCAATACCCAGGTGCTCGATGACAAGAGCGTTAACGAGGAGCTCCTCCTGAGCGACTTCGGCAACGTGGCGGCGGTGGCCACCTTCAGGCTCAAGGATGCAAAGAACGGCCTCGCCTGGCGCTACGCGCTCGGCTACGCGCGCTCAGGCTATGCGCTCAAGCGCGACGGCGCCCAGGCCTCGGGGCTGGCGTTCTACAGCAGCGAGAACCCGGGCAACTTCCCCGAGCTGAGCCTGGGCCTGAACCCGGTCAACGGCGCCATCGTATCGAGCGGCGAGGATCCGTCAGCCTGGGTGACGCATAGCGCCCTGGTCAGGCTCGGCCTCGAGTGGAAGCCCGCCAAGGACGTGGCGCTGACCTCGTCGCTCGGGCTGACCGGCTCGGTCTCCACCCTGTACTACCGCGCTTTCAATACCGACACCCGCTCCGTCTGGCAGGAGACCGTCGCCTCTGACTCGATAGCGCTCGGACTGTCGCCCAAGCTGTGCCTGACCGTTCCGGCCGGCGAGAAGGCTCTCCTCAGCTTCTCGCTGGCGCCGGATACCGGCTCGGGCTCCTATGCCCGCGGACGCGAGACGGCGGCCTTCGACCTGACCCTCAATCGGCAGTCCGATGACGGCAGCGTCGACCTGACCGGCTCGAGCGAACTGTCCCTGAGCCTCGGCCTCTCGTTGGTGATACGCCGATGAGCGGAGCCTCCGCGGCCGCGCCGAAGCGGCCGCTCACCGCGCCGTCGATGCCGACCTGGCTGTACGCTAGCCTCGGGGCCTTCCTGGCCCTGGCCTACGCGGCGCTGGTCGCGCCTGGAAGATTCGAGGCGATCGCCGGGCTCGGCGGACCGTCCGAGCTGATACTGTTCTGGCTCGACTTCGGGCTGCCGATCGTCTTGCTGGCCGCGATGCTGATCGCGGCCGGCCCGAGGCGTCTTGAAGGCTCGATGGCGCTCGCGATGCTGGCGATGCTCGCGGCGGCCGCCTCGGGCTCGCTCTATGCGCTGTCCGGGCGGCTCGAGTTCGTACCCGAGGCGGTCAAACAGGCGGCCTCGCCGACCGGCGTCGTCGTCTCGCTGATCTGGGTGGGTAGGGCCGGCCTCTACCCGGGCGACGAAGCGCTCGTAGAGGCGCCTGTCGGACGGCGCGCGACGATAGCCACCGTCTCGGTGGCGCTCGTCGTCGCCTTGGCGCTCTACGCCAGACCAGACGGCGCCCGGGGCTACTACGCGCTCGCTCTCCTCGCGCCGCAGACCCTCGTCGTCGCGATCGCGGCGCTACGCTTCAGGCGGCTGTCGGCGGCCTGGCTGGCGCCGCTCGTCGCGTACTGGCTGGCTTACCTGGCCGCGTACGCCGCCGGCCTCCTCCCCGAGGCGGCCGCCGCCTGGATCCCGGCCGCTTGGCGCCACGCCCCGTCGGTCTGCGCCGTCGCCGCGATCGCGGCCCTATCCCTGTCGGACGCGGAGGCCCGCCCGTGATGATGATACAGGTCTACCTGAGCTTCGTGGTGCCGCTGGCCTTCCTCCTCCTCGTCGTGACCGGCGAAGGGCGGGGGGTGATGGCCTCGTTCGCGTTCGGGCTGAGCGCGGCCCTGGCGGTCTACGGTCTGACCGGCTTCATAAGCGAGGCCGTCGTGCCCCTGCCTATGCAGCTGGCCTTCGTCATCCCGGCCATCGAGGAGGCGGCCAAGGTCCTGCCGCTCGTCTACCTGCTCCTGCGGAGCAAGAAGACGGGCAAGTACTCTCTGGTACGCTACGCGATGGCCATAGGCATAGGCTTCTCCATACTGGAGAACTACATGTACCTGACCATGGCGGCCGACTCGGGCGTCTCGTCGACCATCGTCTTCACCCTGCTGCGTAGCCTGACCGCCTCGCTCCTGCACGGCTCGACGACGGCCCTCTCCGGCTTCTGTTTCCAGCTGATGGTCAATCGATCCAGATTCTCGCCGGCTCTGGCGCTGGGCACCCTGCTTGGCGGCTGCGCCGTTCATTCCTTGTACAACGCGCTGCTCCTGAACGCCGAGCACGGCGCCTGGGCCATCGTGCTGCCGATAGCGAGCTTCGGCTTCGTGCTGTTCGGCGTCAACGGCTTCGGCATCGTCGGCTCACCCAGGACCCGGCGCAAGGAAGGAGCCTCCGCATGAGGCGAATACGCACTATCGCGACCGCCGGCCTCGCGCTGGCCGTCATGCTCGTGGCCGCGGCCTGCCAGGCCCCCGTCTGGGAGAACTTCGGCCTGCTCGAGTTCCCCGGCCTCGAGGCCTATCGCGGGCCACTGGGCGGCCGGCTCGGCGAGGTAGCCTTCGGCGATATACTCGTGGGGGAAGGCGATTCGTACACCCTCTCGATGCGCAACGCCAGCTCCAAGCCGCTGACCATAGACCGCATCGCCTTCGACTCGCCGCACTACGACTTCTATGGCCACGTCTCGCCGGCCTTCCCGATCACGCTCGCGGCGGGGGAGACCAGCGACCTCCTGACCGTAGGCTTCTATCCGACCGACAACGGCGACCTGGACGGCCGCGTGATGTTCGAGGTGGCCGACCGCGTCGTCTCCGTGGGCCTGACCGGCCGAGGGGTGTGGCAGCTGACGTTGTCGATACACCCGGATACGCTCGATGAAGGCTTCGACGCCGGTCAGATCACGTCGCCGGTCACGGTTACTCCGGCTTCAGGTGCGGTCACGTTTTTATCGGCCGACGGAGTCGTCAAGCTGACGGCCTTGGCCAATATCATGTCGAAGTTCAATGCCTGGGAAGTTCTGGGCACGCCGAAAGTAGAACCGGACTTCGCCGATGATAACCTGAAGGCCGAGGACACGATCGTCACGCTCAACGCCCATACGGCTATCCAGGCCAGCTTCTATAATCCGTACGTCTACTTCCCCGTCGCCGGAGCCACGCCTGTAGGCAGAACCGCGTACGACAGTCTGCAAGCCGCGATCGATGCCTGTGTCCCAAGCCCGACCCTCGAAGCCGTCATAATAAAGCGCGGGTCGCACACGGTCGGCGCCGGCGTCACCCTGCCCGAGGGCGTCTCGATCTTCGGCGGCTACAGCGCCGATTATGCGACACGGGCGTACAAGACGCCCGCCGAACGGTCCACGACCAACCCCGCTATCCTTACCTTCGCGGCCGGCACTGGCCTCTCCGTATCGGCCGCCTCCGGCCAGCAGAGCGTCATCGAGGGCGTCACGCTGACACGCTCGGCCGCGAGCGCCACGCCGGTGATCACGGTCGGCTCCGGGGCTAAGCCGGTCATCCGCTACACGACGATCACGACGCAGGGCGAAGGTCCGGCGCTGCAGTCGAGCTACGGCAGCCCGCGCATCGGCGACTGCGTGATCACCGGAGGCGCGGGTGCCGGCAAGTCGGTCGGCGCCTACTTCTACGGCGGCGCGCCGTACCTGGAGTGGAACGACATACGCTCGGGCAACACCTCGGGTAATTACTCCGAGGCCTACGCCGTGCGCTTCGAGGACAATTCCTATCCCGACCTTTATATGAACACGATCACGGCCGGCACCGCGAGCGGCACCAAGTCGGCGTCGTACGGCGTGTACCTGGACTTCGGCTGCAGGCCCCTGATCGTCGGCAACACGATAGACGGCGGACGCGCTCCGGGCTCCGGCGGCATCAGCACCGGCGTCTTCTACATCAACAAGGACGGCAAGGCGACGGTCCGCTACAATACGATCAGCGGCGGCTTCGGCGCGCTCCAGGCCCGCGCCCTGTACGCCGCCCAGGGCGCCAACTACTACCTGCGCTACAACAACCTGACGGCCGACCAGGCCTCGGGTTCGACCGTCGGCCTCTACCTGGACACGAACGGACGGGTGCGCCGCCTCATCGGCAACGGCTTCGTCGGGCTCGGCACCCTACAGTACACCTGGCTGAGCGACGAGGCTATCGGCGACATCGACGAGCTGAACGGCGGCTACTACCTGAGCGACACCGACGCGAACAAGGCCGAGGCGATAAGCTTGCCCGGCGTGCCTTCGTTGGGGGTGAGGGAATGAGTACGACGAATCGACGATATGCCCGTACGATAGTCGCCGCCCTGGCGGCAACCGCCTGCGCGCTAGTATCCGCCTGCCCGACGCCCTACCAGGACGCGATAGACATCGAGTCGCGCGTCATCCGGGTCGATCTGCCGGACGTGATCTTCAACCCGTTCTCCGCGAGCGCGCCGGCGACGGTCCGAGGCGTCGGAGCCATCTCGGCCGTCGTCACGGTCACGACCGACGCTGACAGTTACGAAGCTATTATCGGCTCGGGCGGCCTCGACGCCGTCTACGACTATACCCAGGCGGCCGTCACGGTAACGGGCCGGCTCCTGTCGGTGAGCGTCGCCGTCTCCACCGTCAGCGGCCAAACCTTCACGGCCGAGCTCGACGACTGGAAGGACGGCTCGGCCTACGCTGGCTGGACCACCTTCGCCAACGTGCGCAAGTTCAGACTCTGCCTCAAGCCCGGCGTCGAGACCGTCACCGGCTCCGCTCTGTCGCTCGAGCCCGGCCCTCGCGGCGGAGTCGGCCTCAGGCTGCTCTACGATAACCACGCGACCGACCCCGACTTCGCCTACACCGACCGCGGCCAGGCCGCGGCTCTCGGCTCCGGCGTCATAACCGTGCAACCTGTCTGGCTCGAGAACCCCGCGGGCCTTAGCTACGACGTGCACAGCCTCGTCGTGAACGAGAACCTCCAGGCGCTCTACGACCCCCTGTACAGCAGCGCCGCTGAGTATTGGCCGGACGCCTGGACCGGTTCGTGGACCGTGGACGAGATCCGTTCAGCGACGGGCAAGTCAGTAGCCGGGTCGAAAGTGGCGCTCGTCCGCCAGGTGACCAACCTGAGCGCCGTGAATCCACTCGGCGACGGCAACAGCTCGTACCGCTTCTCGTACCCCGCCTACGTCGGCAAGTACCTCGTGGTGGCCCTGGTCGTCACCGACGGGCAGCTGTCGGTACCGACCCAGGCGGTGGTCATACCGATAGAGTGATCGCGACGAGTACGTCGCGATGGCGCGGGAATGAAGCGGCGGCTGGGTCCGATGGAGCCAGCCGCCTTCTTTTATTGGCCGTAGAACGCGTCGAGCATGCCGCGCCAGGTGGTCGATCCGGCGCCTTGGTCGGCCGCCTCGAGGTACCCGTAGGGAATATCCTGGATACCGCTGTAGCCGTCGGTGTAGTAGCCCTGGTAGGCGTAGTGGCTGCGCGCCTGTCCGTTCAGCGTATGGGTCTCGTCGCCGTGGCTGAAGAAGATGCCCAGTCCGCGGCCGCAAGCGCCCTTGAAGCCGCCGTACTCGCTCGCGGTCCAGGTGTAGACGACGGCCGAGGACAGGGCCTCCAGCACTGCCTCGGCGGCGGCGGTGGCGTCAGCTGGTAAGGCGGCCTTATTCACGCGTTCCGAGAAGTCGCCGAGGTCGTGGTAGGGGGCGTAGAGCGGCAGGTCGTACTGAGAGCCGGAATAATAGGCGACGCTCGCGTTACGGAGCGCTTCGATCGCGGCTTGGCGAACGGATCGCTCCGCTTCGTCGGCGCCACCGTCGCGATAGTCGAGCAGGGCCGCTCCGAACCCGTCGACCGCCGTCTTGAGCGACTCCATGCCCGCTAGGTCCAGCGCCGTCATCGTGTTCGGATAGAACGTCGACTTGGCCTCGTAGCCCTGGACGACCTCCCTGACGAAGGCGCGGCCGGAATCGAAGGCGGCTTCGGTGGAGAAGAGGCGGGCGTAGTTCCAGCCTCCGTACTCGGTGGCCGGCGAGGCCGCGAAATAGCCGGCCAGCTCGCGTAGCTCGTAGGCCGCCTCGTAGAGGCCCAGGTGGCAGGCGTCGGCGCCGAACGCCTCGAGCCGGTGGCCGGCCAGGCCTCCCGGGCCGTAGACCGGCTCGAGCGCCTCGTCAAGCTCGCCTATGTATAGTTGGCCCGCCGAGCCGTAGCGGCCGTCGTCAACGTAAACCTCGTCGTCGAAACCGATCGAGCGAGACGCCGCGAGCCCGCTGCCGTGGTTCCATAGTATCAGCGCGTTCCGCCTATACTCGGGGTAGGCTTCCGTCGCCCAGGCCGCGAAGGCCGTCAGGTTGCCGCGGTCGCCCATATCCATCTCGTCGTCGCTTCCGGTCCGCCAGACTCCGAGGCTCGACGAGGCGCTCGGGATCACGTGGGAGGCCAGGCTGGCCGGGTCCCTGTCCGGCCTGACCTCGAAGAGCCTGGCGCCCGACCAGTCGCCGTCGTCGGACGAGTTGTAGGAGGTATTGACTCCCGGATTGGCGGCCAGGTAGTCGGCGGTGGAGATGCGGTCGAACAATGCGACCACCTTGAGGTTGCCGCGCAGGGCCGGCGCGGCCTCGGCCAGTCCCAGTTCCATACGGTTCAGGTCGTAGTAGCCGTCCGCCTCGAGGGTGTTGGCGGCGGCCATGTAAATCATCACGAGCCATGGATCGTGGAGCGAGACGAAATTCGCCGTAAGCTCGGCGTTCTTGGCCACGGTAAAGCTGAACTCGGCGTCGTAGCTCGTGTAGCCGCCGCTCCACGAGTCGAAGACGCCGCCTTCAGAGGGCTCGGCTCGTAGCGTCACGCGGGTGCCGTCACGGAACGCGTACCGTCCGTCGACGCGCGACTCGTTCGGGGCGTCGGCCTCCACCGTCACCGAACCGATGGCTGAGGCGGAGACGCCGATGGTCCGTAGCTCGCCGTAGAAGATGCTCATGAACAGCGAGCACGACGACGAGGCCGCGCATAGCGCGGCCGCCGCGAGCAGGAGGCCGCGCCGCGCGCCGGTTCGCGCGCCAGAGCGCGGGCTCCGTACCCGAGCGGCCTCGGCCGGGTAGTTCGTCGTCCTTACCATTGTAACCAAACTATAGCACGCGGCTCGGTCTCTTACAGCGCCTTGGCCCGCACGCGCTCCATCGCCCAGAGCACGTACTTGCGTACGCGGGCGTCGGGGTCGTTCTGGAGCTCGGCGAGGAGGGCCTCGCCCTCGGGGCCAGCCAGGCGCTCCAGGGCGCGGGTCACGGCGACGCGCACCTCGCCGTCGGGGTCACGGGCCGCGAGCACGATGCCCCGATACGCGGCGCGGCTGCCGACCACGGACAGGGCGGCCGCCGCCGCCCGACGCAGGGCCGGGTCGCGGTGCTTGAGCTCCCGTATCCTGCGCTCCACGTAGCCGAGCGACTCCAGAGCCTCGACGATGAAGGGCTTGAGCGAGACGATGTCCTCGGCTAAGAGGTCGACGAGGGCCTCCTCGCCAGGCTTGCCCATCCGGCGGACGGCCTCGGCTATCCTGGCCTTGAGCTCTCCGGTCGCGTCCTTGAAGCGCTCGAGTATCCTGCCGAGGTCCTTGCGGGAGCGGCGGCGCGATAGCGCCTCGACGAGCTCGTCCGAGCGACCATCTTTCGCGCCAAGGGCGTCGATCAGGAGTTCGAGGCTCGCGGCGTCGGTGGCGCGGCCGAGGCCGCGCACGAGGGACAGCTTGACCTCGTCGACCTCGTTCTGGTCGGCGAGCACGACCGCGAGCTTCTTGACGGCGCTGGGGCCGCCGGCCTCGGCTATGGCGGCCGCGGCCGCGACGCGTACGCGCTCGACCGGATCGCGGAGAAGTTCGATACCGCCGGAACCGAGAGTCTTGTCCTCGTTGAACGCGGCCAGGGCGCGGACGGCGGCCGAGCGAACGTCCGGGTCGGCGTCGGCCAGGGCGGCTTTGATGTCCGCCATGAAGGAGCGGTCTCCGGCCGCCTGTAGGGCCGCGAGCACCGAGGCCCGGGATGGCGCGTCGACGCCGTCGAGGATGTAACGCGCCTTGCGCTTAAAGGCCTTGGAATCGGCGTCGACGACGATGGGCGCCAGGGCGCCTATCTCCTCGAGGTCGAGGGTCGGCAGGGTCTCCATCGTGCGCTGGATGGCCCAGGCCAGCTTGAGCTGACCGGCCAGAATCAGCGCGTCCCGCCGGAGCGCGCGAGGGGTCCCGGACCGGTCGGCGCGCAGGAAGCCGAGCGTGAACGGCACGACCAGCTCGGGCGGCTGTTTGAGCAGCGCCTCGCGCAGCTCGTCGCGCAGCGGGAAGAGCGGGTCGGCGAACAGCCGGCACAGCGTATCGAAGATGACTCGGTCCTGCGAGCCGTCCGTGGCGCCTAGGACGGCGGCCGCCAGCTCCCGGTCGCCGCGCCTGGCCTCGAGCTCCCGCGCTACGGCCTCGCAGGCTGCGCGGTCGCCTCGGGCCTTGACGGCGTCGAGCACGGCGCGGTAGACGGCAGTCTTGTCGGCCGGGTAGGGAGGGCTTCCCATGCGCTCGAACCAGCGCGCCGCGAGGGGCGCAAGATAGGCGCGGTCGCCGCCTGACTCGAGCACGCGGGCCGCCGCCAGGAAGGCGCCGTCGGTCTCCATCGTCGCGACGGCCTCGAGGAAGCCGTAGACCTGGAACTCGGCCGCGTTGCGTAGTAGCGACAGGCGGCGCTCGAAGTCCTTGGCGTCGCCGGGATTGGCCTGCTCGAGCAGCGGGCGCAGGGATCCGCGCGCCTCGAGGTGCTCCGCCGCGGCGAGCCGCTGTTCGCTCTCTCCCGACTCGAGGAAACGGAACGCTATCTCCTCGTCGCGCTCGCTCGCCGAGTCGAGCAGCTCAAGCACGTGGATCTGCTCCTCGGGCCCGAGCGCGTCCATGTCGGGGGCGTAGAGGTCGGGGAATTCGGCCATGATACGAGCTTTGGCGGCCCGTCTGACCTCGAGCGCCGGGTCCTTGGTGAAAATGCGGTACGCCTCCTCGTAGAAGGCCAGTCGCTC
>ENA-UOWO01001971-UOWO01001971.1-activated-sludge-metagenome-genome-assembly--contig:-NODE-1971-length-26319-cov-6.830757_pt1 | contig 26319 bp, 26 predicted proteins | sample MGYA00238148_ERZ761564 | MGnify/ENA primary metagenome ERZ761564 (study PRJEB28885, sample SAMN05720194) | activated sludge metagenome | isolation source: Anaerobic digester | place: USA...
CCGGTTATGCGGTGCTGGCCAGTGCGTCCGCCAGTTTTGCTTACTTCCTGCCCATTTACCTCGGCCTGCCAATACGCCCCGCCAGCTTCTACGCCCGCATGTGGTTAAGCTCCTGGATATGAGCTACCTGGCACCTGAACTCACTGTGGTGGTTCCCACGCTGAACGAGGCGGGGAACATTGCCGAGCTGCTGGCGCGCCTGCACCGTGCCCTGTCCGGGTTGAACTGGGAAGTGATCTTCGTCGATGACGACTCCGTTGACGCCACCCGCACCAACATTGCCGCCGCCGCGCAAACCGACCCGCGCATCCGCCTGCTGCACCGCATTGGCCGGCGCGGGCTGTCGTCGGCCTGCATTGAAGGCATGCTCGCCAGCACCGCACCCGTGCTGGCGGTGATGGACGCCGATCTGCAACACGACGAGAGGTTGCTGGCACCCATGTTCGAGGCCATCACGACCCGGCGCGCGGACCTGGTGGTGGGCAGCCGCTACATCCAGGGGGGTGACATTGGTGAATGGTCTGCCAAACGGGCCAGCATCTCGCGCATCGCCACCTTCATGGGCCGCAAGCTGGTGAGCGATCTGACCGATCCCATGAGCGGCTTTTTCATGATCCGGCGGGATGCCTTCGATCTGGCTGTGCGAAACCTGTCGGCCATCGGGTTCAAGATCCTGCTCGACATCGTGGCTTCCGCCAATCGCCCGCTCAAAATTCTGGAGCTGCCATTCAGTTTCGGCCAGCGTGTGGCGGGTGAAAGCAAGCTGGACGCCAATGTGAGCGGCCAATTCCTCTTGCTGCTGCTCGACAAACTGGTGGGCCGCTTCATCCCGGTGCGGTTTCTGATGTTTTCGCTGATCGGCGCACTGGGCGTTGCGGTGCACCTGGCGGTGTTGTGGTTTGCGCTCAATGTACTCAAGCTGCCTTTTGCTTACGCGCAGGGCGTCGCAACGCTGGTCGCCATCGTCAACAACTTTGCGCTGAACAATACCTTCACCTTCCGCGACCGACGCCTGCACGGGGCCGCGCTGCTGCGGGGCTTTGTCTCCTTCGCCGCCATCTGCTCGCTGGGCGCGGCAGCCAATGTGGGCGTCGCCTCTTTCCTCTTTGGCAGCGCCGCCGCGTCCTGGTGGCTGGCCGGCATTGCCGGTGGCGCCATGAGCGCCGTGTGGAATTACGCGGTAACGTCGCTGTTCACCTGGCGGGCACGGTAGGAGAATCGCCTTCGTCGCTCCACCACGTTGCTCCTGTTCTTATAGCTGCTCACGCATATTTGACGAGGGCTAACGCCACTTTTAGTGCACCTTTTAGCCTTTATTTTGTGGTTTCCACCGTTTGAGCAGCAACGCGTTGCTCATCACGCTGACGGAACTCATCGCCATGGCCGCACCGGCCACCACCGGGCTCAGATAGCCCAGTGCGGCCAGCGGAATGCCGGCGGCGTTGTAGAAAAAAGCCCAGAACAGGTTTTGGCGGATCTTGGCCACGGTGCGGTCTGAAATGTCCAGCGCAGCCGCCACCAGCAACGGGTCGCCACGCATCAGCGTGATGCCCGCTGCGTGCATGGCCACGTCGGTTCCGTTGCCCATGGCCATGCCCACGTCGGCCGCGGCCAGCGCTGGCGCGTCGTTCACACCGTCGCCCACCATTGCAACCGTGTGGCCCCCGTCTTTCAGCGCCACCACGCGGGCAGCCTTGTCGCCCGGCAGCACCTCGGCCATCACCTCACCTTCCTCCGGCCGCAGGCCCAGGCGGCGCGCCATGGCTTCGGCGGCGCCCCGGTTGTCGCCAGAAATCATCACGGTTTTGATACCCCTGGCACGCAAGGCGGCCAGCGCCTCCTGGGCGCCCGGCTTGGGCTCGTCACCAAAGGCCATCAGGGCGCGCAGCGTCAAACCATCCGTCGTGCGCTCTGCCATGGCGGAAACGGTCGCGCCCTGCATCTGCAACTCCGTCGCCCGTTCGGCCAGTGAACGCAGGTCAACGCCCAGCTCGTCCATCCAGCGAAGGCTGCCAATCAGAAAACTGCGCACGCCCACTTCCCCTTCGCTGCCCCGCCCGGGCACGGAGCGCACATTGTCCGGGCTCTCAATGGCAAGGCCTTTTTCCTGCGCCGCCAGCACCACGGCCCGCGCCAGCGGGTGCTCGCTGCCGCTTTGCAGGCTGGCCGCCACGCTCAGGAGCCCGGCTTCATCCATGCCAGCGGCAATCGACAACGCGGTCAGCTTGGGCTTGCCCACGGTCAACGTGCCGGTTTTATCAAAGGCCACCACGTCCACTTTGTGCGCCAGTTCCAGCGCCTGCGCGTCCTTGATCAAAATGCCATGCTTCGCCGCCACGCCGGTACCGGCCATGATGGCGGCGGGCGTGGCCAGCCCCAGCGCACACGGGCAGGCAATCACCAGCACCGCCACGGCGTGGATCAGCGCCACCTCAAACGTGTGGCCGGTCAGCCACCAGCCCAGCAGCGTGACAAGCGCCAGAACCAGCACCACCGGTACAAACACCGCGCTCACCTGGTCGACTAGCCGCTGGATCGGCGCCTTGGCCGCCTGCGCGTCTTCCACCAGCCGGATGATGCGCGACAGCACCGTCTCGCTGCCTACGGCACGCACCTGCATCACCACGCGACCTTCACCATTGATGGAGCCGCCTGTGAGCGCCCCGCCAGCATCCTTGGCCACAGGCAGGGGCTCACCCGTCAGCATGGATTCGTCCACCTGCGTGTGCCCTTCCAGCAGCGTGCCATCCACCGGAAACCGCTCGCCGGGTTTGACCACCAGCCGATCACCGGCCAGCACCTCGGCCACCGGCACATCCACCTCACCATCAAGCCCCATCAGGTGCGCCACATCAGGCCGCAGGGCGTGCAGGGCGCGGATAGCCGACGTGGTTTGGCGCTTGGCACGCGCTTCCAGCCACTTGCCCAGCATCACCAGCGTGATCACAACGGCAGAGCCCTCAAAGTACAGGTGCACCATGACATCGGGCTCGGACGTCAGCCACAACCACATCGATAACAACCATCCGGCAGTGGTGCCAATGGCCACCAGCAGATCCATGTTGCCGGTAAGAGCCTTGAGCGCGCTCCAGCCCGCCTTGTAGAAACGCGCTCCCAGAATGAACTGCACGGGCGTTGCCAGCAAAAACTGCCAGATCGGGGCCAGCATCCAGTGCTTGCCCAGCAAATCACCGATCATCGGCAGCACCAATGGCGCAGACAGCGCCAAGCCCACCGCCACGGGCATGAACCCGGTCCAGGGAGAAGCGTCCTCCTCCATCACGGCGGCATCAGCGGCGCGGGGTTCGTAACCCGCATCACGCACGGCGCGGCGCAGACGTGCGTCCAGGTTATCGCCTGGTGCCACCACAATACGTGCCGATTCAGTGGCCAGGTTCACCGTGGCCTCCTGCACGCCGGGCACCTTCTTGAGGGCTTTTTCGACGCGGCTCACACACGACGCACAGGTCATGCCGCCAATGCCGATGTCAATCGGGGAAGGAGATAAGGTTGTACTGGTCATGTTCACAGCGTAATGGTTCCCATGGTGGCAAGGTCAAGCATTGATCCAGATCAACCCCGTCAACATCAGGGTTGCTTGACTCTCCCATCATGGCAAGGTTCAGACTATGCTCCTGTTTAACGCGATTACCCGAGGAGATACACCATGAACCAGACCTTCACCGTCACCGGCATGACCTGTGGCCACTGCGAAAAAGCCGTTACCCGGGCCGTCAAGCAGGCCGACCCACAGGCTGACGTCAAGATTGACCGCACCCAGAATCTGGTGCAGATCGAGTCGACCCAGCCCCGCGAGACGCTGGCCAAGGCCATTGCCGAAGAAGGTTATGCCGTCGCAGCCTGAAGCCAACCGCGACAGGGCCCACTACCCCGTCAACATTGGCGAAGCCTCACGCCTGTCCGGCGTGTCAGCCAAAATGCTGCGCCACTATGAATCCCTGTCACTGCTGGGTCAGGTGACACGCACCGACAGTGGTTACCGGCAATACAGCGAGGCCGATGTACATACGCTGCGCTTCATCAAGCGCGGCCGCGATCTGGGCTTTTCCATGGCCGAGATCGCCGAGCTGGTCAACCTTTGGCACAACCGGCGCCGCGCCAGTGCCAGCGTCAAACGCATTGCGCAAAAACACGTGGAAGATTTGACCCAGCGCATTGAAGCCATGCAGGCCATGCAACGTTCCCTGAACAACCTGCTACACCACTGCCATGGCGACGACCGGCCCGATTGCCCCATTCTGGACGATCTGGCGAGCGCCTGAACCCGCCCGCCAGCGCCGTTACCATAGCGCCCATGGCCCACAAACCCCGCATCCTTCTGGTTGAGGACGAATCCGGCATCGCCGACACGCTGCAATATGTGCTGTCCACCGACGGCTTCGCGCCCGTGTGGTGCAGCACCGCCGAAGAAGCCATTCGGCAGTTCACCGCTGAGCCACCGGCTCTGGCTGTGCTGGACGTGGGTCTGCCCGACCTCAATGGTTTTGAGCTGTTCAAACGGCTGCAGGCGCTTCCCGGCGGCGCGCAGGTTCCCATGCTGTTTCTCACGGCCCGCAGCGACGAGATCGACCGTGTAGTGGGGCTGGAGCTGGGTGCCGACGACTACATTGCCAAACCCTTTTCCCCGCGCGAACTGGTGGCCCGAGTTCGTGGCATTTTGCGGCGCAGCGTGCGACCGGGGGTACCGCAAACTGCAACTTCACCCCCGATGTCGGTGGTGAAGCAGGTTACTCCGCCTTTCATGCTGGACGAAGAGCGCCATCAAATCCGTTTTTATGGGCGGCTGCTGGAACTCTCACGTTATGAATTTGGTGTGTTGCGCCTGCTCATGCAGCGCCCGGGACGCGTCTTCACGCGCGACGAACTGCTGGCCAAAGTGTGGGACGACACCAGTGACAGTTATGACCGCACGGTAGACGCCCACATCAAGACCTTGCGCGCAAAACTCAAGACTGTTGCGCCCGCGATCGAGCCGATCCGCACGCTGCGCGGCACGGGCTATGCATTGAGCGAAGACTTGCCGGAATCAGTTTGAGTAAACGCACCCGCATCTTTATCGGCATCCTGCTGATCTACGTGGCCGGTATCGGCTTCATGTTGTATCGCGTCGTTGCAGACCTGGACCCACGGTACCGCGAATCAGCCGAAGAGTCGCTGGTGGAAACCTCCCAGCTCATGGCCAGTCTGATCGAACAGGATGTGCGCGATGGGGCGCTGGATACCAACCTACTTGAACCGGTTTTCAAGTCACTGTATGCCAGACGCTTCAACGCGCAGATTTTCAGCGTCACCAAAACCCGCGTGGAGCTGCGCGCCTACGTGACTGACCGCGCCGGGCGCGTGGTATTCGACTCCACGAACCAGCATGTGGGTGAAGACTTTTCCCAGTGGCGCGACGTCAGCCGTGCGCTCAAGGGTGAATACGGCGCACGAACCACGGCCGATGTGGCGAGCGACCCCGACAGCTCGGTGATGTACGTTGGCGCCCCCGTGCGCTGGACGCAAGGCGGCAATGGCGAGATCATTGGCGTGGTGACCGTGGGCAAGCCCGTGCAGAGTTTTGGCCAGTTTGTTTCCGCCGCGCGTGAGAAGACGTTGTATGTTGGCCTGGTGTCGGTGCTGGCCGTGCTGATGCTGGTGGTGATGGTGTCGGTGTGGTTGGTGCGACCTTTCGGGCTGATTGCCGACTACGTGCGTTACGTGCGGACCCAGCGGCGTTTCAGCCTGCCGCGTTTGGGGCGCAGGGCTTTGGGCGTCATCGGTGCGGCCTACGACGAGATGCGTGATGCGCTCGCGGGCCGCAACTACGTGGCCGACTACGTGCAGACCCTCACCCATGAAGTGAAAAGCCCGCTGTCAGCCATTCGTGGAGCGGCCGAGTTGCTGCAGGAGCCCAGCATGCCGCAGCCTGAGCGCCAGCGCTTCCTGGGCAACATCCAGCGCGAAACCCAGCGCATTCAGGAAATGGTGGACCGCATGATGGAGCTCACCGCACTGGAGACGCGCCGTGTGCTGGAGCGGGTGGAACCCGTCTCGCTGAAGCCGCTACTGGAGGAGTTGGTGAGTGCCACACAGGGCCACGCAGCGCAGCGACATATCCGCATCGGGCTGGATGCGCCGCAGGACGCAGCGGTGGAAGGTGACGCTTTTCTGCTGCGCCGCGCCGTGAGTAACCTGATGGACAACGCTCTGGACTTTTCACCCGAAGGCAGCATGGTTCAACTGTCGCTGGTGGTGCGACGACAGGGTGTGCAGATTACCGTGCGTGACCAGGGTTCCGGCATTCCCGACTATGCACAGGACAAGGTGTTTGAAAAGTTTTACTCGCTCGCTCGCCCCCATTCAAAAAAGAAAAGTACGGGGCTGGGTCTCTCTTTTGTGAAGGAAATCGCTTCCCTGCACCATGGGCGAATCGAGCTGGACAACAGGCCCGAGGGGGAAGGGCCCGGTGCCATCGCCACCCTCTCCCTGCCTCGCAGCGGTTCCTGAATAGCGGTTTTAACGCACTTCACACAGACTTCACAAAGGCTTCTCGCCGCGCCACAGCGCTTCAAACTGTCTTCTCACAAGCCACCGATGCTACAGACACCGTGCAACGTCGCACGCATGTTCTGGAGAAAGCATCATGGCACTCGCCTTCCGTTCGGCCCCAACAACCCGCGATGGCGCACCACCGCCCCGGGTTGCCCGATGGCTGTGGCTGGCAACCACCAGCCTGGCAGCGGCCTGCTTTGTGGCACTGATCAGCCAGTCGGCGCAGGCACAGGACGTTGATACACCCCGTCTGAAAACCCAGAGCCCCTATTTCTTCGTCAAGAGCGACGACCCCGCCGTCGACCAGCTGCCGCTGAAGTCCACCCAGGTGGATGTGCGCATCTCCGGCGTGATCGCCGATGTCACGGTCGTGCAGCGTTACAAAAACGAGGGGCAACGCGCCATCGAAGCCAAGTATGTGTTTCCCGGTTCGACCAAAGCCGCCGTGCATGGCATGAATGTGCGTCTGGCTGACCGGTTGATCACAGCCAAAATCCGTGAGAAACAGCAGGCCAAAATCGAATACGACACCGCAAAAAAGGAAGGCAAAACGGCCGCGCTGCTGGAGCAGCACCTGCCCAACGTCTTCCAGATGAACGTGGCCAACATCATGCCCGGTGACGACGTGCAGGTGGAGCTGCGCTACACCGAGCTGCTGGTACCCACGGGTGGCAACTACCAGTTTGTGTTTCCGACCGTAGTGGGGCCGCGCTACAACAGCCCGCAGTCTGCGCAGGCCCAGGCTGCCTGGGTCAGTCAGCCCGTGCTGCGCCAGGGCGAAGCATCACCCGCTACCTTCGATATTCACGTGGCATTGAGTGCGCCCATTGGCATCAAGGAAGTGCACTCTTCCAGCCACGACATTTCCACCTACAGGGAAGAAGGCGGCACATCACTCGTCAGCCTGAAAAACACCGCTGGCCCCACCAACAACCGCGACTTCATCATGGACTACCGTCTGGCAGGCGACCGCATTGAATCGGGTGTCATGCTCTACAAGGGCAGTGACGAGAATTTCTTTCTGGCCATGATCGAGCCACCCAAAGCCGTGGACACCACCACCATTTCGCCGCGCGACTACATTTTTGTGGTGGACATTTCCGGCTCCATGCACGGCTTTCCGCTGGACACCGCCAAGGTGCTGCTGCGCGAGCTGATTGGCAACCTGCGCCCCAGCGACACCTTCAACGTGATGCTGTTTTCAGGCAGCAACCGCTTGTTGAGCCCCCAATCCGTGCCTGCCACACGCGCCAACGTCGAGCAGGCCATCCGCACCATTCAGGAAATGGGCGGTGGCGGCAGCACCGAACTGATGCCCGCCCTCAAACGTGTGTATGCCGAGCCCAAAGCATCTGACGTGTCACGCACGGTGGTGGTGGTGACCGACGGCAACGTCACCGTGGAGCGGGAAGCTTTTGAGCTGGTGCGAAAAAATCTGTCACAAGCCAACCTGTTTTCGTTCGGTATTGGTTCTTCTGTGAACCGCCATCTGATGGAAGGTCTGGCGCGTGCCGGCATGGGCGAGCCTTTCATCATCACGCAGCCGTCCGAAGCCTCAGCGCAAGCGGCACGTTTTCGCAAGATGATTGATTCGCCCGTGCTGACCAGCGTCAAGGCACAGTTTGACGGGCTGGATGTGTACGACGTGGAGCCGCGTCAGCTGCCCGACGTGCTGGGTGAACGCCCCGTCATCGTGTTTGGCAAATGGCGTGGCGAAGCGAAAGGCAGCCTCGTCATCGAAGGCCAGACTGCCAGCGGGCTTTTCCGCCAAACGTTGCCAGTCGATGCAGCAGCCGTCTCCACCGGCAACAACGCCGCCCTGCGTCACCTGTGGGCACGCCACCGCATCGCCAGCCTGTCTGATCAGGAATCGCTGGAAGGTGGTGATGCCTTCAGCAAACGCATCACCGATCTGGGTCTGCAATACAGCCTGCTGACGCAATACACCAGCTTCATTGCCGTGGATCAGGTGGTGCGGAATATGGCCCCGCAGAACAGTACCAGCGTCAACCAGCCATCACCGTTGCCGCAAGGCGTAAGCAACCTCGCCGTGGGCGCTGAAGTGCCCAGCACACCCGAGCCTGCCACCTGGGGGGCCGTTATCGTGATGCTGTCGGTGCTGGCCTTGATGGCACGTCGCGCCCGACGTGCCGGCCGCCACAGCGCCCATCGTTTCACGGCCTGATCATGATGACACTGCGCCCGCCCCGTCTGTTGCAGATGCCGCGCTTCGTGCGGTTTGGCATCCACATTGACACCGCACCTGAATGGCTCTGGCTGGGCCTTCTGGCTGCTGCACTCTGGCCCACCTGGTGGTGGATGGGCCAGCGCATGGTGGATGGTTCTGATGATCCGCTCGGTCTGCTGGCACTGGCCGCGCTGGGCGTCGTGGTTTGGCTGCATCGCCATGTGCTGCGTCCGTCGCCACGCCTTCGGTGGCTGGCGCTGGCGCTGGCGGGCGCAGTCGCTGCCACGGCAACACGGGCCTACCTACCCGATCTGGCCAACGCCCTGATCGTCCTGCTGGCGCTGGCTGCCGGTCTGGCTGCGTTTCTGCCCACGCGCATCGCCACCGCGCCGGTCATTGGCCTGTCCGTTCTGTCATTGCCGTTGCTGGCGTCATTGCAGTTCTATGCCGGCTACCCCCTGCGTGTGGTCACGGCAGAGATCAGCCGCTGGCTGCTGGCATTTAGCCATGAAGTTTCCCGCAGCGGCAGCAGTCTGCTGGTCAACGGCCATCTGGTCATCGTTGACGCGCCTTGCTCAGGTGTACAAATGGTGTGGCTGGGCTACTTCACCGCCTGTCTGGTGGCGCTGCCGGCAGCACTCAACAATCGCACCTTCCTGACGCGCCTGCCCATAGTGGGTGTGCTGGTACTCACAGGCAACATTGTGCGCAACACACTGCTGGTCGCGGCCGAAGCATCCGGCCAGCACCTGTCAGGCTGGGAACATGAGGCCACTGGCCTGGTGGTACTGGCGCTGGTTTGCGGCGGCATTGGCTGGGTGATGAGCCGGGCGAACAGGTCTGCGCCAGACAGCCCAGATGGAGGTGTGCTGTGAGCCTGTTTGACAACCGTTTCCTCAACCGCGTATTGCATAAAACCCTGTGGGCTGTGCTGCTGCCCCTTTGCATGCTCTGGGGTGTGGCGCAAGCCATCGACGCGTCTTCAAAGCCTTCCAGCCCGGTGCCAGGTGACACACCACCGGTCACCGCCGAACTGCCTTCCCAATGGAACGGGTTGCCTTTGCGTCCTCTGGCTTTGAGTGAGGTGGAGCGTCGCTTTGCCCGGCATTTCCCGGGCACCATCGCGCGCCTCACCGATGGCGAACAGGTTCTGGTGCTACGCACCGTGCGTCAACCCACCCGCATGCTTCACCCGGCTGCCGATTGTTACAAGGGTCTGGGGTATCACATACGTGATGAGCAGCTACAGGCGGTGGCAGGCCAGGCACGGCAGCGCTGCTTCACTGCCGAGCGCGCCGGTCGACGCATCCTTGTGTGTGAACACATTGAAGACGCCCGGGGCCAAACCTTCACCGATACATCAGCGTGGTACTGGGCGGCGGTATCGGGGCAATCAACCGGCCCATGGCAAGCCGTCACGGTGGCAAGGCTCCCGTGAAGTCGACGATGAAAACCATCTGGCGCGCACTCACGCTGCTGGGCATGGCCACCGTGGTGCTTATCCTGACTGGCCTGGGCTTGCTGTTGATCGCACGGCAAGCACTCAAACCTGCGCCTGGTGAATGGGCCACAAGTTTGCGTGTGGGCCCTGCAGCGGTTCAGGTGGGCGTACCTTCACTCATCTGGCTGGGTACCACGCCGTGGGTCGCCGCCCTGCTGGACGGGCATAGCCTGCCCACGCGCGCAGGCCGCTTGCAACTGCACTGGCAGGCAGACAGCGAAACCCTCACGCTGCAATGCAGTCCCTGCATCGTTCCAGCCCGCGGGCTCGGCATCGAGGCACTGCGCCTCGACGAGGCCAAATTGCGGATTCACCGCCGTGGCTCACGGCTTGAAGGAACCTTGTCTTCAGGTAATCTGGTTGCGGCTTGGCAAGGCACTTTGTCTCCCCAGGCCCTCAACCTGAAGATCGATTTGCCAGCCACCCCCATACGCGACGGCTACGCCCTGTTTGCCAGCGCCATTCCCGAAGTGCGGCAAGCCACCATCGACGGCACCTTCAACTTCAGCGCAACCGTAGCCCTGCCATCGGGCACCTACACGCTGAAGCCGCAAGTCGAAGGCTTCTCGGTTCAAGGCCTGGGCACCGCCACGTTCATGGGTGCACGCAGCACCTGCTCGGCCGGTGTGCGCAAAAGCCGCCTGCGCGCCGACAGCCTGCTGGCCCGGGCGGTCGTGGCGGCGGAAGATCAGCGCTTTTTTGAACACGCCGGCTTCGATCTGGCCGAGATCACCACGGCATTCCAGCATAACCAGCATGAAGGCCACATCCAGCGCGGCGCCAGCACCCTGTCTCAACAGCTTGCGCGATTGCTGGTCACCGGGGGTGAGCGCACACCCCTGCGCAAGTTGCGCGAATTGCTGTACGCTGTGGAGATGGAGCAGACACTGGGCAAGGCGCGCATCCTGCGCCTGTATCTGGACAACGCACCCTGGGGCGACGGCATTTGCGGGGCAGACGCCGCGGCCCACCAATACTTTGGCCTTCGGGCGCAGGAACTGGACGCAGGCCAGGCCGTATGGCTGGCCGCCATGTTGCACAACCCCGCCATGGAGGCCCAACTGTGGGCAACGACTGGCCACATCAACGTTGCACGTGCGCAATGGGTAGCCACGGGGCTGCGGCCCATGCCGCGCAGCGAACGCGAAGAGCTATCCAACAGTTTGACGGAAGTGGTCTGGCCCGTACCCGCCCAAAGGCAGTAAGGCTAAACTGACCGCATGACAGACCCCATTTGCCTGTACCCCGCGCTGGCGCACGTGACGCCAGCGCTGGATGACCTGGGCGGCGCTGCAGGCCCCATAACAGTGCCAGCCGGTGTGGTTCTTTTTGATGAAAACGCGCCGTGCCAGGGCTTCCCCCTGGTGCTGGAGGGCGAAATCAAGGTTTCGCGCCATTCGGGCGACGGGCGTTCACTGGAGCTTTACCGTGTGGTGCCAGGCGAGTTGTGTCTGGTATCCAGCGCCAGCCTGTTTCGCAAGTCTCCGCTGTCAGCCCACGGCGTTACCACCCGGCCCACCACACTGCTGCTGATCCCGCCACCTACGTTCAACGCCTGGCTGGAATCCCCGCCGTTTCGCAATGACGTGCTGGGCCTGTTTGCCGAGCGCATGGCCGACCTCACCGGCCTGATTGATGCCGTGGCTTTTCACAAACTCGACCAGCGTCTGGCTGCCGCCCTGCTGGGTCGCGGCAGCGATCTGGCCATCACGCACCAGACACTGGCGGACGAGTTGGGCACAGTGCGCGAAATCATCACCCGGCTGCTGCGCCGTTTCGAGCGCGAGGGCTGGGTGGCGCTTTCCCGCGAGCACATTCACATCAGCAACAGCGCCGCCCTGCGCACGCTGGCCTCGGCACTCTCCTGACCCTGTTCGTGAACTTGTGTGACCCAGGTCACATACCTTTGACATGCAGGGGTATCCAATCAGCCTGTCATCAACTCTTTTCCAAGGAAATCACCATGAAAACCAATGAAGGCGGCATTGACCGCATCCTGCGCATCATCGCCGGCCTCGTCCTGATCGGGCTGGCTTATACCGGTACCGTCGGCATGTGGGGCTATATCGGCGTCGTGCCGCTCGCGACCGGCCTGATGGGCTGGTGCCCGGTCTACACCCTGCTGGGCATGAACACCTGCCCCATGAAAAGTAAAGCCTGAGCAGCAACCCCCAGCTTCCCGGCAAAACTTTACAAACTCTTATCGAACAGCCATCTCACGGATACACAGGGCGCGCAAACTTGCTTTCAACCTGATGCCACTTGTGTGCACTCAGGCTTCTTAACCGAAAAGGAAGCATTGATGAAATCCGCATTTAAACCCCTGTTGATCGCTGGTCTGCTGGCCACTGTTGGCTTTACCGCCGTTGCTCAAGGCATGGACCACGGCGGTGGCATGCGTCATGGCGACCCGGCCAAAATGCAGCAGATGATGGCTAAGCGCCAGGATGACCTGAAAGCCAAACTCAAGCTGGCACCCGGTCAGGAAGCCGCATGGACCACGTTTACCGGCGCCATGAAACCGCCCGCTGCCGCAGCGACTGCGCACCCAGACCGCGCAGCCATCGAGAAAATGACCACGCCCGAGCGCATCGACTTCATGAAGACGATGCGCGCCTCACGGGACGCCGAGATGGACAAACGTGCCGACGCCACCAAGGCCTTTTATGCCACGCTGAACGCGGAGCAGAAAAAGGTGTTTGACGCCGAACACATGCGTCATGGCGGTCAGCGCGGTGGCCGCCACGGCATGATGGGCCACGGCGACATGAAGGGCGGCCCCGGCATGATGCAGCCACCCGCTTCTGCACCGAAGTAAACGCGTCGGTCAGGCCAGCAAGGTTGCCAGCTCTCCGCTGGCAACCAGCTTTTCAAGATCAACGGCGCCACCGACCAGCGTGCCTTTGACAAACACCATGGGAAACGTGGGCCAGCCGGTCCACAGCTTCAGCGCATTGCGCTTGCGCCAGTTGTTCAAATAACTCCCGTATTCCAGATAACGGTAAGGTATGTTGGCTGCGTCCAGCAGGCGCCGTGCCTTGCGCGGCATGGGGTTCTGGCTCATTCCCACCACGACCACCGCATGGGCAGCCACGGCCGCCTGCACTTCGTTCACGATGTCTTGCTGGTGCGTGGCAATCTTGTCGCGGATCGCGGGGTGAATACGGGATTCGTCCAGTATGGAACGTGGCATGGTGCGTCTTTCAGGCTGCAAAGCCCGAATTATGCGCGGCCGCATTTGATGGACATCAACCCGGCATTGCGACCGCCCGCCTACACTGTGGCCTTTGATGCTCCCCCATCTGCCCGTGCCACCTGCTCCTTCAACCCTGCCGACCGTTCGTTCCATCAGCCCCGACAGGCCTTTCGTCTGGCTGGTACTCGCCTGGCGCGATATGGCGCATTCAGGCTGGATCAGTTTTGCCCACGGTCTGTTGCTGGCGTTGCTGGGTGCGGCCATCGTCGCCGTGGCGCACAACCGGTTCTGGCTGCTGTCGGGCGCACTGTCCGGCTTTCTGGTTGTGGCACCGGTCCTGGCAACCAGCCTGTATGCGCTGAGTCGCGCACTGGAACGGGGTGAGAAGGCGGACTACCGCGTGGTCCTCAAGACCTGGTTGAACTGGCAGGGCAGCCACTTCAACAAGTGGGGCAACGATTACTGGTGCATGGTGCAGTTTGGCGCCCTGCTGGCGCTGGCGGCTACCGGCTGGGTATTCACCTCGGCGGCGCTGATCACCCTGCTGGCACCGGTTCCCATTCAAACGCCGCTGGATTTTGTGCACCATGTGGTGCTGGCACCTGAAGGCTGGCTGTTTGAACTGTGGCTGGCCATGGGCGGCCTGATGGCCGCGCCCATGTTTGCCTCCAGCGTGGTGGCCATGCCGCTGCTGCTGGACCGCCGCGTCACGCTGCTGCAGGCGGTGTTGACCAGCTGGCAGGCGGTGCTGGCCAATCCGGTCTCCATGGCTGTGTGGTCTGCGCTGATCATGGGTTTTACGCTGCTGGGGCTGGGTTCGCTGTTGCTGGGGCTGATTGCCGTCATCCCCATGCTGGGCCATGCCAGCTGGCATGCCTACCGCGATCTGGTGGATGTCTCTGGCGTGCCCGCACGTGAAGCGACTGCAACGGCCGGCAAGACGGGCGGCCACTGATGTTCGGTTTTTCTGAAGAGCAGATTGCCGGCTTCGGCCTTTCCTTTGGCGTGGGCGCCTTCATGCTCTACATGCTGTTCATCATCGGGCAACTGGCCTGGGAATCCAAAGCCGGCAAGTTCGGCACATTCGTGCTGTTTCTGGGCCTGGCATTTGGCATGGTCGGCTTTGCCGCCAAATTCGTTATCCAGTGGGTGCTATCCCGCTAGGCCAGCCGCCACGTCAGGCTATCGGCCTGATCCCGATCAGCAGGCCGTGCAGCAAAAACGCAAACACCGCCCAGGCGATGACGCCCACCACCACCGTGGTCACCGTTCCCGCCGTGTTGCCCGCCGGGTACTGCGTGCCCTGCGACCGGTCGCGGCGGCGCGATGCGATGAAGTTCAGCACCGCCCACAGCAGGAATGAGCCAAACAGCACCCCATGTGCCACGCTGCCATTGGCCAGCAAATGTGCAAAGGCCCACGTCTTCACGCCCAGCACCATCGGGTGGTGAACCCGCGCCTTGATCGCGTTGCCCGGCACATAGGCGGCCGCCAGCAGGATAAACGCGATGAGGGTGAACAGCGCAGCGGCATGGCGCATGCCCGCGGGTGGCATCCACAGCATCACCGGCGTTTCACGGGCCACACCAAAGCCCCAGATGATCAGGCCAAAACCCAGCAGCGAGAGCAGCGAATAAATGCCCTTGTAGGCACCTTCACCCACACGCGCCAGCGCCCGGGTGCGCCAGCCATCCGCCACGATGCGCACCGAATGCACACCCAGAAAAATAACCAGCCCCAGAATCAAATATGTCATGACCCCATCCTTGCAAAAAAACCGCGCAAGGTCAATGGCTGTCTCAGGTACCCAGCACGCGGTTCTTGCCTGCCCGCTTGGCCAGGTACATGGCCTGATCGGCCCGTTTGATGGCGTCGTCCCCCGATTCGCCGGGGGCCAGCTGCGCCACGCCCGCGCTGAACGTGATCATGATCTTTTCAGTGCCTGCCAGAAAAAACCGCGTCGTCAGCTCGCGCTGCAAACGGGTCATGGCCTCAATACCCTTGTCCAGCGGGGTGTCGGGCAGCAAAATCACAAACTCCTCGCCACCGTATCGGGCCAGTGTGTCCTGCGGGCGCATGCATTCACGCGCCACCTTCGACAAATGGGCCAGTGCCTCGTCACCCGTGGCGTGCCCCAGCCGGTCGTTGAGCAACTTGAAGTTGTCAATGTCCAGCAGGCCCACGCTCAGCGGTGTTTCCTTGCGCCGGAAGTTCGACACCTCGCGTTTCACTGCCTCATCCAGCCCCTTGCGGTTCAGCGCACCGGTTAGCGGATCATGCCGCGCCAGCGTGCTCACCCGGTCCAGCTCCTGATGCAGCCGGGCAATCTGGGCATCGGTGTTCAGGGTCTTCTCGCGCATGTCCCGCAGCTCGTCGCGCGTGCTCAGGCTGTCATGCGCCATGCCACGGGTCGCACCCACCACCTCTTTGAGCACAGGCGCGATCTCGGCCAGCGTTTTAGCCTGCTCGATCAGGCGCGCGTTTTCTTCCAGCTTGGTCTGAAACACACTGGTCGAGTCCGACATCTGCGACAGCCGCTCGATGAACGTCAGCAGCATCTTGCGCATCTCTTCCTGTGCCTCCAGCGCCCGGCCTTTGGCCTCGGTCTGCTTGAAGATCACGTCCTTCAGACGCCCCTCCAGATCATCCAGCCGGCGCAACGACAACGGCGGGGTGGACGCCACCATCAGCCCGTCAATCTGGCCCCTCAGCCAGCGGTCATCCAGGCTCAACTCGCCAATGTTCTGGAAGATCAGGTGCAGCAGCCGCAGCAGGTTGGCCTTGATTTCGGCCTGATCTTCCGCCGTGAACGACACGCGGTGGCTGTAATTGGCCAGCAGTGTTTTGGCGGCCAGCAGGTCGGCATCGGGCTGACGCAGCGCGTTCAGAATCGCCTGTGTCTGCTCCGCAAAGCGGGCATCGTCGGCGCCCAGCGCAGGCTGGGCGTGTTCAATCAGCCGGGCTATCTGCTCCAGAAAATCTGCGGTCAGCGCCGGTGCCGGTGTGGCGGCCGGTGGCGGGCCCAGCGCAGACAGTGGCGCGGGAATGGTTGACGGTGTGGGCGAGCCAAAACCCATGTACGCCACCAGTGCGCGTTGCACACCGGTCCACGACCGGCGGCCAATGGCCGAGTCCAGCAGCGCGAGCTGTTTTTCCTGCCCGGGATTTCGGGCCGGCAGCTCCTGTGCCAGCAGGCGCAGCGGCTCTTCCGGGAACGGTTGCACATTGGGAATGCCGGCAATCTCGTTGTAAACCGCCTGGTAATTCAGTGGCGTGGGCAGCAGTTTGCGCGCGGTCAGCTGCATCAGCGCTTCACGCGCGATCTCGAACGGCTTTTTCCCGGTTGGCTTGGAATCTGGCATGCGTTTATGTCTATTTCAAGACATATCGGCGCATCAGAAGCGAACTGTAAAAGACAGGGCCAGCGTGGTGGGCGAGATTTTGGGCACATTGGGCAGCAGCAGCACATGCACCTCGCCCCAGCTGAACGGCAGCGACGCGCTGGCGCCCCCAAATATATCCACACTCTTTTTGTAGCCGGTGATGGCGCCGCCAAAAACGCCCAGTTTCACAGGCCCCACCGACAGGGGCCGCCAGCCATACATGCCGTAAACGCTGGTGCGGCCCAGGCTGTTTTCAAAAACGCCCGCCCCCATCATCGCGGAGGAGTCTTCCTTCTCCCGGGTACAAAAAACCCCGATGCCCGGGGTTGCTGACTGAAAACCTGCGCTGTCGTGAATGGCAGCGACGTGAATATGCGGGAGACAATCCATGACTGGGAGACAGAATTTGCCGTGTTTTTAGAATCCCGCAGTTATAACATTGCGCACCGCTGCGGGGGCTTCTGGCGACAACAAGTCCGCTGGGGCCCCGCTTTTCAACCCATTAGTGTTGCGCAATTGCCGCCTGCCGCCCGGCAGGCCATGCCTTCAGGCGGCCACCAGCCGCAAGTGCGTGATCTCTGACGGCGCCCCAAACCGCTTGGGCGGACCCCAGTAGCCGGTACCCCGGCTGGTATACACCCACAGATCCTGCAGCTTGTGCAGCCCGGCGGTGAATGGCTGCTGAAACCGCACAAAGTGGTTCCACGGCCAGAACTGCCCGCCATGCGTGTGGCCCGACAGCTGCAAATCAAACCCCGCCTGCGCTGCTGCTGGCGCACTGCGCGGCTGGTGCGCCAGCAGCAGCCGAACCCCCGCATGTTCGGGCGCGCCGTCGATGGCAGCCTGCGCATCGCTGCGGTGGGTTTCATCAAAGTGATGGGCTGAGTAATCACTCACCCCCGCCACCACCAGCATGGCGGTGCTGGCTTCTTCTTTGGGATCGCCATGGTTCAACACCACGTGTTCGTTCATCAGCACCCGCACGCCCAGGCGCCGCAGCTCGTTGATCCACGCGTGGGCGCCCGAGTAATACTCGTGGTTACCCGTCACAAAATACGTGCCGTGGCGTGATGTCAGGTTGGATAGCGGCGCCACATGGCGGGCCAGCTCTTTCACGCTGCCGTCCACCAGATCCCCCGTGATGGCCACCAGATCCACACCCAGCGCGTTCACCGCAGAAACGATGTTTTGCAGGTAGCCGTGTTTTATGGTGGGCCCCACGTGGATGTCGCTGATCTGCGCCACGGTGAAGCCATGCAGGTCAGCCGGCAAACCGGCAATCGGCACGTCCACCCGCACCACACCGGCCGTGCGCCGGGCGTTCCAGTAGCCCAGCGCCGTCACGCCCAGGCCCAGCAGCGGCACCGCCACCGCGCTCCCGACAGACAGGCTGGCAGGCGTCAGCAGGTCCGGCAAAGCCCCGGGCAACAGCCACACCAGCGCATCCGCCACCAGCAACAACCCATCGCGCAGCAGCGTCAGCACAAACAGCGAGGACATCAGCCCCATGCACAGCAGCCCCAGCCAGGTGAGCACATCCGTCATCGGCTGCTGCTTCGCAAAACGTTTGGCGACCAGCCCCATGGGGACCAGCGCGGCCGACAGCGCCAGCAACAGCCAAAACGCCCATTCCACGCCGCCCCAGGCACCGCCCCAAGTGCCACCCAAAACAGCAAGGGCCGGCCCAATGCGCCAGCCCACGTAAGCGTGCAACAAACCGGAAACCAGAAACAGGGGAATTAAGGCCATACCCCTGCATGTGGAGCAGAAACCAGCCGTTTCAAGCCCGGCGGTTCAGCCCTGCTCCGAGCCGCGGGTGGACGGCCCCCACTGCAAGCCCGACGTGGTGGACAGCTCCGAGCCGCGGGTGGACGGCTGGTCATCCTCATTGGGCACCAGCCGCGGCACGATCTTGTGCGACGCCACGAGAAACTCCGCCAGACGGCGACGCTGCTCCTGCGTCAGCTTGCCCGGCTTCTCGCTTTTGTTGCGGCAGTGGCTCACACGGTCCATCACCCGCGTCGGCGCCTGATCGGCGTTGCACACCTCAAGAAACGGACCACCCAGCGGCCAGTGGATGCCGCGCATGTCGGGCACAGCCACCAGCACATCCAGCTCCAGGCTGTGGAAAAAACTCTTTTGCTTGACCTTTTTGTCCAGGAAGGACTCCAGTGCCAGCGCGTGCATCTTGGCCTCGGTCACCGGCGAGCGCATGGGCTTGGCCACACCGCGGTGCATATTGGTCCACTGCCAGTCGGCCTCGATGTGGATGGAGCCGCGCACCGACACGTTTTCGATCAGCATCAAACCGTAGGGGTGGATCACCAGATGGTGCATCTGCGAGCGAATGTCGCCCGAGCGCAGCACCAGGCCATTGATCACGTCCACCTCGTCGCTCGCACCAAACGCGCGCGTCAGGTAGTAGGCCATCTGCTCCTGGGCCTTGGCTTCGAACGGATCCAGCTCCTTGTAAATCACGGCGTCTCAGTGCCCCTGATGTTGAACTTGCGATGTTACCCGCCGCAACGGCCCCGCGGCAAGTCAGTTACAGCTTCGTCGGGTCACAATTTCACTATGCTTTTGATAGCTACTCGCGCATATTAGACGAGGGCTGGATGCCAATTTGGCACCCTAAATTGGCCCTTTTCACCGGGTTTGGCCGGTGTTTGCCTGTCAGTTCTGCGGTCCACCTGCCGGTGAGTTTGCCGGCTTGTGCGACACCCGCAAAAACTCGGCCACCCGATGCCGCTGCTCCAGATTCAGCACACCCTTGCCCATCGAGCGGCTGGCGTACTCCTCCACGTGCTTTCTCACCCGGTTGGGCACCTGGTCGGCATTGCACACCACCGAAAGCCCCCCGCTGGACGGCCATTCGATCGTGCCCTTGTCCGGCACCGCCACCAGCACGGCAATCTCCACCCGTTCAAAAAACTCGGGCCGCTTCACTTTAATGTCCAGAAACTGTTTGAAAGCGGCCGCCTGCGCAAACACCCGCTCGATGGGCGAAGGCATTTCCAACGCTTTGCTGTTGCGCCAGCTCAGCCAGCGCCCGTCGTAATGCACCTGCAAACCGCCCAGCACACTCTGGCAATCCACCAGCAACATGCCAAACGGGTGCAGCACCAGATGGTCGATCTGTGCCACCACCCCGCCCGTGCTCAGGCGCAGGCCACTTAACGCATCAATCTCCTCGCTCGTGCCAAACGCGCGGCGCAGGTAGTAAGTCATCTGCTCTTGCGCACGATGAATTGCCAGCAAGTCCGCGTTCTGGCTCTCGAACGGGTCCAACTCCTTGAAGATCATGGTCGCCCAAGCCCTCGTTTATATGTAATGCGCCGATATTACCGCCAGTTGCGGCCATCTGGCAGCCTGGCTGCTATAACAACCGTAGCTACCTGCGCACAGCAACCAAGGGCTGCACGACCCCCCGCTCTCTCTTCTTGTAACCAAACGCTACAAGAGCGTGCGGTTGGCAACTTCGTGCCGGTCAGCGGCGCAATACAGCTCTTGCGCAAAGCGGGGGTCTGACTGCAGCCACTCATCGGCGATGGCGCGCAGATTCTCGGCCTCTTCAAACGCCGTCAACGGGGCCTGCTCAGCCACGCCTGCACGCTGCGAAACCGCCGCCCACAACGCCACCACAACCCCCTGCGCCGCCACGGCCAGGCCGTGCAAAGCGTCGGCCACGCCGGGACGCGGGGCAGTAGAAAGACCAGAAACATGCAAAGTTGCGCTGTTCATAACCATTCCTCCATCAAAGTGAGTTATGTTGCAATGCAGTATAGGGTAAACCCTAGGTTTGTCGTGATGGATTGCGGGAAAGCCACTGCTGGTGTGGGCGAATGGCAACTCAAATTGCTACTAAATTAGTAGCTGCTCAGGCATATTGGACGAGGGCTAGGTGCCAATTTGATGGGTGAAAATGACTCAAATTAGGTTAAAGCCCCAAATGAGGTCTCAAGGCGCGGGTCAGCAACGCCTTAAAGCGGTTGTCACCCCAGGCAAAGCCCTGGGTCACAAAACGGCGCGAGGTGATTACGCTGAAAACACCGTTACTTCCCGCACAAACCATGAACAACCCCGTCAAAGAACTCCCTGAATGGGGCGCCATGCCCAAGCGCCCCGGCCTGTACTTGTCGCTCACGCATGGGCGAGATTTCCCGCAGCAATACGTCAAAGCGCGCGGCTTTGCCGGACCCAAACTCGGCCCGCTTCTGTACGTTCAAACGCTGTACGCACAGCAAATCACGTTGCGCTTCGCCAACCAGCGCGATGCGAAACGGTTCTTTCCGGAGGCGACGCTGGCACTCAACTCACTCGATGTGGTTGAAGGAACGTTGGTCTATAACGGCAAGTGCTATGGGAACTGGGATGTTTGCTACATCGCGAAGGAGTTTTGCGAGCGGCTAGGAATTTAGATTTCTGCGAAACCGATGCTCTTCAGGTATTCAAATGTGGGGTCATAGAAGGAAGCATCACGGGTAGGGTCTTCTGCATCGCCATTCGGAACCACAACTACCATTCCCTGCCGTGCACGCGTAAGCAGCACACGATAGGCGTTCTTTAAGTACATCTGCCGGTGCTGCAAGTTGATTCGATTCCATTTGCTTCCAACAAAAGAGCGGTGTTGCCATCCGTCGTCACCGTACCGGAAATCAGCATCCCACACGACACACGCCCAATCCAACTCCAGGCCCTGAACGTGGAACTCCGTCGCAACATCTTCCAAGTAAAAAGAGGAGCGCACATCAGCCTTGCCATCCAAAAACCAATGTATGGGATCCATCGGGGAGCGCACATCTATCGCATGTGGTTTAAGACGTTGCGCCTGCGACGAAACGACGATTCCATATCGTTCGGACCCGCGTGCTTGCTCTTTCAACCAAGCCTTTGCCGCTGTTACATCTCGGGTAATAACGATCGGATATCGACTTTGAATTTCCAGTTGCGTCGCTCGCGCTGCAGCTACATCCCGGTCCAAAACCTGCTTTACAAGCGACGACACGTTTTCCGCACGGAAAGAACGCATGGACACGGCAAGGTGAAGGTCACTGTCCAAATGGACATTGGGCCTATCCGCTATCTCACGAATGACATTCCCGGCTCCGTATTCCTCGGCAAAAAGTTGGGAAGAGATGTGGATATGCCAGTCGGGGAATGAGCGTTGCAATGAGTGAATCCACTCGCCGATTCCAGCTTCACCTGTATTGATTTCCTGTCCACCTCCAACTAGGCACACAACCACAGCCCAATCATCATGGCGATTCAAACAAGAAATCAAAAACTCGGGCTCCGATTGATTAAAGTCAGCCTTACCCTTCTTTCGCAGCATGAAGGCTGAGGTCTGCTCAAAATCCCACGCCCTTTGTGCCTCATCGAAAATCGCGACATGCTCAACAGGTGGTCGATCCAAGTCTTGGAGGCAGTCGTCACGGAAATGATGCACATTCTGAATGAACGCCTTGACTTCGCTAATCGCGGTACTCTTTTTTACTTTGCGTCCAGCAGCATGTTCTCGCGCAACTCGGTCGCGCGCCAACGCCTCCCTCAGAATATCGACAAGCGGCCCATTGCCCGAAAGGAAAACACTGTAAAGATCGCTGTCTTTGTCGATGTGTTTCGTTGCGATATTGAGGCCAACCAGCGTCTTGCCTGCGCCAGGCACCCCGGTGACAAAACAAATTGACTTTCTTGAATTCTCCTTCGAGGCGCTAATGATCTCTGCGACCGACTCTGACGTTTTGCTCAAATTGACAGCAGTTGCATCATTTCGAGAAATATCAGATACCGAATGTCCACCATATAAAGCCATCGCGGCCTCAATAATGGTTGGGGTCGGGTGATAGCGCCCGGTCTCCCAACTTGTTGGGTCAATAAGGGGCCCGTCAAAGAAAGCTAGCACCTCTTCAATGACCTGGCCTAAATCCGAGGGCGAGCTTCGAATCGGTTCTAGCACTGAATCGTTCTGAAGGGTCGTTGCGATTACGGCAATTGCACTATCAGCCTGAGTTGCGATCAACAATGGCGCAATTGGCTTGTCATGAGTTGTTTCATGAAAATTCTTCAAATCCAGCGCGTAGTCCCAAACTTGGTCAATCGCGCTGGAAGTGAACTCCCTCTCGCCAACCTTGAATTCGAGAATAAATACAACGTGATCAATCAGAACAACCACGTCAATCCGCTTACCCAAACGCGGAACGGCATATTCGAAATAGAGTTTCCCACGAGCCCGATACCCTCCTAGGGAAATTCCAAGAATACGGATTTGCTGTACCCAGGCATCTCGCTGCGTTCCTTCGATTGGAAACGCACTATGGCGAGCCAAAAGTCCCAATACCTCATCGGGCGACGCGTCTAAAAACGCCCCAATGTCATCTGAGTAATAGGCTCGATTTGTCAATGCCGCCCTTGTTAATCATGTAAAAGCTCAGAAAAATTTTCGGCTCTGAGCAAAGTGAAAGTCTGAGTAGCGCGATACAGGAAACAGTATCGCCTAAGGCCACGGCACTCAGAAAACACCGCCAATTGAACCCGAATTGCTACACATTTAATAGCTACTCCCGCATATACGACAAGGGCTAGAGGCCAATTTGGCACCTAAAACAGGGCTTTTTACGGCCCATCCGGCTCAAGAGTAGCCCGCCAAGGCCGAAGACAGTGGAAAGGGAAAATCGTGCGCTCACGTGTTGTGCGGCGTCGTTCTATCCATGCAAACCACACAATTTCAGTTCACCGCCGATTCCGCCTGGTCCAGCTCGCTGCCCTGCTCGCTGGACGGGCCGCAAACACTGGTGCTGGCGTTTGGCCCCCGTTCCCTCATCGCGCAGCCGGGCGCCCTGCACCAGCTGGCGGCGGCGTTTCCGTCGTCGGTTCTCATGGGCTGCTCCAGCGCGGGGGCCATTTCGTCCAGTGAGGTGAATGACAGCAGTGTGAGCGTGGTGCTGGCGCGGTTTGATCACACGCCGTTGCAGCGCGTCAGCACGCCGCTCAAGGGCATCCACGATTCTTTTGACGCCGGTTCGCGTCTGGCCGCCCAACTGGCGCCAGAGGGCTTGCGGGCGGTGTTCATCCTGTGCAGCGGTCTGGCGGTGAACGGGTCAGCGCTGGTGCGCGGCATCGCCAAAGGTCTGCCGGGCAATGTCAAGCTCAGCGGCGGCCTGGCTGCAGATGGCAGCCTGTTTGAACGCACCTGGGTGCTGGACGGCGGCGAACCCCAAGAGAACGTGGCCACGGCCGTGGGCCTGTATGGCGACGCCCTGCTGGTGGGCCACGGCTGCTCGGGCGGCTGGACAGAGTTTGGCCCAGAGCGCCAGGTCACCCAGTCCGAAGGCAACGCGCTGTATGCGCTGGACGGCCAGCCCGCTTTGGCGCTGTACAAACATTACCTGGGTGATCTGGCTGCCCAGCTGCCCAGCAGCGCGCTGCTGTTTCCGCTGTCGCTGCGCGCGCCAACGGGTAACTTGGGAAGTGCTGGCAACGCGGGCACGGTGGTGCGAACCATTCTGGCGGTGGACGAAGCCCGCCAGGCCATGGTCTTCGCCGGCGACATGCCGGTGGGGTCAACCGTGCGGCTGATGCGCACCAGTGTCGACAGTCTGGTAACCAGCGCCGAGCAGGCGGGGCAACGCGCCGTGCAGCTGCTGGGGCACCCGGGTGGCGACGGCGCGGCGGGCGTTCTGGCCCTATCGGTCAGCTGCATTGGCCGCCGTCTGGTCATGGGCGAACGCACGGAAGACGAGGCAGAGGCGGTGGTGCAGCAGCTGCCACAGGGCGCGGTACATGGCGGGTTTTATTCCTACGGGGAAATTGCCACAGCCAACAGCGCCAATGTGGCCGAGCTGCACAACCAGACCATGACATTGACCGTGTTCTCGGAGAGCTGAAGCACCATGGCCGCCGCTGAACTTCACCCCATCATCGCCCGCCAGATGCGCCGGCTGGGCCTGTCGCCCGGCCAGGCGCCCGACGCCGAAACGTTCGACCGTCTGCTGGAGCGCGTGAGCCAGACCTACGCGGAGTTTGACCGCGAGCGCTACCTGCTGGACCGGTCACAAAACATCGCCTCCAGCGAGATGTTGACGCTCAACACCGCACTGAAGGCCAGTGAAGCCCACCTGAGCAGCCTGTTGTCGCTGTCGTCCGACTGGATCTGGGAGCAGGATGATGAGGGGCGTTTCACGTTTGTGTCTGAAGACCTGGAGCTGCGCACGGGCCTGGAGCGGTCGGCCCTGCTGGGGCACGCCTGCAGCGTGAACGGCCCCTTGCATGCCGCAGCCGAGGCACTGACCCGCCATCAGGCGCTGGTGGAGTGCCGCGAACGGTTTGACCCCTTCACGTTTGAAGTGGAGTCGTCTGCCGGGCAGAGCCACCACATGCGCATCACCGGCGAGCCGGTGTTCGACGGCATCCACTTCAAGGGTTACCGGGGCGTGGGCAGCGACGTGACGGCTTCGGTGCTGGACGCCCGCAAGATTCAGGAGCTGGCGCGTTATGACAGCCTGACCGGGCTGCCCAACCGGCACAGCTTCATGGACGAGCTCAACCGGGCGCTGGTGCGCGGCGCACGTTATGGGCGCCCGTTTGCGCTGATGTACATCGATCTGGACAGGTTCAAGGCGGTCAACGACAACCTGGGCCACGCGGCCGGTGACGCGCTGTTGAAGACCATCAGCACCCGGCTGCTCAGACTGCTGCGCGAGGCCGATTTGCTGGCACGCCTGGGTGGCGACGAGTTTGTGGTGCTGACCGAGTCCAGCTGCCAGGTGGATACCTTGTCCAAAGTGGCCAGCCGGGTGCTCGGCCAGATTTGCGAGCCCATGCTGCTGGAGGGCAGAACGGTTGAAATATCCGGCAGCATTGGCATGGCGATCTACCCCAACGATGGCACCACGGCCGAAAGCCTGCTGAAAGCCGCCGATGCTGCCATGTACAAGGCCAAGGATCTGGGCAAGAACACGTTTGAGTTTTTCACAAACGACCTGGCCGAGCGGGCTGCCCTGCATTTCGAGCTGGAAGGCGAGCTGCGCCTGGCCGTGCAGCGCAACGAGCTGGCGCTGCATTACCAGCCCAAGGTGGATGCCGCCACGGGCGCACTGGTGGGCATGGAGACGCTCTTGCGCTGGAACCACCCCCAGCGCGGCCTGCTGTCGCCAGCGGTCTTCATCCAGCTGGCCGAAGAAAGCGGGTTGATCGTGCCCATTGGCCGCTGGGTGTTGCAGGAGGCCTGTGCGCAGATGCGGGCATGGCTGGACATGGGGCTGTCGCCGCCCCGCTGCGCGGTGAACGCGTCCGTCCGGCAGCTGGCAGACGATGCACTGGTGTCCGACCTGCAGGCTGCACTGGAGCAGTCGGGGCTGGACGCGCAATACATCGAAGTGGAAATCACCGAGAGCCTGATGATGGCGAACGCCACGCAAGCGTCCATCGTGCTGGAAAAGCTCCATGCACTGGGCGTGCACATCGCCATCGACGACTTCGGCACCGGGTATTCGTCCCT
>ENA-UOWO01001973-UOWO01001973.1-activated-sludge-metagenome-genome-assembly--contig:-NODE-1973-length-26300-cov-7.014098_pt1 | contig 26300 bp, 23 predicted proteins | sample MGYA00238148_ERZ761564 | MGnify/ENA primary metagenome ERZ761564 (study PRJEB28885, sample SAMN05720194) | activated sludge metagenome | isolation source: Anaerobic digester | place: USA...
GGCGGCTTCGATGATCTCCAGTTGGCGGGGCTTAATGTCCATGGGAAGGCTTGAGTTTGAAGAAGGCGGTGCCGAGCAGGAAGACCGAGGTCGTCATGGCCAGCGCGCCGATGAGGACGAGCACGGGAGGCGCTCCGAAGTAGATCTCCGCGAGGATCCCGAGCGGCATCAGCAGTCCGATCAGTGCCATCCAGGAGGTGAGGGCGGACCAACGCAGCCGTTCACCGAAGTGAAGCAGCAGGTAGCCCATCACCACGTTGAGGAAGGCGAAGAGGTTGCCGTGTACGTGCGCGAGCCGGGCCTCGAAGTGCTTGCCCACGCTGTAGCTATCCACCCAGGCCTGCTTGTCGGGCGCGAAGTCGCGCAGGTAGATGAGCAGGAAGCCGTAGAGCATGAAGGCCCCCATGGTGAGGAAGCCGATGGCGATGTTGCGTTGTCCGTTCATGTCGTCGTTGGTGATGGCACAAAAGTAAGTTAGTGTTCACTTACATATTGGTGACCAAGGTCACACGGCCTCCCGGTGAGGATGACCGCGGATGTCCGTGCGCGTTAGCCGACCAGCCCTTCCAATTGGCGCGGCTTGCGTAGCCGGATCTCCTTGCCCACCAGATCGATCAGGCCCTCCTGCTGGAAGGAGGAGAGGGTACGGACCACCGATTCATAGGTGGTGTCGGCCATGCTGGCGATGTCCCGCCGGGGCAGGGTGAAGGCTAATTTTCTGTTGTCCAGCGCGTCCATGCCGAACGTATCGCGGCACAGGAGGATCACCCTGGCCACGCGCCGGGGTACATCCATGCTCATCAGGTCGCGCAGGTGTTGGTCCAGCACGCGGAGCTCCTCCGCAAAGAAGAGCAGGAAATGGTAGCAGAAGAGGTTGTTCGCTTTCAACGTGCTCAGGAAGAGCGGCATGGGTATGGCGTTGATCCTGGTAGCGCTCAGTGCAATGGCGCTGGCCGTATACACGGGTTGATCTCCGATCCCACGGTGGCCGAGCGCTTCGCCGTTCCCCGCCAAACGGATGATGCGGTCCCGGTCTTTGGCATGGTTGGCCACCACCTTCACACGGCCTTGATGGATCATGTACATGCGATCCGCCTTCTGCCCGGTGGAGAAGATGGCCTCACCCTTGGCATAGCTCAAGGGAATGTTCTGCGCAGCCAACAGTTCACGCCATTCGGGGGAGCAATAGGTGGCCAGTAGTTGGTCCAAATGGACCAGATGATCATTCGGGTGGGCTTCCATGGGGAACCGAAAGTATGATACGGCTCACGGATCGGTCCAAGTGTTGTGGTTCAGAAGGGGCTGGCCAGTTCAGGGTCGGTGAGGAAGGTATCGTCCGATAGTGTGTGAAGGAAGGCTACCAGGTCCGATCGCTGTTCAGGTGATAGACCCAATTGAAGGCCTGTACCCGGTTTTGTCATGAGGGGGTCAAGGCTTGCACTGTGTTGAACACCACTATTGTAGAATTCCACCACCTCCTCAAGGGTCTGGAACCGTCCGTCGTGCATGTAGGGCGCAGTGAGCGCAATGTTCCGCAGGGTCGGCGTCTTGAAGGCGCCCATGTCCATGGGCGCTCCGGTGATGGCATAGCGCCCCACATCGAAGCCGGTGAAGGAGGTCTCCAGCCCGATGTTGTGGAAGGCATTATCGGTCATCAGGGGTGTGGCATGGCAATGGAAGCAGTCACCCACCTCGGAAAGAAAGAGCATGGCTCCCTGTAGTTCAGCGGTGGTCAGGTTGGTCTGGCCGGTCAGGTATCGGTCGAACTTGTTGTTGGTGGATGACATGCGTCTGAACCATTGGGCGAGGGCCTTGACCACCTGGTCGCTGGTCAGGTCGCAGGTGCCGAAGGCTTGACGGAATCGCTTGGGATAGTCGCGATGTTCCTTGAGCACGTTGATGTCCACCTGGAAGAAGTCGTTCACCTCGAAGCGCATCACATCCTCCAGCGTGCCGCTCACCTTTCCGTTCCACAGGAAGTGGGTGCTCCAGGCCAGGTTCACGTGGGGGAGCACGTTGGTGCCACTGGTAGGCACGGTGAAGGAGCGGGCCTGGTCGTGGCAGGAGGCACAGGCGAAACCTTCGAAAGGTCCATTGCGCGACAGGAGCGTGTCGTAGTAGAGCATCCTCCCGAGCGCCACGCCTTCGCGGGTGAGCGGGTTGTCGTTCGGTATCAGTGGCTTCGGGAAGTACGAAGGATGGTCCAGCTGGTAAGGCGTAGTGACCGCCGCACAGGGGGCGGCTGCTTCCTTGGAGTCGCGACGACAGCTGCTCATCAGGCTTCCGAGCAGGGCGCTCACGACAAGCAGGAACGTGCGTCCGTTCATGGCCGAAGGTGCAAGGTGAAGGCATTGGTACAGTTGTCCCGCAACAGACCCATGAGCATCATGCTGCCCATGGACATGCTGCCGGTGGGCAGGTCGTAGGTATGCGGGTCGCGGAACACTTCGTTCAGGTTGAAACGGAGGGCCAGGGTGTTCGCGGTCCCATCCAGGCTGAAGTCGGTCGGGGCGGTGCACAGGGACAGGTTGTCGTTTCGTCCCAAGTGCATGGCGTAACCGGTGGGTGTGCCATTGTTCAGGAAGTGGCCTTCGAATTTCATGAAGTGGTAACCACCGCCCATGGGTACCGGCCATGCCATGTTCACGTTCTCCAAGGTCGCTGGAAGTGCGCCGGTCACATTCATTTCCGGAGCAAGGCCGAGGTAGAGTTCCACGCTGGTATAGGTGGCCGCTGGCAGCGTGCCCAGGTCGAAGCTGTTCGGAAGCGTGGCGTTGATATAGAGGGGACCAACGATCATCGGGTCCACATCACAGCAGTCATCGGTGATGAGCTTGATGCCACTGATGTAGTACTCCAAGCGGGTGACGGAGTATTCGTGGCCCGCTTCGTTGGTGTATTGGATCGCGTTGAAGGTCAGCGGGGACCCATCGACATGGTGTTCGACCAGGAGCGTGGTCCGGGTGGAAGGGACGGATGGGGCCGGGGTGGGGGATGACGGCTCATCCTTGTCACAGGAGGTCAGCAGGGGGAGCATGATCACGACGGCGAACAGGGGGGAGACAAGTTTGTGTTGGCGCATGGCGTTGGGTCGTGTTGGCAAGGGGGGGTCGAGTGGTGACAAAAATATGATGCAAATCATAGAAAATGGACAAAGTGGTCCTAATTTAGCCCCGGTCATTGTCCGTTCCATCTCGATCACGAACACACCACGCCCCATGCTACGACCGATCTACACCTTGATCCCATTGGTCCTCCTCCTTGTCCAGGTGCCGGAGGTCCATGGTCAATGCACCACCACCAACGCCACGTCCTGTCAGTGTCCCGGGGGGGGGCAGGAATGCGACCTGCTGCCGGACCTCACGATCTCCTGGTACGGCCTCATGAACTATTTGGACGGTCCCAGCGAGGTGGCGGGCAGGGTCCGCATCAGCGGGAGCACCCCGAACATCGGCCTCGGGCCCATGGAGGTCCGGGGCGTCGACATGAACGGGTATCGGCGCTTCACCTGTGGCGTGGACACCTTTGAGGTCTACGATCCGAACGCCCAGCAGCAGTTCACGTGTCCGGGCGGAGGTACGGCCAAGCAGCTCAGCACCCAGCGTGTGTTCCACAAGAACGGCTCGCAAATGACCTCCTATGAACGGGTGATGGACCAGGGGATGACCTACACGTCGACCCAGGGGAATGTGCGCTACGATCAATGGGGCATCTACAGCCTCCGGATGCCGGAGTACGGTGTGAGCGACCCGCGCGAGTGGCCGATCATCAACCAGGGCTACAAATTGGGCTTCTGCCTGATGGACTACAACAATTGTGGCCAGGCGGTGGTGAACCATCATTGCAAGGACGACAACACGCAGTACAACTCGGGGACCACACTGTCCTCTCCGACCGATTTCCCCAACTACGGACTTGGCGGAGGCAACTATAGCTGCAGCATGGTGCGCCAGGGTATTTCATCGGGTTACACGGACATCTACAGTGAATACCTGGACGGCATGTGGATCGATATACCATCCGGTACGTGCAATGGCGAGTACTGGATCGTTTACGAGGTGGACCCCCTTGACCGTGTGCTGGAATCGGACGAAGGCAACAATTACACGGCGGTACCCTTTACGCTGACCCAGCAGACGGCCACCTCTCCCATTGCCACGATCACGAGTGAAGAGCAGGCGTATGTGTGCAGCGGCGGTGAGGTCAGGCTGCGTGCGAATGCGGGGTTGGCCTATCAGTGGAGCACGGGGGCCATCACCAACAGCATTCAAGCGGGTCCGGGCACTTACACCGTGACGGTCACCACGTATTGTGGTACGGCGGTCTCCCAGCCCTTCACGGTGACAGAGCTCGCGCAGCCACCTGTTCCTGTGGTCGGGACGGCCATCATCTGCGAAGGCGAACAGGCCGCACTCCTCTCCTCGGAGCCGAACAGTCTCTGGTACGATGCCACGGGCTCGTTGGTCGGCAGTGGCCCGATCTTCGAAACGCCTCCGTTGTATGCCAGCACCACATATCAGGTGGCGGCGGTGAACGAAGCACCGGGCACCGTGCTCTACGGTGGCAAGCAGAATAATGCCGGGTCCGGAGAGTATCACGCAGGTGCCCAGCGTCTCGATCTCTCAGCCCTACAGGCCTTTCGGCTGAAGTCGGTGAAGGTTTACGCAGGCTCGGCAGGCTGGCGCACGGTGGAGCTCCTTGATGCCATCGGTGTGCTCCGGAACACGCGTTCCGTGTGGGTGCCGGCCGGTGAGTCCCGCATTACACTCGACTTCGATATCGCTCCGGGGAACGGTTACAAGCTCGTTGTGGCCGGTACCGCCGATCTATGGCGGAGCAGCGCCGGCGTTAGCTACCCCTACGCGATCGGCGACGTGGCCACCATCACCGGAGGTAGTGGTGGGTCCTCCTACTATTATTACTTCTACGATTGGGAGGTCCATTTCGGCGGCGGTGTCTGTATCGGGGAACCGGTCCCGGTCACGGTGGATGTCGAGATCTGCACCGGTGTGGCCGAAGTGCTGACCCTGCGTGGCTTCCAGGTATACCCCAATCCGAACATGGGGTCCTTCACCGTGGAATTGCACCTGCTGCAGGACACGCATGTGGAACTCACCTTGGTGGATGCGCTGGGCCATGTGGTGCATACAAGCTCCGCGACTGCCGCAGCGGGCCAGTGGAAGCATGCCATGGCATTGGAAGGACTCTCCAGTGGCATCTACCATCTGAACGTTGATCTGGTGGGACGTCGCTTCTCTGAACGGATCGTGGTGCAATAGGTTGAATGCGCCAAGGACATGGACGCCCTGGTAAAGCATAAGCCATACGAGAAGTGGCGGATGGCCACGTTGGTAGGCGTTCACCTGCTCTTCATCGCACACTTCGTGCATTGGAAGCTGAAGGGGCGAACGCTCGCCCCATTGGAGTTCAACGAGGTTTTCTACACCATCCATCAAGGTATTGTCACCGCAGGTTTTGTGCTGATGGCGGTGGTGATCGTGGCCACGCTGATCTTCGGGCGCTTCTTCTGCTCCTGGGGATGCCACATCCTGGCGCTCCAGGACACTGCCGGCTGGATACTGGATAAACTGCACATCAAGCGCCAGCCGATCCGGTCGCGCACCCTCATCTGGGTGCCCATCGGGGTGATGTTCTACCTGTTCATCTGGCCGCAGGTGCTTCAGGCATGGCATGGTGCCGGTAACCAGGCCATGCAGGTGGTGGAGGCCGGTGGGTCGCGCTGGTCCTCCTTCACCACGGATGATATGTGGCGCAACCTGCCCCCTCCGGGTGTGGCCATCTTCACCTTCTTCGTTTGCGGCTTCCTCATCGTGTACCTGCTGGGCAGTCGGGGCTTCTGCTTCCAGGCCTGTCCCTATGGTGCATTGTTCGGTCTGGCCGATCAGGTGGCACCGGGACGTATCATATTGACCAAGGACTGCAGCCAGTGCGGCCTGTGTACCCAGGTCTGTTCTTCTGATATCCTCGTCCACCGCGAATTGGCATTGCACGGCATGGTCACCAACCCGCGCTGCCTCAAGGACCTTGATTGCGTGGCGGTCTGTCCGGAGAACGCCGTGCAGTTCGGTTTCCGCATGCCGCCGTTGTTCCGCAAGGGGCATCCCGCGGGCGCCTACCGTGGTCGTTTCAGCAATACAATGGGGGAGGACATCTTCCTTGCGGGTGCTTTCGTGGTGGCGATGCCCATCTACCGGGGGCTCTATGATATCGTACCCTTCCTGCTGGCCGTGGCCCTGGCTTTGTGTTCAGCCTACATGATTCTGGTGGCCTGGCGACTGGTCCGTCGTGAGGCATTCCAGTTGCGGGGCGTGACCCTGAAAATAGATCGGAGCCTGCGACCGGGTGGTCTTGTCCTCATGGCGTTCGCCACCCTCCTGGTGGTCTTTCTGGCACACAGTGCCGTGGTGCAGTATCACACTATTCTCGGAAAGGCGCAGCTCCAGCGGATCGCGGAGGGTCATGCGCGAACGGAAGCCAGGGATGTCGAAGTGGATCTGGCGGTCGGACACTACCAACAGGCCCTGATGTGGGGCCTTTGGCAGCCTGCGGACCGGCGTCAGGAACTGGCTTCCCTCCATCTATTGCGGGGTGATGAGGACGCAGCGGTCATGCTGTTGCGGACGATCCTCGCGGACGAACCCACCCATGTGGAGGCGCGCTATCGCTCGGCGGGCATCGCGATGCGCCGGGGAAATGCAAGCGAGGCGATGGAGCACTGGAGGCAAGCACTGCTCACGGGGCGTGAGCGCTCGGGTGGGAACAGCCGCGAACTGATCGCCCTGAGTGCGCTAGAATTGGGGAACGCATGGCTTGCGATGGGTGATGTAAAGCAGGCCCGAGGGAGTTTCATGAAAGGACTGACGCGCATCCCAGGCAGCGTTCCATTGCTGGTGGCCATGGGAGATGTGGACAGCCGCACAGGTCGGACGAACGAGGCCATTGCCAGCTACGAGGAAGCCCTGCAGCGTGGAAGTGGATCGGCCATGATCCACAATAACCTGGGGGCGTTGTACCTGCGCGCAGGTCGCACGGAACCGGCGTTGGCGCACTTTGAGCAACTGGCCTTGATCAGCCCCGAGGACGCCCAGGTGCGCTACACGGTCGGTGTATTGCTGGCTCGCAGCGGAGATATTCCACGAGCAACGGAACATCTCAGGAAGGCGGTCGACCTCGCCCCGCATGACCCGCGTGCATCCGAGGCACTGGCCATGTTGCAGGGTCGTCCTGCTCCAATGATCGCAACTCCCGCCAGGCCATGAAGGGTGCCGTATACATGACCATCCTGGTGCTGCTGTGGTGTGGCATGGTGGCCTTGGTCGACATGCCGGGTGATCCCTGGAAGGCGCCGCCTGAGGCCGATCGATTGATAGATCCCTTGGTCGATGATGCCAAGGCCATCGTGCGCGGGCAGAAGGTGTTCAGTTCACTCTGCTGGACCTGTCATGGAACGGCAGGCAAGGGGGATGGGCCTGCGGCTGCGGGTCTGCCGATCCAGCCCGCGAATTTCTCGGACCCCTCGGTTCAGGCGCAGTCCAATGGTGCACTGTTCTGGAAGATCACCCACGGCCGTGGTGTCATGCCCACATACCAAGAGGCGCTGAGCAGGGAGGAACGCTGGGCCGTTGTGCATTACCTAAGGACCCTGAGCCCATGAACACGCGATCAATGGTCATCATCGGCCTGGCGAGCGTACTGCTGGCCTTTACGCTGCACGGCCAGGCTCAGGACGCGCAGCCCAGGGAATTCGTGTCGCGCACCTTCGGTGGGACGCAGGTGATCAATGCGCAGAGCATCGAGGTGGTACCTCGCAAACGTTCGTACGGCTTCATGATCCAGCATCGGTTTGGCGCCTGGGGTTTCAACAAGGAGATGGGCAAGCAGTTCCTCGGGCTCGACCTCCCGGCCAACATCCGTTTCGCCTTCCAGTATTCACCCGTGGATGACATGCACCTGGAACTGGGTCGGAGCAAGAACGGCAAGGTGTACGACCTCGGCGCGAAGGTGCGGCTGTTGAAGCAGACGGAAGGGGACGAGATGCCGTTGTCGGGCACGGCGTGGTTCAATGTGGCGATGATGAGCGACGATTTCCCAGCCGTGGATGAGCGTGATTTCTATGCCGATGGTGTGACCCCGTTCGCCTATTCGTTCAAGCACCGCTTCTCGTACGCTACGCAGGTCATCCTTGCAAGGCGCTTCAATGACCACGTTTCAGTCCAGTTGGCGCCGGTGTTCGTCTATCGCAACCTCGTACCCGTGGGCGCGTCGAACGTCACCATGACACTTCCGATCAGTGGACGGTGGAAGGTGACGACCAAAGGATCCATCCTTTTCGAGGCGGCTCCGTTCCTTGCTGGCAGGGACCCGAATGAGACCTTGCTGCCGATCGCCACAGGCTATGAAGTGGCGACCGCCGGACACGTTTTCCAGATCGTGTTGGCCAGTGGGCAGGAGATCGTCGAGCAGCGACTGTATACGATGCCCGTCACGCGCTACGACGAGGGCTACTTCCACTTGGGATTCAACATCGCCCGCACGCTGTTCGTCAAACCCAAGAATCCCCAACCATGAGGTCCCACCCGGTCCGTGCCGGTGTCGTGCTGCTTCTGCTGGCCATGTCCGTGGGCTGTGCAAAGGATGAAGGTCCTCTGTTCGTGCCAAAGCCGGTGGATCCAGAGCTGCCCGCGGTCACGGTCCACTTCAGCACCGAAGTACTGCCCATCTTCACGGAGCACTGCTGGGTGTGCCATCCACCCATGGGCAATGGAATGGACCTGTCAGCCGAGAACGCCTACACGGAACTGGTGAATGTGACCAGCGTGAACTGGGGACCGGCTGTGCGGGTCGCACCAGGCGACCCTGATGCATCGGTACTATGGCACAAGGTCAATTACAGTCCGGACTTCGGTCTGGGTATGCCACCCAGCGGCACTGCGCTGAGCAATGCCGAGTTGGAGACGATCAGGGTATGGATAGAGCAGGGCGCCTTGAACAACTGAGGCTACTCGCGCATGATGATGCGTACTGTACTTGAACCCTTGCCGGTGATGCGTGCCAAATAGGGACCGGGCGGAAGGTGGTCCAGGTCCAATGACCCCTGCGTAGATCCCAATAGGTCGATGCGGATCAGTAGGCGGCCGCTCATGTCGTGGAGCGTGACCTCCTTCAAGGGGTCGGTGCTCTGGAACACGACGATGCCAGCAGTGGGGTTGGGGTGAAAGCTGATCGGCGCGGCCGCGAGCTGTTCCGGAGTGCCTACGGTCATTTCTTCCACGATGAATTGAAGCATCATCATGTTGTCCTCATGCAGGAGGTTGTGACAATGGTACATGTACGGCCAGCCAGCCGTGGGGTGGCCGAAGCGCATGATGAGCCGCACCGTTTCACCCGCATCCACCAGGACAACATCCTTGGCACCCTGCTCCCAAAGGGGCGGTGGCACACCATTGCGATCGAGCACAAAGAACGATACCCCGTGGATGTGCATGGGGTGGGCCATATTCGAATTGTTCGAGATGTTCCAGATCTCCACACTGCCCAGTTGCATCGTGTCGTTGATCACGTCGATGTCGAACATCTGGCCATTGATCATGAACATGCCCATGCCCACCATGCCGTTCCCGGTCAGGATCTTGGTCCGTGTGCGCACGGAAAGGGCCTCTTCCCAAGGCGCAGCGGCGCTGAGCGTTGTGGGCAGCACCGTCACAGGTTCCGGGGTCGGTGCCGTGACCCGGATGCGAAGTACCGGGAAGTCGATCCCGTTCAGTGCGCTGCTCTCCCATACCAGGTTATTGGAACCAGGCACGGTCTGTGGCAGTTCACTGCCGAAGCTCATCAAAAGAAGACTGTCGCCCTCCAGACCGCTCAGGTCAAGGAGCACTTCATAGCGTTCGCCATTGCTCAGCCGCAACCGTTCCGTAGTCACGGGTGCGTTCAGCAGGCCACCATCGCCGGTGATGACGTGCATCTCCGTGCCGTTCTCAAAGCCCAAGGCGAAGACGCGAGCATTGGCACCGTTCAGCAAGCGCAAACGGACCACCTGTGCCGGGCACTCCAGATAGGCATGGGGTGTGCCGTTCACCAGCACGGAGTCCCCGTAGGGAGCGGTCGGCATGCTTCCATTGGCCAGAAAGCGTCGGTCCTGGATCACGACGGGGAAGTCATCCACGCCATAGGCGCGGGGAAGGTCCAGGGCTTCCTCCTCGGCATCGCGCACGATGATCATGCCCGCGATGCCTTTTGTGGCCTGCGACGCGGTGAGCATGTGCGGATGAGGATGGTACCAATAGGTGCCTGCCGGATTATCCACTTGGAATTTCACATCCCAATCCGCACCGGGCTGTACTTCGCGCTGAGGTCCGCCGTCCATATCGCCGGGCACATGCATACCATGCCAGTGCATGCTGGTCACCTGGGGCAGTTCATTGATGACCTTCAACCGGGCCGTATCCCCGCGATGCATCAACAGTGTGGGGCCCAGGTAGGGGCCGTTCACACCGAAGGTGGTGGTGTTCACACCAGGGTAGAACTGGTGTACGTACTGTCCTACGGTCAGTTGGAACGTGTCCTGTTCCAGTAGCGGAGGGATGGCCATGGGTGATTGGGACCAGCCTTCAAGGGACAGGGCGCAGAGGGCGCAGAGCAGCAGGTTCGGTGAACGCATCTGAGAAGGGGAGGGATGGATGCTGGTCAATTCTATGCGACAGCGCTCAGCTCGCGCTCGAGTGCGATGGCACGGGGGAAAAGGATGTTGTTCTCCAAATGGATGTGCAGGTGCAGGTCCTGCTCGAATTCCTTCAGCATCGACATGGCAGTGGCATATGTGGTGCAGCCATCGGGCGGGTTGGTGTAGCCCTTGCTCAGGTCGGCGATGCGGCGGAAGCGTTCGCCCTCGGCTTCATGGTCATGCTCCATCATGGCAATGGGGTTGTCCACCGTTCCGAAGTGTGGCGTCGGTGGGGTGCCCCCATGAAGCTTGGCTTTTTCCAGCTGGTTGATGAAGGGGAATAGGATGAGCTCCTCCTTCTTCATGTGGGCGGCCATGGCACCGGCGCATTCGTGGAACTCGCGGTGGATGTCAAAGAGTTCCGGGTGGCGGTCGCCGTGTACTTTGCACAGCTTGTCCAGGAACTGTAGAATGGTGATGGACCGGCTCTCCACGTAACGGTGATGGACGCGTTCGATGTGCTCGATGAGGTGGGAAAGGGGCCAGGTCTTATGGTCGGCCCCTTCATCGGTGCTGCGCTCGATGGATCCGAGGATCTCACGTTCCAAGACCTCGGGTTCCAAGCCCTTTGCACGGCATACCTCCGCGATGCTGCGTCCTCCCTTGCAACAGAAGTCAATGCCATGGGCGTTGAAGACGGCGGCGGTCCGGTAATCCTCGGCCACGATGGAGCCGATGCTGCGTTCAGGGGTGATCTTGATGCTCATGGTCGTCGGTTCGGTTAGGTTTTCTGGCGGACAAAAAACGGACAAAAATATCCACAGAAGCATGACCTTCATCATCTCGGCAGCGTGGGGAAATGAAAGTACCGGGAAGCAAGGATGAACGGGCATGCGTTATTCAAATGATGGGCTGACCCCAGGTTCACACCGATCATCACGAATGAATGACGCTCACGGGATCTGCGGAGTCAGCCTGGAGCTGCCCGCTGCCTGTCCAACGTACAAGGTGATCCAACGGATGCAGACAGGGACAGCGACCGTCAAAGGTCTGCAACGTCCGTTCCGGCTTGCGTTGGAACAGTATGTGCACAGCAGGCTGCATGTTGTGTAGCTGATAAAAATATGACACACATCATACATGTGATTAAAATACAGGATAGATTTGTCCCGAATAGAGAACATGTCACACGGGCGATCGACATCCTTCCAAGGCGTTCATCAGCGGGCGATCATTCTCGTCCTGGTGGGGCTTTTCGCTGTGCAGACGGCCTTGACATGGACCTCGTCCACTTCGGTGGCACCTGGCCGAGGATCGCTGAGCACACAGGCCCTTATCGGGCGGCAACTGTATCAGGACCATAACTGCACAGCCTGCCATCAGCTGTATGGCCTGGGCGGATACATGGGTCCGGACCTCACCAATGTGACGCGTGCTCAGGGGAAGGGTCCGGACTATGCAAGGGGCATCATCCTGCACGGTACGCAGCTGATGCCTGCCCAGCAGGTCACACCTGCCGAGGCCGGGCACTTGGTGGCCTATTTGGATGCCTGGGCGTCATCGGGGACCTATCCCATCCGCAGTTTCGACCTCACGCCTTGGGGCACCTATCTCCAGATGAACGACGATGCCCGCGATTGACCGGTCCGCCCTGCTCTTCCTGGTGTTCGGAGTCGTTTCCCTGTGGCTGGGAGCCTTCTTTGGACTGTTGGGCGCATGGCAACAGGTCATGCCCGGGCTGTTCGATGTCATCCCCTTTGTGAAGTCGAGGCCCCTGCATGTTTCACTCGTCATCTCCTGGATCTTCATGGTGGCTGTGGGCGGGGTCTATCATTATCTGCCCCTGTTGGTGGGGCGCCCCATGCACTCGCCTCGCCTGGTCAGGGTGCATCTGTTCCTCTGGATGATCCTCGGGCTCGCTGTTCTGGGCAGTTATATGCTCGGCCGCTTCGGAGGCCGGGAGTACTGGGAATTTCCTCCCGCGTTGGGAGGGCTCATTGCCGTCTCCTGGTTTTTGCTGGTCTACAATTTTTTCAGAACGGCCATGCAGGGTCGTGGTCCCTGGCCCGCGTACCTCTGGATGTGGGCGACGGGGGTCGTCTTCTTCCTGCTGACCTTTCTGGAAGCCTACAGCTGGTTGTGGCCGCGTGATGACGCCAATGTGGTACGCGACCTTACCGTGCAGTGGAAGGCCTATGGCGCGCTCACCGGTTCGTGGAACATGCTGGTATACGGGTTGGCCCTGGTCGTGATGGAGCGCATCAGTGGTGATACCGAGTATGCACGCTCCCGAACGGCGTTCCTGCTCTATGCGCTCGGCTTCACCAACCTGCTTTTCGGTTGGGCGCACCATATCTATCCGGTGCCCTCTGCACCCTGGCTGCGCTATCTGGCCTATGGGGTGAGCATGACGGAGTGGATCCTGCTGGCGCGCATGATCAGACATTGGCGCCATACCCTGGACGGTGCGCAGCGCCACCAGCACGTCCTCGCGGCCCATTTCCTATATGCGAGCGAGGCCTGGGTCTTCCTCAATCTGGGATTAGCCCTGCTGATCTCCATTCCCGCCATCAACCTGTTCACGCATGGCACGCACATCACCGTGGCCCATGCCATGGGCAGTACGATCGGCATAAACACCATGATCCTCTTCGCAGCGATCTTCCATACAGTGGATCGGGTGCACGGGGACACTGTTACGCGCGTTCAGTCTGTGCGGTTGGGATTTTGGCTGCTCAATGGTGGCCTGGTCCTATTCTGGCTCAGCCTGATCGGCGCTGGAATGATCAAGGGTTGGTACACCCTGATGAGCGACCTGTCGTTCCAGGACATCATGGTGATGGTGCGTCCGTTTCTCATGTCCTTCGCCGCCTGGGGCATCGTGCTGTTCGTGGGCATCACGTTGCTGGCGGTGCATGCATCATGGGCCTTGCTGGGTCCGTTCCTGCGGTCAAGACCCGTGCCGGTCGATCGATCAACCGAAGCCTACAACCGATGAGCATCCACGCCGTCCAAGAGCTACCTGCCGACCCGCGATCGATGGACCACGATGCCTTGGTCAGGGGCATCCGTCGGCTGAAGCGTGAACGAAATGCCGTCTTGCTGGCGCACTACTACCAGACCCCGGACATCCAGGATGTGGCCGATCATGTGGGGGACAGCCTGCAGCTGGCGCAGGCGGCCGATCGCAGCACCAGTGATGTGATCGTCTTCGCCGGGGTGCATTTCATGGCCGAGACCGCCAAGATCCTGAACCCCGGGCGTACGGTGGTGGTCCCCGACCTGCAGGCCGGTTGTTCATTGTCCGACAGTGCACCGGCGGGTCCTTTCGCGGCCTTCCTCGAAGCCCATCCGCACCATCTGGTGGTGAGCTACATCAATTGCAGCGCGGCCGTGAAGGCGATGAGCGACATCATCTGCACCAGTAGCAATGCCGTGCGGGTGGTGAACAGCCTACCGGCCGATCGTCCGATCATCTTCGCTCCGGACAAGCACCTGGGAGCGTATGTGCAACGGGTCACGGGCCGCAAGCTCCTACTTTGGAATGGCGTGTGCGAGGTGCACGTGGATATCAGCATCGACAAGTTGAAACTGCTGATGATGCAATTCGAGGACGCCAAGCTCATTGCGCATCCTGAGTGTCCGGAGCCGATCCTGGCCGAGGCCCACCATATCGGCTCGACCTCATCCCTGATCGATTTCGTACAGCGCGATCCGGGGCAGCGCTACATCGTGGCCACCGAGGCAGGGATCCTGCACAGGATGCGTGCTGCCGTTCCGGACAAGCACCTGATACCGGCACCGGCGTATGCGAACAATACCTGTGCGTGCAGTGAATGCCCCTACATGAAGCTGAACACCTTGGAAAAGGTGTACCGCGCGTTGGATACCCTGCAGCCGGAGATCGTATTGCCGGAACACATTTCGATCGGCGCCGAACGTGCTTTGCGTCGTATGCTCTCCCTGGGATGAAGAGGCCCCTCAACGTACTGGTCGTGGGCAGTGGCATCGCTGGCATGAGCTACGCCATCGAACTGGCGGGGTCGGCCATCGGGCGGAACGTGCGGATCAGACTGCTCTCCAAGGCTCCGGTGCATGCCAGCAGTTCGTATGCCGCACAGGGCGGTGTGGCCGCCGTGATGGACGCGCGGGACAGTTTCGATGGGCATGTGGAGGATACCCTGATGGTGGGCGGTGGACGCAATGAACCGAAGGTGGTGGACCGTATCGTGCGCGAGGGTCCCCATCTGGTGAACAAGTTGATCGCCATGGGTGCCTCCTTCGATGCCGATGTTTCCGGACGGTTGCACCTGTCCCTTGAAGGAGGGCATTCCGCTGCCCGGGTGGTCCATCATGAGGACCGTACAGGTGCGGAGATCGTCAGGGTCCTCCGGGGTCGGGTCAGGGCATTGCCCATGATCGAGGTCTGGGAGGGTTGGCAGGCGCTTGATCTGTTGGTGCAGGGTGAGCATGACCAGCGACGTTGTGCCGGGCTCAGTGCCTTGGAGCAGCGGACGGGCACCATGCACACCTTACAGGCCGACCTCGTCGTGCTGGCCACAGGCGGTGTGGGTCAGGTATACCAGCACACCACCAACCCCACCGCGTCCACAGGCGATGGCATTGCAATGGCCGTTCGGGCCGGTGTCCCATTGCGTGACATGGCCTTTGTGCAGTTCCATCCCACGGCTATGTATACCGGTACATCCGGGCAGGCCTTCCTGATCAGTGAGGCGGTCCGCGGTGCAGGTGCACGGCTCCTTTGCCATGACGGTAAGCCGCTGATGGATGGCCTGCATGCCATGGGAGACCTGGCACCGCGCAATGTGGTGGCACGTGCCATCCACCGAGAGATGGAACGCAGCGGAACGGAGCATGTCTGGCTTGATATCGCGCCTGTTGGTGCTGCGCGATTCGCACGGGAGTTCCCCGCCATCGATCGGCGTTGTGGCGAACTGGGTCTGCGGCCCGTGCGGGACCTCCTCCCCGTGATGCCCGCCGCCCACTATCTATGCGGCGGTATCGCCACCGACGATCGGGGACGCACCGATCTGCCCGGCCTGCTGGCACTGGGCGAATGTGCTGGAAGCGGCTCGCACGGGGCCGACCGCTTGGCCTCCAACTCCTTGCTGGAGGCCATGGTGATCGCCATGCGGGCAGCCGCCATCGCGCCAACATACGCTCCGTCGGATGGTCCGATCACGGCGAACGCCTTTGCCGAATTCAGCATCACGGGCCGTACCCATGCCAGCATCGATCGGGCCATCCGTGACCTGAGACATGCCATGACCTGTCATGTGGGGGTGGTGCGGGACCGTGACGGGCTGGCCTGTGCGCTGCGCACCATCGCGCATGCTGAGCTGGTGGTCGCCCGACGATGGGTCCGGCGCCGCTTGTCAGATGGGCTGTTCAACTTGCGGGATATGACGGCCGTGGCGCGCGTGATCACCGAAGCAGCATTGGCCGAACCCCGCAGCGTGGGCACGCACTTCCTCGCGGATGAGGTGGCATCCCCGGAGCATCGCTCCTCCCGCTCCACGAAGATCCAAGCTCGTTTTGCGCGCCGATGACCTGATGCCGGTCAGTTCGGGCCAGCGGACACTGCACCACTTTCGCGGCATTGAATGAATGTGCTTGAGCACACTGAAACGAAGGGTACGATGAACGAACGCCAGCAACAGCCCCACACCTTCCACATCCCCGTGATGGGATTGGGCTACACGATCGACACGCCACTGAAGGTCGCCCGATTCGGGATCTCGTCCGTGGTCTCCATCATCGAGGATGAGCTCGTCGAACGTATGGGCGAGTTCCACTGTGGTCAGAGCGGTGAGCCCTACGAACCCGTTCCATCCAGTGATCCCGATCACAGGGCCCGGCGCGTGACGGCCTACCTGGACCTGATGGACCGCTTGGTGAAGCGGCAGGTCGAGGCGCTGAGGCAGGAGCCTTTCGTGACGGGGACGGACATCGTGAAGTACTTCGGGATGTTGCCGGATACATCCCCGCACCGGGAGATGTACAAGGACATGATGGCCATGGCGGAAGGGCACGCGAGGCAAGCCTACCAGGATGAATTGCGCCGGACCATACGGGCCGGTTCGATCGATGTGAACATCATGTCGAAGATCGACCGGACGAACTACAACAAGGAAGGGGAGCCACTGCCGCCGGAGTTCGCCGATGCCATGGCGGCCTTCCGCGGCTTCGCCAAGAGCACCTTGTCCTCTTCGATCGTGCTGAGCGCCGGCTACAACCCCCGGGTGTACGCCTACATCGCCCAGTTCAACGACTTCCTTCCTGATGTGAACGGAGCATTATGCAAGAAGGTGATCCTGAAAGTGAGCGACCTGCGCTCGGCCTTGATCCAAGGGAAGATCCTTGCCAAAAAGGGTGTGTGGGTGTCGGAGTTCCGGATCGAGTCCGGGTTGAATTGTGGAGGGCATGCCTTCGCCACCGATGGCATCCTGCTGGGACCGATCCTGCAGGAGTTCCACGACAAGCGGGAAGCGATGGCGGCCGAACTGTTCGAGCTCTGCAACAGGACACTGGCGGAGGAAGGAAAGCACCAGCTCGTTGGTCCGCCGTCCATCCGCATCACGGTGCAGGGCGGGATCGGCACGGTGGAGGAGGATGCTTTCCTGCGCACCTACTATGGCATGGACGGCACCGGATGGGGCAGCCCGTTCCTCTTGGTCCCGGAGGCCACCAACGTGGACGAGCACACCCTGCAGCAGCTCACGCAGGCCACGCCGGACGATTACTACATGAGCTGGGCGTCCCCGCTCGGCATTCCCTTCCACAACTTCAGGCCCAGCACATCGGAAGCACAGCGCAAGTCCCGCACGATCAAGGGACGTCCGGGAAGCCCTTGCTACAAGGAGTTCCTGTCCACTGACACCGAGTTCACAGCAACGCCGATCTGCACGGCCTCTCGTCAGTACCAGGACCTGAAGATCAAGCAGCTGCAAGCGAAGGGCTTGGAGCAGGGCGCACACGACCGCGCCTATGCGCGCATCACTGAAAAGGATTGCCTCTGCGAAGGGCTGGGAGCGGGTGCTTTGCTGAAGGCCGGGATGACGCCCGCTCACAAGCTGGAGGCCGTGGCCATCTGTCCGGGGCCGAACCTTGCCTATTTCTCCAAAGTGGTCCCCCTGCGTACCATGGTCGATCACATCTACGGCCGGACCACGCTCCTGAACGCGAACGATCGCCCGCACATGTTCATCAACGAGCTCAAGCTCTACGTGAAATACCTCGCCCGCGAGATCGATGAGGTGAGGGATGCGATGACCGTGAAGCAACAGCGCAATATCGAGACCTTCAGGTCCAACCTGCTCAATGGCATACACTACTACGAGGAGCTGCTTCCCATCCTCCAGCAACAGGCCCAGGACCGGGTGCATCGTTTCAAGAGCGATCTGGAGCACTTCGCCGAGGAGGTCCGCGGCCTGACCGCCCCGGAGCCAGTGGTCGCATGAACCCCAACGCGGTGGGCACCAGCAACGGGTCAACGTGCTGCGGCCATGACCCTGCCGTGCTGGCCGTAACGAACATTCAACGAGAACCATAGCATGACCGAGAAGCGAATGTCCTGGGCCGAGCCCTTCAAGATCAAGATGGTCGAACCCCTCTTCATGACCACGCCTGCGCAACGCGTGAAGGCCCTGGAGGAGGCGGGGTACAACACCTTCCTGCTACGGTCGGAGGATGTGTACATCGACCTGCTCACGGACAGTGGTACCAGCGCCATGAGCGATCGCCAGTGGGCCGGGTTGATGTTGGGCGACGAAGCCTATGCCGGCAGCCGCAACTACTACCACCTGGAAGAGGCCGTGCGCAAGTACTACGGTTACAAGTACCTCGTGCCCACCCACCAGGGACGCGGCGCCGAGAACATCCTGTCGCGCATCCTCATCAAGCCCGGTGACATCCTGCCGGGCAACATGTACTTCACCACCACCAAGGCGCACCAAGAGCTGGCCGGTGGGACCTTCGTGGACATCATCGTCGATGAGGCGCATGATCCCCGGAGCCTATTCCCCTTCAAGGGCAATGTGGACCTGGCCAAGTTGCAGCGGGTGATCGATGAGCAAGGCGCCGAACGGATCCCGTACGTCAGTCTGGCGACCACGGTGAACATGGCCGGTGGACAGCCCATCTCGCTCGCCAACCTGAAAGCCGTTCGGGCGCTCACCGCGAAGCACGGCATCCGCATCATCCACGACATGACGCGTGTTGCGGAGAACGCCTACATGATCCAGCAACTTGAGGAAGGGCAGGGAGCGCGCAGCGTGGCCGAGATCGTCTTTGACATCTGCTCCCTCACCGACGGTGCGACCATGAGCGCGAAGAAGGACGCCTTGGTGAACATCGGTGGTTTCATGGCCACCAACGAATGGGACGTCTTCGAAGAGGCCCGCAACCAGGTGGTGCTGTACGAAGGCCTGCACACCTATGGCGGTCTTGCCGGTCGTGACATGGAAGCCATGGCCATCGGCATCGCGGAGAGCGTTCAGGACGATCACATCCGCGCCCGCGTGGGCCAGGTGTTCTACCTCGGGGAGAAGCTGCTCGAAGCGGGGGTTCCCTTGGTACGGCCTACCGGAACCCACGGCGTGTTCCTCGACGCGAAGGCCTTCCTGCCCCACCTGCCGCAGATCGCCTTCCCCGCACAGACCCTGGCGGCCGAGATCTATGTGGACTCCGGCGTGCGCACCATGGAGCGCGGCATCGTGAGCGCTGGTCGCGACAAGCTCACCGGGGACCACTGCTATCCGGAACTGGAACTGGTGCGCCTCACCATCCCGCGCCGCGTGTACACCCAGGCCCACATGGATGTGATCGCCGAGTCGGTGGCCCGCGTGTACGACCGCCGTGACCGCATCACCGGATTGAAGATGACCTACGAACCGAAGTACCTGCGCTTCTTCCAGGCGCGGTTCGAAAAGCTCTGAGCCATGAAGCACCGCACCATCATCGAACCCTTCCGCATCAAGAGCGTAGAGCCCATCGGCATCAGCACCGCCGCCGAGCGCAGGGAGCAATTGGCCATGGCCCACTATAACCCCTTCCTGTTGCGGTCAAAGGATGTGATCATCGACCTGATGACCGATAGCGGGACCAGTGCGATGAGCGCACAGCAATGGGCCGGCATGATGGAGGGCGACGAGGCCTACGCAGGCTCCCGCTCCTGGGAACGCATGGAGCTGGCCGTGCAGGAGCTCACCACCATGGCCAACGTGCTACCCACCCATCAGGGGCGCGCGGCCGAGCGCATCATCTACGGTCACTTGGGGGGTCCAGGCAAGGTCTTCATCAGCAACACGCACTTCGACACCACCCGCGCGAATATCGAGTTCACCGGTGCCACGGCCATTGATATCCCGATCCCCGAAGGAAGGGACACGGCGCTGGAGCATCCCTTCAAGGGCAATATGGACATCGCCGCGCTCGATCATCTGCTGAGGGAGCACAAGGGCCACGTGGGAGCGGTCATCCTCACGGTGACCAACAACAGTGGTGGTGGGCAGCCCGTGAGCATGGCCAATGCCGAGGGTGTGGCTGCGACCTGCAAGCGATACGACGTGCTGTTCCTGTTGGATTGCTGCCGCATCGCAGAGAACAGTTGGTTCGTGAAGCACCGCGAGCAAGGCATGAATGACTTGAGCTACCGGCAGATCGCCCGGAAAATGTTCTCCCTGGCCGATGGCGCGGTGATGAGCGCGAAGAAGGATGCGCTCGTGAACATGGGTGGCTTCCTTGCCTTGCGTGATGAGCGGATCGCAGCGGCTTGCATCGATCTGCTCATCATCACCGAAGGGTTCACCACCTACGGTGGGCTGTCCGGCCGCGATATGGAAGCCATCGCCATCGGTCTGGACGAGGTCTTCGACCCGCATTACCTGGACTACCGCATCCGCAGCACCACCTGGCTGGGGGACAGGTTGCACGCGCTTGGTGTTCCTCTCATGCGCCCGATCGGTGGCCACGCGGTGTACATCGATGCCAAGAAGTTGTACCCGCACATACCGCCACGGGAGTATCCGGGACAAGCACTGGTCTGCGAGCTCTATCGGCTGGCCGGTGTCCGCAGTGTGGAGATCGGCTCGGTGATGTTCGGGAAGTATGCCGAGAACGGTGAATTGGTACCGTCCTCCATGGAGCTGGTGCGCCTAGCGATCCCCCGCCGCGTATACACACAGAGCCACATGGAGTACGTGGCGGAGACCTTCGAGGAGGTGCTGCGCTCACGCGAACAAGTTCGCGGCTACCGCATCGTGAAGGAACCGGAATTCCTCCGTCATTTCACAGCACACTTCGAACCACTCGGTCAGTAAGCCGGCGCATACGACCGCTTGAAGGTGCTGGTGGAACGGGCGTGGATCGCTCCGATAGCGGAAGCAAGAACTCCAAGGACGGCCCGTTCGCTCAACTCCACCTTATAGTCCTGGCATATCTCGTGTGACGCGGTCCGCCCACCTGCCAATACAACTCACCCACTCTGGATCCCAACAAGCCTTCCGCGCCACCGGGATCGTCCCGATGCATACGTGACGACCGACCGATGTGTGCTGCTCAGTTCAAGGAACTGCCCATGGTGCCTTTCGCCAGCCAGTCCTTGGCCTCGTCCTCACGCAGGAAGATCTGAACGGGCACGTCCGTGGGGTGGTAGGTGTAATAGAGTTGGATGAGGCTCCTGTTCGTCTCCGAGTTCACCACCCAGGAGATGGTACGTGCGAGCCGTTCCACCTGGGCCTGGGCGCAGTGTTCCTGATACATCACCCGCACGTCGAAGTCGGTCTCCGCCGGCAGCACCATCAGCAAATGGTGGGGTTCCTTGCCGAAATGGGCCTTGCGCAAGGCCAATACCTCCGCGATGCTCGATGCGGTCAACTGTGCATCCTCCTTGAACCGGATGCACACCTCCCCGTGTGGACCCGCGGTCACTTCAGCAGTGAGGTTCTCAACGCTTGTCGTCATGCCGCAAAGGTCCGGCGAGGGGCGGGCCGGAGCGCTTGAACTATGTCAATTTCCGCCGCGCAGGATCCGGCGCTTCAACCGGCTCAGGTACTCGGGAGCGATGCCGATGTAACTGGCCACGATACGGTCCGGCACCTCCTGGACCAGTTCCGGATGATCGCGCATCAAGGCCACATAGCGCTGTGCGGCATCCATACCCAGTAGCGTGGTCAGCCGCCAGGCATTGATCACCTGCGCCTGCTCCAAAAGCAAGATGTAAGCGCGCGACCAGGCCGGCACCTTGGCCATGAGCAGGTCGTGTGTCGCACGGTCCCACGTGATCACCTCACTGTCCGCGAAGGCTTCGATCACCTCCCTGCTGGGCTTGCCGGTGATGAACGAATCGAGCACCACACACACCCGGCAAGGCAACGCCAAGTAGCGTGTCACTTCGTTGCCGTTACGGTCATGGAACAGGGTGCGCAGACCACCGGCGACCACCAGGTACATCCGGTCGGACACCTCGCCCAACTCCAGCAATACCGTGCCTTTGGCCACGCACTTGGTTTGGACCGAATCCTCCACCAACTGACGTTCCTTGGACGTCATCCGTCCGAAGAACTGGAACAACGGATCAAGGGGATCGTGCATCGTATACGAAAGGTAAGCGGTGTGGGGCACTTTCCACAGGATGTTGGGCACACTTTCAGGACCTCAGCGCATTACGCGCACGCATATCCGGAAGCGTGGCGGGGCGGTGTCCGGCCTCTGATGTTCACGATCCAAGTCCACAGGCGACCTTTACCCCCCTGATCCGGTCATCACACACAATGAGGCACATCCTACTCTTGGCCTGTTCATGGCCGACCATGCACGCTGCTTTGCATGCCCAATGTTCAGGTTCCATCGACCTGGGCCTCGATGTGGTGCTCTGCGAAGGCCAGACCACGCTCCTCACCCCGGGTCCGGGTTACTTGAGCTACGTATGGAACACTGGCTCCACAGCACCCGTCCTCAACCAAGGCACCGCCGGAGTTTACAGCTGCACGGTACAGGAGCTCGCCGTGGGTGACGACCTGGTCGTGAACGGCGACTTCTCCTCCGGTGCTACCGGCTTCACCAGTGGATACATCCCGGGCACGGGTGGCACCTTCGGATTGTTGAGCCTGGAAGGCCAGTACGCCGTGGCGAGCAACGCGAGCGACACCCACACCAACTTCCCGCCCTGCACGGACCACACGGGTGGTGGCAACATGATGGTGGTGAACGGTGCAGCCACGGCAGGGGTATCCGTTTGGTGCCAGACCGTGACGGTCGTCCCGGGCACGTCCTATGCCTTTTCTGCGTGGCTCTCCTCCATGGTGGTCTCCAACCCCGCGGTGCTCCAATTCACCATCAACGGTCAGGTGCTGGGTGATCCATTCACCGCGGCGGCCTCCTCGTGCACCTGGAACCAGTTCTATGAGGTGTGGAACGCAGGTGCCACCACCACGGCGGAGATCTGCATCTCCAACCAGAACACCTTGACCAGCGGGAACGACTTCGCCCTGGACGACATCTCGTTCAACCCCTTCTGCACCTACACGGATAGTGTGGTGGTGGTGGTGAACGCCTACCCCGAACCGGACCTGGGGCCGGACCAGGTGATCTGCGGTCCTGGGCCGGTTGTGTTGGATGCCACCACGCCCGCCGTTGATACCTACACGTGGAACAATGGCATCGCGACCGGCCCACAGTTCACGGTCACGTCGAGCGGCACCTACTGGGTCAATGTGCTCAACGGGGCCTGCTTCGGTCGCGATTCGGTGACGGTGACGCTCCTACCCTTGCCCGAGGTGGACCTGGGTCCGGACCTCACCAGTTGCGCGGATGTTCCGGTGACGCTCTCCACCGGTGCGCCGGATGCCGGTCACCGCTGGCAGGACGGCTCCACGGGCACGTCGTTCACGGCCGTTACAAGCGGCCTCGTTTGGGTGGTGGTGACCGATGGCCCCTGCGCTGCTTCGGACACGGCGTTGGTGACCATTGAGCCGTGCAACGTCGCGGTGGAGGTGCCCAACATCTTCACCCCAAATGGAGATGCGATCAACGACCAGTTCCGACCGATCGCGATCGAGGGTGCTTCGGGGATCCAATTGTCCATCCACAACCGTTGGGGGCAACTGGTGTACGACTCACAACGGCCGGAGTTCGCGTGGGATGGGCGCACCGCTGCCGGGAACGAATGTACCGATGGCGTGTACTTCTGGACGCTCACCTACTCGGGACCGGACGGACCTGGTGATCTCCACGGAACCGTGACCCTGCTGCGCTGAGCACAGGGTCCGTAGCACGGTGGGAACCGTCTACATGGTGTCGTTACCAAGCCGGTGGTTTTGTGCGGCCGATGGTCCGATCATAACCGGCACACAGGTCGTTCGCTACCGATCTCCTGCACCGATCCTACCCGTGAACATCAAGGTTCGAATGAACAGTGGCCAATGAAGCTTGATCGATCGTGGGATCACGCACATCGACCGATCTCCGAAGGACATTCGTGCAGCTGGCATAGGATACACACACACCGAACAACACGAAAGGCCGCCCATGCTTGGACGGCCTTTCGCGAAACAGGATCGTGTGATCAGAACTTCTTGTCGATCTTCTTGATCAGCTTGGGCATCTTCTCCAGCATGTCCTTCATGAGGTTCTCCGCAGCTTCCTCACACAGTGGCTTGATCTTGTCCAGGTCCAGCACGGGTACGCCCGATACCATGGGAATGGACTTCTTGGCCGTAGCATACTCCACGAAGTTGAAGACCCGATCACCGGCCTCATCGAAGAGCATGATGTTCATGACGGCGGCCACACCGGCGGTGCCCATGCCCCCCACGGCCACCTTGGGTTGGAACTTGAATCCGAGGTTGATGAACATGACACCGTCGGCCTTGCCCTTGAAGATCTGAAGCATCTTGAACTTGTTGCTGTTCTCACGCTTCAGCGCGTTCGGGATGAGCACCTTGTAACCGGGATACGGGAGCGAGCTATCCATGATGCGTGTTCCATCCTGATCGGATTCCCCGGACCGGCTATCGAAGTTCTTGTACGCCTCGTTGCCGAGCACATCCGCCTCGGGCACCAGGTCGAACGTGAACTCCTTCGAATAGGTAGTGAAGAAGTCGTCGTGGAACTTGGCGAGTACGGAGGTGAGGTCGAAACGTTCGTCCTTGGCCAAGGTGGCGATCCCGGATAGCAGGGCAGCGTTGCCGTTCAGCTCGGAGGCATCGAGGTACTTGTCCACGTAGCAGGTGACCACCGCCACGTTCTTCTTCTGCGCAGCGAGGAAGGAACTGGTGACGAGTGCAACGGAAAGGAACAATAGACGGGCGGTGTTCTTCATGGAATGACCCCTGCACGCTAGTGCGCAAGGACGGCGAAGGTAGGTCGTCAACGAGGTAGGCCCCACGGCGGTGGGGATAACAATGGGTCCGCAAGTGGACAAGCGACCCCCAAGAACAACAAAGCCGGCCCGAAGGCCGGCCATACCGTATGGTGTGGGTGTTCAGTCGCGCTGGAAGCGGAGGAGCACAGCGCCGGATGCATGCTGCACGCGCGCCACGTAACGTCCTGGGGCCAGGGAGTGAACAGGTATCGCGCGTACGCGCTCGTGTGCATCCAGCGTTGTCGTGCACCGGTCCATCACCTGGCCTTGGGCATTGCGCACCTCCACGGCCAGATCACCGTCCGCATCGTGCGCGACCACGAGCAGTTCGTTGATCACGGGCAACGTGCGGGGTGCTTCCATGGAGCTGTGTCGGTCGCTTACCGAGGCGGTGGAGGTAGCGGCAGTGGTGGTATGCGAGACCGGAGCTGCTGCGAGCAGGTTGTCCGGTTCTTGAGCGCGAAGCGGGGCGGAAAAGAGGGTGGCGATGGCGATGAGGTACATGGAGGTCGTTCGTGTTCGTTGGTGCATGCTGTTCGGTTTGGTGACGCAAAGGGACCACTACCGTGTTAGGCCATCACCAACACAGCATGAGCATTTCCACCACGCTTGAAACTTCATGTGCGACCAACACCGGGATAAGACCGTCCAAGGTGGAGCGGCACAGCTTTTCCCGCGCGGTCCGCACGTGGACCAGGGCCGTATGGAACGACAAACTCCCACCCCCCTCCACCCTATCTTCGGTCCATGCGCAGATCGCTTTTCTGGGTGGTGCTGGTCTCATCGATACCCCTGATCGCCCAACCGCGTGTATTGCATTTCACACGCACCTCGGGCTTCGACCACGGTACCCGTGCGGTCTCCTATGCCATGTTCCAGTCCATCGCTACGGACCTGAGTGTGGTGGTGGACGATGATGCCACAAGCGACCCCTTCAGCGACCCGGCCACCCTGGCGCAGTACACGGTCATCATCTTCAGCAACACCAGTGGAAATGCGATCCTCGACGCGCAGCAGCGCACCCATTTCGAGCAGTGGGTGGCCAACGGTGGGCGTGTGCTGGGGATCCACGCCGCCAGCGACACCTACCGCCACAGCACCGCGAACGGGAACAACACGGGGACGTGGGACTTCTTCCCCGAGCTGATCGGCGCGAGCGTGCAGGAGGCGCCCAACCATGTGGATGGAAGATCGGAAGAGCGTCGTGTAGGGAAAGAGTGTGCTACGTTGTGT